>Ga0209343_10003835_pt1 | contig 18774 bp, 16 predicted proteins | sample RifCSPlowO2_02_FD_184026 | JGI IMG/M metagenome (GOLD analysis project Ga0209343, IMG submission 184026) | Groundwater microbial communities from Rifle, Colorado - Rifle CSP2_plank lowO2_0.2 (SPAdes) (version 2) | ecosystem: Environmental > Aquatic > Deep subsurface > Groundwater | place... | reverse complement strand
TGGCTGATCTGGTAGCCCTTGGGCAGGTCGGGGTAAAAATAATTCTTGCGCGCAAAAATGCTGCGTGGCGACACCTGGGCGCCAATCGCCAGCGCAAACTGAATGGCCCGTTCGACCGCGCCCCTATTCATCACCGGCAAGGTGCCCGGCAGCGCCAGGTCCACCGCGCAGGCTTGCGTGTTGGGCTCGGCGCCGAACGCGGTCGAGGCGCGGCTGAAGATTTTGGATTGCGTGGACAACTGGGCGTGGGTCTCGAAGCCGATCACGACTTCGTAACCCAGCACCAGTGGGGATGGGAGGGCAGCCCGCGAGGCTGACGGCGCTTTTTCAACAAACGTATTCATGCTCAAAATCCTTCTGGCTTGGCAAGGTGCCAGTGCGTCGCTTGCTGGAAGCGATGTGCCACATTGAGCAATTTCGCCTCCTGCAGATAATTGCCGATCAGTTGCAGCCCGACCGGCATGTGGTTGGCGCCAAAGCCCACCGGCAAACTCATGCCCGGCAAACCTGCCAGCGAGCCCGGCAGGGTAAAGATGTCGGCTAGGTAATCGGCCAGCGGATCGTTGCCGTGCCCGCCCAGTTTCCACGCCACCGTGGGTGCCACCGGTCCGGCAATCACGTCGCACTGCAGATAAGCTTGCTGAAAATCGTCAGCAATCATGCGGCGGATTTTTTGCGCTTGCAGGTAGTAGGCGTCGTAGTAGCCGTGGCTCAGCACATAAGTGCCAATCATGATGCGGCGCTTGACCTCATCACCAAAACCCTCGGCGCGGGTCTTTTTGTACATGTCGGTCAAGTCCGCGTATTGCGCGGCCCGGTGACCAAACTTGACGCCGTCAAAACGGCTCAGGTTGCTCGACGCCTCGGCCGGTGCAATGATGTAATAAACGGGAATGGACAACTCGGTGCGCGGCAGCGAAATCGGCACCAGCCTGGCACCCAGTTTCTCCAGCTCCCTGAGTGCACCGTCCACGGCGGCGCGCACGTCATCGGCCAGGCCTTCGCCAAAAAATTCAGCCGGCACGCCAATGCGCAAACCTTCGATGGATTCGTTCAGAGACCGTGTGAAATCTTCGGCCGGCAGGTCCAGCGAAGTGGAATCACGGTCCGGGTCCGGCCCACACATGGCTGACAGCAGCAAAGCGCAGTCTTGTGCAGTGCGCGCCATCGGCCCGGCCTGATCGAGGCTGGAGGCAAACGCCACCATGCCGTAGCGCGAGGCGCGACCGTACGTGGGCTTGATGCCGGTGACGCCGCAAAACGAGGCCGGTTGCCGAATCGAACCGCCGGTGTCGGTACCCGTGGCGGCGGGTAGCAGGCGCGCTGCCACGGCTGCCGCGCTGCCGCCGGATGAGCCGCCGGGGGTGCGGGTCAGGTCCCACGGGTTCTTGACCGGGCCAAACGCCGAATTTTCATTCGCCGAGCCCATGGCAAATTCGTCGCAATTGAGCTTGCCCAAAGTCACCACGCCCTGCGCGGCCAGCTTGCTTACCACGGTGGCGTCAAACGGGGAGCGATAGCCGGCCAGCATCCTGGAGCCCGCGGTGGAGATGAAATCGCGCGTGACAAAAATATCCTTGTGTGCCATCGGAACGCCCAGCAGCGTTGGTGTGGCACTGTCGCTGCCCGCGGCCAAAGCCAGGTCAGCGGCGCGCGCCTGGCGCAGCGTGACTTCTTCGTTGAAGTCCAGAAAAGCCCCGAGCGAAGCATTCGCCTGGGCGCGGGCCAAAAAATGCTGGGCCGTCTCCAGGGCCGAGACTTTGCGCGCGCGCAGCAGGTCGGCGAGCTGGGCTACGGTGAGGTCGTGCAGTGCAGTGGTGGTAGTCATCTTTTTTATTTGTTGGTGGTGTTACTCGATCACCTTGGGCACCAGAAACAGGCCATGCTCAAGCGCGGGGGCGTTGCGCTGGTTGGCCTCGCGCTGGTTGGGCTCGCTGACCCGGTCTTCACGCAGGCGCAGGGTGATGTCCTGGACGGTGGCCACCGGGTGTGCCAGCGGCGCGATGCCCGTGGTATCGACCGCGCGCATTTTTTCGACCAGGGCAAAAAAACCGTTGATTTGTGTCAGCATGCGCTCACTCTCGGCCGCTTTGAGCTCCAGCCGTGCCAGATTGGCAATTCGGGCGATGTCAGTAGAAGTCAGGGACATACAAGTATCTTCATTCGAAACCGGTTGTAAAACACCTTTAAAGAGGCGGGACCGGACAGTTATTCACAGGGGATGAGGTATTATCCCGCCTTTGGCTGTGGGTCTGCGACCCGGCAGGTTTTTGCCAATAAAACCCGATTTTGAACCCGTTAACCAGGTGATGGCAGGCCGAAGCGCCCACCATGCCCGAGAGGACTATATTAATGTTTGGAGCATTCCGTCAGTACTTCTCCACTGACCTGGCGATCGACCTCGGTACCGCCAACACCCTGATTTACGTTCGTGACAAGGGCATTGTGCTCGATGAACCCTCCGTGGTGGCGATCCGCCACGAAGGCGGCCCGCAAGGCAAAAAGACAATCCAGGCGGTCGGCAAGGAAGCCAAGGCCATGCTGGGCAAAGTGCCCGGCAACATCGAGGCTATTCGTCCGATGAAAGACGGCGTTATTGCCGACTTCACCGTCACCGAGCAGATGCTCAAGCAGTTCATCAAGATGGTGCACCCGCGCTCCATTTTTCGACCCAGCCCGCGCATCATCATTTGCGTGCCGTGCGGCTCGACCCAGGTCGAGCGCCGCGCCATCCGTGAAAGTGCCCTGGGCGCCGGTGCCCGCGACGTCTACCTGATTGAAGAGCCGATGGCCGCCGCCATTGGCGCCGGTCTGCCAGTCAGTGAGGCCAGCGGGTCCATGGTGGTTGACATTGGCGGCGGTACCACCGAGGTCGGTGTCATCTCGCTCGGCGGCATGGTCTACAAAGGCAGCGTGCGTGTGGGTGGCGACCGCTTCGATGAAGCCATCATCAACTACATCCGGCGCAATTACGGCATGCTCATTGGCGAGCCCACGGCGGAGGCGATCAAGAAAAATATCGGTTCGGCGTTTCCGGGTAGCGAAGTGCGCGAGATGGAAGTGCGCGGGCGCAACCTGTCCGAAGGCGTGCCACGCAGTTTCACGATCTCCAGCAATGAAATCCTTGAAGCCCTGACCGACCCGATCAACAACATCGTGTCGGCGGTCAAAAACGCGCTGGAACAAACCCCGCCCGAGCTCGGTGCCGACATTGCCGACCGCGGCATGATGCTCACCGGCGGCGGCGCGCTGTTGCGTGACCTGGACCGTCTGCTGGCCGAAGAAACCGGTCTGCCGGTGTTGGTGGCCGAAGACCCCTTGACCTGCGTGGTGCGGGGTTGCGGCATGGCGCTGGAGCGGATGGACCGCCTGGGCTCCATTTTCACCAGCGAATAAGCAACAGGCGCAGCGATGCCCCTTGGTACGCTGGACGGGACGCCGCCGCCTTTCTTTCGGCAGGGCCCGTCGGCCCTGTCCAAACTCACGTTTTTCAGTCTGCTGGCGCTGTTCCTGATGGTGGCCGATGCACGCCTTGAGCTGGCGCGGCCGTTGCGGGTGGCGGTGGCGGCCGCGCTTTATCCGGTGCAATGGCTGGCCCTGCGACCCGTGGTCTGGGCCCAGGGCGGAGGCAAATATTTTGAGTCTCTCAAACGCTCCCAGAGCAGCGAAGAGGCCGCCCTGTACAAGCTCGGTTTGCAGTCCCAGCGTGCCAGTCAGGTCGAGCAACTGCTGTTGGAAAACACCCGCTTGCGCGCGCTGCTGACCTTGCGCGAGCGCGTGAGCACGCCATCACAGGCGGCCCAAGTCCTGTATGACGCCGCTGACCCCTACACCCGCAAGGTCATCATTGACCGTGGCTTGCTCGACGGTATCGTGGCCGGCTCGCCGGTGCTGGACGAAGCCGGCGTGTTGGGCCAGGTGACACGGGTCTACCCGGCGACCAGCGAAGTCACGCTGATCACCGACCGGGAGCAGGCCATTCCGGTGCTCAACACCCGCACCGGGTCGCGCGGCGTGGCCTTTGGCGACCCGGCCCTGCGCGCCAACGCGCTGGAGCTGCGTTTCATGGCGGCCAATATCGATGTGCAAGTCGGCGATCTGTTGACCACCAGTGGCGTGGACGGCGTCTACCCCCCGGGCTTGCCGGTCGCGAAGGTGGCGAAGGTGGACCGCCGTGTTGAATCGGCATTTGCGCGCATCAGTTGTGAGCCCGTGGCGCTGGTGTCAGGCGTGGTGCATGTGATGGTGCTGCAACCCGTTGCCAGCCAGATCGCCCCGCAACCGGTCGTGCCAACACCCGCTGGCCCGGTCAGGAAAGGATCGAAAAAATGATCATGCGCCCGGGCCATCAGTTGCTGCTGCCCGCCAACCCTTTCTTCATCTGGGGCAGCCTGGTAGTGGCCTTGCTCCTGAACATGTTGCAGAACATGGGGCTGTGGGGGCGAGCCGCCTGGATGCCCGACCTGCTGGCGCTGGTGCTGGTGTTCTGGAGCATCCACCAGCCGCAGCGCATCGGCATTGGCGCCGCTTTTGTGTTTGGCATTTTTGTTGACGTGCACCAGGGGGCGATGCTGGGCCAGCACGCATTGAGCTACACGGTACTGAGCTTTCTGGCCATTGCCATCCACCGCCGCCTGCTGTGGTTTCCGGTGCCGTCGCAGGCGTTTCAGGTGTTGCCGCTGTTTGTGGTGGCGCATGCCATTGCGCTGAGTGTGCGCATGCTGGCGGGTGGTGGCTTTCCCGGCTTTTGGCTGTTGCTGGCGCCGCTCATCGAGTCGCTGCTGTGGCCGGTGGTCAGCGTGCTGTTGCTGATGCCGCAACGAAGAACCCCTGATCCTGATGCACACCGACCTTTGTAGGGATATGACCCCCACGCTTGTCACTTGGTGTACTGCGCTGCCCCCCGAGGGCGTTGTTGCGCCTGGGGGCGGCCCGGCGCCGGAACCGTTCACTTCGTTGTCATGACCGAGTTGCGCAACGTCGAGGCCGACCTGTCTCGCTTTCGGGCGCGGCTGCTGGTGGCGGGCATCGTCGTGGTGCTGGGGTTCCTGCTGCTGCTGTCACGCCTGGTGTACCTGCAGGTGGTGCGCCACGATGACCTGCTGGAGCAGGCCGAAAGCAACCGCACGGCGATTGTGCCGGTGGTGCCGAACCGGGGCCTGATCCTCGACCGCAACGGCGTTGTGCTGGCCAGCAATTACTCGGCCTACACGCTGGAAGTGACCCCTTCCAAGGTGAGTGACCTGGAGCAGACGATTGATGAGCTGTCACAGGTGCTGGAAATCACGCCGCGTGACCGGCGTCGTTTCAAGAAGCTGCGCGAAGAATCCAGGAGTTTTGAGTCGCTGCCGCTGCGCACCCGCCTGAGTGATGAAGAGGTCGCCAAATTTGCAGTGCAACGCTATCGTTTTCCGGGTGTCGAGATCAAGGCCCGGCTGTTTCGCAGCTACCCCTATGGCGAGCTGGCCAGCCACGTCATCGGCTACATCGGGCGCATCAATCAATCCGAAAAGGAAAAGCTCGACGAGTCCGAGGACGCCGCCAACTACCGGGGTACCGATTACATCGGCAAGCTCGGCGTGGAGCAGAGCTTTGAGACCCAGTTGCACGGCATCACCGGCGTCGACTCGATGGAGACCTCGGCCGGCGGGCGCGCCATGCGCCGACTCGCCAGCAGCCCGGCCACCCCTGGCAACACCGTCAAGCTGGCGATTGACATCAAGCTGCAACACATGGTGGAAGAACTGTTTGGCGAACGCCGCGGCGCGCTGGTGGCGCTGGACCCCAAGACCGGTGAAATACTGGCCTTTGTCAGCAAGCCGACTTTCGACCCGAACCTGTTTGTCGAAGGCATCGACAGCGAGAGCTGGCAAGCGCTCAACGAGTCCATCGACAAGCCGCTGCTGAACCGCGCGCTGCGCGGCACCTACCCGCCCGGTTCCACCTACAAGCCGTTCATGGCGCTGGCGGCGCTGGAGACCGGCGCCCGCACGCCCGAGCAGTCGATCGCCGACCCCGGGTTTTTCATGCTCGGTGGTCACCGTTTTCGGGACGACAAGGAGGGTGGGCACGGCATGGTCAACATGTACAAGTCCATCGTCGAGTCCTGCGACACCTATTACTACGTGCTGGCCAATGACATGGGGGTGGACACCATTCATGACCAGCTGCAGCGCTTCGGTTTCGGCGAGCTGACCGGCATCGACATTCACGGCGAGGTGCGCGGCCTGCTGCCATCGACGGCCTGGAAACGCAAATCCTACAAGCGCGCCGACCAGCAAAAATGGTACGCGGGTGAAACCATCTCGCTCGGCATTGGCCAGGGCTACAACAACTTCACCATGCTGCAGCTGGCCTCCGCCACCGCCACATTGGCCAACAACGGCGTCAAGATGAAGCCGCATCTGGTGAAAGAGGTGGTCGACGTCATCACGCACGCGCCCGCCACCACCGAGCACGAATCGGTGGGTGAAGTGATCGCCAAAGCGGCCAACATTGCGGTCGTCAAGGGGGCCATGGTCGGGGTGAACATTGAGGGCACGTCAGCGGCCAGTTTTCGCGGTGCGCCCTACACCAGCGGCGGCAAGACCGGCACGGCGCAGGTGGTGCAAATCAAGGCCAACGAAAAGTACGTCGCCTCCAAAATGGAGGAACGCTTTCGCGACCACGCCCTGTTCACCGCCTTCGCGCCGGCTGAAGACCCCAAAATTGCCCTGGCCATCATCGTGGAAAACGCCGGATTTGGCGCCAAATACTCGGCCCCGATTGCGCGCCGGGTGATGGATTACTGGCTGCTGAACCAGTACCCGAGCCTGCAAGACATCGAGGCCGTGAAAAAAGGCATGGCACCGGCACCGATTGGCAAGCCGCGCACGGTAGCCGAGCTGCCCTGGCCCCCGGGTGCACCGGCGGCACCTGTGGCGCCGGCTAGCGGCGCTAGCGGCGCTAGCGCCGCCAGCGCGCCGGCAAAAACGGCGAGTGCCGCATCAACTGTTCGTTAAGAGACTTTCTTCCGCCTTGTTCTCAGCGCAAGAAGGCGTCATAGCCGGTTTTCAGGATCAGCGCGCTCACGACCACGATGAAGAATGCGCGCACAAAGCCGGTGCCGTGCTTAAGCGCCAGGCGCGTGCCGAGCAGGCTGCCCGCCACGTTGGCCAGCGCCATGGCGAGCACAAAATGCCACCAGATGTGGCCCTTGGCCACGAACAGAATCAGCGCCGCCGTGTTGGTGGCGGTGTTGATTAGCTTGGCGGCGGCCGAGGCGCTCAGAAAATCGTAGCCCATCACGCGTACAAACAAAAAGACCAGAAAACTGCCGGCGCCGGGGCCAAAAAACCCGTCGTAAAAACCGATCACGGCACCGATGGACGCCGCCAGACAAGCCTCTTTGCCGCCCGAGAACAGCGGCGCATGGGTGCGCCCCAGCTCTTTTCTGAGCACGGTATAGATCAGCACCGCCAGCAACACGCCGGGCAGCAGCCGGCGTAAAAAATCAGGCGATACCACGGTCACCAGCCAGGCGCCGGCGAAGGCCGCGACAAAACCGGCGGCGGCGGCGGGCAGCAGCGCGGCCCAGCGCATCTCGACCCGGCGGCTGAATTGCCAGGTGGCAAAGCCCGTGCCCCAGACCGACGCGCCTTTGCCGGTGCCAAACAGGGTGGCTGGATGGGTGTTGGGGAAGGTGACAAACAGAGCCGGCACCAAAATCAGGCCACCGCCGCCCACAATTGAATCCACAAAACCGGCCAGCAGCGAGGCGAGCGAGACAACGAACAATTCCATCGGCGCATTGTCGCATCAGGTGCGGCCGTTGATAGCTACACTATTAATAGCTATATAGGCAATGAACACGGGGGCTAGAGGCTAATCTGGCATAAAAAAAGCACCGGGATCACCGGTGCTTTTTCATTTTTATCAACCCTTTGCGGGTTTGTCTCCTGGGCCTTTCACGGACAGCGGGCATGGATGCCGGCTGGTGATTGACTCGACTGTAAGCGGGGGTTGCGATTGACGCATCAGGACTTACCCTCTTCGGATTTACCCTTCTATCCGGCGGGCCGCATCCTCAATTATCCAGCGCGCCGCCTTTTCCGCAATCATCAAAGTGGGTGAGTTGGTGTTGCCGCTGGTGATCACCGGCATCACGCCGGCGTCGACCACGCGCAAGCCCGCCACCAGGCCGCCGTTCCCGCCACGCACCCGCAAGTGTGAATCCAGCACCGCCAGCGGGTCGTCGGCCGCCCCCATTTTGGTGGTGCCGACCGGGTGAAAAATGGTGGTGGCAATATCGCCGGCCAGGCGCGCCAGTTCCTCGTCGGTCTGAAACTGAACGCCCGGCTTGAACTCTTGCGGCTGGTACTTGGCCAGCGCCGCTTGCGCCACGATGGCGCGTGTCAGGCGCAGTGAATCCGCGGCCACCTGGCGATCCGCCTCGGTGCTCAGGTAGTGCGGCGCAATCGCGGGCGCCGCATCAAAGCGCGGGCTCTGGATCCGCACCGTGCCGCGGCTGCTGGGCTGCAGGTTGCACACGCTGGCGGTGAAGGCGTTGAAGCGGTGCAGCGGCTCGCCAAAAGCGTCCAGGCTGAGCGGCTGCACGTGGTACTCGATGTTGGGGTAGGGCTGGCTGGCATCGCTGCGGGTAAAGGCGCCCAACTGGCTCGGCGCCATGCTCATCGGGCCACTGCGCTTGAGCGCGTACTCCAGGCCGATCATGGCCTTGCCCCACAGCGAGTTCGCCTGTGTGTTGAGCGTCTTGACGCCTGTCACCTTGAACACGGTGCGAATTTGCAAGTGATCCTGCAGGTTCGCACCCACCCCCGGTGCGTCCACCTGCACCGCAATGCCATGCCGCTGCAAGAGCGCGGCCGGGCCAATGCCCGAGAGCTGCAAAATCTGCGGCGAGCCGATGCTGCCGGCGCTCAGGATGACTTCGCCGGTCGCCGAGGCGTTGACCATCTCGCCGCCCACCCACACCTGCACACCGCTGCAGCGCAAGCTGCCATCAAGCTGGTTCTGCAGCTCAAGCTTGACCACTTGCGCCGAGGTCCAGAGTTCAAAATTGGGCCGATTCATGCAGGCGGGACGCAAAAAAGCCTTCGCCGTGCTCCAGCGCCAGCCCTTTTTCTGATTGACCTCAAAATAACCGACGCCCTCGTTGGAGCCGGCGTTGAAGTCGTCGGTCGGCGCAATGCCGGCCTGCTGCGCGGCCTGGGCAAAGGCGTCCAGGATGTCCCAGCGCAGGCGTTGTTTTTCGACCCGCCACTCGCCGTTTGCGCCATGGAAGTTCTTGAAATCTTCAAGCTTTTTAGTCCTCTGGCCCACGTCCACAGGACTTGAATAGCTATCTAATTTATAGTGACTCTCGTGCGCCATGAAGTCGCTCAAGCTGTTTTGCCAGGACCAGGCATCGTCACCCGTGAGACTTGCCCACTGGTCATAGTTGTGCGCCTGGCCGCGCATGTAGATCATGCCGTTGATGCTGCTGCAGCCGCCCAGTGTCTTGCCGCGCGGGTAGCGCAGGGCGCGGCCATTGAGCCCCGCCTCGGGCTCGGTCTGAAACAGCCAGTCGGTGCGGGGGTTGCCAATGCAATGCAGGTAGCCCACCGGGATATGAATCCAGGGGTAGTCGTCCTTGCCGCCAGCCTCGATCAGCAGCACGCGCTTGGTCGGGTCCCTGGAGAGCCGGTTGGCCAGCAGGCAGCCTGCGGTGCCGGCGCCGATGATGATGTAGTCAAACGTGGTGTTCATGCGAGCCCTGGGGGTAAGGTAAAAAGCGCGATCTGGCCCCGGCGCGCCGGCGGGCGCGGTGGGCGTGAGGCTATTTTGCAGCAAGCGCGGAGCCCATCCCGCAGCGCTTGGCGTTACGATCCCTGCATGGCCCCCGTTTATCAATCCCCTTCTGAGTCGCCATGACGCCAGACGCCCCCCGCATCGAGCGCATCAGCGCGCCCGCTGGCACTGGCTTTCGGCTGTCGGGGGACTGGTCGGCCGCGCGCCTGGCCGAGCCTGCCAACTGGGCCAGCTTGCAGTCCGGCCTGGCCTTGGGTGCGGCGGGCCAGGCGCTTGATGTCAAATGGGATCTGCGTGACCTGCAGCGGCTGGATCACACCGGCGCCCAGGTGCTGTGGAACGCCTGGGGCCGCCAATGGCCCCGTCAACTTTTGATCGAGCCCGCGCAGCGCGCCATGCTGAGCCGCGTCGAACAGTACGCGCTACCGCCGCCGGTGGCGCGGCGCACCAGCGCCTGGCAACTGTTCCTGGCGCTCGGTGCCCTGGTCTGGCTGCTGATTGACCATCTCAGGGATGCGACCCGGCTGCTGGGCCAACTGCTGCTCGACACACTGCGACTGCTGCGCGCGCCCGCCAAGGGACCCTGGCGCGATGTGTCGGGCCACCTGTTCAGCATCGGCGCCACCGCGCTGCCCATTACCGCGCTGCTGGGTTTTTTGATTGGCGTGGTGCTGGCGTATTTGATGTCGCTGCAGCTGCGCCAGTTTGGCGCCGACAGCTTCATCGTCAATATTTTGGGCTTGTCGGTGATCCGCGAGCTCGGGCCGGTGCTGGCGGCCATTTTGATTGCCGGGCGCTCGGGTTCGACCATCACGGCGCAAATTGGCGTGATGCGGGTCACCGAAGAGTTAGATGCCATGCGCGTGATGGGCATTGCCAAAGGCTACCGGCTGGTGTTGCCGCGCGCCATCGCCATGGCGCTGGCGATGCCGCTGCTCACGGTCTGGACTTCGCTGGCGGCATTGCTCGGCGGCATGCTGGCCGCTGACCTGACCATGGGCGTGACGCCCGCGTATTTTTTTGCCTCCTTGCCACGCGCGGTCCAGGTCTCCAACCTGACATTGGCGATGGGCAAATCGGTCGTGTTTGGCGTGCTCATCGCCCTGATCGGCTGCCACTACGGCTTGCGCGTCAAGCCCAACACCGAGAGCCTGGGCCAAGGCACCACGGCCTCGGTGGTGACCTCGATTGCCATGGTGATTCTGGTGGATGCGGTGTTTGCGCTGGTGTTCAAGGACGTCGGTATATGAGCGCCAGCGGGCCAGTCGCCCCGGTTGCCGCGGCCGCCCCGGCCGTGGTCGAGATCGACAAACTCTGGTCGGTGTTCCATACCGCCGGTCGCGACGCCGTGGTGCACCAGGACTTGAACCTGCGCATCGAAGCCGGTGAGTTCATGAGTATTGTCGGCGGCTCCGGCAGCGGCAAGACCGTGCTGCTGCGCCAGATCCTGGGGCTGGAGCGGCCGGCCCGTGGCAGCGTCACGGTGCTGGGCCAACCGGCGGCGCAGCTCGGCTCCGAGGGCGCGGCCAGCCGCGTCGGCATGTTGTTCCAGCATGGCGCCCTGTTTTCGGCCTTCACGGTGCTGGAGAACATCGGCTTCGCGCTGCGCGAACTCGGCACCTTCCCGGCGGCGCTGATTCGCGACGTCGCCATGGTCAAGCTGCAGATGGTTGGTCTGGAGCCGGCGCAGGCGCACAAGATGCCCGCGGACCTGTCGGGCGGCATGGTCAAGCGCGTGGCGCTGGCGCGCGCGCTGGTGATGGACCCGCCGCTGTTGCTGCTCGACGAGCCCACCTCCGGTCTGGACCCCGACAGTGCCGACGGCTTTGTCGCGCTGCTGCGCTCACTGCACCGTGAGCTCGGGCTGACGGTGGTGATGGTGACGCACGACCTGGACACCCTGTTCGAGCTCAGCACCCGCATTGCCGTGGTAGCTGAAAAACGCATCATTGCCTGCGGCACGCCAACTGAGGTGATGGCGCATGATCATCCGTTTGTTCACGACTTCTTTCTGGGCGCGCGCGGCCAGCGGGCTGCGGCCGTGTTGCGTCAACCCCCGGTTACCGAGTAAAACACCGCCTTATGGAAAACAAATCACATGCCCTGGCCGCTGGCGCCTTTGTGCTGGTGCTGCTGACCTTGCTGGTCGCCCTGGCGCTCTGGCTGACCCGCGACACGCAGTCGCAGCGGATCTATGAACTCTCCAGCGCACAGGCTGTGACCGGCTTGCAGCCGCAAGCCACGGTGCGCTTCAAAGGCGTGAACGTGGGCAAGGTCAGCGCCATTGGTTTTGATCCGCTCAAGCCCGGCAACGTGCTGATCCGCATCGCCGTGGATGACAAGGCGCCGATCACCCAATCCACCTTTGCCACCCTGGGTTTTCAGGGCGTCACCGGGCTGGCGTTCATCCAGCTCGACGACAGCGGCAGCTCCAAAGTCGCGCTGCGCGCCGACGTGCAGCCGCCGGCGCGCATTCCGATGCGCCCCGGCCTGTTGGCCGAACTGTCCGAGCGCGGCATGCGCATCCTGGGGCAACTGGACGAAACCACGCAGCGCGTCAACAAGCTGCTGGGCGACGACAACCAGAAGACCCTGATCGGCGCGATCGACAACATCGGCCAGGCGGCGCGTGGCCTGCAGCAGTTTTCAAGCCGCACCGGGCAACTGCTGGAGCCGCTGGTGAAAGACACCACCGCCACGCTCAAAACAATGCAGGCCGCGTCGGTTCGGGTCGGCGACAGCGCCGACGAGGCCCGCCGGTCGGCCCGCGCCTTCAGAACCGTCACTGAGCGCATGAACCGGCCCGGCGGCACGCTCGACCAGCTCAGCCAGGGGGCCGGCACGCTGTCCGCCAGCGCCCAAACCCTCAATACCTTGACGCTGCCGCACCTGAATCATGCGCTGGGCGACACCGCCCGCATGACGCGCCAGGTCGGGCGGGCGGCCGCCAGCGTCAGCGACAACCCGCAGTCCTTGCTCTTGGGCAATGGGCCGGTGGCGCCCGGCCCGGGCGAACCCGGCTTTTCTGCAACCCCAGGTCAACCATGAAAAATGCTACACATTTAATAGCTACTCACGCTTATTCCACGGGGGCTAGAGCCCTGTTTCTTGTATTTTTTTTGGCGCTCAGCGGCTGTGCGCTGACGCGCCCCACGGCGCGCCCGGCGGTGTATGACTTTGGGCCCGGCCGTCTGAGCAGCGCGCCGGCGCCCCAGGCGGGTCAGGTCGCAGCGTCCGCCCTGGCGCCACTGGTCCTGGACGAGGTGCAGGCCAGCAGCGCGCTCGATGGCAGCGCCGTGCTGTACCGGCTGGCTTATACCAACGCGCAGCAACTGCGGCCCTACGCGCAGGCGCGCTGGAGCATGCCGCCGGCCCAGTTGGTGCGCCAGCGTCTGCGCGAGCAGTTGGGGCAAGACCGCGCGCTGCTGGAGCCGGGCGCCGTCGTCAGCGCGGCCAGGCTGTCAACGCCGGGCGCGTTGGCCGGCGTGACCCCGATCACCCTGCGTGTAGAGCTGGAAGAATTCAGCCAACTGTTTGAGGCGCCCGGCTCAAGCGTGGGCCTGCTGCGCCTGCGCGCCACGCTCACGCAGGCCAGCCCCAGCGGGGCAGGCTTGCTGGCGCAGCGCATCATCGTGGTGCAGCGCCCGGCCCCCAGCGCCGATGCTGTCGGCGGTGTGCAGGCCCTGCGGCTGGCCACCGACGCGGCAGCGCAGGAGTTGGCCCAGTGGTTGCAGCAGTTGGGGCATTAGGCGCCAAGCGCGCCCAGCGGCTGGCCGCGGGTTCGCAGCAGATTAGCGCGAAGCGGCACCGGTGAGCACCGGCAAACCGGCTTGTTGCCAGGCCCGCATGCCGCCCTCAATATTGGAGGCAGCGCTGAAGCCCGCCGTTTCGAGCAACGCGGTGGCCTGCGCCGAGCGCCGGCCCGAGCGGCAAATCAGCACCACCCGCTGGTTCTTGAAGGGCGAGATTTCTTTCAGCCGTTGTGCCAGCTGGCCCAGCGGGATCAGCGTGCTGCCAGGGGCATGGCCTTGCACGTATTCATCGGCTTCGCGCACGTCGAGCAGCAGCGCACCGCTGCTTTGCAGCGCGGCGGCTTGTTTGACATTGACCGCCGGCAGACCCGCGCTGGCGGCAGCGGCCAGCGCCAGCAAGGCGCTCGCCAGCAGGGAGCGGCCCAACTTTGATTGCATGTGGCTTCCTTTGAAGTGGGTGAGGAGCTCCGAAGCATAACAAGACACACCATTGGCCTGCGTCGGCAAGGGCTACCAGGCGTCAATGGCCAACCCTCTCGCCGGCGGCAACTCACCCTGCATTTGCAGCCCCCGCACCAGCCAGGCGCGGGTGTGCGCCGGGTCAATTACGGCGTCAATCTCCAGCGTGGCGGCCATGTGGATGGCGCTGCCGTTGTCGTATTGTTTGGCCAGCAGTTGCTCGAACAAAGCCTCGCGCTGCGGCCCTTCAGGCAGCGCTTCGAGTTCCTTGCGGTAGCCCAGTCGCACGGCGCCCTCCAAGCCCATGGCGCCAAATTCGCCACTTGGCCAGGCCACGGTCATCAGGGGCGAGTGAAAGCCGCCGGCCGTCATGGCCATGGCACCCAGGCCGTAGCCCTTGCGCAGCACCACGCTGAAAAACGGCACGCGCAAATGCGCTGCCGCAATAAACAGGCGGCTCACGTGGCGCACCTGCGCCTGGGCTTCCATGTCCGGCCCGACCATGAAGCCGGGTGTGTCCACCAGGCTGATCAGCGGCAAGCCGTGCGCATTGCACAGTTGCATGAAGCGCGCCGCCTTGTCGGCCGCATCGGCGTCGATGGCGCCGCCCAGGTGCAGCGGGTTGTTGGCCAGGATGCCGACCGGGCGGCCCTCCAAGCGCGCCAGCGCGGTGTGCAGCCCCAAGCCAAAGCCGCTGCGTAGAAACAGCACGCTGCCCTCATCAGCCATGCCGGTGATGGCAGCGCGCGTGTCATAGACGCGCAAGCGGTTTTCCGGCACCACGTCGCGCAGCGCCTGCACGTCTGGCGCCTGCCAGTCGTTTAAGCGGCCCTGAAAGAACGACAGGTAATGCCGCGCCGCCGCCACCGCCTGCCGCTCGTTCGCCACCAGAATATCGATGACGCCATTGCCGTGTTGCACCTCACTGGGGCCAATCTGTTCTGGTTTGAAAACCCCCAGGCCGCCGCCCTCGACCATGGCCGGGCCGCCCATGCCGATGTTGCTGTTGTCGGTGGCGATGATCACGTCACAGCAGCCAAGCAAGGCCGCGTTGCCGGCAAAGCAGCGTCCCGCCACGATGCCGACCACCGGCACCTGGCCATTCAGGCGCGCGAAGCTGGCAAAAGTGCCCACATGCAGCCCGGCCACGATCGGCATATCGACGTCGCCCGGCCTGCCACCGCCGCCTTCGGCAAACAGCAGCACGGGCAGCTTTTGCTGCAGGGCCAGCCCCAGCATGCGGTCGGTCTTCTGGTGGTTGCGCAGGCCTTGGGTGCCGGCCAGCACGGTGGCGTCGTAGGCCATCACCACCGCGCGGCTGTCCTCGGCGCCAAACAGCGTCTGGTTGACGCTGCCGATGCCGGTCACCATGCCGTCGGCGGGGGTGTTTTTGATCAGGTCTTCTTCGGAGCGACGCCGGCTCTGGGCCGCCACGGCAAAAGCGCCGTACTCGATGAAGGAGTCGGCATCACACAAATCGGCAATGTTCTCGCGCGCGCTGCGCTGGCCCAGCGCGTGGCGCTTGCTCATGGCCTCGGGGCGGTTGGCATCGAGCGTGTAGGCCTGGCGATCAAGCACCCGTTGCAGGTCGGGGCGCACCGCAGTCGGCTTGTCCTGCGGTGCAGACATATAAGCCAAATCAGGCTCCAGCCCCCGTCTTACCTGCGCGAGCAGCTCTATATTCAATAGCAATTCGGCTTCTGCCACCAACTCGCCATTGGCAAAAAACAGCTCACTCACGCGCCCGGCCTGGGGGGCGCGCAACTCGTGCTCCATTTTCATGGCTTCCAGAATCACCAGCAGGTCGCCGGCCTGGACGCTGTCACCAGGCTGCACCTGCCATTGGACGATCTGGGCCTGCAGGGGGGAACGAATTTCAGTCATGGGTTTGCTTTGTGGCGGGTGGCGTGAGGTCGGCGGATGGCGCCGGGTCTTTCAGCAGGCGACGCAACACTTTGCCCGCGCCGGTGGTCGGCAGGGCGGTCATCAGCTGCACGTCGTGGGGTGCCTTGTAGGTGGCCATGTTGGCGCGCGACCAGGCCACAATGTCCGCGGCGCTGGCGCTCTGGCCCGGCTTCAGCACGACAAAAGCCTTCACCACTTCGCCCTTGTCGGGGTCGGGCACACCAATCACGGCGGCCTGGGCAATGGCCGGGTGCTTGATCAAAATCGTTTCCACTTCTTCGGGGAACACGCTGTAGCCCGAGACCTTGATCATCTCCTTGAAGCGGCCGATGAAGGTCAGGTAGCCATCGGCGTCCAGCTTGCCCATGTCGCCGGTGTAGACCCAGCCGTCGCGCAGTGTCTGCGCCGTGGCCTCGGGCTTGTTCCAGTAGCCCTTGAAGACACCGGCGCTGCGCAGCACGATCTCGCCGACCTCGCCGCTGGCGCAGACACGGCCCGACTCGGCGTCCAGGATGCGGATTTCGTTGCCCGGAATCGCCTTGCCCTGCGTGCCCCAGCGGATTGCATCGTGCGGCATGTAGGTGTCCACCGTGTGGGTTTCGCTCAAGCCGTAGGCTGCTTCAAACGACTCGCAGTGGGGTGCCAGGGCCTGCCATTGCCGGGCCAGCGCCTCGGTCAAGGTGACGCCGAAGCTGGTCACCGGGTTCATGCGCAAGCTCGACAAATCGAACGCCCTGGCAGTGGGCACCTGCATGGCAAACACATTCATCGGTGCAATGCTGTACCACCAGGTCACGCGATGGCGCTCAATCGCCTGCAGCACCGCGAGCGGGTCAAAACGGTACATCAACACGGTGGTCGCACCCGTGAACATCGTGACGTTGATGCCCATCACCATGCCCGCAATGTGATACAGCGGCGCAATCGCCAGCAACACATCATCGTGGCTGACGCCATTGCAGTTGGCCGCCGCGGCCGATTTGTACAAGGCGTTGCCATAAGTCAGCATGGCTCCCTTGGGCAAGCCGGTGGTGCCCGAGGTGTAGGTCATCAGCGCGACGTCGTCCATGGCCAGCGCCACCGGCGGCGGCGTGGCCGTGCCCTGGGTGGCCGCCATGAAGTCTTCCACATCGGCCGGCAGCGGCTGGGGCTGGGCTTTCATCGCCAGCAATTCAGCGGGGACGGCCACGCTCGGCTGCTCGGGCAGCAAGTCGGCATAGCGCACGGCAAACACATGGGTCAGCGCGGTCTGGCTGCGCACCTGCGCCACCACCGGCAGCAGGTTGTCGGCGGCGATGATCACGCGCGCCTGCAAGTCGCCCAGTTGGTAGAGCAGCTCGTGCTCCTTGTTGAGCGGCCCACATGGGCAGACGATGGCGCCGAGTTTCTGGATGGCGTAATGCGCCATCACGTACTGCGGGCAATTGTTCAGGAACAGTGCCACCGGGTCGCCTTTTTTGACCCCCAGCGCCGCCAGCCGGGCCGCAAAGGCATCACTGGCGCGATCGAGCTCGGCGTAGCTGATGCCGTGGCCGTACCACAGGTAAGCGGCTTTGTCGGGTTGCGTCCTGGCGTGAGCACGCAGGTAGTCGTGCAGGGGTGCATCCAGTTCGGGGAATTGAGCTGTCTCCATGTGTCGCTTTCAGGGTAGGTGCGTCAGGTCCGGACAGTCCGGATGAGTGCAATATATACCAGCCGGTAGAATAATTCTACTGTCTGGTAGAACACAGGCGACAATCAACCCATGACCACATCCCCCTCCCGGCCCCGCACCCACCGGCAAAAAGCCGTCACGCCCGGCACGGACGAAAAACGCGAGCGCATCCTCAAGGTGGCCGAGCGCCTGTTCGCGGCCCAGGGCTACGCCAACACCACGATGGAGCAAATCGTGCGCGAGTTGGAGGTCAGCAAGCCTTTTGTGTATTACTACTTTCACAACAAGCAGGAGATTTTCGAGACCCTCTCCTGGCGCCCGGCGGTCGCATGCTTCACCACGATGGACTTTGCCCCCGATGACCCGCGCCCGGCGCATGTCAAGGTGATCGACGGGCTGGAGCGCCTGATCCGCGCCACCATCGCGCATTACCCGGCCGCTTTTTTTGCTTACCGCGAACCTCAGGTGTACCGCCCGGAGTACCTGGCCGCGCAGAAGAAACTGGCAAATCACTTTTATGAGCGCCTGTGCTCGCTGCTGGAGCAGGGGCGACGCGAGGGCAGCTTCGACTTCACCGAAACACGCATCACCGCGCAGGCGGCGTGCAGCTTGCCCGGCTTTCTCTACAACTGGTACCGACCCGACGGCCGCCTGGACCCTGACGCCATGGTGCGCGAGCTCTCCAAACTGGCCTGGCGCGTCATCGGCCTGCGTGAAACCGGTCCAGGCTGAACCCTCCACCCATGGCCACCGACCTGACCGGCAAGCACGGCGATTTCTGGCATTTCCGGCTGGAAGCCAATAAAGAGTTGCATTGCCGGCGTTGGGTCTTCCTGTCTAGGAGCAGACGCTAGCCCGGCCCACGCCGGGCAATGCCATTTCAGGACGAGGCGGCTTGTGCGTGGCTGGCAGATTTGGGTGTCGGGAGGGCGCCAAACTGGATCTCTCCGGTGAGTTGGCCGCCCTCTTCAATCACCACTTTGCCGTAGCGGATCTTGCCGGTGACTTTGCCGGTGGCATAGATCGTCAACTTCTGGCGCACCGTCAGGTTGCCATCAAACTGGCCATGAATCTCGGCCATGTCGATCTCGGCCGAGCCCTTGAAGGCGCCGCGCTCCGAAATTTCAATCACGCGTGAATCCATGGTCGCCTCGACCAGGCCTTCAACCACCAGCGTATCGCAATCGGTGATTTCCACGCCTTTGAGCTTGATAT
>Ga0209343_10003833_pt1 | contig 18787 bp, 17 predicted proteins | sample RifCSPlowO2_02_FD_184026 | JGI IMG/M metagenome (GOLD analysis project Ga0209343, IMG submission 184026) | Groundwater microbial communities from Rifle, Colorado - Rifle CSP2_plank lowO2_0.2 (SPAdes) (version 2) | ecosystem: Environmental > Aquatic > Deep subsurface > Groundwater | place... | reverse complement strand
TGCCGCCGGGGACGCTCAATCTCGCCGGCCGCCTCTCGCTCGGCGCGGCGGGGTGCGTGCTCGCGCGCGCCGCCGTCTACCTCGGGCCGGACACGGCGCTCACGCACATGGCGGCGGCGCTCGGCACCCCGACTGTCGCGTTCTATGGTCCGACCGACCCGGTCAAGTGGGGGCCATGGCCCATGGGCCACGTCTCGTCCGCCAACCCCTGGCGCCGCGTGGGAAGCCAGACGGTGGGGCGGGTGCGCCTGGTCCAGGGCAATGCGCCGTGCGCGCCGTGCCACAACGAAGGCTGCGAGCGCAACGTCGAGAGCTTCAGCGACTGCCTGCTCGATCTGCCCGCGGCCCGGGTCACGGCCGCGATTCGCGAGGTCACCGGGATGCCGGCCTGACGCCGGCCCGGTCGAGCCCGCGCAGCGTTCGTTTCAGGCCTTCCTCGAATGGCGTGGCCGGCTGCCAGCCGAGCTCGGCGCGGGCGAGGCGGATATCGAGCACGTTGGCGGGCACGTCGAATTTCCGCCCCGGCGCATGGCGCCGCTCGATCGCGCGGCCGATCACGCGCTCGATCGCGTCGGCGATTTCGTTGAGATCGCGGCCCACGCCGCCGCCGATGTTGATGATCCGCCGCTCGCCGCGGTAATCGAGCGCGCGTGCGAGGGCGTCGGCGACGTCGCCGACATACAGATAATCACGCACGACGCGGCCGTCGCCCCAGATCTCGATCGGCTCTCCGCGGTGCGCCCGGTGCAGGAACGCCGTCACCGCGCCCTGCCCCGAGGCCACGCGCTGGCGCTCGCCGAACGGATTGGCGACCCGCAGCACGCAATAATCCATTCCGTGCAGCACGCGGTAGAGCTCGAGGTACTTTTCGACCGCCAGCTTGGTGATGCCATAGGACGTGATCGGATGGGTCGGGTGCTCTTCGGTAATGGGCACGCTGCGCGGGACGCCGTAGACCGTGCCCCCGGACGATACGAACACGATCTTGCCGGCGCCGTTGCGGCGCCAGGCTTCGAGCAGACGCAGCGTGCCGAGGACATTGCTCTCGACGTCGGCGCGCGGATCCTCGATCGAGGACTTCGGCAGCGTGGTCCACGCCAGGTGAAAAGCGGCGTCGCAGCCCTCCACCGCGGCGCGCAGGTCCCGTGGATCGAGAAAGCTCCCGCGCACCCACTCGATGTCGCCGCCGGCCGGCAGGTGGCCGGCCGCGCCCCGGTCCTGCAAATCGAAGACGCGGACCGCGTGCCCCGCCTGGAGCAGCCGTTCCACCAGGTGCGAGCCGATGAAACCCGCGCCGCCGAGCACCACGCACTTCATTGCCGCCATTATCCCCGTTTCTCGAGCACCAGTACCAGCGAGCGGCTGAACAGGAGCGGCGCGCGAAACGCCTGGCTCAACAACTCGCGGTTGCGCTGCGCGTGGCGGGCATCGCCGCCGCGGACCATCAGCAGCCAGGACGCCGCCCAGGCGAAGGGCAGCAGGCACAGATACAGCGGCATCAGCGCCTTCTTCTTGTAGCGGTCGCCAAGCACCGCCTGGACCCGCGCGCCGTGTTGCCCGAACAGGTAGCGAAGCTGGAAGAACGACAGCGGGAACACGTGCCCGCGATCGGCGGCGACGCCGGGCGCGAGATCCGGCGCCGCGGCAGGATTGAACTGGTAGGGCACGCCGGTCAGGAGCTGGTGCAGCCGGGAATAGAGGCTCGTCACGTTGGGGGTGGATACGACGATCTCGCCGCCCGCCCGCGTGACGCGCGCGAGCTCGGCGATCAGCTGCACCGGGTTCACCAGGTGCTCCACCCCTTCCAGGCAGATGACGGCGTCGAACGCTGCGTCGGCAAACGGCAGCGGCGCCGCCATGTCCACGTACTGGTAATCCGGCCGCTCGCGATTGATGTCGCCGCACGTCACCGTATGCCCCATCTGCCTCAGCGCATCCGCCAGCAGCCCGTTGCCCGCGGGCAGATCGAGGATCCTGAGGGGGTCGCGCCGCCCGGTGAAATGCCAGGCGACGACCTCCATGTAGCCGGTAAAATTCGCGACGTGGCTGAATGCTTTCGCGCTCATGGTCACCTGGCGCAAGCCGTGCCGCGGCACAACAGGTAGAGGTCCCGCCCGCCCACGCGGTATTGCGCGGCGATCCGGCCGACGGCCGGGTTGGGCTGGTAGGCGATGACGAAGCCGGTATCCCACCGCTCCGGCGGAAAGCCCACCGGCGGCGCGGGCAGCCGCAGGATGTCGAGGTGCGCGGCCACACTCAGACCGCTCGCGCTGTCATTGGTGGTGTAGAGCGGCTCGCCCGCGGTCCGTTCCAGGATCTGCCGCGCCACGTCCGCGTAGTTCACGCCGCGGTAGTGCAGCTGGTAGTAAGGATACGCCGCCAGGACCAGCACCAGCTTGACGGCCACCATCGCAACCAGCCAGCGCCGTGTCACCGCCACGGCCTGCGAACCCGCGCACCACAGCAGTCGCGCGATCACGAGGCCGGCCAGCGGATAGAGCGGAACGAGGTAGCGCAGCGAGCTGTGCGGCGCGAGCCAGTACGGCAGGTAGCCCAGGAGCGCGATCCACAGCGCGGCGCGGAAATGGCCGTCCTGCGCCGCGCCGCCCGTGCCGTGCCGGCGCCAGGCGTAGTACGCCGCCAGCAGCAGCGCCGGCGCCAGCGCCCAGGCCGTGCCGAGCGTATAGCTGGCCAGCTTGACCAGGTAGTCGAGCCATCCCGCCGGCACCAGCTTGGCCATGATCTCGCCGAACATGCGCTCCCCCTGCTCGGCTCCGGCGCGCACGACGTAGAGCCACAGCAGGGGCATTGCCGCCGCGACGGCATGCGTCACCCACGAGGCGGGTCCCAGCAGGAAGGGCCGGTATGCCCGGTTTGCCAGCAGCACCAGCGCTGCGGCAGCGTAGAACGCGTAGGCGGTCAACGCCTTCGTCATGAACGCGCACGTCAGCGCCGCGACAGCGAGCGCCAGCAGCGCGCGGCTTTGCCGCAGGCACGCGACCCACAGGCACGCGATCGCGCCGAACACGAAGAAGCCGAACAGCGGATCGGCGTAGGCGAGCCAGCCGCGGTAGAAGAACAAGTCGGCAAGCGTCAGGTAGACCAGCGCCGCGAAGGCCGCGAACGCCGTGTCGCGCCAGAGCGCGCGGGCAAGCCAGGCCAGGATCAGCCCCGCGCCAACCGTGGCGGCGATCGTGATCGCGCGCATGATGCCCAGCATGTGCTCCCATCCCGCGAGGCCCGCGAACAGGATGATCAGCCAGTTCGGCAGCGGGTTGTGCTGCACGTCCGCGCCGTAGAGCAGCTGCCGGACCCACTCGCCGCGGTGCCACATCTCGAGCGCGGAAACCGGCAGGATCGCTTCCTCGCCGACATAGTGGAAGGCGATGGCCGGCAGAAACGTCGCCGCCGCCGCCGCGTAGAGCATCCAGTGGCGCCGCGCCGCGCTCATGGAAACGCGTAGAGCCCCGGCGCGATGCCCCGCCGGTAGTCCGGCCAGAAGCGGGCGAACAGCTTCCGGTAGCACTCGCGCATGGCGTGATGCTCATCCAGGTACTCGAGCGGGAAACAGCCGTAGCGCTCCGAACGGCCGGCATCGATGACCACGATGCCCTCGCGCCCGGCCCACCCCGACAGCGCTTGCTTCAGCCGCGCCAGGTTCCCGGCCGAATGCGGCGCGGCGGCGAGCCGTTGCTCCAGCCCCGGGATCAGCGGGGGCAGGAGAACGATGACCTTGCCGCCCGAGCGCGCGAGGTCCCGGCTGAGCCGTGCCACCCGGCCCAGATGCGACGCGTTGGGACTGCCGCGGGTGGACTGCAGCGCGAGGGAGTACTTGGAGCTCGGCAGGCTCCCGGCGAGCACCCGCTGTTCCACGTCCTGCGGCCGGATGCGGTTGAATGCGGAAAACGTCGAGCTGCCGTCGTAATAGAAGCCGCCGCACTTGCCGCGGTACAGGACGTCGAAGTCCTTCGCGCGCGCGCCGTCGGGGCAGCGGTATTCGTCGCCCGACACTTCGAAAAACACCTGGTGGAAGGCCTTCGTCTTGTCCTGGGCGCGCAGCACGTCGCGCAGGATCGCCGAGAGATTCGCGATCTTCGGGTACGAAAGCGCGTCCACCAGCTTGCGGTGGAACGGGATTTCCTCGGCGGTCATCGCACTGAGGACGGACTCGGGCGCGAGGTCGATCCTGCCCGGGCCCCCCTTCTCGAACAGAAAGCCGATCGACCAGTCGAAGGGAACAATGAACCATTTGATCCGGTCCGCGAAATGGGCGGCGACGTATTCCGCCTCTCCTAGCGCCGCGGCGAGCGAATTGCCGGACTGGCTGAAGTTGTAGGCGCGGATCCCCTCGGGGAACACGCCGGCCGTGATCCCCATCACGCTCGATGCGCCGAATACCACGGCATTGATATGCGGCAGCCGGTCGTGCAGCCTCAGGGCCTTGAACGGGCGGTTCGTCCATATGGGTGGCGAGTAGGTCACGCCGCGCGTCGCCTGCTGCCAGTCGCTCGCCAGCCGGGTGATCTCGGGGCTGCCCTGCCCGCGCGCGCCCAGGGCCAGATTCAGCCCGATTACCGGCGCCAGGATGACCGTACACAATGACAGGAAAACGAGCAGATAGGTCCGGCCGGTCATGTCAGAACTGGAAATAGAGGAACTCCGAATGGCGGTGCAGGTTGATCAGCACGACGAGGGCCATGCCCGCGGCCAGCGCGGCGGTTGCGAAGGCCGGTCGCCACTGCCAGCGGGCGGCGGCGGACTCCGGCGGGATGCCGAGCGCGGGACGGCTCGTCGCCATGATCTGCTGGGTGTTGGGCGCGAACCAGACGATCAGCAACAGGATCCAGATCCAGTGGACGACGCCCGTGCGCGCGAGCGCCGGCGTTGCGGCGAACACGACGCCGTGGCCGGCGAGCCACTGTCCGAACGCGCCCCACCGCGCGAGCCAGATATCCGGCACCACGAAACCGTTCATGCCGGCCATCGCGCGCAGGATCGCCCAAGCCGTGTCCAGGCTGTCGGCGCGAAAGATCACCCAGCCGACGACGACGGCTGCGAAGGTCACGGCGCAAGCCGCCGCGCGACCGAGGCGGGTCGAGCGCGTCAGGTCGTGTCCCAGCCGCACGCGCAACGCGCGCCACGCGTGATTCACCGCGAGATAGGCGCCGTGCAGGCCGCCCCACACGACGAAGGTCCAGCCCGCGCCGTGCCACAGGCCGCCCAGCAGCATGGTCGCCATGAGATTGACGTAGCGCCGCGCGGGGCCCTTGCGGTTGCCGCCGAGCGGAAAATACAGGTAGTCGCGCAGGAAGCGCGACAGCGTCATGTGCCAGCGCCGCCAGAACTCGATGATGTTCACGGCCTGGTAGGGCGAATGAAAGTTGATTGGCAGCCGGATGCCGAAGAGCAGCGAGAGCCCCACCGCCATGTCCGAATAGCCGGAAAAATCGAAGTAGAGCTGGAACGTATAGGCGAGCGCGCCGCACCACGCCTCCAGGAACGTCAGCGCGACGCCCGCCTGCGGGGCGTTGAAGACCGGCCCGACGTAGGCGGCCACGCCGTCGGCGATGACGACTTTCTTGAACAGCCCGATGACGAAGATCGTGAGCCCGGCGGCGATCTTGTCGAAGTCCGGCCGGTAGGTCGCCGGCACCCCGAACTGCGGCATCATCTCGCGGTGGTGCAGGATCGGGCCCGCGATGAGGTGCGGGAAGTAGGTCACGAAGAGGGCATAGTGCGTGAGGCTGTATTCCTCCGCCTTGCCCTCCCACGCGTCCACCAGGAACGCGATCTGGGTGAACGTGAAGAACGAGATGCCGAGCGGCAGCACGATCGAGCCGAGATCGATCGCCGCGCCGGACAGCGCATTGAGATTCTCCAGGAAGAAATTGGCGTACTTGAAATAACCGAGCACCGCGAGATCAACGGCGACCGCGAACGCCATCAGCCGCCTGGCGCCGCGCCCGCCGTCCCGGGCGCGCGCGCGCACGATCGAAATACCCATCGCATAGTTGAAGAGGAACGAGGCCACCAGCAGTCCCACGTACACCGCGTTCCACCAGCCGTAGAAGAAAAGGGAACCGGCCACGAGCCATGCCGCGGCGAGCTTGCGGTTGACCGCGCCGAGCGCGAAGAACCCGGCGAGGGCGGCCGGCAGGAACAGGAAGATGAAGACGTGCGAGTTGAACAGCATCGTTCACACGGGACGGCGCGCCACCAGCAGCAGCGAGCCGCCCGCGGGCAGCCGGACTCCGGCGCGAATCAGGACGCGCTCGACGTCCAGCAGCCGCTCCAGCGGCCCGTTGAGCCAGCGTGAGGGCTTCAGGTCTGCAAGCGGATCGTAGTCCGCGGCGGGCCGGCGCTGGGCGTATCGCGACAACATCATCAGCGGCAGCAGGGCGGTGACGAAGGAGGTCATTCTAATGATCTCCAGGCCGGCAGCGACGGCCTTCGCCCTCAAGTCGCGGGCCCGGTAGCGTCGCACGTGGTGCTGGCGCACGTCGTATTCGCTCCACAGCCAGGGGTGCTGGGGCACCGTCAGGACCACGCCGCCGCCGGCGACCGTGGCCGCGCGCAGCTCCCCAAGCACCGCGCGGTCGTCCTCGATGTGCTCGATGACATCGAACGCGCCGACCACGTCGAACTCGTCGCGAAACGGGACGCGGCGCGCATCCATCTGCATGAGCGTCGCCCGCGGCACGCGTTCCGCCGCAAAGGCGAGCCCCTCGATTGCCGCCTCGCTGCCGGTGACGCGCATCGCCGGGAACGCCGTGGCAATGCCCGACAGCACGAAACCGGTCCCGCAACCCACCTCCAGCAGGCTTTTCGCCGAACCGAAATGACGGCGGATCGCCCAGACGATCAGGCGGTTCCTGGCGCGAAACCAGAAATGGTCCGGCTCGAGCCGCGCGAACTGCGCGAAATGCGCCGGATCGAACCCCACGCCGCCGCCCGCCAGCTCCGGGGCGAAAACCGGAAATCGCCCGCTAACGGCCGGTTCGTGGCCGCACCGCGGGCAGCGCCAGCTCGCGCCCGCGAAACCGGCGCCGCAGCCGAGGCATCGCCTCAACCCTGGCTCCCGATGAGGATGCCCGCGACGATCAGGGCGAGACCGGCCATCTTGGGCCCGGTGACGGGCTCCTGGAACAGCCAGCCCGAGAGCAGCACGACCAGCACGAACGACAGGCTGGTGAACGGGTACGCGTGCGAGAGATCGAGCTTGGTCATCGCCGCCATCCACGTGAGCGAAGCGACCAGCGCCGCGGCGAGCGCCGACACGATCCAGGGGTTGACCAGCAGTTTCGCCAGAAACCAGAGCTGGTCCGGCGTCGCTTCGGGAAACGCGCCGGCGCCCGCGACCTGCCATTTGATGACGAGCTGGCCGTAGACCGTGAGCAGGATGGTGCAGGCAACGTAGGCATAACTCATGGGGTCACCCGGTAGAAATGTTGTTCCGGTCGTCATCGAAGGTGGTATGCATGACGACGTAAAGCGGCCTTTTCTTGGTTTCATCGAAAGTCTTGCCCAGATAGATCCCGATCACGCCGAGAATGGAGATGATGATGCCGCCGATGAAGTAGATCGAAACGATGAGGCTCGCCCAGCCGGTGATCGAATAGCCGTAGAGCAGCGCGCCGATGATGATGTACACACCGTAGCAGAATGCGAGCAGCGCGAGGATGAAGCCGAGGCGCACGGCGAGCCGCAGCGGCTTGTCGGAATGGGCGATCACGGTGTCCGCGGCAAGCTTCCAGAGCTTCGCCATGGTGTAAGACGACTCGCCGTGGAAGCGTCCCGCCTGCTGGACGTCGACGTACGCCGTCGGAAAGCCGAGCCAGTTGACCATGACCCCCAGATGCCGCAGCTGCTCGCGCAGGCGGCGGATGTTTGCGACTACCTTTCGCGACAGTATTCGAAAGTTGCCGGGCGCGACGTACTCGACGTCGGCGAGGTAGCGAAACACCTTGAAAAAAACGTCCGAGGCCCGGCGCTTGAGCCAGGGGTCCTGCCGACGGTCGCGCCGCGCGTGCACCACGTCGTAGCCTTCACGGGCCTTCGCATAAAGCCTGGGGATCTCCTCCGGCTGGTCCTGCAGGTCGCAGTCCATCACCACCACCCAGTCGCCGTCGCAATGGTCCAGCCCGGCGGTGATGCCGTAGTACTGGCCGAAGTTGCGGCTGAACTGGATGCCCTTCACCCGCGCGTCCTTGCGCGCCAGACCCTGGATGATTTCCCAGGAGCGGTCACCGCCGCAGTCCTCCACCATGACGATTTCGAAATCCTGCGTGATGCCCGAGAGCGCCGCGACGAGCCGGCGATAGAGCTCCTCGAGGCAGCCTTCGGCCCGGTAGACGGGCGTGACGACGGAGATATGGGCCATCGCTAGCCTGAGGGCGCGAACTGGATGCGATACAGCTTGTCGTAGATCCCGCCGCGCGCCAGCAGCTCGCGGTGGGTGCCGGTCTCCGCGATGCGGCCGCGGTCGAGCGCCACGATGCGATCGGCCTTCTCCACGGTAGAGAGTCGGTGCGCGATGACGATGGTGGTGCGCCCGCGCATCAGCGCTTCCAGCGCCGCCTGCACGTGGCGCTCCGACTCGGTGTCGAGCGCGGACGTCGCCTCGTCGAGCACCAGCACCGGCGCGTTCTTGAGCAGCGCCCGCGCGATCGCCAGCCGCTGGCGCTGCCCGCCGGAGAGCTTCAGGCCATTCTCGCCCACCAGTGTCGCGAGCCCCTGCGCCATCTCGCGGATGAACTCCATCGCGTGCGCCGCCTCCGCGGCGGCGATGATATCGCGCTCCGCGGCGCCGTTCATCATCCCGTAGGCGATGTTGGCCGCGACCGTATCGTTGAACAGCACCACGTCCTGGCTCACCAGCGCAATGTTCGCCCGCAGGCTCGCGAGCGTCAACGCCTCCAGGTCGTGGCCGTCGAGGCGCACGCGCCCGCGCGTCGGGTGGTAGAAGCGCGGCACCAGGTTGGCGAGCGTCGTCTTGCCGGCGCCCGAGGCGCCGACCAGCGCCACCGTCTCCCCCGGCGCGATGGCGAGGCTGACCGAGTCGAGGGCGAGCCGGCCGGGATCCCCGTAGGAAAAGCTCACGTCCTCGAACCGGATCTCCCCTCGCGCGCGGCCGATCGCCACCGTGCCGCGATCGGGCTCCTCCGCCTGGTCCATCAGCCGGAACACGCTCTCCGCGGCGGCGAGCCCCTTCTGCAGGTACTCGTTGATGTCGGTGATGCGCTTCAGCGGCGCGGTGAGGAGCAGCATGCCGGCGACGAATGCCGCGAACTCGCCCACCGACAGCTGCGCCGCGCTCGATTGCAGCATCGCGTAATGGACGATGACCGCCAGCGCCACCGCCGCGATCAACTGCACGATCGGCGCGCTCGCCGCCACCGCCGCCACCTGCTTCATCAGGTGCCGGCGCACGCGATCCGACTCCTCGCCGAATCGCCGTTTCTCGTATTCCTGCCCGCCGAAAAGCTTCACCACCTTGTGCGCGCCGATCGCCTCCTCGATCACCTGCGTGATGTAGCCCATCGCCTGCTGCACCTCGCGGCTCGAATTGCGCAACCGCACGCTCAGCACCCGCACGACCAGCACGATCAGCGGCGCCATGACCAGCGCAAACAGCGTGAGCTTCCAGTTGAGCCACAGCAGGTACGCGAGCAGCCCGACGATCGCCAGCGTGTCGCGGAACACGATGGTGAGCGCGCTGGTCGCCGCCGCGGTGACCTGCGTCGCATCGAAAGTGAGCTTGGAAATGAGGCCGCCGGCAGGCTGCTCGTCGTAGAACGGCGCCGGCAGCGCCAACAGCTTCGCGAACATCGCGTTGCGCAAATCGGTCACCAGCCGGTTGCCGACCCAGCCCAGCGAATAGGCCGCAACGAACGCGGCGGCGCCGCGCACGGCGAAAAGCACGACGATCGCGACCGGCATCCACCGGATCAGCACCGGGTCCTTCTCGATGAACGTGCCTTCGATCAGCGGCTTCAGCAACGCCGGCAGCATCGGCTCGGTCGCCGCGACCGCCGCCATGCCGAGGACGCCGAGCGCGAACACGCGCCAGTGCGGTTTGACGTGCGAGAGCAGCCGCAGGTACAGCGCGGAATTCGACATGACCGTGCAACAATAACAAACCCCGGCGCAAAAGAGAAACGGCAACGCCTTGTAGCGCTGCCGTTTTTTGCCAGGTACGGCCCGTCCATGACGTTTATTGCGGGACCGTAATTGATAGCCGGGCGCTACCGGAAGGCGTACTCCGCGGTGACGGTGAAATTGCGCTCGGGCAGCGGGTAGGAATTGTAGCGGTCGGCGACGAACTGGCTGCGCACGGCGTAGTTGTAGTACTTCTCGCCGAGCAGGTTGTTGGCCGCAGCGGTGAACCGCCATCCGCCTTCCTGGTGCACGAACTTGAGATCGAACACCGTGTAAGCCGGTATTTTCGTGTAAAACGTGTTCCCTTCGTCATTGTCCATGTATTGCTCTCCGACGTAGCTCACTAGCGCGTTGAGCCGGGTCTTCGCGGTGATTGCCCACGAGGCGCTCAGTCTTGCCTGGTTGCGCGGCACGAGCGGGACCGTCTTGCCTGCCACCACGACGTTGAGCGCGGTAAAGGGCCCACCCGGCAGCACGCCCTCGCGGAACTTCGCCTCCGTCAGCGTATAGCTGGCGCCGAGACGCAGGGACGCGCCGACGGTATGGCTCCCCTCCAGCTCGAGGCCCCGGCGCCGTGACGGTGGCAGGTTCGTGTTGCCGATGCCGGTGCTGAAAATGTCGAGATGGATCTCGTCGTCGACATCGATCACGAACAGTGTCGCGCGCAGCGCGCCGGCTGCCGAGCGCCACTCCAAGCCCCCGTCATACGAGCGCGCCGTCTGCGGCCTCAGGAACTGGAACTCGCGGGCGAACACCGGTGAGAATTCGTAGACCTCGTCTACATTGGCGAACCGGTAGCTGCGTCCCGTGCGCGCGCTCGCCGCCCACTCCGCGGCGATCTGGTAGCGGGCCGCCAGCTCGTAGGCGTGCTGCGTGTCCGTGCGGCCCCCGGTTGGCGCGCCCGATCCGAACGCGCCGCCCGGCGCGGCCGGATCGAAAAAATCGCTGGCCTCGATCCGGTAGCGCTCGCTGCGGGCGCCGGCGACCAGGGTCAGGCGGGGCGTGATCCGCATCGTGTCGTGCAGGTACCAGGCCCGGTTCTCCTGTATCGCGTCGACGGTGTTGAACGGGCGCCCGATGTTGCCCGGGGAATTCGACAGCAGCTGCCGGTAGTCCCAGTGGTACCAGTCGAGACCCGCGATCAGCGTGTTGGGCAGGCCGAATAGCGATTGGGGGAACTTGATGCGCGGCGACACCGACCACACGCCGAGCTCGGCCAGCCGGTAGTCGGGAAATCCGCCCTGGTCGAAGTACGAGTTCTGCTCCTTGTCGCGATAGCCGAGGCCGAGGTTCAACTGGCCGATGGATGTTTCGTGGCGCCAGTCGAATGTCGCCCGGTTGCCGCTGCGCTGCGCGTAGTCGAGCGGGGTCGCGGCGCCACGCCGGTTCGTTTCGAGCAGGTTCAGGCCCGCGCTCGGCTGCACCAGGCGCGCCCCCGGCAGCCGTATGCCCTGGTTGTCGCTGGCGAGCTTGAGCGAGGCGTCGCCGCGGTCGGTGAGCAGCCTCAACTCGGTCTGGAAATTGGTCTGGCGGTTGCGGTTGTTGTCGCGGTAGCCATCGGACACGTAGTTGCTGGCGATCACGTTGATGCCGAGATTGCCCGCGACGGTGTTCGCGTAGAGTTGGCCTTCCCGCGTGTCATACGATCCAGCCCGGCCCTGGATCACGGCGGTGTTGCCGATCCTGGCCGGCGACTTCGTGATGATGTTGATTACGCCCGCCGTGGCGCCGTCGCCATAGAGCACCGCTCCCGAGCCGCGCACGATCTCGATGCGCTCGATGGCGGCTAGCGGGATCCCCGACCATTGCACGCCGGACAGATCGATATCGACGATGCGCCGCCCGTCGAGCAGGATCAGCGTGTTCTGCGTGCCGGTGATCCCGAAACCGCGCAGGTCCACGGTGGCGGTGGCCGCATTGTTGCCGAAGAAGTCGTGGATCGCGATGCCCGCCTGCTCGGCGAGCAGGTCCGGCACCGTCTTGGCCGTGCTGCGCTGGATGTCTTCGGCCGTGATTACCGTCGCGTTGACTGGCCGGTCGAGGTACGCCTCCTCGAAGCGTGTCGCAGTGACGATGACCGGCACGCCCACCGTGACCGGGCGCTCGGCCGCAATGGCAACACACGCCGCAGCCGACAGCGCCGCAGCGATTCCTTTCCTGCAAGACATGTTTTCCCCTCGCGCATGCCCGCCGCATGCAATGGATTCGACGAGGAGACGCGCGGGGACACAGCTCGGACACAGAGCCGGGACTGTCGCAACCCCGCGACATCACCTCAACAGTCGGCCCAGGCCGGTCTACGGGCTCGCGAGAACTTGATCCGCCGCCTTCCCAAGCGCACAGCGCTCAGTGGCGTAGTGGCGGAACCACGCTCGCTTACCGTTGCGGGGGCAGCACAGGCGTTTCACCTGTTTCCCGTTTAACCCGCCGCGAGACATCGCGGTCGGGCACCCGGTACCGAGTGCGGGTGGACGGTCGCTTACGGAAAGCGCGCCGCCCGCACGGGACCGATTGTAAGTGCCGGCTCGCCCCGGCTCAACCCGGGTGTGGCAGCGCCGCAAACACCGCCCCGCTCCCGGGCAAATTCCGCTTCTCCTCAGGCCTTTAAGCGCCGGTTTCCCGGACTGTGGCAACGCCCGCCTCCGGCCACTCACGATGACACCGTCAAGGCGCGGAATTCACTCATGACTTTGATGCCAAACAACATTCAAAAATGGTCGTTACCAGTTGACCTAACAGGATTTTTGAAACTATAGTGTGGCGCATGGACGCCGACCTGAAATCGCTCGAACAGAAATTGAGCCAGTTCGTCGAGCTATGCCAGCGGCTGCGCGTCGACAACCTGCAACTGCGCCAGCAACTCGATTCCGCGATGAGCGACAACAAGCAGCTCTCGGAAAAAATCGGCACCGCGACCAACCGCTTGGAGAATCTGCTTAATCAGATTCCTGAAGACGACGCATGAGCGCGGATCCAAAGGGCCTGCAGATCAACGTCATGGGACGCGAATTTCGCGTTGCGTGTCCGGAAAACGAGCAGAAGGGCCTGCTCGAGGCCGTGGATTACCTCAACAAGAAGATGCTCGAGATCCGCGAGAACGGCAAGGTGATCGGTCTCGAGCGCATCGCCATCATGGCGGCGCTCAACATCGCGCACGAGCTGCTCAGCACCAAGGTCGGCGGCTTTGACTTGGCGGACCTGAAGCGTAGAATGGGTCACATGGAAACAATGCTCGATCAGGCGTTGCGCGATCAGAGCAAATTGTTCTGAGCTTCCCCTGCGGTGTTCGTTAAAGGCTTTAGTTTCTAAACCAACATCGTTGACTGAGGTCGCCGACTCAAGCAGCACCGGTGTGCGCGTCCGACACGGAAGCGCCTAATGGGCTCGGAAGGCGACCGACCTTGAACCGTTGGTTCAAGATGCTGGCCTGACGGCACAGGCGGGGGTCCAAATACGAAATGCGGCGGAAGCCGCATTTTTTTTGCCACGAGCCGCGAGTCACGCAGCATGAAGTACTGGCTCTTCAAATCCGAGCCCACCACCTACGGCATCGACCATCTCGCGCAGGACAAGGTCACCGCGTGGACCGGCGTGCGCAATTACCAGGCGCGGAACTTCATGCGGGACGACATGAAGTCCGGCGATCGCGCGCTCTTCTACCACTCGAGCTGCGAGGTGCCGGGCATCGCCGGCATCGTCGAGGTCAGCCGGTCCGCTTACCCGGACGAGACGCAGTTCGACCGGAAGAGCCGATACTTTGACCCGGGGGCGAGCCGCGACGGCCCGCGCTGGTTCAACGTGGACTTAAGGTTCGTGAAAAAGACGCGCCTCGTGGGAAGCGCCGCGCTGCGCGGCCAGAAAGCCCTGAACAAAATGCAACTGCTTCAGCGCGGCAACCGGCTCTCCATCACTCCGGTCACCCAGGCCGAGTGGGCATGCATCATGCGCCTGCTCGACCGCGAGAAGTGACCGCGGCTCACGCGGTATCGAGGCGCAGCAGCTTCGCTGCGTTGCCCCACAGGATCTGCCGGCGCTGCTTCTCGTCCAGAGACTTCATCCCGTTCACGACCGCGACCGGGTCGTTGAAGGCGATGTCGAAGCAATAGTCGCTGCCCATCATGATGCGCTCGGCCCCGACCAGGCCGACGAGATAGTCCATGATGGCTTCCGAGTAGGCGATGGTGTCGTAGGTGAAGCGGCGCAAGTACTCGCTCGGCGGCCGCGGTATCACCTTGCACTCGCCGCGAATCTCGAAGCCGCGGTCGAGCCGCCCGCGCAGGATCGGCAGCGCGCCGCCGGCGTGCGGCAGGCTGACTTCGAGTTTGGGAAAGGCGTCCATTACCCCGCCGAAAATGAGATGCGCGGCCGCGATCGCCGTCTCGAACGGGTTGCCGAGGAGGTTGATGAGGTAGTACTGCTTCAACCGCTCGTTGTTGATCATCATCGGGTGCAGGAAGATCGGCAGCCCCAGCTCGGCGGCGCGCTCGTAGATCGGGAAGAAGCTCCGGTCCGAGAGCTCGCGGTCGCGCACCGCGGTCGCCATGTAGAGGCCGCGAATGCCGGAGAGCTTCGCCACGCGCTCGAGCTCCTCGAGCGCGAGGTTGGGGTTCTGGAGCGGCAGGCAGGCGAAGCCGATGAAGCGGTCGGGGTGCTTGCGATGCGCTTCGCTCACCGCGTCGTTGAAAGCGATGCACAGCCTCAGGCCCAGCTCGTCGTCGGCCCAGTACACCATCGGCTGCGTGAGCGAGAGTGCGTGCATGCGCACCCCGATCCGGTCCATGGTCCTGATACGGACGTCGAGGTCGTAGAAATGCGGCGTGATCGGCCCGGTGCGCAGCGCGAGGCCCACCTGGATGAACCGCGCGCCGGAGGCGTCGGTCACGACCGTCGTGCCGCAGCGCCTGCCGTGGTCCGCGACGAGCTTGAGGTACGACTCGGGGAAATAGTGCGCGTGCGTGTCGATGGTCAGCGCTGATGCCACGGGTCACGTTCTCCTGTCAGGCCAGGTGCTTCTTGAAGAAATCGACGGTCAGCGCAAGGGCCCGGTCCGCCTCCCGCTTGCTGTAAGTTCCGCCGCCATGGCGGGCGAATGCGTGGTCCGCGCCCGGATACTTGTGAATCGCCACCAGCGGGTTGGGCGAGAGCCGGCGCTCGAGCAGGTCGTTCACCTCGGCTTGCACCCAGCGGTCCTTCATCGCCATGTGCAGCACGAACGGCCGGTGCAGGCTGCCCGCCTCGCGAATATGGTGCTCGATGTAGGTGCCGTAATAGGCGACCGCGCAATCAATGTCGGTGCGGCAGCACATGAGGTAGCAGAGCTTGCCGCCCAGGCAGTAGCCGACCGCCCCCACTCTTCCGTTGCACTCCGGGACGCGCGCGAGGTAGTTCCGCGTGTCCTCCATATCGCGCACGCCCAGGTCGTAATCGAAATCGTAGTAGAGGTCGAACGCCTTTTTCACGTGCTCCGGGTTGCGGTCGGACAGCTCCACGCCCGGCTCCTGCCGCCAGAAGAGATCCGGCACCAGGCAGACGAAGCCCGCCTCCGCAAACTCGGCCGCGTGGCGGCGCATCGTGTCGTTGACCCCCCAGATCTCCATGATCGCGATGACCGCGCCGGCCGGCGCGCGCTCCGGAAACGCAACGTGCGCGCCCATCGCCCCGTCGCGCAGCGGCACCTGGATATCTTGCGTCTTCATGGCCGGAACTCGGGACTCACGCGGCCTCCCCCCGGAGCAGGACTGCGCCGGTATTCTATCCCAGGCCCGCCGCGCGCCACGCCGCGCAGTATCATGTCACGCGATGGCCTTCGCATGAAACGGATGCGCTACCTCTGGCGGGTGTTTCATTACCGGCTTCGACAGGTTCCGGAAGAGATTGCATTTCTCGCGCGATGCATCCGCGCGGGCGACGCCGTGGTTGACATCGGCTGCCACAAGGGCGGATTCCTGTACTGGCTCAGGCGCTACGTGACGGCTTCGGGAAAGGTTTACGGATTCGAGCCCCAGCCGCAGCTCGCGCAGTACCTGAAGGAGATCGTTGCGATGCAGCGCTGGGGAAACGTGGTCGTGGAAGCGTCAGGCGTCTCATCCTCGAACGGCTCGATGGAACTGTTCGTGCCCGCGCCGGATGGCGTCGCATCCCCCGGCGCCACGCTGTCGCCCACGGACACGGATTGCCCGCATCACCGCTTCCGCGTCCCCGTCGTCACCCTGGACGATTACTTCAGGGGACAGGGCGATCCGCGCATCGCGTGCATCAAGTGCGATAGCGAGGGCCACGAGATCGAAGTGTTCAGGGGCGCCGAGGGCATACTGCGGCGCGACCATCCCGCGCTGCTCTTCGAGTGCGAGCAGCGTCACCTGCCCCGGGCCGCGCCGGCCGTCGTGTTCGATTACCTGCGGGGACTCGGCTATCGCGGCTGGTTCTTCGGTCCCTCGGGATTGGCTCCCATCGAGGATTTCCGGCTGGAAGTTCACCAGCCGGTGCGCCCGGGGCGATACTGGGACGCCAGGGACTACTGCAACAACTTCGCCTTCCTGCCGGAAGGCTCACATGAAGCGTGACACGGTGAAGCGTGACGTAGTGAACCGTGACATCGTAGTGCGTGATGGCTTGACCGCAGTATCACGTCACGCTTGATCGCGCCACGCTAAACCACGTCACGCACCATCACGTCACGATGTTCTAGACGATGCCGTCAGCGCGCAGGCGCGCGATGGTGGCATCGTCGAGGTTGAGCAACTTGCTCAACACTTCGTCGGTGTGCTGTCCCAGCGTCGGCGGCGGCGCCTTGTGCTCGAGCGGCGTGCCGGAGAACTTCATGGGGCTCGCGATCAGCGGCACCGTGCCGGCGAGCGGATGCTCGAGCTCGACTTTCATGCCGCGGGCGATGACCTGCGGCTCTTCGAACACCTGCTCCAGGTCGTTTATCGGCCCGCTCGGCACGCCGGCGGCGTCGAGCGCATCGCACCAGTCCTGCGTCGTCCGCTTGGCGAAAATCTCCGCCAGCAGCGCCGTGATCGCCTCGCGGTTCTCGACGCGCTTCGAGTTCGAGGCAAAGCGCGGGTCACGCGCAAGATGCGGGCAGCCCGCGACCTCGCAGAACCTGCTGAACAGGTTATCGTTGCCGCAGGCGAGGATGACGTCGCCGTCCTTCGTCCTGAACGGCTGGTAGGGCACGATGTTGGGGTGCGCGTTGCCGATCCGGCCCGGCGCTTTCCCGGTCGCGAGGTAGTTCATGCCCTGGTTGGCGAGGATGCCGACCTGGGTGTCGAGCAACGCCAGATCGAGATGCTGGCCTTCGCCGCTGCGCTCGCGGTGCGCGAGCGCGGCGCAAATCGCGATCGTCGCGTACATCCCGGTCATGATGTCGGCGATCGGTATGCCCACGCGCTGCGGGCCGCCCCCGGGGAGATCGTCGCGCTCGCCGGTGATGCTCATGACCCCGCCCATGCCCTGGATCATGAAGTCGTAGCCCGGACGCTCCCGGTACGGCCCGGTCTGGCCGAAGCCGGTCACCGAAGCGTAAATGATCGGCGGATTGAGTTTCCGGAGATCGTCATAGCCCAGGCCGTAGCGCGCGAGGTCGCCCACCTTGTAGTTCTCGATGAAGACATCGGATTCGCGCGCAAGCTCGCGCACGATCCTCTGGCCTTCGGGCTTCGAGAGATTGACCGTGACCGATTTCTTGCCGCGGTTGGCGGAGGCGAAGTAGGCCGATTCCTGCGTGTCCTTGCCGTTGCGGTCCTTGAGCCACGGCGGGCCGAATGCGCGCGAGTCGTCGCCCGAGCCGGGGCGCTCGATCTTGATCACCTCGGCGCCGAGATCGGCCAGGTTCTGCCCGCACCACGGCCCGGCGAGCACGCGCGAGAGGTCCAGGGCACGAATATGGGATAGCGGTCCGGCCATGATTTTACCTTGGTCAGTCATCGTCCCTTGAAGCGTGGCTTCTGCTTCCTCGCAAACGCGTCCATGCCGATGCGGTAGTCCGCGGTGGCGAAGTAGGCGAAGTTCTCCTCGATCTCGGCGGCGGTGAGCGGCGCGGGCTGCGGCGTCAGCCGCCGCACGAAACGTTTGTGCCAGCGATTCGCGAGCGGCGCGCCGTCCGCGATGCGGCGCGCGGTGCCGTAAGCCTCTTCCTCGAGCCGTGCATCGGGAACAACGCGGGTCAGCAAACCCTTCGCCAGCGCCTCGGTCGCCTCCCAAACGCGCCCCTCGACCAGGATCTCCAGCGCCACCGCCCGCCCGGTGAGCGGCAGCAGCGCGGCCAGCTCGTCGTAGGCGATGGCGAAGCCGAGGCGGTTGATCGGCACGCCGAAGCGCCCCGACTCGCCGGCTATGCGCAGGTCGCACATGCACGCGATCTCCAGCCCGCCGCCCACGCACGGGCCGTGGATCATCGCGACCGTCGGATGCCGGCATTCGCCCACGGCTTTCAGTGCGCCGTGCACGTGCCGGCGGTGATAGATTTTTCCCTGCGCGGCATTGTCGCGCGCGGTCGCGAATTCGGCGATGTCGGCGCCCGCCGCGAACGCCTCGCTCCCCGCGCCGCGCACAACGACGCAACGCAACGCGTCGTCCGCGGAAAGCCGCTCCATCGCGCGCGCCAGATCCTGCCACATCGAAACAG
>Ga0209343_10003832_pt1 | contig 18790 bp, 16 predicted proteins | sample RifCSPlowO2_02_FD_184026 | JGI IMG/M metagenome (GOLD analysis project Ga0209343, IMG submission 184026) | Groundwater microbial communities from Rifle, Colorado - Rifle CSP2_plank lowO2_0.2 (SPAdes) (version 2) | ecosystem: Environmental > Aquatic > Deep subsurface > Groundwater | place... | reverse complement strand
CATAGAACTTCATTTCCTCGATGGCGAAGATCGGATTTTCCTGGCCGTCGATCATTTTCAGTTGCAGGGCACCATAGACCTCGGAATACGGCAGAGGCGTCGGCACTGCGCCGAACGACTTGTAGGTCTCCACCAGCATCGGCGAAGCCATCACGCGCATCTTCACATTGGCGAAGTCGGCCGGCTTGCGCACCACCTTGTTGGTGGTCCAGACCATATCGCCTTCCGGGTACATGCTCAGCAAGCGCAGGTTGCGGGTCTTCAGCTTGTCGGCAATGGGGCCGTAGATGGTCGGACTCTCAGTCAACAGCTTGAGGTTGACCTGGTTGTCCTGGGACAGCAGGTAAGGTACCGAGAACACCTGCATACCCGGCGCGGTCGAACCGAGAATGCCGGTCGAACCGTGGGTGAACTGCAGGACACCGTTGGCCACCAGTTCGGTGAGGTCTTCCGACTCGCCGAGGGCGCCGTAGGGGTAGACGGTGACGCTGATCTTGCCGGCGCTCTTCTCCTCCACCAGCTGCTTGAACTTCTGCGCATAGGCGTCCTGCACGCTGCCGCTGATTTCCTCGAGGGCGAACTTCCATTCCTCGGCAGCCGCCGCCAGGCCGGCCTGGCCGATCAGGGCCAGGCCTATCGCTGCGGCCAGGGCCGCCTTCTTCAGTTTGCTTAGTATGCTCATGCTGAGGTCTCCGCTTCTTTTTATGTAGGTATAAGTACGACTGAACCTGCTTGTCTTCAACCGTCGACAATGTCAGCGATCACCGCCAAGGTGTCGCCGATGTCCACCAATGCGGGAAAACGCCGGGCGACCAGCAGGCCATTCCGTTCCGCGCGATACTCCACGGCCGGCGTGCCGGTGCGTTCAAAGGCATGCACCCGCGCCACCAGATCGCCTTGCCGCAGTCGGTCACCCAGACTGCGGGTGAGTTCGAGAATGCCGCGATGGGTGCTCTGCACATAGCAGCTGGCATCGGGCATATCCAACTGCATCGATGGCTCATCCGCCAGCTCCGGCTCACCGTCGAGAATCCCGGCGAACTTGAGAAAATTGCGCACCCCACGGTCGGCCAGGGCCATGGTTTCGGGGGTGCTAGTGCCGCCACCACGCAACTCGGTGGTGACGAACACCTTGCCCTGGACCTCCACCGCAGTGTCGTACAGCGAGGCGGCGTCCAGTTCGAAGAGGATCATGCTGGCGGCGGTGCCGAACAGCCGCGCACCCTCGATGCACTTGGCTTCCTGCTGCGGGTCGGGCAGCCGGTGGGCCGCGGCGAACGGCAGGATGTCCAGGGTCTTGCCGCCGGAATGGATATCCAGGGCGTAGTCGCACAGCGGGATCAGGTAGCGCTGAAAGTAATCGGCGATGCGCTCGGTCATGCTGCCAGTAGGGCTGCCGGGGAAGGAGCGATTCATGTTGCCCTTGTCGATCGGCGAGGTACGGCTGCCATTCTGCACCGCAGGGTAGTTCATCGCCGGCACGATGATGACCCGGCCGCGCACGTCTTCGGCGCGCAACTCATTGGCCAGTTTGAGCAGGCTAGTGATGCCTTCGTACTCGTCGCCGTGGTTGCCGCCGGTGAGCAGCGCAGTGGGGCCCGTGCCGTTCTTCACCACGCTGATGGGGATCATGATGCAGCCCCAAGCCGATTGATCGTGGGAATACGGCAGCTTGAGAAAGCCGTGCTGTACGCCATCTTGGTCGAAATCAACGGTGGCACTAAGGGTGGTTGCACGGATCTCGGAGACGCTCGAATGCATGCTCGCCTGCAGTTCCGCTTCGGTTGAAATATTCATGGTTGCGCTACTCATCTCAGGCCTTCACAAACAACTGTCGCGGGAAGTCGCAAAGGGTTTCCACCCCGCTTTCGGTGATCAGAATGCTTTCGGTGGTCTCCAGCCCCCAGTCGTCCAGCCACAAGCCCGGCATGAAGTGGAAGGTCATGCCCGGTTGCAACACCGTAGTGTCGCTCTCGCGCAGGCTCATGGTGCGCTCGCCCCAATCCGGCGGATAGCTCAGCCCGATCGGGTAGCCGCAGCGGTTATCGCCGCGGTCATAGCCATAGCGGCGCAGGGTGCTGTTCAGCTCGCGGGCGATGTCGCCGCAGGTATTGCCGGGCTTGGCCACAGCCAGACCGGCTTCGAGGCCGGCGTTGATCGCCTCCTCGGCCTTGCGAAAGGCCGTCGACGGCTCACCCAGATAAAGGGTGCGTGACAGCGGGCAGTGGTAGCGCTTGTGGCAGCCGGCGATCTCAAAAAAGGTGCCCTCGCCCTTCTTGAAGGGCCGGTCGTCCCAGGTCAGGTGCGGCGCCGAAGCATCCTTGCCGGAGGGCAACATGGGCACGATGGCCGGGTAGTCGCCGAACTTGCCCTCGTGGCCAACACAGGCCACCCGGTAAATCTCGCCCACCAGCACGTTCTTCGGCAGACCCGGCTCGACCATTTCGATGATCGCCCGGTGCATGTTCTCGACGATCCGCGCGGCCACGCGCATGTACTCGATTTCCCTCGGCGACTTGATCGCCCGGCACCAGTTGACCAGCCCGGTGGCATCCATCAGTTGCGCCTGCGGCAGACCACGCTGCAGCGCCTGGTGCGACGTGGCGCTGTAGTAGTAGTTGTCCATTTCCACGCCGATCACGCCGCCGGTCCAGCCCCGCGCCGGAAGAACTTCCTGGCACAGGTAGTCGAGGGCGTGGTGCGGCGGGTTCATCACGTAGCGGTCGCTGTAGGAGGCGATGTCCTCCTCCGGCAGGTAGACGGTGCGGCGCGCGCCGTTGGCGTCAATGCCGCGGCCGTACCACAACGGGTTACCGTGCTGGCCGACCACCACGCATTGCGGGGTATAGAAAGACCAGCCGTCATAGCCGGTGAGCCAGGCCATGTTGGATGGATCATGCACGATCAGCGTCGTGATCCCCCGTTCAGCCATGGCGGCACGCACCTTGGCCAAACGCTGGGCGTACTCTTCACGGCTGAAATTCAAAGCGATTTCACTCATGACAGCATCTCGAAAATGAACGCAGTGGCGTTCAAGCCCATAACTACCCCATGGGCCTTGAGCCCTGGAGCGGAGTTCATCCGGCCTGCGGCCGGAGAAATTTCTTGCGGAGCGCTCCGGCGAACGCCGTGGCGGACGGGCATGCAGGGAAATGCACACCTGCCATTGACCTGAGGTGGATGCGACACTTGCTTATCCATGTGCCCTCCTCGACCCCCGACGGCCTGACATGCGACCGAGGCGATCGCGACGCTTATAATTGTACTGAATTCTGCTAAAGTGACCGCAACAAGTGCAGGTCAATGTCGATTGACCCCCATATTATTATCATTACATTCATCGTCAAGGAATTTATTGTTCTATGACAATCGACCTAAAGCCCTTTATTCGTTCCGGCCAGCCTAAATACCTGGCCATCGGCAACGCCCTCAACGAAGCGATCGCCGCTGGCGTGCTGCAGCCAGGCAGCAAACTACCGACCCACCGCGAATTGGCCGAGACCCTTGGGGTCAGCGTGCAGACGGTGAGTAACGCCTACGCCCATGCCGAGAAACAGGGTGCCATCTACGCCCAGGTCGGCAGCGGCACCTTCGTGCGCAGCCGCCACGTCAGCCATGAATCGGACTACCTGTCCACCGACGAGCATGAGGACCCCAGCCGCGGCATCGACCTGTCCACCGCCCACCCGGTGTGCACGGCACGCCACGTCAAGCTCTACCGCGAGGGTCTCGAGCGCCTGTCCCGTGAGGGTCGCGACGATTTCATCACCTCTTTCCACCCGACCCAGGGCCTGACCCAGCACCGCGACGTGGTCTGCGCCTGGCTGGCCCAGCAGAAGATGCCTGCCAACCCCGACCACATGCTGTTCTGCAACGGCACCGCGCACGCCCTGACCATCGCCATGGCGACGGTACTCAAACCCGGCGACACGGTGCTCTGCGAGCAGGAGACCTGCATGCTGCTGTTGGCCCTGGCGCAGACCCTGCACTTTCACCTCAAGGGCCTGGCCACCGATGATCAGGGCCTACTGCCCGAGGCCCTGGAGGCCGCCTGCCGCCAGGGCGGTGCCCGCGTGCTGTTCTGCACCCCGACCATGAACAACCCGACCAGCGACACCATGGGCAGTGAACGCCGCCAGGCCATTGCCGAACTGGCCCGGCGCTACGACCTGACCGTGGTCGAAGACGATGTCTACGGCGCGCTGCAGCCGGACCGCACCCCGCCGCTGTCGGCCTTGATCCCCGAGCGCAGCTTCTACGCTACCAGCCTGACCAAGGTGACCCTGCCGGGCATGCGCGCCGGCTACCTGGTTACTCCGCCGCACCTGGTGCAGCAGGCCATCGGTCGGCTGCGCAGCACCACCTGGATGGCCACCCTGATGCCCTTCGAGATCGCCAGCTGGTGGATGCAGGACGGCACCCTCGACCGCATGATCGCCTTTCAGCAGCAGGAGTTTGCGGCACGCCAGCTGATGGCCCGCGAGCTGTTGACCGGCTGTCGTTACCAGGCCCACCCCAACGGTATGCATATCTGGGCCGAACTGCCGGCTCACTGGCAGCCGGAGAAGTTCGCCCGCCGCGCACGCCAGGAAGGGGTGATGATCTTCCCTGCAGAACCTTTCCTGGCGACTGCCGACCGTAGCAACCAGCACGTGCGCATCAGCCTGGGGGCCGAGCAGAGTCGCTCGCGCCTGCAGAGCGGCCTGACCACACTCAATGGGTTACTGGACGAAACGCCGGCACCGATGCATTTCGTGTTCTAGAACAGCGCACAAAACAGTTCATATTCACAAAAATAGACCATATGTACTGGTTCAAATATTTAATTGACATGATTTTTGACTGGATATACTGTCTAGCCCCCACAACAATAAAAATGTCTGTCGCAACGGCAACAGACTGGAGGTGGCAATGGCTTGGTTGCATAAGCTGGACTGGCTGCTGGAGAAGCTCGAGGCGTTTATCCTCGCTGGCTCGATCCTGCTGATGGCGCTGAACTCGGTCGGCAATGTATTCGGCCGCTACCTGTTCAATCAGAGTCTGTACTTCTCCGAGGAACTCAATCAGTTCCTGATCATCTTTGTCACCTTCATCGGCTGCAGCTATGCCGCGCGGCACAACCGCCACATCAGCATGAGCGCCTTCGTCGAACAACTGACCGGCAAGCCGGCCGCCGCCAGCCTGCTGCTGATCAACCTGCTCACCGCCTTTCTGCTGCTCTGGCTGACCTGGGCGTCGATCGGTTATGTGCAATCGGCCGCGCGCATCGGTCGCGCCTCCTCGGCGCTGCAGGTGCCGCTGCACTACATCTACCTGCTGATCCCCCTGGGCCTGGGCATGAGCGGCCTGCAGTTCCTGCGCCATGCCTTCATCCAGCTGCTGGTACTGCTCGGCTGCCGCGAGGCACCGCCGCGGCATGTCGATGCCCCTCTCCCGCCACAAACCTGAGGCCGCGCCGCATGGATATGACCACTGCCCTCCTGCTCATCATGCTAGTCCTGCTGCTGGCAGGCTTCCCCATGATGACCACCCTGCTGGCCGCCGCTGCCGCCGGCTTCCTGTTCTTCTTCAAGATGGGCCCGGAGTTCCTCATCCAGCAGATGATCGCCGGCATCCGCCCTTCCGCCCTGGTGGCGGTGCCGATGTTCATCCTCGCCGCCGACATCATCACCCGCGGGGCCACGGCCAATCGGCTGCTGGATGTGGCCATGGCCTTCGTCGGCCACGTGCGAGGCGGCATGGCGGTCACCACCGCGCTGAGCTGCGCGATGTTCGGCGCCTTGTCCGGCTCGACCCAGGCGACCGTGGTCGGGGTGGGCAGCATCATGCGGCCGAAGATGCTGCAGCAGGGGTACAAAGACAGCTTCGCCATGGCGCTGATCATCAACGCCTCGGATATCGCCCTGCTGATCCCGCCGAGCATCGGCATGATCATCTATGGCGTGGTCTCGGGCACCTCGGTGGCCGAACTGTTCATCGCCGGCATCGGCCCCGGCCTGCTACTGATGGTGCTGCTGGCCGGTTACTGCTACTTCTACGCGCGGGTGGCGGGCATTCCCCGCAGCGAGAAACTCAATTGGAGCGAACGCCTGCGCACCTGCCGCCGCGCCATCCTGCCGCTGCTGCTGCCGGTGATGACCATCGGCGGCATCTACACCGGGGTGTTCAGCCCCACCGAGGCCGCCGCGGTGTCGGTGCTTTATGCGCTGATCCTGGAGGTGCTAATCTTTCGCCGGGTCAAGCTCTCCGACCTGTCCAGCATCGCCCTGTCCACCGGGCTGATCACCGCCGTAGTGTTCATCCTGGTGGCGGCCGGCTCGGCGTTTTCCTGGGTGATCTCCTTCGCCCAGATCCCCCAGCAGATCCTCAGCGGCATCGGCCTGATGCAGGCCTCGCCGACCGAACTGCTGATCATCATCTCGATCGCCTTCTTCATCGGCTGCATGTTCGTCGACCCGATCGTGGTGATGCTGATCCTGGTGCCGATCTTCGCCCCAGCGGTGCGCCTGTCCGGCCTGGACCCGGTTCTGGTGGGCACCATCATTACCCTGCAGGCGGCCATCGGCTCGGCAACGCCTCCCTTCGGCTGTGACATCTTCACCGCCATCGCGGTGTTCCGACGGCCCTACTTCGAGGTTATCCGCGGTAGCTTGCCGTTCTTCGCAATCCTGCTGCTGATGTCGGTGCTGCTGATCATGTTCCCGCCGATCACTCTCTTCCTACGCGACCTGGCCTTCCGTTAGAAAGTTGTTGCGCGCGGCGATTGGGCTAGGAGGTATCGAGCCGCTAACGTGGCATGAGAAGCAGTTGGTTGGAGCCGCAACGACGAAAGTTATGGTGCTCAATGGGGTCAGCTCACGAAACGGAAAAAATCGTACGCTGAGCCTCGCCGAGCATCCGCAGCGGCCGGAACTTGCCCTGTTCGACCTGCTTGCTCTGTTGCCAGATGTAGTCGCCGGTCAGGTTGATGTGCTCCCAGCCCAGTGGCGACAGGTGTTGCAATAGTTTGTCGTCCACATCCTTCCCCGAGTCCCGTAGCGCCTGCACTGCCCGTTCCAGGTAGACCGTGTTCCTCTGCACGATGGCGGTCACCACCAGGTTGAGGCCGCTGGCGCGGTAGCGCTGGTTCTCAAAACTGCGGTCTCGGATTTCGCCCAGCCGGTTCAGGAACACGGCGCGGGCCAGCGCGCTCTTGGCTTCGCCCTTGTTAAAGCCAATCTGCACGCGGCGGCGCAGTTCGACGTTCTGCATCCAGTCGAGTGCGAACCGCGTGCGCCCTATGCGTCCCTGCTCGCGCAGTGCCACCGCCAAGCCGTTCGCGGGTAGCTGTCCAACTTGCGCAGCATCAGTGAGGCGGTAACGGTGCCCTGCTTGATCGATACTGCCAGCCGCAGGATTTCGTCCCAATGCGTGCGAATCTGCTTCACGTTGACGTTGCCACCGATTAGGCCGGCGAGCGTGGGGTACTGCTTCGCGTCGCCGTGGATATACAGGCGCTTGTCGGCCAGGTCGCGGATGCGCGGCGCAAAGAGGAAACCAAGCAGGTGGATCAGCCAGAACACATGGTCAGTGAAACCGGCCGTGTCGGTGTAGTGTTCCTCGATCCGCAAATCGGATTCGTGATACAGCAGTCCGTCCAGGACGTGAGTGGCGTCGCGCACCGTGGCGTTGATGATCTTGGTGTGGAATGACGCGTACTGATCGGAAATGTGGGTGTAGAACTGCACGCCCGGTTCTTGGCCGTATTTCAGGTTTACCTGACCAGCGAACTGTCCCCGGCCGCCGGCCCTGAAGTTCTGGCCATCCGACGATGACGTGGTACCGTCGCCCCAATAGGCGGCGAAAGGCTGGCGGAACTGCGCGTTGACCAGCTTGGCCAACCCGATGAATAGGTTTCATCTCGGATGTGCCACGCATGCAACCAGGTCAGCTTGGCGTAGGTCGTGCCGGGGCAGGACTCGGTCATCTTGCTCAGACCCAGGTTGATGGCGTCGGCCAGAATGGTCGTCAGCAGCAGGTGTTGGTCGTCAGCCGACTCGCCGCTCTTGAGGTGCTTGAAGTGGCGTGTAAAGCCAGTCCAGCTATCGACCTCCAGCAGGAGTTCGGTGATTTTCAGGTGGGGCAGCAGACTGTACACCTGCTGCATCAACGCCTCCGCTTCATCTGGCACGGCATTGTCCAGCGGCGTGATCTTCAGGCGGCCGCTGCTGGTGATGGCGGCATCGGGCAACTCGTTGACTGCGGCGAGCCGTTCTACGGTCGCCAGCTCCCGCTCCAGCACGGCCAGTCGGGTTTCCAGGAAGCGCTCGCAGTCGGTTTCGACAGCCAGGCCAAGCTCCTTTTGCTCGCGCTGTACCGTGAACCGCGGTGCCGGCAGAAGGTACTCCTCGAAATCCTTGAACTGGCGCGATCCCTGCCCCCAGATGTCGCTCGAGCGCAGCGAGCTCTTCAACTCAGACAACACACAGCTCGTAGAAGCGCCGATCCAATCCGTCCGGTGGCGCACAAACGAGGTCGGTGCATCATCCGGCACCTTGCGCGTCTCGCGCTCGTTCATGCCTTTCAGCACTTCGACGGCGGAAAGCAGTTCGCGCGCCGTCGGCGCGGCCTTCATGGTCAGCGCTTCCAGCAAGGTAGGGGTGTAGCGGCGGAGTTGGTTGAAGCCGTCGCCGACCAGCGACAAGTAGTCGAAGTCTTCCGGTTGGGCCAGTTTCTCGGCCTCATTGATGCTCTCGCTGAACACGTCCCACGGGATGATTGCCTCGATGGCGTCAAAAGAGTCGTCGCCCGACTGCTTCGCGTCCAGCAGGGCGCGACCGATGCGTGAATACAGGCGCACCTTGTCGTTGATCGCCTTGCCGGACTGCTGGAAGCGGTCGGCGTGATTGCGCTTGGCCTTGCTGAACAGCGTTCCCATGAAGCGGTCGTGCAGGTCGATGATTTCGTCGATCAGCGTGGCGCGTGCGTCGAGTATCACCGCCACCAGCGTGGCGTAACGGCGGGCCGGTTCCAAGTCTCGCAAGTGCTGGTCTGTCATCTGGCCGCCCTCGCGCGCGAGCTTTAGCAGGCGGTTCTGGTGGATAGCGTGTTCCAGCCCGTCCGGCAGCCACAGTTCGCGGACGTTTTTCAGCCGTTCCAGGTGGGCCAGCACATGTTTGGGCTTCGGTGGGCCGGCGATTGGCGTAGCCAAATCAGTCCGCTGCTCTTGGTGCCTTCGCGCAGCACAAGCAAGCCGCGAGGGCTCCGCGATGATGAGCAGATAGTGGTGCAGTCAGCGCCACGTATACCTGGCGCGTGCCGCGCGTGAGCGCTTCGCCGCACACGCGCTCAATGACATCGACTGCCGGCATGATGATGCGCTGCTGTCTCAACATCTCGACCAGCGCTTCGGCGAGCACAATGCCCCGGTCGGTTTGCTGGGCTAACTCGGCGAGGTGGTGGACGAAGCGCCGGTAGTCGGCGATGGCAAACAGCGTCAGGTTAGGGTATAGCCTAACAGGACACTCCTTTTGTGACGCCTGGCGCTTAGCGCACCACCAGAACGGACGCCTTGCTGAGGTGTATCACCTTGTAGGCGACCGAACCGAGCAGTAAGGCTTCGGTCGCGCCAAGGCCATGGCTGCCGTTGACGATCCCCTTGTAGCCAGTCAGGAACTCGAGCGTCTTGCGCTGGGCGATTTCAGCACCGAGCGTGCCGTTCAGATACCACCAGAGCAGGGCGGCGAAGATCAGCGCCAGGCTGGCCCAGGCGATGACGATGAAGGCGGCCCACATCCATGGTTCGCCGATGCTCATGGGGGTCATTCCATTCCACCAGACTGATCGGCGGTGTTTTCAGTAATGGGCTCGAAGCCGTTGCGCGCCGGGTTGTAGCGCAGCAGCGCGCCCTCCGCGATGTCGAAATGCCAGCCATGCAGATGCATCGCGCCGGCCGCGACACGTTGGGCGATCCAAGGATAGGTCAGCAGATTCTCCAGCGAGACTAGGATGGATGCCTGCTCGCAAGCCCGCGCCTGCAAGGCGGGCGGCTTGGCCGGCAGTTCGGCGAGCACGCGCTCGCACGCCGGCTGCGCGATGCTTATCCACTTGCCGATGAACTCGCTGCCCGCTCCGGCGTCGCTCATCAGGGCGTGGATCCCGCCGCACTGGGTATGACCGAGGACGATGATGTGCTCGACCTCCAGCGACAGCACGGCGAACTCCAGCGCCGCCGGCACGCTGGCGAAACTGCCGCCCGGTTCATAGGGCGGCACCAGGTTGGCCACATTACGCACCACGAACAGATCGCCCGGTGCCGCGCCGGTCAGCAGGGCCGGATCCACACGTGAATCGGCGCAGGCCACGATGAGCGCCTTGGGACGTTGCCCCTGGCGAAGCTGCTCGAACAGCTCCCGTTCTTCGCTGAAGTATTTTTCCTGGAAGTGCCGGAAACCGGCGATGAATTGGGCGATGTCTTTCATGATATGCGGTCCAGAATCCGATTAATGGTCAGTAGGCCGAGCTTATTCACGGCGTCATGCTTGCCGTCATGGGTATGTCCTTTGAGCCGCGCGCCGCCCGCGTCAGCCGGTCGCGCACCGCCTCCCAGCACGGGCTCCGGGGCGGGGGCTGCACCAAGATGGCGGACACGCCGCTGCGATCCAGAGCCCGTAGCCAGGCATAGAGCACGCGCGCGTAAGCGGCTGGATCGGCGGGTGGCTCAAGCCACCGGCAACCGGGGCCGATGATGTCCGGCGCGGCGGGCGCCAGCACGGCCACTTTTCGCCCCGCCGCCATGGCCTCACGCACCTGGGTGTGTATTTCCGCGCGGGTGAGCAGATGCAGCGGCGTGACCGGGGCATAGTGGGCGGACAAGGCGCCCGGCGCGCGCGGCCCGCCTTGCGCCGGCCCGGCCAGCGACCGCCCGAGGAGCGCCTCGATGGCCTCGCGCGGAACGCCCCCTGGTCGCAGCAGGCGCGGCGCATCCCCGGAAAGATCAACGATGGCGGACTCCACTCCCACCTGGCAGGGACCACCGTCCAAGATGAAATCCACAGCGGAGCCCAACTCTTCCTGGACATGCTCGGCGGTGGTCGGACTTATTCGGCCGAAGCGGTTGGCTGAAGGCGCGACCAGCGGGCCGCCAAATTCGGCGAGCAGGGCGAGTGCCAGCGGATGATCCGGCACCCGTAGCGCCACCGTACCCTGGCCACCCGTGACCGCGTCCGACACGCTCGCGGCACGCGACAGAACCAGAGTCAGCGGCCCCGGCCAGAAGCGCTCGATAAGAACCCATGCCGGGGCGGGAACTCGGCGCGCCAAGCGCAGCAAGGTATCGCCATCGGCGCCGTGAACGATCAGGGGGTGGTCGGCGGGCCGCCCCTTGGCCGCATAGATGCCGGCCACTGCCTGGGCGTTCAGCGCATCGGCGCCCAGTCCATAGACGGTCTCGGTGGGAAAGGCCACCAGCTTGCCCGCGCGCAGGCATTCGGCCGCGCGTTCGATCTCATTCATCATCAGTAGCCTGCATCACGGGCCAGTCCGAATTCGAGCCCATGACGATGCCGACCGCAGGGCGGTTCTCGCTCGTTTCACTCATCATTGTCTCTCTCATTTTCTCTGGCTTGTCGCTGTTCGGCTGCTCTGCATATTCCTCCAGCCGGACACCGGGAGCGTCCTGCTGGCTGTGCGCCAGACGCCGGGCCAGCGTCCGTCCGGCGCGCTCGGCCGCCCGGTCGATGGCCAGGTAAAGATCGGTCTCTGTGTCCTCGACCACCACCTCCGGCAGCCCTTTTAGGCGCAGTTCAAGGTGGCAGCGCTTACCTACATCGCGCGGGTCGCTGACGGCGGAGAGCCGGACGACCACCCGTCCAATGCGGGCGGCGCCATAACTCAGGTTGTAGGTCAAGCGCTTCCTGACGTAGTCGTGCAAACCCTCGGTCAGCTCGAAACCGCAGCACTGGATGGCCATCTGCATGACTGTCTCCGTATGAATAAGCAAGGGGCTCGACGAGGTCATGCTATCGATCATGTTGCATCAGGAAAAATCGTTTATTCTTTGCGTATTGTTCGTTATTAACGAAGTGTTGGCTCGTATGCTCAACTACCGGCAATTGCTTTACTTCTGGTCCGTGGCCAAGGCGGGAGGCATGGCGCGCGCCGCCGAACAATTGCACCTGACGCCGCAGACCCTCTCCGGGCAGATCGCCCAGCTGGAAGAAACACTTGGGGTGAGCCTATTCCGGCGCGCCGGGCGGCGGCTGGAGCTGACCGAGACCGGGCACCTGACTTTGTCCTATGCGGAGGAGATCTTTCAGGTGGGCAGCGAACTCGAGGAAACGCTGCGCAACCGCCAGGGGGAGCGCCCGTTCCTGTTCCGGGTGGGCATCGCCGACATGGTGCCTAAATCCATCGCCTATCGGCTGCTGGCACCGGCCTTAGCCCTGCCGGAACCAGTGCGCATGGTGTGCCGGGAAGACAAGTTTGAACAGTTGCTGGCCGAACTCGCCATCCACCGCCTGGACATGGTGCTGGCCGACAGCCCCTTACCGCCGGGCATGGACGTGAAAGGCTACAGTCACCGGCTGGGGGAATGCGGGCTCACGTTCTTCGCCGCGCCCGGCCTTGCCGCCAGGCTCGAAGGCGGATTCCCGCACCTGCTCCACGGAGCGCCATTGCTGATTCCCAGCGAGAGCGGTGCCGTGCGCGCCCCGCTGCTGCGCTGGTTGCGTGGCAACGACATCCACCCGCGCCTAGTCGGAGAGTTCGACGATGGCGCGCTCATGAAGGCCTTCGGCCAAGCGGGCGCGGGCGTATTCCCCGCGCCGACGGCCATCGCCGCCGAAGTGGCGGCGCAGTATGGCGTGGTGCCACTGGGCCGCACCGAAGCCGTTACCGAGAGTTTCTTCCTCATCACGGTAGAACGAAAGATCAGCCACCCGGCAGCGCTGGCGGTAAGCGAGGCCGCCCGCCATGGCCTGTTCAGCACGCAGGGCGACGACTGAGAGCGGAGCCTTCGCACGGCGTGCCAAGCGCACAGCAAAGCGGACGCGGTTCGGGGTTTCGCGCCACATTCTTGCCAACCCCGTCGGGCGGCTCAGAATTTCACACCAAACACTGTTCGCAGGTTACGAATCGTCGTCACTTATCGAGATTTGACGACAAATCGGAAGATGAGTGCGGCGTCAGCAGTGGGTTCTGTGTCACTACGAATACTGCGCAGGGCTTAGCGTACGATTTTTTCCGTTTCGTGAACTGCCCCCTCAATGGCTGGAGTAAAACCGAGGAAACAGCGATTCAAGCAAGCGCTGTTCAGGAGCGCAGAGCTTTGAATCGCCCCTTAGCAAAACACGCCATGACGTTCAGAAGACGAGTTTCAGTAGCCCAATCCGCGCAAATCGAAACACCGGTAAGAGCGACACGATTGCAATAGCATTGCTTATTCCACCTCATGGACGTCGGAATCCTTGCTCTGCGCAGTCATGAACTCACGAAAAGATTGCGCAATATTTTGTCTGAGCTCATCGTCATCCCAAGGCTTCGTGAGGAACTTGTAGATCGCGCCCTGATTGATGGCGTCGGTTACTGATTTCAGGTCGGTATAACCGGAGAGCACTATGCGGATAGTGTTTGGATAGAGATCCTTGACCCGACTGAAAAACTCGGTACCACTCATCTCAGGCATACGCTGGTCGGAGAGAATGACTTGTACATCATGTTTGGCCAGTAATTCGAAGGCATCTTGGGCGCAAGTAGCCATGAGGATTTGATAGCCGTCACGGCGCAACACGCGCGCCAAAGCACGGAGGATATTTTCCTCGTCGTCGAGCAAAAGCAATGTTTGCATCTGCTCACCATTGGCAAGGCTTACTTCTGAACCAGCCTCGTGCCCCCTCAAGCGATCACGTAGGAAGCCCGCAATCTCGGCATAGGGCATCGGCTTGGCGAAGTAGTAACCCTGAAACTCATCGCAGCGGCATTTCTTCAGGAAAGCGAGCTGCGGTTCGGTTTCCACACCCTCGGCGACCACCTTGAGCCTCAGGTGATGTGCCATGGATATAATGCCTTGGGTAATAGCAGCATCGTGGCGATCGCTGATAATGTCCTTAACGAAGGAGCGATCAATCTTGACCTTATCGATCGGCAAGCGCTTCAGGTAGTTGAGGCTTGAAAAACCCGTGCCGAAATCGTCGATAGCGATGCGCACTCCCAGCTGCTTGAGCCGGTGCAGGGTCTCGATGGCGCGTTCAGCATTGTTAAACAACACTGTTTCAGTGATCTCCAGCTCCAGCAGCTCAGCGCTAAGCGAGTGTTTTTGCAGCACCGCTTGCACACTGTCGACAAAATTGTTGCGCTGAAAATGCACCGGAGAAATGTTCACGGCTACAGAGGGTCCAGTCAAACCTTGCTCGCTGAGTTGGCGAATCTGTCGACAGGCCGTGTCGAGTACCCACTCGCTCAGGGGAATGATCTGCCCAGTGTCTTCGGCGAGCGCGATGAAGATATCCGGTGGAATGAAGCCCCGGTCAGGGTGTTGCCAGCGCAGCAGGGCCTCGAACCCGACGACCCGCCCGCTACGGCCATCGATCTGCGGCTGATAGTAGAGTTCGAAAGCCTGACTCTCGATGGCTTTCTGCAGCTCATTGCGTAACGTGACACGCTCACCCACGCGCTGATTGAGGTCGTTGGTGTACCACTGATAGTTGTTGCGGCCCTCCTGCTTGGCCTTGAACATGGCCAAGTCGGCCTGCTGAATCAGCTGCAGCGGCTGCTCAAGTCCACCATCGCTCAGGGTGATGCCAATACTTGCCGTAATATGTAGATCGATACCCTCTACTCGATAAGGACGGGCGATGCTGGCGATCAAGCGCTCCGCGACCTGCAGCACGTCTTCCTCGCGCGCCAAATCTGGCAGCAGCACGATGAACTCATCACCGCCCATGCGCGCTACCGTATCGCCTGGACGCACTTGGGCGGACATGCGCTGCGCCACTTCGACCAGCACTTGGTCGCCTAGATGATGACCGATCGAATCGTTGATCGGTTTGAAGCCATCCAGGTCGATGAACATCACCGCCAGGCTACGTCGATAGCGTCGGGAAATTTGGCAGCCCTGGTGCAAGCGATCCTCGAGCAGACTGCGGTTGGGCAGGCCGGTCAGCAGATCATGACTGGCATTGAAACTGAGCTCAGCTTGATAGCGTCTTTCTTCGGTGATGTCGTTTTGTACACCGACGAAGTGGGTGACCTCGCCACGCTCGTTGAGGACCGGCGAGATGTACAAATCGTTCCAGAATGGTGTGCCGTCCTTGTGGTAGTTGAGCAACACAACATGCGCATCATCTTGCCGGGGCAGGTTATAGCGAATGACCTCGAGCGCTGCCTGGTCACGCTCGCCCGCCTGCAGGAAGCGGCAGTTGCGACCCAAGACTTCGTCTGCGGAGTAACCGGTGATGCGCTCGAACGCCGGGTTGACGTAGATGATCGGCTGATCGTGCGCGCGCGCATCTGCAATCACCACGCCGTTGTAGCTCGACTCCAGGCTCCGTTTGAGCAGGCGAAGCTGCTTTTCAGACTCCTTGCGTTCGCTAATATCACGCAGTGACAGCAGGCGCACCTGACGCCCCTCCCAATCGGTCTCGGCCAGATGGATCTCCACAGCGACCTCGTCGCCGGCTGGGGTCGGCAGGTTCCACTCGAAGAGCTCTTCGCTGATATCGGGCAACTCGAAGCACTGCTGCAGCAACTGCTGCTGGGACGCGCCAAACAGCTCCTCAGCAGCCGGGTTGGCGTAGCAGACGACGCCAGTATTATCGACAACCAGCACGGCATCGCGGGTATCGTTCAACAGTTTGCGGAAGCTGTGTTCGCGCCGCTTCGCCTCCAGACGGGCCTTCTGTTTTTCCGTGACATCGATACCTACCACCAAGAAACTGGGCTGGTTATCGAAGGTAAAATCATGCACCAACACTTCCGCACAGACCTCATGCCCATCCTTGTGCTGGTAAGTCCAGATGCCAGCATCCAGATCACTGATGTACGCAGCCCCTAGCGTCGAATCGAAATACTCAAGGAAACGCTCCTGCTCCTGCGCACTGCGAACATCCAGGACGCTCATGGCAAGGAGCTCGCTCTGGGCATAGCCCAAAAAACGGGTGGCGGCATGATTGACCGCCAGAAAGACCATGGTCGCCTTGCTGAACACCCAAATCGGTTCTGGATTGGCCTCGAACAGCATGCGATAGCGTGCTTCGCTATCGGCTAGTCGTACTGTGGCCTGACTGCGGTCGATCGCATAACGAATGCTCCGCGCCAGCTGAGGGCTGTCGAACTGCCCCTTGACCAGATAGTCGGCCGCCCCCAATTCGATTGCACTGGCATCCAGCTGATTATCGCCTTGCCCGGTGAGCAGGATGATCGGCTTACGCACACCCGCCTCCAGGGCGTGCCTGATCAGCTCCAGTCCCGATTCGGCGCCCAGCCGATAATCTACCAGGTAGAGATCGTGCGCTTGACTCAAGACAGCTTGCCGGGCCTGCTGGTAATCGCTGCACCAATCCAGCACAAAGGCTTGCGCCATTCCCTGACGCAGCAAGTCTTGGGTTATGAGGAAGTCATCCTCGTCATCGTCGATCAATAGCAAGCGCAATGGTTGGTCAAGCACACTCATACGCAGTTCCTGTCCACTGGCAGCCTGACGATTTCCAGCCAGTAGCGACTGAGCGCCTTTACTACCTTGAGTAAGCCACTGAAGCTTACGGGCTTGGTGATGAAAGAGCTTCCTCCGGCCTGGTAGCTGTGCGCGATGTCTTCCTCGGCTGAAGAGGTGGTCAGAATGATCACTGGAATGGCGCGTAGCTGCTTATCGGCCTTGATCTCAATCAGTGCTTCACGTCCGTCCTTCAACGGCATATTGAGATCAAGCAAAATCAGCCCCGGCAAGGGATGCTGCTTGTCGTCGGTATAGGGCGGACGACGCTTAAGGTAGTCCATCAGCTCCTCGCCGTTGTGCACGAAATGTAACGGGTTGGCGACCTGACATTCCTTGAATGCCTCACGGGTAAGTAGGCAGTCATCGGGATCATCATCGGCAATGAGGATGTGCACGGGATGTGTATCAGTCATGCATAACCCTTATCGGACGTGGGAAAGGTAATGCGAAAAACGCTGCCCTTTCCCGGGGAGCTGATGGCGCTGATATGTGCGCCATGGCGTTCGACAATCTTCTTCACCACTGCCAGGCCGATACCGGTGCCGGCATAAGCCTGGCGGCTGTGCAGACGCTGAAAGGGGTTGAAGATGCGGTCAAGATACTTTTCATCGAAGCCGATGCCATTGTCTGCCACGCAAAGGTTCCAGGTAGCGACATCCTCATGCTCCGTATAGATGCGGATAACGGGCCTGATACCAGGCGCCTGAAACTTTACGGCATTACTTATAAGGTTTTGCAACACTTGGCGTAGCTGAGTCGCGTCGCCCATTATTGTCGGCAACTGCGCGTAATCGACTTGCGCCTGGGTGCGCTCCAATGTGCTTTCCATGTCTTCCAGCACTTGGCTCAGAACCTCCGCAAGTTGCACCCGCTGGAACGGTTGGCCCCGGCTGTTGACCCGCGAGTAGTCGAGCAGGTCGATTATCAACGCCTGCATGCGCGCCGCCGCAGAGGTCATGCGTTGCAGGTAATCACGGCCCGACTCATCCAGAGCCGCCGAGCGCGCCGCCAGGCGTTCGGCAAAGGCCTGGATCTTGCGCAGCGGTTCCTGCAGGTCATGGGAAGCGACGAAGGCGAACTCTTGCAGCTCGCGGTTGCTGCGCTCGAGCTCGAGCAAAGTGGCCTGCAGCTCCTGCTCGGTGCGCCGACGCTCGCTGATGTCGCGGAAATAGGCGGCTATGCCCTCATCGGAAGGGAATGCATGCACTTCGAACCAGCGCTTGAGCGGCTCGTAGAAAACCTCGAAATGCTCAGACGTGCCCTGCGCCGCCGCACGCAAGTAGCGCACGCCAATCTCGCCCTCGCGCAAGCCGGGAAGTGACGACCACAAGACCGTTCCCAGTAATGCCGCCGCCGGCACCCCGAGCAGGCGCTCGGCCTCGCCGTTGACGTAGGTGAAACGCCAGTCGTTGTCCAGGGTATAGAAGCCATCACTGATACTTTCCAGCGTGGTAGTGAGGCGTCCGGCCAGACGACGCAACTCGCGCTGAGTCTGATTCCGCTCGCTGATATCCTGAAAAGCACCAACCATACGTACCACCTGCCCACTCTCGTCATGTACTGGCTGGGCGGTGATCCGCGCATCAAGCAAACGACCATTTGCAGTGTGGATCTCCAGGTCCAGGTCGAAGCTCTGGCCCTGCTCTGCACATGCGCGCATCGCCTCGACGAGCACTCTGCGGGCTGGCTCGGGGTAGAGGGCAAAACTTTCCTCAAGGCTCGGAATGACGTCCACCGGATACTCGAGCAGGTTACACATCTCTTCCGACCAGCTCAGCGTGTTCTCCGGCAATTCGAGCGACCAGCCACCGAGCTTCGCGGTGTGCCCGGCCATGCTCAGCAGCATGTTGCTGCGGCGAATCTGTTGTTCGATAGTGCGCCGCTCACTGATATCCCGGGCGACGCAATAAATTACCCGATCTTCGCCCAAGGCGGCACTCAGTTCCAGCCAGCGCTGCTGACTCGTGGCATCCCACACGCGGATTGCAAGATCCTGGATCAGCTCGCCGCGCTGCAATTGCCGGATCGCCACCTCTACTCTGGCCCGGTCATCAAGATGAATCAACTCTAGGTAGGAATAGCCGATCAGCACAGAGACGG
>Ga0209343_10003831_pt1 | contig 18790 bp, 16 predicted proteins | sample RifCSPlowO2_02_FD_184026 | JGI IMG/M metagenome (GOLD analysis project Ga0209343, IMG submission 184026) | Groundwater microbial communities from Rifle, Colorado - Rifle CSP2_plank lowO2_0.2 (SPAdes) (version 2) | ecosystem: Environmental > Aquatic > Deep subsurface > Groundwater | place... | reverse complement strand
GTTCACGGAACTACCATCCGCAATTGGTCATTGGTCATTGGGATTTGGTCATTCCCCGCGATTATTCGCGAACATGATTCGACTCACACCCTGTGCCCAACCAGCGCGCCTTCATACGTGGCCTCGTTCAACCGGCGGGGGTAGACGCAGTCCCCGATCGCGTAGAGCTCCCCGGGCCACTCCCGCTTCAGCGAATCCAGCAGGCGGTTCTCCGCCTCGCCGCCCGCCGCCAGGACGATGTGGGCCACGGGGCGCACCCACTCTGTCTTCCCCTCGGATTGGAGCAGGACCGCGTCCGCCGCGATCTCCTCCAGCGTGGTGTTGAGCCGAACGTCAATGCGGGGATGCTGCTCCACCCGCTCCAGCAGGAGCCATTTGGCCCGCAGGCCGGCATCGGCCGCCATGGCCTTCCCCGGGTCCACCAGGATGACGTCCGCGTCCCGCTGCGCCAGATATTCGGCCAGCTCCACCCCGGCGAGGTTGGCCCCGAAGAGGCAGACCCGGCCGCGGATGTCCACCCGGCCGTCGTAGACGTCGAAGAGGGTGGCGACGTGGGGCTGCTCCACCCCGGGGATGGGAGGGATGAAGGGGCGGGCGCCGGTCGCCACTACTACCACGTCCGGCTTCTCCGCCTGGACCAGGGCCAGGTTCGCCTCCTCCTTCAGGCGGATCTCCACGCCGGCCGTCTTGATCTGGTGGCTGAGGTAGCGCACGATCTGCCCGAACTCCCCTTTGTGCGTCGGCCGCATGGCGTACCGGATCTGGCCGCCCAGCTCCGCCGCGCGCTCGACCAGCGTTACCCGGTGGCCCCGCAGGGCGGCCACGCGGGCGGCTTCCATCCCGGCCGGTCCGCCCCCGATGACCAGGATGCGCCTGGGTCGGGCCGCCGGCCGGATGGCAAAATCTCGCTCGCGGCCGGTGGCGGTGTTGATCGTGCAGAAGATGGGGATCTGCTGGCTGAGCACGTCGATGCAGCCCTGGTTGCAGGCCATGCAGTAGCAGATGTCCTCGAGGCGGCCCTGTCGGGCCTTGTTGGGGAATTCCGGATCGGCGTGGAGGGCCCGGGCCAGGGAGACGAAATCCGCATGTCCGTCGGCCAGCACCTGCTCCGCAAAGGTCGGATCGTTGATCCGGCCGGCGACGCTGACCGGGATCTTCACCACGCTCCGGACCTGCGCCGCCAGCGGGACGTGGCAGCCGAGGGGGATCTCCATGGGCTGGACGATCATGAAGGCCGACTCGTAGTTCCCGCCCGAGATATCAATCAGGTGCACGCCCGCGGCCTCCATGGCCTTGGCCACCTCGAGGGTATCGGGCAGCACGATCCCCCCGTCCACGTACTCGTCGGCGCTCACCCGGACCGCCAGCGGAAAGTCGTCGCCGACCTGTCGCTTGACCTCGCGGATGACCTCCATCAGGAACCGCATCCGATTCGCGAGGGGGCCACCGTACGCATCCGTTCGCTGATTGGTCACGGGCGAGAGAAACTGCCCTAAGAGATAGCCGTGGGCCCCGTGGATCTCGATGATGTCGCAGCCCGCCTCCCGGGATCGGCGCGCCGCCTCCCCGAACTTCCGGAGGATGTCCTGCATCTCCTCCACCGAGAGGACGTGGGGCATGGCCCCGCCGGACATCTTGCAGGGCACGGCCGAGGGGGCCCAGGGCTGGAGGCCGCTGACTTCCGGGGCGACTACCCGTCCGCCGTAGTTCAGCTCCAGGCCGATCTTGGCCCCGTGGCGGTGCACGGCCTGGACGAGACGGGTGAGACCGGGGATCATGGCGTCGTCGTGAACCCCCAACTGGAATGCCCGGCCCTTGCCCCGAGGGTCCACGTAGGACGCCTCGGTGAAAAATAGGCCCACCCCGCCCCGCGCCCGTGCCTCCAGGTAGTCGATGTACCGCTGCGTCACCGACCCGTCCCGGTTGCAGTAGTTCCGCTCCATGGGGGCCGAGATGATGCGGTTGCGCACCTCCAGGCGTCCGATCCGCCCCGGCTCGAAGAGTCGCGGAAAACTTGCCATGACCTGCCTCCTAATACACCGCGCGGCCGCCGCTGCAGTCCCAGCACTGGGCGGTGAGATAGCTGGCCTCGCTGGAGGCCAGGAAGCGGATCAGCGCCGCCACCTCCTCCACGCGCCCGAACCGGCCCAGGGGAACCCGCGTCTTCAGCATTTCCCGCTGGGCGTCGGGGACCGTCTTGATCATGTCGGTGTCGATCATGGAAGGTGCGATGCAGTTGACCCGGAGGCCGAGCGGCGCCAGTTCCTTCCCCAGGGCCTTGGTGAGGGCGATCACCCCCGCCTTGGAGGACGAGTAGGCCGCCATCATCGGGTTGCCTTCCTTCCCGGCGATGGAGGCCATGTTCACGATGGCGCCCGCGTGCTGGCGTGCCATGGGCGGGATGACGGCCTTGCAGCAGTAGAAGACCCCGGTGAGGTTCACCGCGTGGATCCGGTCCCATTCCTCCAGGCTCAGATCCTGGACCGTGATGTTGCTGCCCAGGATCCCCGCGCTCGTCACCAGGACGTCCACCCGGCCGAACTCGTGGAGGGCCCGGTCCACCATGCCCTGGACTTCGGTCCAGCGCGTCACGTCCACCTGGTTCGCGATGCCCTTTCCCCCTTGCTTCTTGATCAAGCCCAGCGTCTCGTCCAGGAGACCCGCATCCAGGTCCGCCGCCAGGATGTTGGCCCCCTCGGCCGCAAAGCGCATGGCCGCCGCCCGGCCGATGCCCTTCCCCGCCCCTGTCACGATGACCGTCTTCCCGCTGAACTCCGTCATCTTTCCTCCTGCCGGCTACCCCAGATATTGAGCGCGCTCCACCAAGAGGTCCGCCTCGTGCCCGTGAAGGGCCAGCATGCGCCGCAGCCGCTGGAGGGCGGGCCGGACCAGGACGCGGACCAGATGGATCGCCACCCAGACATCCATGGCCATGGCGGTACGCGCGTGAACCCACGTCACGCGTTGGATGAGAGACTTTCCCAGCGTCCCCTCCCCGATCCAGAGGGCGGATCCGGTGGCGGCGAAGACGAGGAACGCCGCGCACAGCGACAGTTGCCACGCCTTCCGTCCGGGGTGCGTCTCTCCGAAGGTGGGGAAGCTGACGCGCCCTCGTGACCGGATGGCCCGCCACCACTGCCGGAGCCACTCGGCATCGGTCCGGCCCCAGGACGCGATCTGCCGGAGGCGCCGCCCGAAGTGGCACCGGTCTAGCCAGAGGTAGACCAGCGGGGTGAGGGCCAGCGCCGGGGCCGCGATCCGGTGCACGAGGCCCAGCGCACCAATCACGGATTCCGGCCAGACCTCGCGGAAGTGGAACAGCGCGATGCCGGTCAGGGACAGGCTGAGGAACGCCGTGGCCAGGAGCGCGTGCGTGACTTTCTCGCCCCGACGGTACGCCAGGGCGAACTCCTTCAGGCCCCGATCCGTCTGGGGACAGGCACGGATGCAGGCAAAGCATCGCAGGCACTGGTCCGCCACCAGGTGCTCCAGCGCCATGGAGGTCCGCATGTTGGGGATGACGATGGGCCCGAACTGCCTGGCCATCACCGGGCAGGCGTCCACGCAGTTGCCGCAGGAGAGGCATCCCTTGTCGCCCACGACATCCCGGAACGACTCGGTCCGGAGCGCCGGCGACATGCCCAGGGACATCAGCCGGAAGCGCGCCACCGGCGGATGTACCGTGTCCAGAATGTCGGTCATGGCGGCCCCCAGCGACTCTCGCTGGCGCCGCAGGACGTCGCGGTCGGGCATCAGGCCTCCTCGAGGGCGGGACCGTCGTATTCGAAATCCGTCGGGTGGATCCGCCGCATCGGGCGCATCCGCGTCCGCTCTTCGTAGACGTGGGCGATCAGGCCCGGCAACCGGGCCATGTAGAAGAAGGCATTCCCCAGGGCGGCGGGAATCTGCAACTCGCACAGGAGCGCCGCGATCGCCCCGTCCACGTTGATGGGCAGCTTGGTGTTGAGGATCCGCTCGGCCGTCGCCTGCAGGGCCTCCAGGATGGGCGGGTAGACGCCGCCCAGTCCTTGCTCACGCGCCACGCCGAAGAGGGCCTCAACCCGGGGATCCTTGGAGTGGATTCGGTGGCCGATGCCGAGGAGCCGCCGCTTCGTCGCGCGACTCGCGTGGACCGCTTCCTCCACCACCTCCGGCAGCGGCTTCCCGGTCCGTTGCTTCTCCGCCAGTTCGTGGAGCAGGTCCATGCAGCCCTCGATGGCCCCCCCGTGCAAGTCGGAGAAGGCCAAAACGCCGCTGGCCACGGCCGCGGGGAAGCTGGCCCGCGTCGAGGCGACCGTACGGGCCGCCAGGGTGGAGGGCGGGGTCGCCCCGTGGTCAATGGACGCCACCAGGATGGCATCCACGAGGCGGGCCTCCGTGGGGCTGGGCGAGCGCCCCAGGAGCAGCAGGAAGATCGCCTCGCTGAAACGGGCGCCGGCGATGAGTCGTTCCAGCGGGACCCCGCGGATGTAGAGCCGGCCCTCCTCGGCCAGGGAGATCCCCGTCTGCCACTGCAGATTCTCCGTCATGAGTCGCCTCCCCACCCCCAGCGATGTCCGGACTGCCGCCGGGAGCTCTTCGATCGCCTTCACCACGACGGCCCCCACCTCTTTCAGCCGCTTCACCTTGCCCGCGTGGCTCCCGGTTGTCCCCTCGATCAGGGCCCCGGCATGGGAATACCGCATCCCGGATTTGGCCGCGGCCCCTCCGATGTAGGCGAATACCGGCTTGCGGACCTTTCCCGCCGCGATGAGATCGGCGACCTCTTCTTCCTGGGAGGTGCCGATCTCCCCGAACAGGACGATGGCCTCGGTCTTCGGATCGGCCTCGAAGAGTTCCACCACCCGGGGCAGGGGCAGGCCGACGATCCCGTCCCCGCCGACGTGGACGATGGTGCTCTGGCCGATGCCAGCGCGGCTCAGGCCGGAGCTGAGGGCCGAGGTCATGCCACCGCTCCTGGACGCGACGCCCACCGGCCCCGGGCGGAACCACTCCTCCGCCAGCCGGGCGCGGCCCCCGATCATCCCGAGCAGGGCCTGCCCCGGGCTCACGATCCCGAGCGTGTTGGGGCCGATCACCCTGGCGCCGAGCCGATCTGCGACCTCCAGGACCTCCAGCGTGTCGTAGACCGGCACGCGGTCGGCCACGAGGACCAGGAGCCGGATCCCGGCCTGCAGGGCCTCCAGGGCCGCATCCCGGACCTGGGGAGCGGGGACGAAGATCACGCTGGCATCGATGCCGCCCACCGCCTCGGTCGCCGCCTGCACGGTATCGAAGACCGGGATCTCCCGCGTAACCTCACCGCCCCGCCCCGGCGTGACCCCGGCGACGATCCGAGTTCCGTAGCGCTGCATGAGCCCGGCGCGGGCCGCCCCCTCCCGGCCGGTGATCCCCTGCACCAGGACCCGCGTCTTGGCGTCCACGAGGATCGCCATCACCACACCTCCGCCAGGCCCGGGATCGGCAACGCGATCCACAGGGCATCACGTCCACTAACCCGGATTATTCGCAAAGCCGTTCGCGAATAATCACGGGAATGACCAATTACCAATGATCAATGACCAACAGCGAAGAGAATGCGCCTCCGGCGACCTGACAGCGTGCAGCGCGCACGTACCGCCATTGGGAATTGGAAATTGGTCATTGGTCATTTGACTCGGATAATTCACGCATCTCTTCGTGAATTATCCGGGCTAAACGGTGCCATCCGAGCCCCAGTCGAGAGGCCGGCGGCCCGTCGCCGCGACGAGGCTCTCCAGCATCACCTCGCGCGGCGCCTCGCGGCCCGTCAGCATTTGGAACGTGAAAGGGGCCTGCTCAAATATGTGACGCATCCCGTCGCACACCAGCGCCCCCGCGGCCAGGGCTTCAGACTGCAGCCTGTTGAGGCCGTCGCGCCGGTACACGATGTCGTAGACGAGCAGGCCGGGCCGCAACGCCTCTCGGGGCACCGGGCTGGGATCACCCTCACGCACGCCCAGGGGAGTGGCGTTGAAGATCAGCGTCGCCTCCGCCAGCGCCTTCGCACCTTCCTGCAAGTGGCCTGCCTCGACCGGGACCGGGACCCACCCGCGGGCCCGCTCCGCGAGCGCCTCGGCGGCCTCCGGCCGGCGGGCCAGCACGAGCACCCGGGTGGGTGGCACCCGGCGCAGTGCCTCCAGCATGGCCGCAGCCGAGCCGCCCGCGCCGACGATCACGGCCGGCCCCTTGGCCACCGTGGCGGCCCGGCGGCTGAGGCAGGCGGCGATCGCTTCCACGTCATTGTTTTGCAGCACGAATCGGCCGTCGCGGTTGATCAGGATGCTGGCGGCGCCGCAGCGGCGGACCGTCTCCGAGCACTCCTCCGCCGCGGCCAGCACGTCATGCTTGTATGGCATGGTGATGTTGCCGCCCAGGCAGTCCGGCTGCCGCATGCGTGCCAGGGCCTCCGGGAGCCTGGCGGGAGGCACGTCGAGCAGGCCGTACTCGTAGTCGAGTCCCAGCGCGGCGAAGGCGGGGTTGTGGACGGCCGGCGAGAGCGAGTGCGAGATGTGCTCGCCAAGCAGGAACGCGTATCGTGTCGCTTTGCGCACCGATGGTCGATTCATTCTCTGCTTGCCTCCTCTCAGACTCGCCGTAACCAGTCACAAACTGCTCGCGTCCGGCGGTGCGAGGCCCCCACACCGCCTCTTGTCAATACGTATGGGTGATCCCCTGGACCACGATCCGCGTCTTGGAGTCCACGAGAATCGCCATTAGGCCCAATGCTGTTCATTTAGGCCCTCACCCGTGCGAAATCCCCCCTCGCCCCCCTTTGGTAAAGGGGGGTTGGGGGGATTTGCTCGGACGCTGACATCGTTGTGGAACCCTATGTGAACAGTATTGCCATTAGCCCGCCTCCGCCAGGCCCGGGATGGGTAGCTCGATCCAGAGCGCATCCCGTCCGCGGGCCTGGCAGGCCAGTTCGCAGGCCAGGCACTCGATGCAGCCGCCGCGCTTCGCCTCTTCCCGCGGGATCTTGAGCGTGGCCCGCCCCTCGCGCAGTTCCAGGATCTGGGGTGGGCAGGCGGCGATGCACGGTTTGGCCGCACAGGCGAGGCAGGCGGCCTGATTGATCGCGATGCGCCCCGTCGGGATCTCGAAGGTATAGGCATCGGGCGGAGGGGTGCTTCGCGCTCGAGACGGAGCGGCCCGACGCCGGGGCGCCCGCATCAGCTCCACCAGCCGCGCCGCGCATTCACCTGCGGACTTCTCGTGGCCGTAGGCTTCCACGGGGGCCGGAAGGTCCGCGCAGAATTCCTGGATGATGGCCACCGCCTCCGCCTCGCCGTTCCCGCCCAGGCGGAGCACCGCCGGGACGTGGAGTCCCACCTCGCGAAACGCCTTGGCCAGCCCGCGTGCGGCGTGGAACTGTTCCTGGCTGGCGGCGCCGGATCCCGAGAGGAAGTAGCCGTCGATTCCGCGCTGGGCCAGGATGATCCGCGCGGCCCGGTACACCTTGGAGGCGGGGGGATTCCCGCTGGTGTCGCAGTAGTTCGCCGGTCGCAGGCCCTGCCCCACCAGCGCATCCATGGACATCATGGCCCCGCCGCCCCCCGACCCGTGGAAGCCCACCACCCCCTGGCCGGCCACGACCTGCGACTCCGTCTGCGCAAAGAAGAACGTGCCGCGAAAATCCGCCGACTCCACCGCGTGGGCCACGCGTTCCAGGGGCGTCGGGGGCCGGTCCATTTCCCGGGCCATCTCGATGCCCAGGTCCGGGTGGCGAAAGACCGCATGGTCGTCGATGCTGATCCGGGCGTCCAGCGCCACGACCTCGCCGGTCGGGGTGACCGCCAGGGGATTGATCTCGGCGACGCGGGCCTCGCACGCCCTCGCCATGCGACACAGGTTCGTCACCGCCGCGGCGACCCGGATCAATTCCCCGGCTTCGAAGCCGAGCTGCCGCAGGAGGTTCCGGATCGCGTACTCTTCCACCCTGACCCGGACGGGCAGCGGGAGGGTGCCCATGCGCCCGGTGCGGGCCCGCTCTTCCACGCCGGTGCCGCCTTCCAGGCTGACCATGAGGACCGGACATCGGTGCCGGTCGCTGATCGTCACCCCGGCGTACAGCTCTCGGGAGACCGTCACCTGCCGCTCCACCAGGACCAGCCCGACCGGGAATCCCTTGAGCGGCTTCGCCAGGATCGCCGCGGCGGCTGCCTCGGCCTCTGCGGAAGTGGCCGCCCGGCGGACCCCGCCCGCCTCCGCCCGGCCGGTGACCCAGGCCTGCGCCTTGATCATGACCGGACCATCCAGCCGCTCCGCGGCCGCCCGCGCGGCGCCGGGCGAGTCTGCGACCTCGCCGGCCGGTGTGGTGATCCCGTGGCGCTGCAGGAGTGCCTTGGCCTGGTATTCGAAGAGCCGTGCCATAAGCGTCAGTTTCCCGAGCGGGCTGTCTGGAATCCCCGGAATGCCTGCTCCAGCTCTTCCTTCCCGGCCGACATCAGCCGGTCGAGATCCTCTTCGAACGTGCCCGCGTCGATCCCCTCCACCCGCTTCGCCACGTCATGGGAGGGGGGCGTCAGATGCCGTCCGGTCAGTCGCCGGACGTACAGGAAGATATTGAAGGGGGCAATATCCGCCGGGCACCGGGCGGCGCAGAGTCCACACAGGATGCAGTCGAAGGACTTATCGGCGATGCGGAAGAAGTCGTTCCGGAAGGTCGCCGAGAGCAGGTCCATCACCGGGATGTCCTGGGGACAGACCCGCGTGCAGGTGTTACAGCCGATGCACCGGAGGAGCTCCGGGTATGCATCACGCACCGTTTCATACGTGGCCGCGCGGTCCTCCAAGATGTGGGGCGGACGAATGACAGGATAGGAGGGCACCGGGGAGATGTGCAGGCCGTCTGCAACGATGGACTGGCAGGCCAGGCCGGGGCGGATCTGTTCCTCTCCCTCGAGGTGGCCCAGGAACGCGCAGGCCCCGCACAGCCCGCCGCGGCAGCCAACGCCCCGAACAAATTGGTATCCCACTCCCTCGAGGGCCTGGAGGACGGTGGAGAGCGCCGGGACCTCGTAGGCCTGTCCCATGAACACGATCCGGACCCGCTCCATCGCCCCACCCTCTCTTCCGCCCGCCCCCATCTGTCAGCCGACCTCCACCGTGGCGCGCCGTGGTTCGATGCCACAGCACGTGCGAACCGAGGCGATCCGGACGCCGCTGGCTCGCTGGGGGCCGATGTTCACCAACGTGGCCAGGACCGAGACGCGTCCCCCCAGACCGAGGGGGCCGCTGCCGCCGGCGTTGATCTTCTCCGTGATCTGCAGTTCCAGCGGGGTTTGCCGCTCCAGGTCTCCCCGGGCCATCGCCTCCAGCATCAGGCTGGTCGCCTCGAAGTGCGTGCGGCCCAGGCCCACCGCCACCACGGCCGGGGTGCAGCCCAGTTCCCGCACGGCCTCGATCCCCCACTGGGCGACCTCGTCTACCACCGTCTCCATGCGATGCTTGTGAAAGATCCGGTACGTCTTGGCCCGGATTTCCGGCCCGCCGCCCAGGAGGAGGACGGTGATCCGGACCCGATCGCCGGGAATCCGCTTCACCGAGAACGCGGGAGGGATGACGTCCTCGGAGTGCAGGCTCAGCCCCTGGCTCTGCTCGATCCGCTGCAGCTCGTCTCCCAGGACCGCCATCGGCCGGCCCGGCAAGCGCCGCAGTCCCTCGGCGATCCCCTCGGTGATTGCCCCGAGCTGGGCCCCGCCGAATTCCGCGAACTCCCCCACCTCCAAGAGGACGTGCGGGATGCCCGTGTCGTCACACAGGGGAAGCGTGCGCCGTTCCGCCACGTCGGCGTTCTCCAGGAACTGGCGCATCGCCCAGAGCGAGCGCTCGTCGGTTTCCACTTCCAGGGCACGCGCATAGGCCGCGCGGAGTCCTGGGGTGAAGCTGGACCCGGCACGCACCAACGCTTCAGCCGTAGCCTCTCGTATCTTTTCGGAGGAGATCCCCATTGGATTACCCTCGCTGTGTCTGCTGTTCGAATATGGAATTCCCGTGGAGAATGGCGACCACCGCCGGAATGCGGTCTACCCGCACCCGGTAGAGCGCCTCCATCCCGAGTTCCGGAAAAGCCGCAACCTCCGTGGACAGGATCCGGTCGGTCAACAGGGCCGTGGACGGCGTGGTGACGGCAAAGAGACTCCCGTGGGCATGCAGCGCCTGTACGGTGTCGGCCTTCAGCCGGCCCTTGCCGAGGTGGATGCGCACCCCGCGCGCCGACAGGGGGGCGATGCTCTCTTCGATCTCGAGCTTGCTGCTCGTGGTGGGTCCGACACCGGCCACGCTGACCGCCGTGTGGAAGATCACGCTCCCCTCGAGATGAATCCCCCTGGCCGCCAGCTCTGCATCGGACATCGCCACGATTTTCGGAAGGACCGCATCCCGGCCGGCATAAATCACCCCTGAGATTTCCAGGAAGTCCCCCACGTGCAGGCCAGCGATGGCTTCGGGAGAGATGGGTGTCTCCACGCGGACCGGATTCATCGCACTGCCTCGGCACGGTCCGATGGCCCGTAGTCGGGAAGCAGGAGGGGGGCCGGCATTGTCTGCTGGATCCCCAGCCGTTCCAGTTCGGCGTGATATGCCTGCAGGTGGTCGAGCCTGGCCGGACCCGGCCATTCCGGTCTCAGGGTCTCTGCCGCGCGATGTCCGGCCCGCCGGCCGAAGACCAGGATGTCCACCAGGGAGTTCGATCCGAGCCGGTTCCGTCCGTGGACCCCGCCGGCGACCTCGCCGACGGCATACAGGTTCGGGATCGTCGTGGCGCTCCAGGCGTCAATGGCGACGCCACCGTTCTGGTAGTGTTGCGCAGGGTAGATGAGGATGGGCATCTGCGTGACGTCGATCCCGAACTTCCGGAACCGATGATGAATGCCCGTGAACTGCCGCTCGATGGTGCCCCGGCCGTGCAACAGCTCGATGAGGGGGGTATCCAGCCAGATCCCCTGGCGCCCGCCCGGCGTGGGCACGCCCCGCTCCTGGGCGGTGCACGCACGGATGATCGCCGACGAGATGGCGTCTCGCGTCTCCAGCTCGTTGATGAATCGTCCCCCCTCCCGGTCCACGAGCTGGGCTCCCTTGGCGCGCAGATGCTCGCTGATGAGCAGGCCCAGCATCTGCTCCGGCCAGACCACCCCCGTGGGGTGGTACTGGATCGAGTCCACGTAGAGGAGGCGGGCACCGGCGCGGTACGCCACCACCAGGCCGTCCGCCGTGGCCCCGTAGTGGTTCGTGGTAGGAAATCCCTGGATGTGCAGCCGTCCGATGCCCCCCGTGGCCAGGATGGTCTTCTTCGCGTGCACGATCACGTGCCGACGGGTGTCCAGGTTCAGGAGGACGGCGCCCGCGCAGGCGCCATTCGGATCGGTCAGGAGTTCGACGACCGGTGAGAATTCCAGGACGGGGATCTGGGCGTTTCGCATTTCATCCTGGAGGACCCGCATGATCTCCAGTCCGGTCATGTCCCGGCAGGAGTGGGAGCGGGGCCGGGAGTGGCCGGCCGGGGTGTGCGTGAGGATATTTCCATCCTCGACCCGGTCGAAGAGCACCCCCAGGCGCTCCAGCCACGCCACGACTCGCGGGGCGTCCGTGACGAGCGCGCGCACGAGTTCGGGAACGTTTGCGAAGCGCCCGCCCCGGATCGTATCCACGTAATGGATGGCGGGCGAGTCGTCCGGTCGGGTCGCCGCTCCGATGCCACCCTCTGCCATGATGGTATTGGAGTCGCCGTGGCGAAGCTTGGTGGCCATCAGGACCTTGGCTCCCTCGTCGCGTGCCATCAGCGCCGCAGCGGACCCCCCACCCCCGCCGCCGATGACGAGGACGTCCACCCGGTGGTGCGGGTGCGCCAGGTCGAGAGGGATCCCCTTGAGGCGGCTTGGTGCTTCCAATAGTTCCACCAGTTCCCGCGGGGCCATTTCGCCCTTGTTTTGCCCCAGTCGGATCTCGCGAAAGCCCGCAACCCGGTAGTCCGGATGATACTCTTCCAGGAGACTCTGCTTCTCCTCCGGCGTCAGCTTCGGAATCTGCTGCGCCTTGCGACGCGTCCGGGAGGCTTTTACCTTCTCCAGCGAGTCGTACAACCCTGAGTAGTAATCCATGTTGGGGTCGCTCCTCCGCCGGGGGGTCACTGATCGTTTGCTGGGGCCGGGAGTCTGCCCGAGTAGCGTAGCTCGAAAATGGTGCCGCCAAACGACCTACGCATTTGGTTTAGAATTGACGATCTTGGCTCAATCCACCGCGAGTGCAACCGGAAATTAACCCCGGGCGATTACTCCGACAGGCTCCCGGGCGCGAGTATTCGTGAAAGACATTCTCATTTCATGAAAAGATTGGGGATAAAAAGAACAGACTGGGGTATATATGTCACAAATATTAGAACCAGCGAGGCCCAGACTACATATGGCCAGATTGCAATACTAATTTCCGTTAATCCAATTCGGGCAATTCCGCAGGCAACATAGAGATTCGTACCTACAGGAGGCGTGAAAAGACCAATCCCAAGGTTAAGGGTCATAATGAGTCCAAAGTGGATCGGATCAACCCCTACCGCTCGGACGAGAGGGAGTAGAATAGGCGTTAGGATTATAAGTGCTGGACCCAAATCAACAAGGCACCCAGTAATCAGAAGAAATATGTTAACCAACAAGAGGATGATGTACTTATTCTGACTGATCGTCATGAAAGAGCTAATAACCGCTTGCGCCACTTCAAGATTGGCAATAAGCCAACCGAAGATATCGGCGACCGACATGATAATCATGATGGATGCACTAACCACCACCGTATGTGCAAAGATCTTCGGAAGATCGCGGATTCGCAACTCTCTATAGATAAAAACACCCACCATCAATGCGTATAGGCATGCAAGGACTCCGGCTTCCGTAGGAGTGACTACCCCTTTAATGATACTTCCAATAATGATCACTGGCATGACAAGGGCGAAAAAAGATCTTTTAAATGTTCCTATGATTTCTCGAAGCGAGGCACGTTGCTTCTTAGGATACCCCTTTCTCTTTGCAATGAAATACGTGGGAACCATCATGCCCAGTCCAACCATTACTCCTGGAATAAATCCACCAAGAAACAGACGACCAATCGACTCATTTGCGACAACCCCGTATATGATCATCGGAATGCTCGGCGGAATAATGATTCCAAGGGTTCCAGCTGCAGCGACCACAGCAGCGGAGAAATCCCTGTCATACCCCTCCTCTTTCATTGCTGGGATGACGACTGATCCGATCGCCGCAGTGTCCGCTGTGGCAGACCCTGACACTCCCCCGAAAATCATGCTGGCAACTATAGTCACAAAGCCCAGGCCTCCCCTTAGGTGACCTACCAGGCTTTGGGCAAATTGGATTAGCCGTAGAGTAATCCCACCATAGCTCATCAAATCGCCTGCGAGGACGAAAAATGGAATGGCCGTGAAAATGAAATTGTTGGTTCCGTTGAACAGTCTCTGAATAATAATCAATAATGGGATCCCTTCTATAATGAGCACAAGGAGGGCAGAGAGGGCCATGGAAAATACAATGGGGATGCCCAGAACGGTAAAAACAAGAAAGGAAATTAAAAGCAAGAGACCCATTCTATTGATCTTCCCTTAAGTGTCTACGGAGTACCTTTACCATTTCAAACAACATGAGAATTCCGCTCAGTGGGAAAACAGCATAGACTAAATACAATGGCACTCCCATTACAGGGGAGAAAAATTGGCCGTAGGAGTCTATCATGAATTTGCACCCGTAAACGATTTGAATCACCAAAAAGACCATGACCAAAAGGTCGCCAAAACCCAAAACGAATATCTTAATCTTGCCATGCAATCTATTCACAAATAAATCCAACCCGATATGCGCACCCTCCTTAAGTGCCGTGACCGACCCCAAAAACACGATCCACACATATATGAAAGCAACAGCTTCAAAAGATCCATGAATCCCCATCCTGAAGACATACCTTAATATCACGGCCAATGCCACAGTCGTGACCATAATAAAGAGCAAAGAGACGTTGAGACTTTCAAGCCAATATCTCTTGAAGAAATCCCACGCAACTCTCAAGACTTCAGACCCTTCGCAACCTTCGTGATCGCATCCAGGGTGATATCAATATCCTCTTCGGTGTGGGCAGCAGAAAGATACCAAAGTCCCCTCGCCGATTGCCAAATCCGAACACCCTCATCCAACAAAGCAAGCCAAAACCTGGAATACAGTTGATTATTTAGCCGGAACGTGTCCCGGTAAGAAACAACGGGTGTGTCCGTAAAAAGAGTGCTGAACAGAGGCCCAGGTCCTTGAGGGGTAACAGGAAGTCCGTTCTCCGTGAAGATTTCCTTGATCCCTCCCATCAGCTTCTTTCCCAATTCGGTAATCTGTTTGTAAACAGCCCCATGGTCTTTGGACAACTCCCTCAATGTTGCCAGCGCAGCCACTACACAGAGAGGATTGGCGTTGTATGTCCCTTGATGCCTCACCTTCCCTTGCGCTACGAGATTCATGATGTCCTTCTTACCCCCAAAACCTGCTATCGGATAGCCACCACCGAGCCCTTTACCAAATACGGTCATATCCGGGATAACCTTATAGTAGGCTTGCGCCCCCCCCAGACCCACTCGAAATCCCGTAATGGTCTCATCAAAAATCAAAACTACTTCATGTTTCTTTGTAATTTCCCGAAGGCCTTCCAAGAAGCCACTAGCTGGAGGAATAACCCCACTGTTGCACATGATCGGCTCAACAATCAGCGCACCAATATGCTTGCTGTGTTTCGCCAACGTATTCTCAACGATCTCCAGTCTATTCCAAGGAACAATGCAAATATCACTCAGTACACTTGCCGGTTGCCCCGGCATCTCCAAGATAGGAAGAGGCTCCGTCTCCAATCCTGCTCTGTCTGCGTCTGGATGAATACTGATCAGAATATCATCAAACCAACCATGATAGGCCCCCTCGAACTTTGCAATCTTAGATTTGCCTGTGTAGGCTCTCGCCAATCTTAATGCCATATGTACAGCCTCTGAAGCACTGTTCGTGAACCGGACCAACTCAACGGATGGAATACAATCACACACCATGCGCGATAGGGTCACCTCTTCGGCAACTTCAGAGCCGAACATCGTACCCAAATCCAACTGCTTCTTCACTGCTTCCACCACCGGCTGCGGACAATGTCCCAAGAGGAGAGGCCCCCACGCCAATATGTAGTCAATGTACTCGTTCCCATCTACATCAAATATTCTTGAACCCTTGCCTCTCTCAAAGAAGATTGGACTCATCTCCGGGGTCACTCGTGCACTGCTCGCAACCCCTGCTGCAAGATAGCGGCGACATTCTTCGAAAAGTTGCATGGACTTCTTATGAATCCGTTCCAAGGTTCGTGGAGATTGCGGAGCGATCCTGTTTCTCATGTTAGGCACCTCGGTGTTCTGCGGTGAGCTCCTTCCCCCTCCCGGACCTTCGCCTGTAGCGCGGCGCGCAGCGTGGAGAGTACCCGATAGCGTTTAATCCGCCGCAGGCGAGGCTCGATATCGAGCAGGGCTGTGGAGGGCCACCGCTGCTTTTGGGGACTATTGGTCTACCAGTCGACATTGGTGGTCCGCTGGTCGACCAAGGCAAGGAGCGATTCCGGGCCGTCACTGGTGTTCCGGCTGATCCCGAGGGTTCCGAAGACGCCCAGGACGATAGTGCGTAAGCGTCCCCTCGAAGTCCTCATCTAGGTTCTTCACGGCCAACTCGTTCACGCGGCGGAGCTCGCTCCGCAACCGGAGGTGCGCGGCCTTTGCCTCGGCGTAGGTCGGGCGCCCGTAGACCGCCTGCACCTTCCGGCACCACGCAGCTTGCTGACCGATCGGAAGGTACTCGACGGGGTTCTCCCGCTTACGCACTGACAGCCCTGGACCACGGTCTGGAGCCCGAAGCCCTTTTGGCCGCATTCCGGAGGCCCTTGGCCCTGTCGATGACAAAGAGGAGACCCCCTCCGTGCCGGTTAGGACGAAGCCGAGGGGCACCTTGTCCCCTGGAGCGTGATCCCCAGGGCGGTCACCATGGTATCCTCGGCGAACTTCTTGCGGCCGAGGAACAAAGCCACGCAGTCGTACCCGTCCAGCCGGCGTGTCAGGAGAGCCTGGAGCTTCCGGGTGCTGGCCCGGAGGAACCGAGGCAAGGCGCTAGAGAGGCTCGAGCCAAAGGCGGCGGAGCGCGTCTCGGCGCAGGCGGCATTGTTCCCACAGTCCAACCCCAGGAAGTGCCGCTAGCGGCGTAGCCTGAGGTCTCCTCTCCTCAGAACGCCTGGGGTAGCGAAGATGTGGAAAGGAACGCTACTTTATATTTCTGATCTGCTCGATCAAACCTGGTGGGAATCCCTTTTCATATTTCGCGTACACCTCTTTGACATGGGGAGGAAAAAGGGGTGCGTAAGCGAGGTTGACCTTCACACCGTTCTTTAGGATGACATCCACAGCCTGATCCGTCCTCTCCGAAAAGAGTTTCCTCTGATAGGCCAAGGCTTCCCGTGCTGACTCCTCTATTGCTTTTTGCACCTTTGGAGAGAGGGAGTTCCAAAGCTTGGGGTTCATGATATACACATCGGCGTTATAGAGATAGGGTACTAGAGTGATATACTTCATCACTTCATAAAATTTCATTCCTACGATACTGGCAAGGGCCTGCTCTCCACCATCCACAACTCCCTGCTTGGTGGCAGTGTAGACCTCTCCATAAGGAATGGCTTGGGGGACACCACCCAATGCCTTCACCGTATCTATAATCACTGGCATGGGAGGAGTCCGCATCCTTAGCCCTTTGAGGTCTTCAGGTGCATAAATAGGTTTTGCGTTGTTGTAGAAATAGCGGAACCCATTATGAAATGGCGCTAATACCTTGTATCCATTCTTCAGGGCTCTTTTCTTGAGTTCATCTCCGATTGGTCCGTCGAAAACCTTCTGGACGTGATTATAGTCTCGATACAAGAAAGGCATGTTAATCACTTCCCACATGGGATCCATCGTGCCGTATAGACCACCGGTCCCAGCATCGATCGTGCCCAGTTTTACTCCTTCGTAAATGGCCTGCTCATTACCTAACTGACCAGCCGGGAATACCTTAACTTCCACCTCTCCCTTTGTTTTTTCGGCCACCTTCTTCGCAAAAAAGACAAGTGACAAATGAATCTCATGGTCCACCGAACTTTCATGGGCGACCTTGATTACAGTCTTTGCCTGAGCCATAGCCATAGGTTGCCAAGAAGCTGGGAACATCACAATGAAGAACAAACCAATAGCGACAGCTAACCTCTTGCTTTTCATTTTCTCGCTCCTCTCTTACAGGTTCTAGTTTGCGAACACACTCTGGTCAAAGATGGCCCAGCGGGAGCGCAAGCCCAAGTTCCTCGGAGTGTGGCGTCTCAACAGTGGCTGCACAAGGGAGCAACCCCGGATGATCGCCCGGGGTGGATACAAGACCCGCGCTGGCCCGGTCCGCCAGTTCCAGTGCCGCACCCGCGGACCAGTGTGCCTGGGTGCTCGATGATACTCTGATTAGTGCTTGTAGTGATGACCAGACAGGGATGCAAGCTAACACATGGTTTAAAAACGTGTCAAGCAGAAAGTATGTGACAATATTCCCTATACGATGATTAGTGATTTAACTCATTATTTTCAAATAGTTAGCGTGTCTAAACATTAATAACACAGGGACTCAGCCGATGCGGAATGTCACGGTAAACTGCCGCGCCGCACGACCGCTTGGCCGAAGCGTATCGGCTTCAGATTGGGATCCTAATGGATCTCTATGTAATCCGGGACCCGACCAATTGCGTCAACTTCAGCCAGGTCCGACACCGCCGGGGGTGCGGTCTCAGCTTACGATGAGATGGATGGACTGCCCATCAGCACCCTGCAGGTCGGCATGGCACTTCAGCCATCCCCGCCGAAGTAAAGCGATGGTGGAATGGGGGGCTCCGGTGCATTCAGCTTCGCTGCGCGACAAGGCTGCGGAAATGCGCGTGCATTCGCGCTGCGTCCGGATCCAGGCCAGTGAAAAGTTTGAAGGCGCCGACGGCCTGGCCCACGGCCATGTTACCGCCGTCGGAGGTAGTGCAGCCGGTGCGGCGTGCGGCCTTCAGCAGCGCGGTGTCGATCGGAAAGTAAACGATCTCCGAGACCCCCGTTGGTCCGTCTCCGCTGTTGCGGCCGGAGCGTTGGTGACCGTGGCGGTCATGGCAGGGTTCGCACGAGTTCAGAAAAGGAAGAGGCCAGTGTGGCCACAGCCGCTCCGGCGCAGGCAGCGCCATGTTCGCGCGGCTTGGCAAGTTCGGCTTGGAGCGCTTTTGCCGAGATCGTGTCGAGGGATTCGCTCTGCCGGCCGGACGCCGGCTGGACGCCCCGGCATGGACTCACTGCGCTGCCACTTGCCGCAACTTCGTGTTGATGAACTGCAGCGCAAGGTTGTAGCCCAGGATTCCGAAGCCGCACATCACCGCTTCGGCCACGTCCGACAGATAGGAGTGGTGGCGAAAGGCCTCACGCTTGTATACGTTGGAGATGTGCACCTCGACGAACGGAATGGCCACGCCCGAAAACGCATCGCGGATCGCCAGGCTGGTGTGCGTGAAGGCTCCGGGGTTGATCATCATGAACGTGACGCCCTCGGCCCGTGCGGCATGAATACGGTCGACGATGGCGCCTTCATGGTTGCTCTGGAAGCATTCGAGTTCGATGCCAAGTTCTTTCGCCTGCGCGCGCAGGCTGGCCTCGACGTCGGCGAGCGTG
>Ga0209343_10003827_pt1 | contig 18800 bp, 12 predicted proteins | sample RifCSPlowO2_02_FD_184026 | JGI IMG/M metagenome (GOLD analysis project Ga0209343, IMG submission 184026) | Groundwater microbial communities from Rifle, Colorado - Rifle CSP2_plank lowO2_0.2 (SPAdes) (version 2) | ecosystem: Environmental > Aquatic > Deep subsurface > Groundwater | place... | reverse complement strand
GGTATTCGAACGCGCCGCCCTGGAACGCGGAGACGGCGCTTTCCAGATCGGAGTAGGCGGTCATGATAATGACCGGAACAAGCGGATGGCGCTGGTGCAGCGCCTGCAAAAAATCCAGCCCGGAACTGCCCGGCATACGGATGTCGCTGACCACCACTTGCGGCAGACTGCTGTCCAGCGCGCGCAACGCGTCGTCCGCCGTCGCGAAGCTGTTGAACTCGATGTTCTCGCGGGCCATGGCTTTTTCCAGCACCCAGCGTATCGATCGGTCGTCGTCTATGATCCAGACAGGTTTCATATTCATTTACCTTTAGTTGCTTTTGTAGCCTGGATGCAGGCCGGAGGCCGGAATCCGGGGGGCTTGCGGGATGCTTCCCCGGATTCCGCTACGCTTCATCCGGGCTACCTATTTGGTTTCGTCTATTCAGGATTAAGGAAGCGGAAGCAGCACGGTAAAACACGTACGCCCGGGTTCGCTGTCGAATTCTATCGCACCGTGATGCTGGCTGATAAAGTCCTGCGCCAGCGTCAACCCGAGCCCGTGGCCGTCGGCGCGCCCCGATACCAGCGGATAAAAAATCTTGTCCTGCAGTTCCGGCGGGATGCCGGGGCCGTTGTCGATGATCTGCACCATCACCGCCAGCCGGTGGCGGCGCTTGACCAGCGTGACCTGGCGCGCGATGCGGGTGCGCAGGATGATGGTGCCGCTGCCCTGCATTGCCTGCGCGGCATTGCGCACGATATTGAGCATCGCCTGGATCATCTGTTCCTTGTCGCCGATCAGCGCGGGCAGGCTGATGTCGTAATCGCGCTGGAGCGTCAATCCTGCCGGCATTTCCGCCAGCACCACGCTGCGTACGCGCTCCAGCACTTCGTGGATGTTGAGCGCGCTGTAGTGCGAGGCGTTCTGCGGGGAGAGCAATTTCTCCATCAGCGAACGCAGCCGGTCCGCCTCCTGCACGATGACCTGTGTGTATTCGCGCAAAGCCGGTTTATCCAGCTCCTGCTCGAGCAACTGTGCCGCGCCGCGTATGCCGCCGAGCGGGTTCTTGATCTCGTGCGCGAGGTTGCGCAACAGCAGGCGGCTGGCCTGCGTCTGGTCGAGCATCTGCTCTTCGCGCGCCAGTTTGAGCGGCCGGTCCATCGGGTGGAATTCCAGCAGCAGACAGGATTTATCCAGCTGGATCGGCGTTACGGTGCAGCGCAAATGCAGCTTGCCGTGCGCATAAGTGCCCAGCGTCAGATCGTGCTCGATATAACTGGCGTTGTCCCGGATCGCGTGCTGCATCGCATTGGTCAATTGCCCGGTATCCGTGAATGCCTGCTGTACCGGATGCCCGAGCAGGTTCTTGCCGCTCACGTCGAACAGATGTTCCGCAGCCGGATTGAGATAGACGACGCGCGCCTCGTCATCCAGCAGGATAACGGCGGTAGCCAGGTGTTCCGGCGTAAAAGATAGAAAGTCAGGCATACACTCTTGCACAGCAGGAAACATGCCAGATGGAAAGGTTTACTTGAGTTTGGATAACTCGGTGTTGAGCGCTTCGATATTCTTGCTATGCAACTCGACTTGGTCTTTCAGTGTCTTGATTTTTTCTTCGTATTTCGCCACATTGCGATAAGTCTTGCCGTCTTTGCCATGATAGACCTCCGGATTATCCTCCCCTTCCTTCAGGTTCTGCCTGGCTTCTTCAAGCAATTTCTCCTCGGTGCTTAACTCATCCTGCAGAATCTTGCGGCGCGTGTCATCGCGGCCCTTTTGCGTTGCGCCGTCCACTCTCGGAAAGCCCTCGGGCGAAGCTGTCGAACGCGCGCGCGCAGGCGGAACCATGGTGGGCAACGGCTCCAGAATAATCTTCTTGCCGCCCTTGATCGGTGTGCTGGAATAAGTGACATGTCCATCGGCATCGACGGCCTTGTAAATCTCAGCCTGCGCCAACAACGGGCAGAGGCTTATCATCGCAAGCAAGTATCCGAGCTTCATTTTCATTCTCCTGCAAAGTGGCGCGGGCAAGTATAGGGCAAGCATTGTGTACAGACAAACTTTTGCGGTGCAAAACAAAACGGGGCTTGCGCCCCGTTTTGTCATTCTGCTTTGTGAGACCGAATCAGATGCTGTAATACATGTCGAACTCGACCGGATGCGTAGTCATACGCAAACGGGTCACCTCGTCCATCTTCAGTGCGATGAAGGCATCGATGAAGTCGTTGGAGAACACGCCGCCGCGCGTCAGGAATTCGCGATCCTTGTCCAGGTGCGCCAGCGCTTCATCCAGCGAGCTGCAAACGGTCGGGATCTTCGCGTCTTCTTCAGGCGGCAGGTCATACAGGTTCTTGTCGGCCGGATCGCCGGGGTGAATCTTGTTCTGGATGCCATCCAGGCCGGCCATCATCAAGGCCGTAAAACACAGGTACGGGGTCGCGGTCGGGTCCGGGAAACGGGTCTCGATGCGGCGCGCCTTGTCGCTGGTCACATGCGGGATACGGATCGAAGCGGAACGGTTCTTCGCCGAGTAAGCCAGCTTGGTTGGCGCTTCGTAATGCGGAACCAGGCGCTTGTAGGAGTTGGTGCCGGGGTTGCAGATCGCATTCAGCGCCTTGGCGTGCTTGATGATGCCGCCGATGTAGTACAGCGCGGTGTCGGACAGACCGGCATAGCCGTTGCCCGCGAACATGTTCTTGCCGTCCTTCCAGATCGACTGGTGCACATGCATGCCGGAACCGTTGTCGCCGACGATAGGCTTGGGCATGAAGGTCGCGGTCTTGCCATACTGGTGCGCGACGTTATGCACCACGTATTTCAATGCCTGGGTCTGGTCGGCGCGGCGCACCAAGGTGTTGAACTTGGTGCCGATTTCGCACTGTCCGGCGGTTGCCACTTCATGGTGATGCACTTCCACTTCGATGCCGATGTCTTCCAAAGCCAGGCACATCGCCGCGCGGATGTCGTTCAGGCTGTCGACCGGCGGGACCGGGAAATAGCCGCCCTTGACGGTCGGACGGTGGCCGGTGTTGCCGCCGTCAAATTTCTCGGCGGAAGACCAGGCTGCCTCTTCGGAATTGATCTTGACGGAGCAGCCGGACATGTCGACATGCCAGTTCACCGAGTCAAAAATGAAGAATTCCGGCTCCGGGCCGAAGAAGGCGGTGTCGCCGATGCCGCTGGATTTCAGGTAGGCTTCGGCGCGCTTCGCGATGGAGCGCGGGTCGCGGTCATACCCCTTGCCGTCGGTCGGTTCCACCACGTCGCAGGTGATCACCAGAGTGTTTTCGTCCATGAACGGGTCGAGATAGGCCGTCGCCGGATCCGGCATCAACAGCATGTCCGAAGCCTGGATGCCCTTCCAGCCGGCGATGGAGGAACCATCGAACGCATGGCCGTCTTCGAATTTATCCAGATCCACGTACTTGGCCGGCACACCGACGTGCTGCTCCTTGCCGCGCGTATCGGTAAAACGGAAATCCACGAACTTGACGTCATGGTCTTTAATCATCTTCAACACATCATTTACCGACATCGACATAGCTTTCTCCCACAAGAATACGAAAATTAAAAATTAAACTACTCAACTGAAATCCGGAATTTCATACTTATAAAGCACCGCACAAAGCGTGCCAATTCTTTACATATGGCAGGCTGCCATTGTGCCATAAGCCCATCATGCGGCACACAAAATATTTGCACCAAAAATGGGCGTAACAGCCAGCTTACGCACTAATTTTGTGCATGGCTGCGATGAACATGAATGGCGCGGAATAACTCATCATCGCGCAACAGTTCATCGCAGCGTGTCTGCAACGCATCGGCCTGCCCGGCCTGCCGACTGGCGGCCACCAGCAGCACCACGCCGAGTACCGCCAGGAATGTGCCCAGGATAAGCGTTGCGGCGGTTTCCACCCGCGCGTGCCCATAAGGATGGTTGGCGTCGGCGTGGCGGTTGCCGTGCCGGTTCGCATACAGCACCAGCATATCGGACAGCAGATCAGACAGCGAATGCAAGCCGTCGGCCATCAACGCTTGCGAATGTGCGAAAAATCCGCCCACGACCTGTAAGAAAGTCAGCAGCAAATTGATGACAATGCTCACCCAGGTGCTTTTTTTGCGCGGCGGCAAAGCGCTCCGGATGCATCGGCTCGAAAGCCCCGATATCAGCCTGGGGTTGATGTTTATGGATATGATTTTTCATGCCGGTTGCGCTACTATGCGACTGTCACTGCGCAGCATATCACCTGCGCCAGATTCGTTAAACAACGCTATGAAAGAAACAATATGGGGAAAATTACCGCCATTCTGCAAGCCGCACAACAACGCGCCAAGGAAATGAATCTGCCCTACGAGGGCGCGCTGTATCCGGACGAGGCTTATGAAGTGCTGCGTTCCGCACCCGGCGCCAAGCTGGTGGATGTGCGCAGCCGCGCCGAACTGGACTGGGTCGGGCGCATACCCGATGCCGTGGAAATCGAATGGGCCATCTATCCGGGCATGAAACCCAACCCGCATTTCATCACCCAGCTCGAGCAGCAGGTGGATAAGGAAGCGCTGGCGCTATTCATCTGCCGCAGCGGAATGCGCTCCAACGCCGCCGCCACTGCCGCCACCAAGGCTGGTTACAGCGACTGCTACAACGTGCTGGAAGGCTTCGAAGGCGAGAAGGACGCGGATGAACATCGCAACATACTGGGCGGCTGGCGCGCGGCGGGATTACCCTGGGAACAAAGCTGATCCTCTGCAAGCCGCGCTATGGCTGGGTTCTTGATGCCGCGCTTTTCCCGATACCGTAGCAAATACCGTCAATTGTTAGCGGCTAGCTGGTGTAGTTGATAGAAAATACCAGCAATTCCCATGGTTAGCCAACCCGAAAGCGGTCGTTCACGAAGGGCGGTAACGGCCCTAAGGCGATACATAACCTGCCCAATACCAGATATTCAAAGCAGATATTCAAGCAAACAATGAATTGAATAATTCATGACACACAATCAGATGTCGAGTGCGGAACCGTTCTCCCGCAGCCATGATTTTCTTTCTGCATAGTCTGGCATCACCTTGTCTACTTCATTCCAGAACGCATCAGTGTGATCCCGATGATGCAAATGGCAAAGCTCATGCACCACGATGTAGTCGATGACTTTCGGCGATGCCATCATGCACTTCCAGTGAAAGCTCAGTCGTCCATCAAAGGTACAGGTGGCCCAGCGGTAGCCGAGTTCCTTCACCTCTACCGATAAAGGCGCAACGCCAACCTTGGGCGCGAAATAGGCTACTCGTTTTTTAATTCGCTCCAATGCCTTTTCTGCATAAAACTTTTCGAATACCTGCTTGGCCGCTTCTTCGCCGCCAGCCTCAACAATTTTTCTTTGCAAGCAAAAGCGGCCATCCTTGAGCTTAAGCGGCTCAACTTGCTCTTGCGTCAGCAACAACCGGTAGGCACAACCAAGGTAAAGAAAACCCTCGCCGTTGACCCACTCTCGCACAACACGTGCCGCATTCAAATCACGCCACTCGGCCAAATTACGATATATCCAGAGCCGCTTGTGTTCCACCACAGCATCGGCTTGTTCCTCGGTTAGATGTTCCGGCACCCGCACGGAAATCAGCCCGTTGCGCTCAATAACAATGTCCGCCGTCCTGCGTTCGCCGCTGCGCAGCAACTGGTATTCGATATCCCTGACACGTCTTGCCTGCATGGCATCAACCCTTCAATAATTCGTCGTGACGATTCTTGGCCAGCTTCATGATTTCCACCGCCAACCGCTCAAAACTCGCTGTCACCTCTGGAATGTCAGCCATCAGCAATGCCGCATTCAACTCGCCACGCAATCGCTTCTGCTCAGACGGATTGTTCCAGAAATCGATGATGCCGATGGTTTCTTGAAGCAACTCAACGATGTTCCTCATCAAGGCTTTCATCCTGGCAGCCTGACCTGCCGGGACACCTTCCTTGCCGAAAGCGATATCGGCCACATGCGCATAAAAAGTCGTCGCTTCCTTATCCAGCCCCTCAATGCGCGCGGTACGTCCGGCGGCGGCTTCCGTCCTCAACTTTTCCAGTTCGTCCGCCAGCAAATCCCATTGGCCCTGATACCGGTCAATCAAGTGCTCCATTTTCTCCGAGAGCGTTTTGTAAAACGCCGGGTCTTCGTCGAATTTCACTGTGCAATGTTTGCGGATGGCATGCTCCATCTCGCTGGCCTTGGCCTCATCGTTGCCACTCGCGTGACGGTTGAGCTGATCGAGAAAATCCTCGGCAAGCAACTCAACTGGCGGCACTTTCGGATTGATTCCCAAGCTCACCAGATGCTCGTTGACCAGCCGCTTCACCTTGTCGCCCGCATCGCCCAAGTCCAGGCTCTCGTCCTTGTAACGCTCCTTGGTCACGCTCAGGATATAGCCGAAGCGTTTGGCCGGGACGCGGTAGGGTTGGGCAAACTCATGCGGCAGGATAATGTCCATGCTCATGAAAAACTTCTTCAGATAAACCTCGAAGTCCGCGCGCAACCTCTCATCCTTCAAAGCCGTTACGGCGGCATGAACCACAAACGCATCTGCCTCGACATTACCCAAACGCCCCTGCACAAAATCCTCGATGCCTTTCACCCCGGCGGCCTTGAAGAACTGCACCAGCCGCTGATAGCGCTCATCCAGCACCGGCAGCTCGGAAGTGATGCTCTTCAAGCCATCGCGCAACTCTTCCTGCTCGTCGGTTGCCGCATAAAGTGTCAACGCCTCGGTGAGATGATTGGCCAGCCCAATGTAGTCCACCACATAGCCGCGCTTCTTGCCTTTGGCCACCCGGTTCACGCGCGCGATGGCCTGCAGCAAGGTGTGTTCGCGTATCTTCTTGTCTATGTACATCACTTGCTCGACAGGCGCATCGAAGCCGGTAATCAGCATGTCGCAGACGATCAGAAACGCGATGCCAGTCAATTCCTTGTCATGATCGGTGCGGTCGAACGGCTTGCAGAAATTCTCCACCGCATTCCACGCCTTGGCTTGCTTGCGCGCCAGCGTGACGTAAGCCGCCTCATTGGTGCCATCGGAGGAGATCACCACCACTGCCTTGAGGAAGGCAATCTGCGCGATCAACTCCTGATCGGGTGCCGCCTTCAGCCGTTCCCGCTCAACGCGCTCGGTCAGGGCCGCTTCAATCGCGTTCCGGTAGCGTATCGCGGCGAGCTTGGAATGGCACACCACCTGCGCCTTGAAGCCGTTAGGCAGGATGTTGTCGATATAGTGACCCACCAGATCGCGCGCTATCGCGCCAATGCGCTGCTCGGCTTCCAGGATGTCGCCGGTCGCGCCGTATTTCTTCTTGATTGCCAGCAGATCGGCCTCGCTGCGGTCGCGGAACAGGTCTTCGAATTTGGTATCGAATTCGTGCTTCTCGTTCAGCGCGGTATCGGCGGTCTTGCCCTCATACAGAATTTGCAACGTCGCGCCGTCGTGCACTGCGTCCATCAAACGGTAGGTGTCGATGTATTCGCCGAAGCGCTTCACCGTCTTTTTGCCCTCGTGGCGCTCGGTAATCAGCGGCGTGCCGGTGAAGGCGATACGGGTGGCATTGGGGAAAGCCTCGAACAGATTATCGCCAAGGTCGGAACCTTGCGTGCGATGTGCCTCGTCGATCATCAGGATGATGCGCTCGGAGGTGTTCACCACGCCGAAAGTGCTGGCCGACGGCATCGCCAGATAAGTACCCAGCGCCTCGGCTACCTGCGGTGTCAGCGTCTCTTTGCGCTCCTGGAATTTATGCACCATCACCATGTTGATGTCAGAGCTGTCCGTCGCCAGATGGCGGCGCAGACCCTGCGTGTTCTCGATCACATTCACCTTGCCGCCGATCAGCGCGGCAGTGTCGCCAAGCTGCTCTTCCAGATCAACGCGGTCGTTCACCAGCAGAATCTTGTAATCGTTGAGGTCGCGGGAAGCGCGCAACATGCGCGCCACGAACACCATGGTGAGCGACTTGCCCGACCCCTGCGTATGCCACACCACACCGCTGCGCTGCATCGGCGACGCACCTTGGCGCAAACGCTCGATGATCTTGCCTGCCGCGCGGAACTGCTGATAGCGCGCCACCACCTTGATGCGTTTGCCGGAATCGGTGTCCATGAACACCGCACAAGTGCGCAACAGCAGCAACAGATTTTGCTTGCCCAGCATGCCCTGAATCAGCCGCTGCTGCGGGTTCAGTTTTTTTGCACCCTCATCGCTCTCCGGCCACAGCGTCTTCCAGGCGTAGAAGTGTTCCTCGCCTGAGGTGATCGTGCCATAGTCCGCCTCTGCCCCACTGCTGCGGATCAGCAGCAGATTGCTGTGGAACAAACGCGGCTCGCCCTCTTTCAGTCCCGCCTCCTGCGCCGCCTCGCGCGCATTGCGATAGCGCTGCAACTGCACAAAAGCCTCGTGCATCGGGTTCGCGCAAGTCGGGCTACCGAGCTTGCACTCCACTACCGCCAGCGGAATGCCGTTCACGAACAGCACAATGTCCATAATGATGAACTGCTTCACGCAGCCCGGCGTATCAATGCGGAACTGGTTGATCACGTGGAACTGGTTATTGGCCGGGTTGGCGAAGTCAATCAGCTTCACCACCGGGTCCTGCTCTCCGGTCAACTCGTTCGCATCCACCTGCGACTTGAACAACAAGGACTGGATCGCCTCGTTCGCCTCCAGCAACGTGCGGTTCGGCTGGCGCAGAATTTGGTCGCGCAGCTCGTCCAGTTGCCGGTCGGTCAGCCAGGCCGTGCCGTCGGCTGTGCGGTTAATAGCGCGCACAGCTTCGCGGAACACATCTGGCAGCAGCCACTCGCGGAAGCTCCCGCGCAGACTCGCCGCCGGGTCGCTTGGGATGAATCCCTGACCCTGGTCGATGACCTTCCAGCCCAGCGCTGCAAGCTGGTCGAGGAAGGGCTTTTCGACGTGAGAATACTCAGACATCGGTTCCATCCTGGCTAAGGGCATGCTGTTCAAGCAATGCCCTTCCTGCCGCCGTAAGTCGGTATTTCTGCTTGCTGCTTTGCGGTTTGTCGGGGATGGTCATCTCGATCAGACCAGCATCAATTAGAGGGCTTAGCACTTGGTCCCTGAACTTGGTCCGATTGCTGCGCTCCAGTAGCGCCATCAATTCTGCGATACCCATGTCCTGCGCGAGATTGCGAAGAATTAGCACTTGGTCCCGACTTGGTCCCGACTTGGTCCCGACTTGCGGGGTGACTTCCCCTGTCACCTCCCCAGCAGCGAGTCGGGCCGCCCTCGTATGGACGGGCAGACGAATCAACAGGTGGGTGCGTCCGTCGTCGCTCTCGAATTCAGGCGCGGGCGAACCGTTCTCCTTCATGACCTTCAGTATTTTTGGAATGCCGGTAGAACGCCCCTCGGTGAGATCCAATTCCTTGAGGAATTCGCCGATGCGGCGGTTGCGGTAGCGGCGGCTGACTGCCTTGCCGGCCCGCAGGTCTTCCATCCGGATGGAGCGATCCGGCCCGGGAAAGCTCAGCACCACCAAGTCGTCCGGGGTGATCCGTACCTCGATGGGTTCCCGTTCTTCATAAGAGCGGTGGTACACGGCATTGACCACAGCCTCTTCAATAGCCGCATAGGGAAAATTCCAGAAGCGCTCGGCCTCGGCCCGCTGCGGGTGTTTGATGACCGTTTCGCGAAGATAGTTGCGCTGGATATAGTCGAGCGACTCGCGGGTCATGCGGGCGAGAGGCCCCTGAAAGATTTTCTCCTCAAAGCGGTCGCCCCCCGCGCCTTCGGGAAACCACACCACGTCAATCTGTGTTGCCGGAAAAAACTGGTGGGGGTGTTCACTGAAAAAGAGCAAACCCACATTCTTCACCAAAGGCGCTTCCTGCGGGCCACCCACGACATTCATCTGCCGACCCAAGGCTTCGGTCGAGAGTGCCCTGGCTTCGCCTGCGAGATCACTGCCCACCTCGCGCAAGAATTCCTCCATCAGTCGTGGCGACAAATCCCCTATCCCGGCGGCTTGGTGAAACCGGTCATCAAAAGGAACGGTTGCCGTAAGACTGAGCAACTCGCGCTCGTCCGCGCCGCGCGCCTCGACGGTGCTGGAATAGCGCCGGATGAAATACTGATAGACCTTGTGTTTGGCCGTCACCGCCGCAGGCGCCTTGTAAGGCCGGTTTTGCCCGCCCGGCGCCCACAGCACGATCAGGTTGCGGCCCTCAAATACCTCCACGCTCAACATCGGGAAATACGGCGGCTGGATCAGGTTGCAATGCCCAAGCAACTCGCGCTGAATCTTATCCAACTGATTGGCGGGTATACCGACCGGCGGAAAAACCGGCTGGCCGTTGGCATCGCAGTCCTGCCCGATGACGATGTAACCGCCGCCCAGATTCTCGAAATCGTTGGCGAACGCGCACAAAGTGCGCACGATAGCATCCGGGTTCCAGCCCGCCTTGTACTCGATGCGGTCGCCTTCCACCGTGCGCTGGCGCAGGAGATCGTCGAGGTTAATCGGCAGTTTGCTAGTCATGGAGCAGCTCCGGCATTTATCTCTCGCAGCCACTGAGACGGCCGCTCGTTACCGCCTCTAAGGTACTTACTCACGACATCTTTTGCATTACGTTGCCCTTCCGATCCTGCTCGCACCAAATTAGTGAGCGCAGATTTTATTGCTTCCTCGGGGAAATCACTGCTAGTGCCTTCGAGAAGTCGAAGCCATATCTCATAGGCTTCGAATGGCTGCTTTGCACTAATCTTGGCGATGCTCTCAAGCAAGTCATGAGAGTTGTAATCTTCCTCTGCAAACTGAGCCACTGCGAGGATTAAGTGCTTGTTGCCCTCGTTAACCTCATCCACAAAAACAGACCAATCACATAACTTTGATGCCAGCTTCCTGCCTTCCCGGCTTGTTGTGTCAATCACTTTCAAAAGAAGCGGCCATAATTCAAAAATCTTGGCACGGATATTCGCATCGCCTTCCTTACGCAGTGTCCACAAAAACCAAATTAATTGACTAAGCTCTTGGTACTTCCTGCGGATTAATAAAATATGTATCAGGCTTGACTCATCCCCAGAATTCTCGAAGTTGTTAACGTATGCAACTGCTATGTTTTGAATAATCTTCTCAGTCACTCTTTCCTTGATGTTCTCGTCATCCAAGGCTCGAATAAGATGGCCATTTTCCTTCAGATGCTTGTAGATTTCTTCATACACCGTGCCAACATAAGCATAGCCATTCATGGCGCATAACCATTTCTGATAGTTTCCTTGGTCAAAGATGTTCTCGAGATTCGCCAACACCCATTCCTTCGACATATAAAGGAAATTGGGTAGGTAATTGACCACGAGGGTAGCAAACTCATACTCACCAATTTCTGCTCGTGCCAACTCCGCGTCATAGATCGGTTGAAAGTGAGCCCATATCTCTGCATGGTTCCCGCACTGCTTATTTGCCAAACGGCAGGAACGGAGAGTTAGATTTATCAGTGCTTCAATACAGTGCCCGCGCGGACTGTTGATTGCCACCATCACTGAATCGCTATCTACCTTGAACTCTTCGCCCTTTTCCTTTTCTAGGAGTATCAAAATTACTTCTTCTGCTTGATCAAGCAACCTCTCACTGAATGCATGTTCATCTGCCTTTGTGCCAGCCTCTATCAAGCTTCCAATACCGCTGACGATCCAATATCTATTCGCAACGAACGAGCTTCTTTTTTCCGTATTTTCCGGAGACCAGAATCGGTCTTGCTTAACAATGCCTAGACAAAATTCAAGTAAAAAACCCCATATTTCGTCCCAAGGCAACTGTGCTTTTTCTGACCATAATTCGCGATATGCTTCGATAAACTCATGGATATACGGGAGCCCCAATGTAGAATAATTTTGTAACTTGTCATGGAACCGCAACGGTTCTGCCTTAATAGCCTGGCGAAGTGTCTTGGTTAATCCTTCTAAATCAGGTCCATCAAACATCCTGGGGGAGGCATAGGACTCTAGGTATGCGTTGAGTTGCTTGATCAGTTCATCAGAATCCCACGAAATGAGTTCTTCCTTTGAGATTGCCGATTTGTGATCGACCCATCCACTAGTCATATAACTCGAGAAATCTGGATGCTCTGGCTCGCCACTAATTATCTTGATGCACTCCCGGTAAAGCTGGCCCTCATCATCACCATAGTTCTTAATTGCCGATAGCCAAATAGCACGCTGGTATGCGGTCGCCCCTTCTCTTTGCTGAGCGTTATCATCCTGTACCACTAAGCCGGCGATCACCCCTTGTACCAGCGCCTTCTCCTGTCTGGAAATCTCCGGATAGTGGTTGCACAACAGATGCCACATTTCGTGGCGAAAATTGCTCGTGAAATGTCGTTCAATAATCACTCGCCCAATCAAATCGTTTAACTGTTGATAACGTTGATCGACGGTATAGATCGCAATTCGTCTGGTGGTTTCATATGGACTATCCAGGAGCTCGCCAACATAAGCCTTTGCAGCATCTTTATCTTCTCCAACATAGGCTAATAGTGCGTCTCGAAAACCCTCGACAAGGATGTCTTCCGCGTCTTCGGCTTTGTGATTCTGTTCGTGATCCTCTACAGCTGACCTCCACAGTGACGACCATTTATCATGGTTGAGTGTAACGATGATATGCTCAAGTTGATTTCGAAATACCTCAACTGCAGACTGCCCAAGTACTTTACCGGCTCTACCGGCTACCTTCTTTGTCAGATTTCTTGCATGCCAACTATCGAAGTGTAGTCGCGCCTCTTTTCTATTCGATTCTCCGTAACGGCTGTCCAAAAACCGTACCCGGTACAAACTCTGCAATAATCCTATCGACAGCGATCTGCAATGCTCGTCATTTCGATCCAGCAGGCTGATTAACCAATGTTCGCCGAGGCTTTCCGCAACCAAGCCGCGTTCATATTTATCGTCTAACCAGTAGTCAATAAGTAATAGATCATTCGCACTTATGAGATGTGGAGGGATATACCGTATTATCTTGGAAAACTGCCACCAAACGCGGTAGTTTCCAAAGCCGCGTTCTTTGGCATGCATAGTCGCCGACCGAATAAAATTCAGAAACTCGATCGCGTATAACTCATTATTCGGTACAAGGAGTTGCTCACTAGAAGCGACAAGATAGTCAGTAATTGGCCATACCGGAATACTTACATACCCCTCTTCTTTAGCTGGAACGGGTTGGGGTATTTCAGTCGGGAGAAGAAATCCCGCCTCTTTGAAAGCATTGAACCATTGCACACCGGTAGCTTTGCGAAACAAGAAACCTTGTAGATCAGGGCTCCGTTTAGCGCGCTCAATTGCGCTTTTCTGTTTAGGTGTGAGCAATTCAGCCACGGATCTCATCCTCCAAGGCTGCTACTTCATCAACTAGCGCTACATTCCCAAACTTCAGCTTCTTCGACCACGAGGCAAGGATTTCTGTCTGATGGTCGTAGTTCCTATAATCCTTTGGGAATCCAATTAATTCTGTTGCAAACGATTCTTGGTAATAATCACGAAGCAAATCGTAAAGGGCCTTTTCTGCATTAAAAAATCCCTGAAGGATAAACCGTCGTATCCGCTCTTCACCTGGTTTGGCGGCAGCCTCCCCATGTTTAAGGATATATTCCAAAACTTCGATCTCATCAAGGCCGTAGCCCAAAAATAGAACCGTCTTTCTCTCGAAGAGATACCTCAGAAATTCTTGTACCTCCTTACTAGAATAATGGTCGAGGTAGTCTTTAGTGGTAATCACCATATTGTCCGGGTCATCCAGACAGCCATGTATGTGCACAACATTTCCATTTTTATCCAGATTGACCCTCAAAAGTTGCTCACGCTTGTAGAACCGCCATTCGTCCTCTGGGTCTGCTTTTCGGGAATCCGGGGACAGATACTTCTCATAGTTCGTAGTTACAAACGAAGAGTTAAACGAATTGAGATGACTGTATACATTGTCGGGTGCCAGTGGCACCTGAAAAACCGATTCGTAATCAATTTTTATCTTCTTCTTCCGTGCCACAATCTTCGCGATAGAAAGCCTTTTTTTCGGGTCCGCGATTCCTTTGATCTGCGATAGCTCGTAGTAATCAATGCCCGCAGGTACGAGTTGCTCTAAGACCTTATCTGCAAACCCGTCCCATGAGGGGCATTTGATTAAGCGCGATATGCCTGCGCCCACAAAGACGACCAACTCTCCGGATTGAGCGGCATTCTCGATTTCTGCCGGCACCTCCGGCGATGGATTAAAGGTGTCTGACATTCAGCTTCCCTTCACTCGCACTTGACCAGTGAGGAGGTCGGTCATGAGACCGAGCTTTTCCTGCTTACTTTTCAGCAGTGAGGCTTGCTCCTCTACCAACCGACGCTCGATTGAGCGGATCACTTCGATGCTTCTCCGTTGTTCTTCGAGATGCGGTCTGGCTACGCGGTTACCCAAAATGCGTAATGGCGAAGTATGTCGTACAGTCGTGCCTGTTGCCTCGACGATGATTTTTCGGCGAACTCGTTCGTCGTTCAGCGCGTAGCAAAGATAGCTCCAGTCCCAACGATCCTTACGCTTCAGCATGACGCGACCGATTCGCTGGTTATGGAGCAGAAAGAATGGTGTTTCGACAATCGCAAATCGGCCAAGTATCAGAGTCTGCGGTGAGAGGTCAGTCATCACCGTAACCATTTCACCATTCGGCAAAACAGTAGCCGGTGGAATTGGGCCTTGGAAATATTTGGTGTTTTCAACGGTGAAATAGAGACCACCATCTCTGTGGAAATTGCCCGGCGTGAGAAGAACCTCGCCAGGTGGCGTGTCGGAGAAATACTCGCCTGAAAACGCAAAGCCGTGCGCAATTCCAATTTCGCTCTTCAGCTCTGCCACTTCCCACTCCTTCGGAATCCAGCCTATCGGTGTCTCCTGGTAAAGCTCCGGCGCTTGTTCGCGGGGCGGGCGCAGTTTGCCGTCGGCGGTGACGCCACGGGTAAACAGGTCGTGCATCAGCCCCGCCTTGATCTGCTGGTATTTGGCGATGAGAGCTTCGGTTTTTTCGATGCTCGTATCAACGCAGGTGAGGATAGCGGCGATTTTTTGCTGCTGTTCTCGGGCTATTGTCGGCAACCAATACTGCTTCTTGATAACACTTGGGTGTGCCTTGGATGTGTAGTCAAAAGTCAAATACCGGTGCTGATTGACAAGCGAGTAATAAACAAACTTCGGGTGTAGCTTCTCGCCTCGCAGTCGCATATAGCCACATACATTCGTCACCGAATATTTGTGCTTTGGTCGATAGAAAAAATATCCTCCACCGTCTACTGACCAAGTAATCAGCTCTTCGTCGAACATGAACTTGCCGTACTCACCAAACTTTCCGTTGTTATGAGCAGACGAGGAGTAAATGGGATAAGGCCCCGGATGCGCTTCAATATCATCTTTGGAGATGACATCGCCACGGCCAAGCAGAACCGACCCATCAGCAATAAACTCGTCAAGGCGTTGAGTCGGAAACTCACTCATACCCCAGTTCCACCAAGAACTCGCGCAGTTGCCTGCTGGCCGCATCCCGTTCCGCCTCGATCTCCTTCGCCGTCACCGCGTACTTGTTCCACAGGTTTTCTATCGCGGCGACGCAGGCGCGCTGGTCGGCGCGCAAGTAGGCTTGGTAACTTTCCAGCAGCAACCTTCCCAGCCGTTCGACGATGACCTGCCGCGCTTCGTCGCGGCTGATTTTGGCACGGGCGGCTGCCACCAGTTCGTCCTGTTTTTTCTCGGTGCTGCGGATCGCGGCCTTGAGAGCTTTGGCTTCGTCTTCCAGTGTCTTGTGCGCAGCGAGGCGTTTTTCGATGGCGGCGGCTTCGCTCGTCAACGCTGCCCACTCGTCTTTCTGGCCTTCTTTCTTCGCGAGCTTGGCGCTTGTGTTGAGTTCCTTGAGTTCGGCTCTCAGCGCCTTCACCTCGTCGCTTGGCAGCACGCCGGTTTCGTCACTGTCTTCGAAGTCTTCCTCGTCGGCTGCGGCAAACAGCGCTTGCAGTTCCACCAGCCTTGCGCGGTTTTGTTCCTGTTCTGCCAGCACTTGCGGGAACTGGCTTTGCAGGATTTCAGCGTCTGGGATCAGCTCCGCACCCCAGCCGCTGGCGGCGATGGACTTGAGATCTGCCTTGAGCTGGTTGACGTAATTGGCAAACGCGCCGCGTATTTGGTAGGGGGTGAGCAGGGTTTGTTCGTGCGCGCCCTCTCTGGATTTTCCCTCACCCCTGCCCCTCTCCCGGGGGGAGAGGGGTTCTGTTTGCGGGGATGGGAATTGGGCGGCGATGCTGGCGAGCAGGATGCGGCGCAGGGCATATACGTTGCCGGTGTGTGCCTGCGGCTTTTTTGTGTCGGCGGCGAGTGCTTCGACCAGCGGCAAATTCTTCTGCCACCATTGCTCAAGCTGCGTCATGAATTCGGCATGGCGCTCGATCACGCCGGGGTGCTGGGCGACATGCGCGGCGATGGCGCGTTTGTCTTTTAGGGGGGCGGTGAAATCCTGGTACACACCCTCTCCCCCAGCCCCTCTGATGGAACTACTAGCCATTCGACTAGACTGCGAAACAACCGCAGCCAAGTCGCTGGTTATCCCGCGTGCGGGCGAGGGGAGCGAAGAATCCGTAGGTTGGGTTAGCACAGCGTAACCCAACGTCTTTTCGCGCACCTGATATGCACCCTCTCCCCCAGCCCCTCCCCCGCCTGCGGGGGAGGGGAGCGGACGCAGGGTAAAGCAGCTTTCTTTCAGCCCGACGTAGTTGTTCCAGTAACGCCCCAGCGCCTCGATTTCCACGGTGGGGATGCCGCCGTGCAGATGGGCGCGCACGTCGTGCGGCTCGGGCGGCGGGGCGTTGTCCACATAGCGGCGGATGTTGCAGTTGTAATCTTCGGCGGCGATGTCTTCCTTCGCCACGAGTTGCGCATAGGCGGGGATGTTCTTGCCCTGCCGGTAGGCATGGACGATCTTGTCGAGGTCTTCCGGGCGCAAATAATTCTGCGCCTTGCCTTCACGATATTCGCGGTCGGCGTTGATGAACAGCACATGTTTGCGGTCTTTCGCTTTGGCCTTGTTCATCACCAGGATGCAGGCGGGGATGCCGGTGCCATAGAACAGGTTGCTCGGCAGTCCGATGACGGCTTCGAGGTAGCCTTTATCGATAAAGTATTTGCGCGCCTCGCGTTCTTCTCCGCCACGGAACAGCACGCCGTGCGGCATGACGGTGGCGAGCTTGCCGTCTGCCTTGAGCACCGCCAGCATGTGCTGCACGAACATGAGGTCGGCCTTCTTGCCCTTCTCCGGCATGAATACCGAGAAGCGTCCGGCAAACTTCAATTCTTTCTTGCTGTAGTTCTGGCTGAACGGCGGATTGGCCAGCACGCGGTCGAAGCGGCGCAGCTCGTTGCCTTCGTCCATGTGCGCCGGATTCTTGAGAGTGTCTTCCTGGCGGATGTCGGCATGGGAAATGCCATGCAGCAGCATGTTCATCTTGCAGATCGACCAGGTGGTGCCTATGCTCTCTTGCCCGTAGAGCGCAAGATTGCGCGGGTCGTGCCCGCACTCTTGCAGGTAATCGCGCGACTGGATCAACATGCCGCCGGAGCCGACCGTGGGATCGTACACGCTCATATTGGGCTGCGGGTCGGCGATCTCGACGCAGATCCGCACCACTTCCGCCGGGGTGTAAAACTCGCCAGCCTTCTTGCCTGCTGAATCGGCGAAGAATTTGATCAGCCATTCGTAAGCCGCGCCCAGCAAGTCCGGGAACTCGAAGTCTTCATCCTTGAGCGGAATTTTCTCGAAGTTCTGGATGAAGTCGGCAAGGGTGTCATCGCCCAGCGTGCGCTGGCCGATTTTCTTGTTGAAGTTGATGCCGCTGAGCACATCCTGCAAAGCGTCGATGTTGGCATCTTCGATGGCCGCCAGCGCCTTGTTCAGACCGGAGCCGACGTTCTCTTTCAGGTGCTTTACCTTCGACCAGTGCGCCGCTTCCGGCACGAAAAAATACTTACCCGAGTATTGATCGGGATGGTCGAGCAGCTTGTTCATCGCCGCTTCGCTCATACCCTTGGTCTTGAATTCTTTCTTCAGCTCCTCGCGGCGCTGGTCGAACAAATCGCTCGCGCGCTTGAGGAACAACATGCCGAAGATGTATTCCTTGTATTCGCTGGCATCCATGTTGCCGCGCAAATCATCACAAGCGCGCAGCAACAGGCTTTCAAGGTGGGAGAGCGTCAGTTTGTGTGATGACATGGATCAGCCGCAGGATAAGTACTCGCGCATTGTTACATACGGAACGAAAGGGATGAAATATTACTCGGGGAGAAATAAGCTGTATGTTGCTATTTATGCCGGAACCAGCCACTCACCAGCGTCTGCATTGGCACGCAGCGTATCTTCACGCCTCGCCCGACATCGCCTGAAAGCCGATGTTCAAAACGCAAAATCGCTATAGTCATACCCAGTTGATCTTGATGCCGGCGGTCGGCGTGTGACCGGATTGCCTTGGGAGCAAAGCTGATCCGGAGGCTGTTGATTCACGGTCAGCCGGTGTAATCGATAATCAGCGGCGCGTGATCGGAGAAGCGTTGCGCCTTGTAGATAGCGGCCGCCTGCGCCCGCACGGCGATGCCGGGCGTGGCGATCTGGTAATCGAGGCGCCAGCCGACATCCTTGGCCCGTGCCTGGCCGCGATTCGACCACCAGGTGTAAGCCGCCAATTCGGGATGCAACCCGCGAAACACATCGACAAAGCCAACCTCGTCGAATAACCCGGTCAACCAGGCGCGCTCTTCGGGCAGGAAGCCGGA
>Ga0209343_10003826_pt1 | contig 18803 bp, 22 predicted proteins | sample RifCSPlowO2_02_FD_184026 | JGI IMG/M metagenome (GOLD analysis project Ga0209343, IMG submission 184026) | Groundwater microbial communities from Rifle, Colorado - Rifle CSP2_plank lowO2_0.2 (SPAdes) (version 2) | ecosystem: Environmental > Aquatic > Deep subsurface > Groundwater | place... | reverse complement strand
TGGTGGGTCGTGTGGGATTCGAACCTACGACCAATTGGTTAAAAGCCAACTGCTCTACCAACTGAGCTAACGACCCAATGCAGGGCGCATGATACTGATTTAATTCAGGAAATCAACACCCGGAGCAAATTTTTAGCGATACCGGGTCGGATCGGCCACCGCCGCTGCGGCAAAACCGGCCGCACGCAGACGACAGCTATCGCACTTGCCGCAGGCACGACCTTGCTCATCGGCCTGGTAGCAGGACACCGTCAGCGCGTAATCCACGCCATGGCGCATGCCGGCCTGGACGATCTCGGCCTTGCTCATGTTCTGCAGCGGCGCCTGGATACGGAAACCCTGGCCTTCGACACCGGCCTTGGTCGCCAGGTTGGCCATGCGCTCGAAGGCCGCAATGAACTCGGGACGGCAATCCGGGTAGCCGGAATAGTCCACCGCATTGACCCCGATGAAGATATCGCGCGCGCCCAGCACCTCGGCCCAGCCCAGGGCCAGGGAGAGAAACACGGTATTGCGCGCCGGCACATAGGTGACCGGGATGCCTTCGCCGGGGCTTTCCGGCACCGCGATACTGCTGTCGGTCAGTGCCGAACCACCGATGCCATCGAGACTCAGGCCGATCACCTTGTGCTCGACCACCCCCAAGTGCCTCGCCACCCGCTCGGCCGCCTGCAATTCGGCGCGATGGCGCTGGCCATAGTCGAAGCTCATGCTGTAGCAGCTGTAGCCCTCGGCCTTGGCCAGAGCCACCACGGTGGCCGAATCGAGGCCACCGGAGAGAAGAATTACCGCTTTCTTGTCGCTCATATCAATGTCCCGGCTCGTCATTCCAGAGAATCTTGTGCAACTGCATTTGCAGGCGCACGGGCAGGTTGTCGGCGACGATCCAGTCAGCCAGCAAACGCGCGCTCAACTCATGGTGGCTCGGCGAGAACAACACTTCACCGGCGCGCTCGTGCAAACGGTACTGAATCAGCTTGGTCACCGCCCAGTCATAGTCTTCGCGCGAACAAATCACGAACTTGACCTGGTCGTTCGCCGTCAGCAACTCGATATTCTCATAACGGTTGCGCGCCACTTCTGCCGAACCGGGGGTCTTCAGGTCGAGCACCTTGCTCACCCGCGGATCGACCGCCGATACATCCAGCGCGCCGCTGGTTTCCAGCGACACCTGATAACCGGCATCGCACAGACGCTTGAGCAGAGGGATGCAGTTGGGTTGCGCCAGCGGCTCGCCACCGGTGACACAGATATAGCGCGGCTTGTAGCCGGCAATCTGCTCGACGATGGCGTCCAGCGACATGACTTCGCCGCCACTGAAGGCGTAGGCGGTGTCGCAGTACTGACAGCGCAGGGGACAGCCGGTCAGGCGAACGAACACGGTCGGCAAGCCGGCGGTGCGCGTCTCGCCCTGCAGCGAGTAGAAAATCTCGGTAATTCGCAGGGTATCTTGCATATCAGCCACGGGCGTGACGGCTAAACAGGCCATCCGCCTCCGTTGCGGGAAAAGGGGCGCGGATTGTAACGAAAAAACCCGCGCCAGGCGCGGGTTTATCACTACAGCTTGCAGCTTTCAACTTAAGAATTGCAGTTGATTGCTTATGGCATCCGCTGCAAATCCCGCTGCGCCAGCTGCGCTGCAGAACTTCCCGGATACTTCGCAATCACCTGCTGCAGAATGCCTTTGGCCTTGTCTGTGTTGCCCAGACGCATTTCGACGTCAGCAAGCTTGAACAACGAATCCGGCACCTTGGCATGTTGCGGATAGGACTGACTGACCTGAGCGAAGGCCTTACCGGCAGCCTGCAGATCGCCTTTGGCCAGGTTCACCTCACCCAACCAGTACTGGGCATTACCGGCATATTGGCTATTCGGGTATTTACGCACAAAGGCAGTAAACGCCTGGCTGGCCTTGTCGAAATCCTTGGCCTTGATCAGATCGAAGGCAGCGTCATAAAACAGCTTCTCCTTCTCTGGGTCAGCCGGGCCATTGCTAGCCGGAGCCGGCGCTTGCGTCTGGCCAGCAGTAGCTGGCGGACTAGCATTAGCGCTGGCAGCACCAGCGGCTGGGGAATTCTGGGTGGCTGCAGCACCTGCCGCTCCACTACTCAAGCGCCGATCAAGATCCTGGTAACGCTCCAGGCTTTCTTGTTTCAACCGCTGAATTTCATTCTGTTGCTCTTCGAGCAACCCGCGCAGTTGCGCGATTTCTTGCTGCATCTGTTGCAACTGGGTAAACACCATGCCTTGCGCCGAGGTCGGGGTTTCAGCCCCTCCCCCAGCGTAGGCGCCGGACGTGCCATAACCAGAAGGAGGATAACTATTGCTGCCATAATCGGCATTGTTATCCACCACAGGAACCTCAGCCCAAGCCAAAAACGGCAGGCAGAGGGCCAAAACAGTCAAAGCACGACGGCAGGTATGCATGGCTATTACTTACGCAGTTCTACGCGGCGGTTCTGAGCCCAGGATTGCTCGTCGTTGCCAGTGGCAATCGCACGCTCTTCACCATAGGAAACCAGTTCCAGCTGAGCAGGGGAAACACCTTGCAGCACCAGGTAGCGTTGAACGGCTTTCGAACGACGCTCGCCCAGAGCCATGTTGTACTCACGGGTACCGCGCTCGTCAGCGTGGCCTTCCAGAACGACGCGAGCGCCATTGCCTTTCAGGTCTTTAGCGTGAACGTCGAGTGCGCGCATGGCTTCGGCTTTCAGGTCGGAGCTGTCGTATTCGAAGTAGAACGTGGTGATAGCGCGCAGAGCAGCTTCTTCGCTCAGGCTGCCATCTACGGAACCAGCGTCAGCGCCGTAACCGGCGTTCGGATCTACAGCGTCGCCTTCACCAGCAGCATCGCCGCCTTTGGACGAACAACCAACAACAACGGCCAGAGCCAGACCCAGTGCAGCAAATTTGCCAAACTTCAGCATTTCCATCATGTAACTCCTAATGAACCCCAGTGTGTTAAGCAGTATTTCATAGCAATAAAACGGTGTAGCGCCGCATCAGTTCAGGTAGGGGGACCAGGAAGGCTCTCGAACTTCGCCTTGAGCGGTAGGAAGAGGGAGCCTCACGCGCCCATTGATAGACGCCAACATCAAGACTCCCCGACCCTGCTGGCGGGTCGCGTAGATTAGCATGGTGCCGTTGGGCGCAACAGTGGGTGACTCATCCAAACTTGTGTCGGAAAGAATGCGCAAATTGCCACGCTGCAGGTCCTGGGCCGCTACCTTGAACACGGTGAAACCATCCTGGCGATGGATCATCACCAGGGTTTTCTCATCCGCCGAGAGTTTCGGGTTGGCGTTGTAGTTACCAACGAAGGTCACCCGCTCCACCGCTCCGCTGTTGATGTTGGTCTTATAGATCTGCGGCTTACCGGATCGATCCGAGGTGAAGTAGAGGGTATTGCCATCCTTGCCCCAGAACGGTTCGGTATCGATTGCACCCTGATTGGTGACACGCCGGATCTGCCGCGACCCCATGTCCATCACATAGATTTCCGGGTTGCCATCGCGGGACAGCACAAACGCCAGCCGACCACCATCCGGCGACCAGGCTGGCGCGCCGTTGAGGCCGTCAAAATTGGTGATCTGCTCGCGCCGCCCGGTGTCGATATGCTGAACGAAGATACGCGGACGCTTCTGCTCGAACGACACATAGGCGATCCGACGGCCATCCGGGGCAAACGACGGCGACAGGATCGGCTCACGCGATTGCAACAAGGTCACCGCACGAGCACCGTCGTAGTCGGAACGCTGCAGGGTGTAACGGGTATTGTTGACCGAGAAGCGCTCGGCAGTGACATAGAGCATGCGCGTGGAAAACGCGCCCTTGACCCCGGTCAGCTTCTCGAACGACAGATCGGCGATATGGTGCGCCATGTCACGCAACTGATCAGGAGTGCCGCCGACGCTGCCGGTCAGCACCTGCTGTTCGGTGGCCACATTGAACAGGGCGAACTGCACCTGCAAACGACCGCCACTGGGCACGACACTGCCAACCAATACATATTGCGCGCCCAGGGCTTTCCAGTCGCGGTAGATGATCTCACTGGCCTGACTCGGCAGGCTGATCATGTTCTGCCGCGGGATCGGCTCGAACACCCCCGAATTGCGCAGATCATTGCCGACGATCTCGGCCATGTCCTCCGGCAGTACTGTTCCGCCTTGCCAGCCGAATGGCACGACTGCGATAGGGGTCGCACGGTCAGTACCAGTGCTGATCACCAAGGGGTCAGCCGCCTGCACCGAGCCGACCAACATGGCCAGACCGAGCAGGACGATACGCATCAGGGTATTCACAGACCTAAATCCTCCGGTTTGAAGATGACGCCACGCTGCCTGTACATACTGTCAAAGGTCGCGCGATCCAATTGTTGCATCTCAGCGATACGGCCAACGTTACGCACCGCTTGTATTGCGGAATTGTCGAATGGCGCATCGCCACTGGAGCGGGTGACACTGGCGTTGATGATGGTGCCATCGGGCAACATCTCGATCAGCACTTCTACACTCATGCCGTTACGCGCCGATGGCGGCCTGCGCCACTGTTCACTGACCAACTTGACGATCAAATCATCGAGATTGCCGGCAACCTGGTCGCCTACTTCATCGGCCAGTGCTTGCTGACGACCGACATCCTCGGATAACAGTTCGGCCAATGCGGCGGCTTTCTTGTCTTCGGTGGCCTTGCGCTGAGCCGCCTCGGCTGCCTTTTTCTTGGCATCATCCGCGGCTTTTTTCTTGGCCGCTTCGGCTACGGCTTTTTTCTTCGCCTCTTCGGCGGCTTTCTTCTTGGCGTCTGCTGTCGCTTTCTTCTTGGCGTCTTCGGCATGGCGTCTTCGGCAACTTTCTTCTTCGCCGCTTCATCCGCCGCTTTTTTCTTGGCGATAGCGGCTAGCTTTTTCTGCTCCGCGGCCTTCTTTTCTGCATCAGACTTCTTCGCCGCATCGGCTTTCTTTGCCGCATCGGCCTTTCGAGCCTCTTCGGCCTTCTTTTGTTCCGCAGCCTTTGCCGCAACAGCCAGTTTTTCCTGCTCGGCCTTTTTCTGTTCCAGCTGTTCGGTTTCATAGATTGGCGCGGTGGTTTTCTTGGTCTCACCGGCAATTTTCTGGTTGGTCTGGGTGGTTGCCTGACTCTGCGACTTCAGCTGATACAGGGTCGCCTGGACGATTGGCCGGGCCGGCGGCAAGTCCGGAGCAAAGGCAAAACTGACGAACAGCATGGCGAACATCAGGACATGCAGCGCCACAGCCCAGAGCACAGGCCAAAACAGGCTTTCCGAAGGTGAAGGCTCACGTTGCTGCCGCATCAGGGGGCCTCGGTAATCAGCCCGACGTTACCCACGTCGGCCTGCTGCAAGCCACCCATGGCCAGCATCACGGTTCCGTAATCGACCGCCTTGTCGCCGCGCACGAACACCTGCACCTGCTTACCCTGAGCACGGCTCTGATTGATGATCGCGGTCACTGCCCTGGTCATTTCTTCCAGGGTCATGGCTTGATCCTGCACGGTATCGACATCGACTTCCGTGCCCATATTCCAGTAGTAGGACTTGTCGGCCTTGATCGAGATCGTCAGTACCTGGGCGTTGTTATCCTGTGGCAAGACCTCACTGCTGACCTGCGGCAGATCGACCTTGACCCCTTGGTTGAGCATTGGCGCGGTCACCATGAAGATCACCAGCAGCACCAACATCACATCGATGTAAGGCACCACATTCATCTCGGAAACGGGCTTGCGTCTGTTGCGAATTCTGGCCATGGCTTGAAACCTATCTTGAGAGTGCCTAAGGCTTAGTCGTCGCTGGTATGGACTTTACGGTGCAGGATCGCCTGGAACTCGTCGGCAAAGGTGTAGTAACGGCCGATCAGCATCTCGCCGCGTGAGGAGAAACGGTTGTAGGCGATTACCGCAGGGATCGCCGCAAACAGGCCGATGGCGGTGGCGATCAGCGCTTCGGCGATACCCGGCGCCACAGTGGCCAGGGTCGCTTGCTGCACCTGGGCCAGACCGCGGAAGGAGTTCATGATCCCCCACACGGTGCCGAACAGGCCGATATAGGGGCTGGTGGAACCGACGGTGGCGAGGAACGGCAGGCTCTGTTCGAGCTTCTCTTCTTCACGCGAGATGGCCACGCGCATGCCGCGGGCCACACCGTCCATTACCGCATCGGGGTCGACGCCCTGCTGCTGACGCAGACGGGAGAACTCCTTGAAACCGGCACGGAAGATCTGCTCCAGCCCCGAGTCAGGATCCGGATTACTGCCCGCCTGACGATACAGCTTGGACAAATCGATACCGGACCAGAAACGCTCCTCGAAATTGTCCAGCGCGCGCTTGGCGGCACGCAGCAAGGTGCTGCGCTGGAAAATCATGACCCACGAGGTGACCGAGGCGGCCACCAGCGTCAACATAACCAGCTGCACCACCAGGCTGGCATTGCTGATCAGACTCCACATCGACATATGGTCAACGGTGTTGGCTTCCACGCTTACTCTCCTGCTTTGGCTATATCCGCGTCGCTCAGGCCGGCAAAGGCCGCGCGCAGAGCTTCGGGAATAGCCCGGGGTTTCAAATTGTCGGCGCGCACACAGGCCACCAGGAACTGCCCTTCACAGAGCAGCGCATCATCCGTGGCCCGCCTGACCTGCTGACGAAAACGCAGGCTGGCACGGTTTAATTCCATTACTTGCGCACTTACCAGCAACTCATCATCCAGGCGCGCCGGCGCGTGATAGCGCGTCTCACTGGAATGCACGACGAATAACAGGCCCTCACCCGCCAGCGTCGACTGGGCAAAGCCCAGGTCGCGCAGCCGCTCGGTGCGAGCCCGCTCCATGAATTTGAGGTAATTGACGTAGTAGACGATACCGCCTGCATCGGTGTCTTCGTAATAAACCCGACAGCGATGAGCGAAAGGCAGAACTCCGTTTTGCGCGTGCATACTCTAGTGCTAGCTCCTGAACTTGCCAATCACTGACAGCAAGTATTTTTGCTTACTCGCCATCGGCAGCAAACAAGTCGACGGACGGCAAGTCGCCCATGCGTTTCGGCATATTCAGGCCGAAATGCAGGTAGGCATGCCGGGTTACCACGCGCCCGCGCGGGGTACGCATGATGTAGCCCTGCTGAATCAGGTAGGGCTCCAGTACATCTTCGATGGTGTGGCGCTCTTCACTGATCGCCGCAGCCAGGCTGTCGACCCCCACGGGGCCACCATCGAATTTCTCGATCATGGTCAGCAGCAGCCGGCGATCCTGGTGATCGAAACCGCGCTCGTCGACATCCAGCAGGTTGAGTGCCGAGTCGGCAATCTGCCGGGTGATATCGCCCTGGCCACGCACCTGGGCGAAATCCCGCACCCGGCGCAGCAGGCGGTTGGCGATGCGCGGCGTACCGCGGGCGCGCCGGGCGATCTCGAAGGCGCCCTGGGCCTCGATCGGCAAACCGAGAATGCCCGCCGAACGCGTGACGATGGTGGTCAGGTCCTCGGTGTTGTAGAACTCCAGGCGCTGGACGATACCGAACCGATCGCGCAACGGATTGGTCAGCATGCCGGCGCGGGTGGTGGCGCCGACCAGGGTGAAGGCCGGCAGGTCGAGCTTGATCGAACGCGCGGCAGGGCCTTCGCCGATCATGATATCCAGCTGGAAATCTTCCATCGCCGGGTACAGCACTTCTTCGACGATCGGCGACAGGCGATGGATTTCATCGATGAACAGCACATCGCCCGGCTCAAGATTGGTCAGCAGCGCGGCCAGATCGCCCGGTCGCTCCAGCACGGGGCCAGAAGTGCTCTTGATCGACACGCCCATTTCCTGGGCGATGATATTGGCCAGGGTGGTCTTGCCGAGCCCCGGCGGACCGAAGATCAGGGTGTGATCGAGGGCTTCGCTGCGCCCCCTGGCGGCCTGGATAAACAGCTCCATCTGTTCGCGCACGCTCGGTTGACCGATGTAGTCGGCCAGCCTCAACGGACGAATGGCACGATCCACCTGCTCATCGCGGTCGCGGCTAGTGGCGGTGATCAGGCGGTCTGCTTCGAGCATCGAGAGTTACACCATTCCCTTCAGGGCACGACGGATCATATCTTCACTGCTCAGCCCATCTTGCTTGATCGCGGAGACTGCGCGGCTGGCTTCTTGCGGCTTGTAACCGAGGGAAATAAGCGCACTGACTGCATCATTCTCCGCATGTGGGACTGTGCCGGCAGCGCGAGGTTCAACGACCAGGGTCGCCATGCCCGGCACGGCCTCCCAGGCCTTGAAGCGATCTTTCAATTCAACCAACAGGCGTTCGGCGGTTTTCTTGCCGACCCCGGGGATTTTCACCAGCACCGAGGTGTCTTGCGCCTGCACGCAGCGCACCAGCTCATCGACCTCCAGCCCGGACATCAAGGCCAGCGCCAGTTTCGGGCCGACGCCGTTAAGCCGGATCAGCTCGCGAAACAGCTGGCGCTCACGCTTCTCGAAGAAGCCGTAAAGCAGGTGTGCATCTTCACGCACCACCAGGTGAGTGTGCAGGGTCAAGGGTTCGCCGACTGCCGGCAAACGGTACAAGGTTGTCATGGGCACTTCCAGCTCATAGCCCAGGCCATTCACATCCAGAATCAAATGCGGCGGCTGCTTCTCCGCCAGGGTGCCGCACAAACGTCCAATCACCGCTGCTTTCCTTGAGTAACGCTATAAACGAAGGCGGCCACCGCGCCGCTTGGCAGCGACCAGACCGTGTGGAATCAGGCTTTGACGGTGATGGGCATGACACAGCGCAATCGCCAGGGCATCCGAGGCATCGATCTGCGGCTTCTGCATCAGCTTGAGCAAGTGCATGACCATCATCTGCACCTGCTCTTTATCGGCGCCGCCGCTGCCGGCAATCGCCTGCTTGACCTGGGTTGCGGTGTACTCGGCGATATCCAGCCCCGCCTCGATCCCCGCCACGATAGCCACACCACGGGCCTGGCCGAGCTTGAGTGCCGAGTCCGGGTTGCGCGCCATGAATACCTGCTCGATCCCCATGGTCACCGGCCCGTAGGTCTCGATCACCTCGCGTACGCCGCGAAAAACGATTTGCAGACGCTCCGGCATCGAGCCGCTGCCGGTACGAATACAGCCCGAGGCGACATATTCACAACTGCGTCCGGTATCACGCACCACACCATAACCGGTGATACGTGAACCGGGGTCGATACCGAGGATCAACGTCATGCCCTACCATCCGCCCGAGTTGTCGACCAAAGCCGGCAACCATACTGTTTATCTATCCAGTTGGCGAGTATAGGGCCAGCCTTCGGTGCCGTCACCCACATGGCAATCATAAAAAACCGGAAGCCCCTGAGTTACACCCTCCCTGCAACTTCCGACCCTTATCACTCAACTACCAATCAACCAAGCTGCTCCATGATCTCGTCGGGAATCTCGGCGTTGTGGTAGACGTTCTGCACGTCGTCGAGGTCTTCCAGCATGTCGACCAGCTTGATCACTTTCTGTGCGGTTTCCAGGTCAGTGATGGGCGCACTGATCGACGGGATCATCGCCACCTCGGCCTCGTCACCCTTGAACCCGGCATTGCCCAGCGCCTCGTTTACCGCATGGAAGTCGGCGAACGCGGTATAGACCTCGACCGAACCGTCCTCGCCGCTGACGATATCGTCGGCACCGGCTTCCAGTGCCGCCTCCATCAAGGCGTCTTCATCGACCCCCGGGGCATAGCTGATCTGCCCTTTGCGCTCGAACATATAGGCCACCGAGCCATCGGTACCCAGATTACCGCCACACTTGGTAAAGGCATGCCGCACTTCTGCGGCCGTGCGATTGCGATTATCGGTCATGGCTTCGACGAAGATCGCCACGCCACTGGGCGCATAGCCTTCGTAGCTCAGCTCGACCATGTTGTCGGCTTCGTCGGAACCCACACCGCGGGCGATCGCCCGGTCGATGGTGTCACGGGTCATGTTGGCGGTCAGCGCCTTGTCCACGGCCAGGCGCAGACGCGGATTGTCCGCCGGCAGACCACCGCCTTTGGCGGCGACCGTCAGCTCACGGATGAGCTTGGTGAAAATCTTGCCGCGTTTGGCGTCTTGACGTCCTTTGCGGTGTTTGATGTTGGCCCATTTGGAATGACCAGCCATAACTCACTCCGTCTTCAATTCAACTCGGGTTGCGTAACAGCCATAACGAAGAAGCCTGGCAAACCCAGGCTCCTTGTCGTCGGCAAGGCTTATTCGGCCTTGGGCTGCTCGCGCAGGCGAATGTGCAACTCGCGCAACGCCTTGGCATCCACCACACCCGGCGCCTGAGTCATGACGCAGGCCGCGCTCTGGGTTTTCGGGAAGGCGATCACTTCGCGGATCGACTGGGCGCCGGTCATCAGCATCACCAGACGATCAAGACCGAAAGCCAGGCCACCGTGCGGCGGCGCACCGTACTTCAGTGCATCGAGGAGGAAGCCGAACTTCTCCTGCTGCTCCTCCTCGCTGATGCCGAGCACGCGGAACACCGCCTGCTGCATGCCCTTGTCGTGGATACGGATCGAGCCGCCGCCCAACTCGGTGCCGTTGAGCACCATGTCATAGGCACGCGACAAGGCGACCGCCGGGTTGGCTTGCAGTTCGGCAGCCGTGCAGCTCGGCGAAGTGAAGGGGTGGTGCAACGAGGTCAGGCTGCCGTCATCACTCTCCTCGAACATCGGGAAGTCGACGACCCACATCGGCGCCCATTCGCAGGTCAACAGATTGAGATCGTGGCCCAGCTTGATGCGCAGCGCGCCCAGGGCTTCGCTGACGATCTTGGCCTTGTCGGCGCCGAAGAACACGATATCGCCATCGACCGCACCGACGCGATCGAGGATCACGTTGAGGTTGTCCAGCGGGATGTTCTTGACGATCGGCGACTGCAGGCCTTCAACGCCATTGGCGCGCTGGTTGACCTTGATATAGGCCAACCCGCGGGCGCCGTAGATGCCGACAAACTTGGTGTAATCGTCGATCTGCTTGCGTGGCATGCTCGCCCCGCCCGGTACGCGCAACGCGGCGACGCGGGACTTGGGGTCGTTGGCCGGACCGCTGAACACCTTGAAATCGACGTCCGTGAGCTGATCGGCGACATCCACCAGCTCCAGCGGAATGCGCAGGTCTGGCTTGTCCGAACCATAGCGGCGCATGGCCTCGGCGAAGGTCATGTGCGGGAAGTCGGTGAACTCCACATCCAGCACTTCGCGGAACAGCTGGCGGATCATCTTCTCGGTGATGCCCATGATGTCGGCTTCATCGAGGAAACTGGTCTCGATGTCGATCTGGGTGAACTCCGGCTGGCGGTCGGCGCGCAGGTCTTCATCGCGGAAGCACTTGGCGATCTGGTAGTAGCGGTCGAAGCCGGCGACCATCAGCAATTGCTTGAACAGCTGCGGCGACTGCGGCAGGGCGAAGAAGCTGCCGGCATGGGTGCGGCTCGGCACCAGGTAGTCACGCGCGCCTTCCGGGGTGGCGCGGGTGAGGATCGGCGTTTCCACGTCGAGGAAGCCGTTGTCGTCCAGGTAGCGACGGATGCTGGTGGTGATACTCGAACGCAGCTTCAGCTTGGCCGCCATTTCCGGGCGCCGCAGGTCGATGAAGCGGTAACGCAGGCGGGTCTCCTCGCCGACATCGGTGTACTCGTTGAGCGGGAACGGCGGGGTTTCCGCCTCATTGAGCACTTCCAGTTCATAGCCCAGCACCTCGATGGCGCCGCTGGCCATGTTGGCATTGCGCGCACCGTCCGGACGCAGACGTACCTTGCCGGTAATTTTCACCACATATTCGCTGCGCACCCTGTCGGCGACGGCAAAGGTCTCGGCGCGATCGGGGTCGAACACCACCTGAGCCAGACCCTCGCGATCACGGATATCGAGGAAGATCACTCCGCCATGGTCACGGCGGCGATGGACCCAGCCGCAAAGGGTGACTTCCTGGCCGTCCAGGCTCTCGTTCAGTTGGCCGCAATAATGGCTGCGCATCATGGTGGTAATCGCTTCTCTTGAGTCTTGAATTCGTTGGGCCGCGTGGAGTGAGGCGCTTGTCCGGGGCCATGCCTGCCGGCAGGTTCACGCGGTATTTTCTGCAATTGCAACAGTCGGCGGGGCCAGCAATCGACCAACGGCGCGCTTGCGCCAGACCGCCATCAACCCGCGTTTCGCGGCAAAGCGCGGGATTATATATGGTTAAGCCGTCACTTGCAGCCGCCACCCCCCTGGAGCCTGTCGGACCAGGGACTGTCCTGCCGCGAAAAAGCCCGACAGGCTCCTGACGCTTTTGTCCGGCCGCCTATACTCAGCTCCACCTTTACGGAGATCGCTCATGCCCCCCTCCAGCCCTGTCGACCTGCCCAATGATGTACTGGATGACTTTCGCCAGGAAACCGCAGAGCAGTTTCAGCGCAGCGAACAACTGCTCATCGAGCTGGAGCACTGTCCCAACGATAGAGAAAAGCTGCACGACCTGTTTCGCCAGGTTCATACCATCAAGGGCAACCTGGGCTATATCGGCCTGAACGCGCTAATGCCCCTACCGCAGGCCATGGAAGACGTTCTGGCCTGCTTGCGCGAGGCACGCTTGAACTTTGACAGCCTGCTTGGCGACATTCTGCTGGTAACCCTGGACCACCTCAAAGAGCTGATAGCGCAAGGCCTGGGCGGTTCCCCTGCCCGCCTCGACCACCTGCAGTTCGACACGCTCAGTCAAGCCTTGCGCACACTGGCGACGGCTCCTGCTGCCCGACAGACGGAGGTCCGCCGCGCGCTCCTGCAGCAGCTCGACCCCAACAACCAGCTGCCCGCCCCCACAACTTCAGGCGCCCCACAGGCTGCCGGACTGCTCGAGCAGCACGGCATTGCGCTGGACGAAGACCTGCTGTTCTTCATCGAACTGATGCAAGCCAGCGAGCGGCGCTCGCGCTATTGGCAGGGCCGAGGCTTGCGCCAACTGGACCTGGCCCTGGCCATCAACCAGCACGGCAATACACCGGAATACCCGGCGCAACTGGCAGCTGCCGTCTGCCTGCATGACCTGGGCATGGCCTTTCTGCCCCTGGACACGCTGCACAAGGAAGCCCGCCTCACCCACGAAGAACGCCAGCAGATGCAATCGCACCCGCGCCTGGCTTATGACCTACTGAAACGCCTGCCTGACTGGGAGGCAGCGGCCAACATCGTCCTGCAACACCAGGAGCATGTCGACGGCAGCGGTTATCCAGGAGCCCTGCAGGAGCCCGATATCCGCCCCGGCGCCCTGATTCTCAATATTGTCGACACCTTCGATGCACGCACCCATGAACGCGCCCACCAAACCCTGAGCAAGCGCCCATTACTGCGTGCCATCCTGGAAATCAACGGCCTCATAGGTCGCCAGTTCAGCCCGTATTGGGTCGACGTCTTCAACCGCACCCTCCAGCAACACCCGACCCTCGCGCACCGCTAGCAGGCCGCTGAGAACGCAGCCGAGGCGAGGCAAAAACAGGCGCAACGCAGCGTCGCGGAGTAACAACCGAAGGCTGGCCCGCAAGACGAGCGAAGCGAGTCAAAAGCGCAGTTTACGTGGTGTAAATGAGCATTTTGACGGGGGCGCCTAGCCTGGGCTCGCACCCGAGCCTGTTTTTAACGACGAATCGGCAACGCAGCAGGTAGTTTTTCAATCACCTGCTAACCCCTTGCGCCAGACAGCCACGCCGGCCTAGGCTCGCCCGCAGACCCACCGACCACTCATCGACAGTCATACACCGTCGAGCACAGGCTCGACTCAGGGAGTCATATGCAATCGCTTGCAGGCAAGGTAGCCGTAATAACCGGCGCGGGTTCAGGCATTGGCCGCGCGCTCGCCGAATTGCTGGCCAAGGAAGGCTGCCACCTCGCGCTGGCCGACATTAATGCCGCCAACCTGGAAAGCATCACCAGCGCCCTGCGCCAACAGGACCGCCAGGTCAGCAGCCACATCCTCGATGTAGCCGATCGCGCGGCCGTCTTCGCCTTTGCCGACACCGTACTGACCCACCACGGCAGCGCTCACCTGGTCATCAATAACGCCGGCGTGGCCGTGTCACAAACCATTGCGAACCTCAGCTATGAGGACTTCGAATGGATAATGGGCATCAATTTCTGGGGCGTCGTGCATGGCACCAAAGCCTTCCTGCCCCACCTGCTGGAACACAACGCAGGTCACATCATCAATGTTTCCAGCATTTTCGGCATCGTCAGCATGCCCTCGCAGGGGGCGTATAACGCCAGCAAGTTTGCCGTCCGCGGTTTTACCGAAGCCTTGCGCCAGGAACTGCACAACAGCAACGTACAGGTCAGCTGCGTTCACCCTGGCGGGATCAAGACCGACATCGCCCGCTCGGCGCGCTTTTACCAGGGCATCAACGGCAAATGCGACGCCAGCCGGGCAGCCGCGGACTTCGACAAACTGGCCCGCACCACCCCGGAACAGGCTGCCAGGGTTATCGTCGATGGACTCAAAGCCAAACGCCCACGCATCCTGATCGGCAACGACGCCCGCCTCCTCGACTGGATTCAACGCCTGCTGCCGAGCGCCTACCCCAGGCTGCTGGCCAGACTGATGCGCAGGAACTGAACCCCATAGCATCAAACAATGACGCTTATTGACATAAGCCAAGATCAAGCATGCAGCCCCTATGCTAGGCTCCGCGCATTGCGGAGCCAGACAAGCTCCGGGCCATCTGAAAGGAAAAATGCCATGGAAATCAATATCGGAATCGCTGAGCAGGATCGCGCCGCCATCGCCGAGGGCTTGTCCCGACTGCTCGCCGACACTTATACCCTGTATCTGAAAACCCACAATTTCCACTGGAACGTCACCGGCCCGATGTTCAACACCCTGCACCTGATGTTCGAAGGGCAATACACCGAGCTGTCACTGGCCGTCGACCAGATCGCCGAACGCATCCGCGCCCTGGGCTTCCCGGCACCCGGCACCTACGCCGCCTATGCACGCCTGTCCTCGATCAAAGAAGAAGAAGGCGTGCCAAGCGCGGCCGACATGATCAAACAACTGGTTCAGGGCCAGGAGGCCGTAATCCGCACCGCTCGCGGGATCTTCCCCTTGCTCGACAAGGTCAGCGACGAACCTACCGCAGACGTATTGACCCAGCGCATGCAAGTGCATGAGAAAACCGCCTGGATGCTGCGCAGCCTGCTCGACGCCTGACAGGCCTCCAAGCCCAACGCCCGTACTGATTGAAACGATCAGCAGGTAACGACCACTCCCGGTCTTTGCCTGGAACCTGCACCGAGGTCGCCCTGGGCCGAAATGTGCCTAGGCGCTAGACAGCGCTTGTTCTATGCTTCAGCCATCCGCAACTTGCCACAGTGACATGCATGAGCAAGCCAAACAAAACCCCGAGCATTCTTGAGCGCTACCCGGAAGACACGCGCGAGGCGGCGGCCCTGCTGAAGCAGGCCGTGCCCTTGATGATGCGTCATGGCATACCACCTAATCCGCTGCACTACGCGCTTTGGTATACCTACAGCCAAGGCCAGGAGCCGGAGCTCAATCGTCGCCTGGACAAGATCGTCACGGATTTCGACAGCTTCCCCGCAGAAGCAGCCGTCAAATTGTTCCGCGACTACGTCATTCGTCACGAACTCGAAGAAGCCCGCGCGGGCCAACAACAAGTCATCGAACTGGTCGACGGCATCGAAGACGATGTTTCGCTCAGCGTGGCCGGTAGCCACCACTATCAAGCCAGCCTGGAGCAGGGGCTCGCCGCCCTGAAAGAGCCGATCATCGATGACCTGCCCAACGTATTGAACGACCTGCAACAAAGCACCCAACTGATGCAGGATCAGCAAGAGAAATTCCTCTACCGCATACGCGCCGCGCAGAACGAGATCCAACACTTGCGCGGCCAGCTGGAGCGCGCCCACGTCGCGGCAACCCTCGACAGCCTGACCCAGGTATTCAACCGACATGCCTTCACCCGCCTGCTGGAACAGGCACTGACTGGCGAACACCAGGGTGTGGCCCTGGTGATGCTGGATATCGACCACTTCAAACAGTTCAACGATCAATATGGTCATCCGCTGGGCGATCGGGTTCTCCAGCATGTCGGCCAACTGCTGCGCGATGCACTGCCGCCACGCGCTACCGCCGCGCGTTACGGCGGTGAAGAGTTTTGCGTAATTCTTCGCGAGTGCTTCGATACCCAGAGCGCACACGACTTCGCCGAACACCTGCGTCAGAAAATCCAGTCGCTACGGATAAAAGTACGCCGCACCGACCAGGTACTGGATAGCATCAGCGCCTCCTTTGGCTTCGCCCTTGCCAAACCCGGCGACAATCTGGAAAGCCTGCTTACCCGCGCCGATGACGCGCTTTACCAGGCCAAACACAGCGGTCGCAACCAGGTCCACCCCGCGTCCTGCGAAAGCGCCCTAAGCGCTTGATTTGAGTAGCTCACCTCTTTGCTGTTAAATACGCCCCGTGCCGCTGTTCCGAGCCATTGGATCAGCGCATAGGCCGATTACACACGCATCCACAACGCCCTCAACCCAAGGCAATGCCTGTGCAATCGGCTCTTCCTGGCGATCCTTTTAACAAGTGAGTTCATTGAATATGTTGAAAATTGTCCACCTGCTAACGGGCCTCACCGCCCTGCTGCTGTCATTTGTGCCAAGCCTAAGCAATCAACCCCAGCCATTCCTGCAACAGCCAGAAGCCCTGTGTCTTGCCTTGTTCGGCTTACTTAACCTGATCCTGGCTCCCCAACTGCCTATCTGGCATGCCGGCCTGCGCCATCAACTGCAAAACCTGGTTTCCGCCCTGCTGATCCTGGGCACCCTGCTGCAAGCCTTGATTCTACTGGCCCCGCTACCAACGATTGCCAACCTGCCCGCCCCCCTGTTCAGCTTGCTTGCCGTACTCGCCGCAGTCCTGCTGCACCTGGCGACCAACCTGCGCCTGAAAATCCGCGACAGCGCTGTGACCCACAACATGACCGACCGGGAAACCGGCACAGTCAAATGGTTCAATACCTCCAAAGGGTTCGGCTTCATCTCCCGCGACTCGGGTGACGACATCTTCGTGCACTTTCGCGCGATTCGCGGCGAGGGCCATCGAGTATTGGTCGAGGGCCAACGCGTCGAGTTCTCCGTCATGCAACGCGACAAGGGCCTGCAAGCGGAAGACGTGATTGCCGCCTCCCCCGCCCGCCGCTAACCCCTTGAAAGCCGAAAAGCCCGCAGAGTGCGGGCTTTTCTGCTTCTGCTTATTAAGACGGCTGCCAGCGGGCCGTTTTTAACGCAGGATCGGCAACCCAGGTAGTTTTTCAACAGTCTGCCGGATACTAATAGTGAGGCGGTGGCGCTTCATCTTCAGCCGAATCGAGTTGCCCAGCTATTTCATCCTGACGCCTGGCCAAAGCCGCGACCTGCAACTGCAAGCGATCCAACTCACGTTGCTGCGCCACCAGCACATCGTTGAGCGCCTGAATGGTGTCATCCTGAAAAGCCAAACGGCTTTCCAGCTCGGTGATTCGTTGCTCCGCCTTCATCCTTCAGTCCTCGATAAAACAGAAATTTTCGTCCAGCACCAGGCGCAACCTGTCCTTGATCGCCAACACCTGCTCATCGCCATATGGCTGCGCAGGCAGCCTGCCCCACACCGGTGCCGGCCAGGCTGCATCGTCACGCCGCCGAACGATCACATGCATGTGCAGCTGGCTGACCATATTGCCCAGGGCGGCAATGTTCATTTTGTCGGCACCGAAGGCATCCTTGAGCGTCTCGGCCAGCATCGTGGTTTCCTGCCACAAGGCTTGCTGATCATCGGCATCGAGCTGAAACAGCTCACTCACCTCTTCGCGCCTGGGCACCAGGATAAACCAGGGGTAGTGCGCATCATTCATCAGCAGCAAACGACACAGCGAAAAGTCACCCACCGGCAGAGTGTCCTGCTGCAAACGCGGATCCAGAACAAACATAGGCCACCCTCCTGCCACACCATTGAATAGACAAAGCTTAGTGCCATAAGCGCAAACCCGACATGCCAAGCGACGGCTCAGCAGGATACCCGGGAGCCGCAGCGGATTCACCTGCCCCCCCCCGAGCCCGGCAACACACAAGCTCGCCATGCAGCAGCCCAGGACAACAGGGCGCGCACCATTATTGCGCACGGTTTGTTTCTTACCGTAATGGCGACCCCAACAAGCGTTACCAGCGCAACCCCACGCGCTCAGCCGAATGCCGCGTACGGCCATGAGAAGCCAACGGCTCTGCCAACCTTTCAGCGCTGTTACAGCTGACATGGCGCGGCTGTAAACCCCATGGAACCTGACGGCAATAGCTTTACAATGCTCGACAGGCGCAGCTCGGATTCGGCAGAATATCGACAGATGACGAGAGCCATGCATTTTGAGCACGACTCTTGCTTTAGCTACTGCGCCGCCCGGAATACCGGGCGACCAAGCAACAAAACCCGGTTGCCAGCAACCGAAATTGCAGAATTCGTCAGCGCTGCAAAACACACGCGGGAATCTACAGAATTGCGACATGCTTCATCGTCTTTTGCGACATGACCGTGAACAAAGTGCAAGGAATAGATTGCAACTATCGCCAACTTTAGCTGCGTGCTATAAGTTAGCGCCGACACAAAAAGAAAGAGCTGTCCATATAACAACTAGCTGGACAGCGCAACTCTTCTAAACCAAAGGAGCAATCACGATGCAAGTGATGAAGTGGAGCGTAATCGCCCTCGCAGTAGCAGCGGGCAGTACCCAAATGGCAGTGGCATCCAGCCAGTCCGAGTCCAAGGGCTTT
>Ga0209343_10003825_pt1 | contig 18805 bp, 17 predicted proteins | sample RifCSPlowO2_02_FD_184026 | JGI IMG/M metagenome (GOLD analysis project Ga0209343, IMG submission 184026) | Groundwater microbial communities from Rifle, Colorado - Rifle CSP2_plank lowO2_0.2 (SPAdes) (version 2) | ecosystem: Environmental > Aquatic > Deep subsurface > Groundwater | place... | reverse complement strand
ACCCGCGGCGATCCTCTGGGCGATGTACCTGGTGGTGGCCGAGCAGCAAGGCGCCGACTGGCGGAAGATTTCCGGGACCATTCAGAACGATATTCTCAAAGAATACATCGCGCAAAAAGAATTCATTTATCCGCCCGAGCCTTCGATGCGCCTGGTGGTGGACACCATCGAGTTCGGTGTCCGCGAGGTCCCGCGCTTCAACCCCGTCTCGATCAGCGGGTATCACATCCGCGAAGCCGGCTCGACCGCCGTCCAGGAGCTTGCCTTCACCTTGCGGGACGGGATCGAATACGTCGAATGGACGCTGCGGCGCGGGCTGGCCGTGGACGAGTTTGCTCCGCGCCTCTCGTTTTTCTTCAATGCCCACAGCGACTTTTTTGAAGAAATTGCCAAGTACCGGGCGGCGCGCAAAATCTGGGCGAATGTGATGCGGGACCGCTTCGGCGCTAGCAACCCGCGCTCCACGATGCTCCGGTTCCACACGCAGACGGCCGGATGCTCGCTCACCGCGCAGCAGCCCTACAACAACGTCGTCCGCACGACCATCCAGGCGCTCGCCGCCGTGCTGGGCGGGACGCAGTCGCTGCACACCAATTCGCTGGACGAGGCCCTGGCCTTGCCGACCGAGGAAGCCGCGCTCCTGGCGCTGCGCACCCAGCAGGTACTCGCCTATGAAAGCGGCGTGACGCAGACGGTGGACCCGCTCGGCGGATCGTATTTTCTCGAACGCCTCACGCTCGACATGGAGGCAGCCTGCTACGACTACTTCCGCCGGATTGACGAAATGGGCGGGATGGTCGCGGCCATCGAGCGCGGCTTCCCGCAGCGAGAGATCGCGCAGGCCTCTTACCAGTACCAGCGCGCCCTCGAATCGCGCGAGAAGGTCATGGTCGGTGTCAATGCCTTTGCCGGCGAACAGACTGGTTTGGACATCCTTTCCATTGATTCGACAGCCCACGAGCGGCAGGTCGAGAAGCTCAACCGCCTGCGCGCCCGACGCGATTCCCGGCAGACTGAAGCCGCGCTCGATGCCCTGGAACAGTCCGCGCGGGGCTCCGCAAACCTCATGCCGCCCATCCTCGACTGCGTCCGCGCCTACTGCACGGTCGGCGAAATCTGCAACCGCTTGCGAGCGGTCTTTGGGGTGTACCAGGAAGCCAGCGTCGTCTAAGTCCGAGCCGCGACCGTAAGCAACTGGGGCCATGCGATAAATTTCCCAGCAGCCTCTTCTGCGGTGAGACCGGGGATGATATGGACTGATTTTCAATATCTTGTGGAGGTCTATGCCGATGCTGCTTCTGCAGATTTTAGCTGGCGCGGCTGTTCTGCTTCTTTTTTCCATCTTTCTGCAACTGCAAGCAGACAGTAGTCAAATTACTGGCGTACGTCACCAGTTAGAAAAACTGGGCGCGCCTATTTCTCTCCCGGAAGAGCTCGCACTAAGACCAAAAGGGGGTCGGGTTGTTATAGCCCTATTTGTATGGCTCGCCATAGTGGTTGTTATTACCTGGATTTGGGGCTAACGCAAAAGCGGGGTAGCCACGGCGAGGGAAAATCGCTCACCGTCGCTACCCGCTCTCTGGTAGGATCGAGGTCGCCTGTTGTGCGCATGCACGCTTCCTGTGGCAGCGCATACTGAATGACTTAAGGCATGTCTGAACAAGGAAAGGGAGGGCAAGATGACGGTTTCTCTCAATAACTTGATGAGTGAGCAAACTGCCCGGCTTTTAGCATCATTTTCACACACTGCTAATAGATCCATGCCTCATCCCTCGGATCAACAACTCTGGAGGCAATTCCTAATCGCCGCACATAAGGAGAATGCCAGACTTGATGAATCCACGCTTAAACAATGGCTGGTCGAAGAGGGAGGATGGTTAGAAGACGTGGTTCTCGGCATAAGTGCCCGCGATCTTGTATCCCAGTACAACTTTGCACGCGACCTCTTACGAGACTACGACGAGTTCAGATGAGCAGGGTAATCACGCCTTGCGCTTTCCTCGCCGTGGGCTGCTCTTGTTGCGGAAAGGGAACCGTTACAGCAGCTTCTTGAATTCTTCGATGGTCAGTCCGGCGTCTCGCACGATCCCGGCCATCGTGATGGCATTCACGGGATTATGACGGGGTATGGTTAAGAAGCGAGTCCCGTTTGACATCACAACATGCTTGCCTTCCCGGAGGATGCGGAAGCCGGCTTTCTCGAACGCTTTGACCGCTGCACGATGGTTGACGCCGGGGAGCTTCGGCATGATTTGTCCTGGGCTGCCGAAGGGTCAGACGGTGACTTCGATTTCCCGAACGTCGGCGTCTTGGAGGGATTCCGTGATGGCCGCCAGGTATTCCCGAATGGCGTCCTGGATGTTTTCGAGGGCCTCTTGCTCCGTCTCTCCCTGCGACCAGCACCCAGGCAGCGCCGGGCAGGAGACGCTGAAACCTTCTTCGGATTGCTCCAACCGCACCTTGTATTTCATCCCCACACCTCAAATGGGATTATAGCGCACCCGCGTCGCGTTGGCAGCCATAACGGTGGCCACAGCATGTCTTGTCTTGCCGTGCGTTTTTCGTTGTCATCCCGAGGAGCGAAACGAGATATTGATCTCGTTTCCGCAACGAGGGACCTGCACTTTTCTCACTCTATGTCGCTTCGGCTGCGCCTCCGCGACGGCCTACGGCAGTAGGGTAAATTTTGTCAGCTCGTTCTTTTCGGCACGACTGAAGTCGTGCCCTGACGCAATAAAACAGTTCTTGTGAATCAACAAAACCCTGGTTTCTTCTGCCTCCTGCCTCCTGCCTCCTCTCCTGTTACAATAGACCCCGCCGAATGAAGGAGAAACGCTTGACCCAAACCCTCGAAACCAGCCACCCGCCGCTCACCCTGCTCTCATCGGATGAAGAGTTGTTCCAGTCCTCCGTGCGCCAGTTTGCCCGCGAGCGCGTCGCTCCGCTGGTCCGGGAGATGGACGAGAAGGGCGAGTTCCGCCCGGAACTCCTTCAGGAATTCTTCCGCATGGGCTGGATGGGGATTGAAATCCCGGAGGTGTTCAGTGGAGCCGAGGGGACGTTCTTTCACGCGATTCTGGCGATTGAGGAACTGGCGGCAGTTGATCCGTCGGCCGCGGCCATCGTGGACGTCCAGAACACGCTCGTCAACAACGCCCTGCTGCGGTGGGGCAATGAGGACCAGAAGAAACGGTATTTGCCGCGTCTGGCTACGGACACTGTCGGGGCCTACGCCTTGTCGGAGGCTGGCTCCGGGAGCGACGCCTTCGCTATGGCGACCGTCGCCCTAGACAAGGGCGACCACTTCTTGCTGCGCGGCCAGAAGCTCTGGATCACCAACGCCAAGGAATCCGGGCTGTTTCTGCTCTTCGCCAACGCCAAGCCCGAGGCGGGCTATCGTGGGATCACGGCGTTTTTGATCGAGCGCGACTTCCCCGGCTTCCAAGTCGGGCGCAAAGAGGACAAGCTGGGCATCCGCGCTTCGAGCACCTGCGAACTGTTGCTCGACGATTGCCGCGTGCCGCGGGAAAACGTGGTGGGAGAGGTCGGGCAGGGCTACAAGATCGCCATCGAGACGCTCAACGAAGGGCGGATCGGAATCGGGGCGCAGATGGTCGGGCTGGCGCAAGGGGCGCTCGACCACGCCGTCCGCTACGCCAAAGAGCGCAAGCAGTTCGGCAAACCGATCGCCGAGTTCCAGGGCGTGCAGTTCCAGTTGGCCGAGATCGCCACGGAGATCGAGGCCGCCCGCCTGATGGTCTATAACGCCGCGCGGCTGCGCGAGAGCGGCCGCCCGTTCGCCAAAGAAGCCGCCATGGCGAAGTACTTTACCTCGCAGGTGGCCGAGCGCGCCGCCTCGCTTGCCATTGAAATCTTCGGCGGCGTCGGTTTCACGCGCGACTACCCGGTCGAGAAGCTCTACCGAGACGCCATGATCGGCAAGATTTACGAAGGCACCTCCAACATGCAGCTCCAGACGATTGCTAAGGCGATTCTAGGGAACAGGGGATAGGGGACAGGTAGTAGGGAACAGGGAACAGGGAACAGGGAACAGATCCGCTCCCTTTCTGATTCAGACGGCCGCTCGCTCACGGTCCCTTCGACTTCGCTCAGGGCAGGCGCGGCTCGGACGATCCTGCCCCCTGCAGGAAGCGACGAAAAACGTTCTCCCCCATCTTTTCGAGCTCTCCCACCCACTGCGCGGTCTGCTGCCGGATGACTTCCGCGCTCACCTCTGGGACGGCGGCCAACTCGCGTTGGCATCCTCCGTCGGCCAGCCACTCGGCGACCATCGCCGCGGTGATCTCCAAATGAAATTGGATCGCACAGACGTTTCGCCCGTAGCGGAATCCCTGGTTTTCATAGAGGTCGGAGCGAAAGAGCGGGACCGCGCCGGCGGGCAGGTCGAAGGTGTCGCCGTGCCAGTGGAACCCCATGAAGCGTGACGGCAGCCCGGCGGTGAATGCATCTTGCGGGGCGGTAACCTCCACGGGGTACCACCCGATTTCCTTCTTGTGTCCAGGATAGACGCGGGCGCCGAGTGCCCCGGCGATCAGTTGCGAGCCAAGACAGATCCCCAAGACGGGCAGGCCGGCCTCCTTCGCCTGGCGGATGAGGCGTTGTTCCTCTCCGAGAAACGGGTAGCGGTCGGCCTCATAGACTCCCATGGGACCGCCCATCACGATCAGGCCACTCCAGTCGGCAGGAGTCTCCGGCACCGCCTCCCCCCGAAACACGTCCAGATAGCGGTACGCTATTCCGGCCCCCTCCAGGACTCGGGCAAGCGTGCCGATATGCTCGTGCTCGATATGACGGAGCACCAACCAGGGCCTGCCCTGAGCCAGGGCGATGGGAGCGTGCGGTTCCGCAGCGGGCGACATTTCTGCTTGCTCTCCTTCCAGAAGGGTAGAATTGCCCGAGAGCTGTCGGATGTCAAGTGGGGGGCAATCCAAGCCGCGCGTCCATCCGAGCCGCGACCGTGAGGGAGCGGGCAGATTTTCCGAATCCTGCGCCCAGTCTCGGTAGTCAAACGAACGGAACAGGAGTATCATGATCGAAAGGAGCGAATGACGATGGCGATGCGGAGGCACGGTGGCCTCTTTTTGGCGGGTGTTTTTCTCCTCCTGACGAGTGCCGCCCACGCCAACTTGCCCGACAGTTTCAACGGCTGGCAGACCACGAGCTTTCAGCCGATTCCTGCGTCCCGGCTCTCCCGGTTTGCCGGCGACGATGCCCTGGTGCTTCAGGAGTACGGGTTTGCTTCCGGCCAGCGGAGAGAATACGCGCGAAATAACTCCAAGCTGACCGTGACCCTATGGCAGATGAAAGATGCCAGCGGGAGTTTTGGCCTGTATTTGTTCTATCAAGAGAGTGGCATGGAGGGCGCAGACGGGGATGACGCGATACTGACGTCGCCGGGACGTTGGCTGGCGCGGCGCGGTCTCTATGTTGTGGATGTCCGGGGTGAGGGGTTGGAGCGGGAAGAAGTCGCGATGCTGCTGGCGGAGGTCCCCCGGCTCCGACCAACCGCGGAATTCCTCCCGTTGCTTCCGGACTACCTCCCCGAGGAAAATCTGATTGCTCGCTCCACCAAGTTTCTCATGGGGCCCGCAGCGTTCGCGCGGCTGGAAACAAAGGTGCCTCCCGCGTGGATCGGTTTCGACCTGGGGGCGGAGGCAGTTCTGGCGCAGTACCGGAGCCGGGGGAGCCGCCTGCGATTCCTTCTGGTGACCTACGCCACCCCGCAGCTCGCCGCCAAGCAACTCCGCAGCTTTCAGGAATTGGCGGCCGCATCGAAACCGCCGGCGCTCGGGACTGTCTATCTCCGCCGGAAAGGCTCGGTGCTGGGTGTGGTTCTCGATTCCCCGCAGCAAGCTCCGGCCGAGAAGCTTCTCGACGGAATCCGCTATGGAAGCGTAGTGACGTGGAACGAGCCCGCCCCCAGTCCACGGGATAATATTGGAAATCTCATGCTGGCTGTCTTTTTCTTGGCCGGTTTCATGCTGCTGATTGCCTTGATGGGTGGTATTTTCTTCGGTGGATTCCGTGTTTTGGCCAAGAAGTTCCTGCCCTGGGCTATTTTTGACCGACCGGAGCAGATGGAGATCATCCGATTGCATCTTTATGACAAGTAAGTTGTGTGATAACAACAAGATATAATTTTAATTCTGTTTTCCATCCAGGAATACAATACTTTATGTCATAGACGGACAATATTTGACCTCTTTTTAAGTTATTGAAAAATAAAGATATTAAATTCAATCAGTTTGCCGGAAATTTTTCTTGACAAGGAAAGTCACGGAGGGCTACACTCAGTGAAAAGTTTTGACGGTTGCGCATTCGTCGAAACTATTCTCCTTTTTTTTCGTGCTCACCGTTTTGGTGGGCCTTTTTTTTGCCCGAAATTCAGCATCGCCGCAGGGCAGTTCGCTGCGATAATGTATCGGAGCGATCGCCGGTTTTCATTCTAAGGAGGACTCATGAGCATTCGCGTCGGGATTAACGGCTTCGGAAGGATTGGTCGGAATATTTATCGCACGGCGCTGAGCGACCCGGAGGTCGAGTTCGTTGCCGTGAACGACATCACCGACCCCAAGACACTGGCCCATCTGCTCAAATACGATTCGATTCTGGGGAACTTGAAGAATTCTGTCGGGCACGCCAAGGACTGCTTGCAGGTGGACGGGCAGAGCATTCGGGTGTTCGCGGAAAAGGACCCCGCGAAGATTGACTGGGACGCGGTGGGAGCGCAGATCGTAGTGGAGTCCACCGGGCTGTTCACCAACGCGGCGGACGCCCGCAAGCATTTGCGGGGCGGGGTGAAGAAAGTCATCATCACAGCGCCCGCCAAAGATGAGGACGTAACGCTGGTGCTCGGCGTCAACGACGCCATGTATGACCCGGCGAAACACCACGTTCTCTCGAACGCCTCCTGCACCACCAACTGCCTGGCCCCGGTCGCCAAGGTCGTCAATGACCGCTTTACCATCCGCAGTGGAACCATGACCACGATTCACTCCTACACGAACGACCAGAAACTTCTCGACCTGCCCCACAAGGACCTGCGCCGGGCGCGGGCGGCTGCCCTCTCGATGATACCCACTTCGACCGGAGCCGCCAAAGCCGTCTACCTGGCGATTCCAGAGCTGAAAGGGAAGCTCGACGGCTTTGCCATGCGGGTTCCCACCCCAAACGTTTCGGTCGTGGACCTGGTGGTCTTTGTGGAGAAGGCGACGTCTCCCGAGGAGGTGAATGCGGCGCTCAAAGCGGCGGCGAACGGTCCCATGAAAGGGATTCTCGGCTATACCGAGGAGGAGCTGGTCTCCGCCGACTTCAGAGGGGACGAGCACTCCTCGATTGTGGACGGCCCGCTGACGAGGGTCGTCGCCGGCAACTGCGTCAAAGTGATCGCCTGGTACGACAACGAGTGGGGCTACTCCTGCCGCGTCCGCGATCTGATCAAGTTCCTCGCCGCCAAAGGGCTGTAGCTGGAAGGAGTCAGAAGTCAGGAGGCAGGAGCCAGAATGAAGATCAAGCTACAAGGCTGTCATCCCGAGCGCAGCCGGGGGCGGAGCGAGGGACCCGCTTTTCTTCTAACTCCTGACTTCTGACTCCTGGAGTTCCCATGCCAAAACTATCTATCCGCGATCTCGACATCGAAGGCAAGCGCGTGTTCGTCCGGGTGGATTTCAACGTGCCGCTCTCGGGCTCGGGTGAGATCACCGACGATACGCGGATTCGCCAGACGCTCCCGACGCTCGAATATGCTCTCGGGCGGGGCGCTTGCCTGATTCTGGCTTCACACCTCGGGCGGCCCAAAGGGAAGCCCAATCCCAAGATGAGCCTGGCTCCGGTGGCGATCCATCTGGAGAAGCTGCTCAACCGGCCGGTGGCGTTCGCCTCGGATTGCATCGGTCCGGCAGCGGAAAAACTGTCTGCCGACCTGCGGAACGGAGAAGTGTTGCTTCTCGAAAACCTGCGCTTCCACCCGGAGGAGGAGGCCAACGATGCGGAGTTCTCCCGGCAACTGGCGCGTCTGGGTGAACTCTACGTCAACGACGCTTTCGGCTCGGCCCACCGCGCCCATGCCTCGACCGTCGGCATGACCCGCTTCTTTCCCCAGGCCGCTTCCGGATTCCTGATGGAAAAGGAGTTGAATTATCTCACCAAGGCCACTTCCAACCCCGAGCGCCCGTTTGTCGCCTTGCTCGGAGGGGCAAAGGTCTCCGACAAGATCGAGGTGATCGAGAACCTGCTGCCGATCGTGGACGCGCTTCTAATCGGCGGCGCCATGGCCTATACCTTCCTCCGCGCCCAGGGACTGGCGACCGGCAAATCTTTGGTCGAGGAGGACAAGATTGACCTGGCTCGCAAGGTCCTGGCCCAGGCCCAGGCGCAAGAGGCCCATGCGCAAGAAAAAGTCCGGAAGTACCGCCTTCAGTTGCCGGTGGACCACCTGATCGCCGAGAAACTCGACGCCGAGGCTCCGACCCGCGTCGTGGACGGGACCTCCACGCCGATCCCGGAGGACTCGCTGGGGGTGGACATCGGGCCACGGACCATCGCCCTTTATGCGAGTGAAATTGCCCGTGCCAAGACGGTCCTCTGGAACGGGCCGATGGGCGTCTTCGAGATCAAACCGTTCGCGCAAGGCACGCTGGCCATTGCCCAGGCGCTGGCCACATTCGGCGGAACCAGCGTGGTCGGGGGCGGGGACTCCATTGCCGCTCTCGCCGCCGCCGGCGTCTCGGACCGCATCACCCACATTTGCACCGGGGGCGGGGCGTCGCTCGAATTCCTGGCCGGAGAGAAGCTGCCGGGAATTGAGGCGCTCACCGACAAGTAACCACCACCGCGCTTTTCGGCATGGCCCGGCCTTTCACGATTCAACCTTCCAAAACGAGAGAATCTGTGCCGCCAAGTCTTCCCCGGACTCGCACCACAGCCGCCGCCGCGCGATGGGAAGTTTTTGTTCCAACTGGCGCGCGTAGTTGACCAATTTCTCCACGTTCTCGCGCATCTGCGGTCCGGCCATCACTTGTTGTTTCTCTTCCGGCGTCAGCGCCCATTCCTCTGCCGGGAGGAAATTCGACTCCGGCCCGAAGACGATTTCGAGGTGCCCGGGGACTTCCTGCCCTTCAGGGTCGAACTCGGTTCCCAGGCAGAGGATGGAGACCACCTGCGGCCTGCGCTCCCAGCCGCCGAAGATGTCCTCCGATTTGGGCGTCCGCGCTTTTGGCGTCCAAAGGTCCCAATGGATCTGCGCTTCGTAGGCGCAGTCGGCGTGCAGAAATTCCTCTGCCAATGGGAGGAGTTCCTGCGGGCTGATCCCGTCCCGAAACGCCTCCTCCGCGACCGGCGCTTCGCTCCAGTTGAGAGGATAGACGGCGAGCGACCTCACCCCCGGCGCTTGCGGGGAGGCGGGGAACTCCTCCAGGGCTTGCCGCCAATAGGCGAGCATGGTCTGTTGGTCAAAGTCCCGCAGCCAGAGGCTCAGATAAACCAGGTCCGGCATTCTCATTGCTCCCTTACCACCATCACCCGGCTCGGATGGCCCGCTTGCTTACGCGCGCGGCTCGGATAAACAAGGTCTGGCATCGTTCGATTATTGGGGCAGGGGAGGAGGAAATCAACCGCTTTTCCCTGGTTCAGTTTCGCTGGAGGGCCTTGGTTTCAAGGGGCAGACCGCGATACAATGGCGTTGCTCGCTGAAGTGGTGCGTTTGCCGAGGCGGGAATCGTTTCGCAGTCCCCACGAAGAGGCAACGGCAGACCTCTTTCGCGGATCATTTCTGAGCCTGCCGAAGCAGGCTAGGAGCGCGGCGATATGAAAGTCAAGTTTTGGGGCGTTCGCGGTTCCATCCCCACACCGGAACGGCGCAATTCGGGGTATGGCGGAAACACGACCTGCGTCGAAGTCAGGCTGGCAAACGGCACCGTGATCATCCTGGATTGCGGGAGCGGGCTGCGAGGCTTGGGCAAGAGCCTGCTGCGCGATTTTGGGGATCTGCCGATCCACGCCTACGTGTTTCTGACTCATTTTCACTGGGACCACATCCAGGGAATCCCGTTCTGCCTGCCCCTATACAAGGAAGGGAACGCGTTCTTCTTTCATACCGTGAAGAGGAACGAAGAAGGACTGAAGTCGGCGATTGAAGGACAGATGGTCAGCCCTTACTTTCCCGTGAATATGACCATGCTGCACTCGACCCGGCATTTCTATGATCTGGACTTCGATCCGGTGGACATCAACGGCGCGGTGGTCCGTTCCGGGCCCTTATTCCATCCGCAGGAATGCGTGGGGTACCGGATCGAGGCCGACGGCGCGGTGTTTGTTTTCGCTACCGACAACGAGCCGGGCTCCGCGGTTCACGACCGCTCGGTACGGGACCTGGCACAAGGGGCCGACGTGCTCGTCTACGACGCGCAGTACACGCCCGAGCAGATGCAGTCAGAGAGGATTGGTTGGGGGCACAGCAGTTGGCTCGAAGGAACCCGCATTGCCAAGGAATGCGGAGTCAAGCAACTCTTCTTGTTTCACCATGACCCGGACAACGATGACGAGTTCGTGGATGGCCTGGTCGAAAATGCCCGCCGGGAATTTCCGAACACCATCGCAGCCGCCGAAGGCCTGGAACTGGAACTGCCCACGCCCGTGTTGAAACCGGTTCCAGCGGCGGTGGCTCCGTAAGGGTCCTCCAGGAATCTTCAGGAGGCCTTGTGCATCGCGGCGGGAGAATTAGCGGCTCGGCCAAACCGTCGCAGGTAGTGGCTGTCTATGGCGCTGCGGGCGATCCGAGCCACTTCCCGTTCATCATACGGTTCCGGGATCAAGTCGTAGGCTCCGCATTGCAGGACTTCGGCCCAGAGCTGCTCATCGCCGCAACGAGAGCAAACAATCACCTCGCAGTTCTTTCCGGACTCCACAACCGACTGCACGAGATGCTGCCAGGAACCGTCCGGGAGCTCGGCGTCCACAAACAGCAAGTCAAAGGGAGCCGCTTCGCTGAGCTTCTGTTGCGCATCGCGAAAATATCCCGCCACGTACACATCCATTCCGCTCTGCTCCAGGATGGCGAGCAATCCAAGTCTTCGCTGCAAGGGCATAACCACTAACACTCGCGGGCGCATGACGCACCTCCCAGTAGGGAAAAGAAGAAGGTTGCTGGATTAGAAGTGGGAACGCAAGGAGGGCAAGCCGGTGGGGCTTGCAGACGATTGGGGACCGTCAGAAGCACCTAGTCCTCCCTTTCGTTCAATCCCTTGCAAGAGGCCCAGGCCATCCGCAGCAACAAACCCAACGCTCGCCCCGTTGGGCCGGACCTGGCAAGTCCGTGAGTTCAACTCCGCTGCCGCGCGCGACACCACTCGAACTGGCACAAATCGAAATTAGCCTCCATTATATATCGGGTATTGGAACGCCGACCAAGAGATTTTCTTGCTGAAAAACTGACGCACGACTACCCATAACGCCTGGGTCACATTTGCGAGGGCGGATTGCCTGGCATATAGTTATCAGAGCACGCTGAGGTGGCGGAGGAGCATCTGTGTCGCATCCGATTGGCATCGAGTTGACTGGCTCCACAGGCGAGCCTCGCGGCTTTGTGGACCCCAAGACCCGGGACGGCAGACCCGTGCTCGATGACCTCTGGGTCATGCAGGGTTCGCTCTGCGATCTCAAGTGCAAGCACTGCTATACGGCTTCTTCCCCGACCAGCCATCATCTGGAACCGATTCGTTTTGACGAACTGCGCCCGCATCTCGACGACGCGCGCGCCTGCGGCGTGCAAAAAATCTATTTCACCGGCGGGGAAGTCTTCGTCACCGAAGACGTCCTGCGCGGCCGCGCCGAGACCAACGAGGAATTCCTGGCGAGCCTCGAACACGCTCTGGCCATCGCGCCGACGGAAATCCTGACCAACGGGCGCCGCTACATCCGCAACCATTTCGACGCGCTCACGCGCCTCCATCGCCGGCACGGCGACCGCCTGCGGCTGCGAATCAGCCTCGAGAGCTTTCTCCCGGAGGACCACGATTCGATCCGCGGGCGGGGCACCTTCGCCCAGACCGTCGAGACTATCAGTCGCCTTGCCGCCGTCGGCTTTGTCCCCATCATCACCGCCGAGCGCCCTTTTCTGAAGATTTCCGATGACGAGGAAATCCGAGGCCGCTTTACCGAGTTGTTTGAAAAGCGCGGCGTGCGCGTCGAAGTGAATCTGATTGAGAACATTTTGGAGATGGGCCATCAGCTCGCGCAACTCGAAAAGGCGGGCCGCCGGCCCTCGGCGGAGGTCTTCATCACCACCCACTGTTTTCAGATTCTCAACAAGCCGCCCGAGAGCCTGATGTGCCACTACAGCCGCTGCATCCAGAAGATCGCCGGGCGCATTCGCTTCTACCCCTGCCCGGTCATCTACGACGACGAGCGGTTCGACCTTGGCGGAACGCTCGCAGAATCTTTCCAGCGCGTCTATCTCGGCCACAAGAACTGCTACGACTACTGTCTGAAGGGCAAAGGGGCGACGTGCCGCACCCAGCCTCTCGCAACCCAGGAGCAGTACGCACACCAATCAGAGCCGTCCCGCCCTGCGGAATTAGGGAGCGGGCAAGGGCCGTGGTAAGTGACGAGTGACAAGTGACGAGTGGTGCACAATGCGGGACGGTCACTGCAATTGTTATCGCTTGTCACTCGCCACTCATCACTCCTCACTGCTTTTTGCCTTTCCTCTATTTCCGGCTACAATGAGCGCGTGGCCAAGGTTTTGCCAAGACTGCGCGCCGATATTGACGTGATGCCGTCGCCGTCGCCCGAGCAGCCGGGTCTGCTGGTGCGCGACCCGTATCGCTACACTCCGGCCATGCTCATCATTCCGCCGGCGCTCGTCCCTTCGCTGGCTTTCTTTGACGGAGAGCAAAGCGATCTGGATTTGCAGGCCGATCTCTACCGTCGCACGGGCCAACTGGTCGGCAGCGATGTGATCGAAAACTTTGTCCATGCCCTCCAAACAAACGGTTTCCTGGAAACGGAGGAGTTCCACCAAATTCGAGAGTCGCGGCAACGGGAATTCCGCGACGCTCCGGAGCGCATCCCCGTCCATGCCGGGACGGGGTACCCGGATGAGCCGGAAGCCCTGCGGATGCAGATCAGGGAATATTTCGATTCCTGCGGGGAGCCGCTTCCTGATCCGCCGGGCATGGTCGGCTTGGCCGCTCCGCACGTCAGCCCGTCCGGCGGATGGAAAGGCTACGGGACTGCCTACCGGCGGCTCGCGCCCGAGTTGCGCGACAAAACCTTCGTTGTGCTCGGCACGTCGCACTACGGCCAGCCGGAGCGGTTCGGCCTCACGCGCAAGCCGTTCGTCACGCCGCTCGGGACATTGGAAGTGGATACGCGCCTGGTGGACTGGCTTGCCGAGCGGGCGGGCGACGCCGTGCTGATGGAGGATTATTGCCACGCGATTGAGCACTCCATCGAATTCCAATGCGTCTTCCTGCAACATGCCTTGGGCGCGCCCGTCCGCATTCTGCCGATCCTGTGCGGGCCATTCTTGCAGAGCCTGGTGACCGGCCGTTTGCCGGAGTCGGATGAGGATGTCGGACGGTTTCTCGCGGCGCTCGGCGAACTGGCGGAACGGGAGGGGCCGCGCCTGTTCTGGGTCTTGGGAATTGATTTGGCCCACATGGGAAGGCGCTATGGCGACCGCTTTGCCGGGCAGGCCGAGCAGGGCCGCATGGCCTCCGTTCGCGAGCAGGACCTCCAACGGCTCGACCGTGTCTGCGCCGGCGACAGCCAAGGGTTCTTCGAGCTGCTTCATCCGGAACAAGACCGGCTGCGCTGGTGCGGCTACTCGCCGCTCTATACTTTTCTCAAAGCGGTTCCCGAGGCCCGCGGCAACCTGCTCCACTACGAGCAGTGGAACATTGACCCGGAATCGGTGGTCACCTTCGCCGCGCTCGAATTTGTCCGCGACGGCGTTGCGAAATAGGCCACATTGCGGAGGCAGATGACGCGGGGGAGGCAAACGAAGCAAGGGAGACAAAGGAGACAGAGGATACCTTCATCTGCGTCCTTTGCTTCGTCTGCATCCTCTGCTTCGCCTCTGTGTCTCCGTGGCTAGTGTCAAACCCATGTCCACCCCGCTCCACGAAATGAGCCTCGCCGATGTCGGCGCGCTGATTCGCTCCAAACAGGTCTCGCCCGTCGAGGTGACCGCGCAGGCGCTCGAGCGCATCGAGCAGGTGAATCCCCCTCTGAACGCTTTCTGGACCGTGACCGCGGACTTGGCGCGCGAACAGGCCCGCGCCGCCGAGACCGAAATCGCCAAGGGCGAATATCGCGGCCCGCTCCACGGCGTTCCCGTGGCCTTGAAAGACTTGTTCTATACGCGCGGTATCCGCACCACGGCGGGATCGAAGATCATGGCGGATTTTGTCCCGGACGCCGACGCCACGGTCGTCGAGCGGCTGCGCCAAGCCGGCGCGGTGCTGGTCGGCAAGACGGCGCTCCATGAGTTTGCTTATGGCATCACCAATGACAATCCGCACTTCGGCCCCACGCGCAATCCCTGGGACCCGGCGCGCACGCCCGGCGGCTCAAGCGGCGGCTCGGCCGTGGCCCTGGCCACGGGCATGTGCTATGCGGCGCTCGGCACCGACACCGGCGGCTCGATCCGCATTCCGGCTTGCTTCTGCGGCGTCGCCGGACTCAAGCCGACTCGCGGCCGCGTCAGTTTGCGCAATGTTTATCCGCTCGGTTATACGCTCGATCACGTCGGTCCGATGGCGCGCACGGTCGTGGACGTGGGCCTCGTCTATCAAATCATTGCCGGATTTGATCCCCAAGACGATTTCTCCGAGGACCGCCCGGTCGGCGAAGTCCGCCTGAGCAAGTCCCTGAGTCAGAGCCGCGCCAATCCGAGCCGCGACCGTGAGGGAGCGGTCAGCTTGAATCCGAGCCGCGACAGTAATGGAGCGGCCACTCAGGGAATAGGGAACAGGGAACAGGGAACAGGGGGAAGAAGTCAGGTTCTCGTCGGCATCCCCGAGAATTATTTCTTCGACTGCGTACACCCGGAAGTCGCGGCTCTGGTGCGCAAGGCCGCAGGCGTCCTGGAGGACCTCGGCGCGACGGTGGTCCCGGTTCGCGCCCCCGACATGCCCGACATGGAGGAACTGACCGAGGCAAACCTCAGGACACTTTTAGTAGAAGCCTACGTCGTCCACAAAGAGCATCTGGAGAATCGTCCTAATGACTTGGGCGAGGAAATCCGGCGGCGTCTGGCGCAGGGCAGGGAAGTGTCGGCTCCCGATTACGTGCAAGCACAACTCGACCGCCATCGCATTCGCCGCCAACTGGAACAACTCTTCGAGCACGTGGACGTGCTCGTCACGCCTACCACGCCGCTCGTGGCCTTTAAGCTCGGTGAGAACCGAACCATAATCTGCGGGAAGGAAGAAGACGCCCGCGCCGCCACCACGCGCCTGACGCGCGGCTTCAACGCCACCGGCCACCCGGCCTTGTCTGTCTGTTGCGGCTTTTCAAGCGAAGGCTTGCCTGTTGGTCTGCAAATTGTCGGCCGCCTCTGGGACGAAGCCACCGTCCTCCAAGTCGGCTACGCCTACGAGCAGGCCACTGATTGGCACACGCGCAGGCCGCCGATTTAACAAGCTCCCTGCATTTTCTGTGTTGTCATCCTGAGGAGCGCAGCGACGAAGGACCTGCACTTTTCTCTCTTGGATTACCCCGCCCGCGCTGCCTCTTCGACCGTCGCTTCATGCCCCTCATGCTCGTGCCCGCAAAATGGGCAGAATCTCCCGAACCTTCGCTCGCCGCACTGAGCGCAAGCCTCGACCGTCAACTCTTCCAGCGGACTACCGCAATCAGTGCAAAAATTTGCTGTAATATTGAGCGTTGCTCTCGGGTGGTTCCGGCACCCCATCCTGAGAATTCCCATCTCACGCTCCCTTCACGACCTGCTCGTTCTTTTCGACGGCGGGGGATTATACCATCAAGGTCGGTCTGGTTGCGGGCGGTTCAATGCCTTGAGCAGCTTGTCGAAGTTTTTCTTGTATTGCTCGTGGTCTTTCCAGTTGCGAAAGTCGCCGACCACTTTCGCAATCACGTCCGCCTTGCGCGGATGATCCCATTTATCGAATAGGTAATCGTCAATGCGAATCGGAAACAGGATTTCTTTTTTTTCTTGACCCTCGCGTTGAAGGGCGCGTTCAATTTCATCACAAACGTCATCAATGATAACCTCACCGAGCGGTTCCCCGTGAAGCGAGTACTCGGAGCAAACTGCTATCACTTTGTCGTATTCGAAAATGTCGTGTCCAAAGTCGCCCTGGAACCTTCCATGCGGAGTCAATTCGGGGAAATTCCAACAACGGAGGCCCTTCGCTCGGAAGTCGGCACAAAGCCGCTTTGCAAATTCTTTATCCTTGCGGGAGTGCCTGATCAAACAAGTCTGAAACTCTATTGGACTTTGGGCAAGGGATTTTGCGGATGCGATTAGAACGTCTGGAACGCCTATTCCCTTGAGGAACATTTCAGGAATTCTCCCTTTCGACTTAAGGATAGTGTCAATGCCTATGTCCGAGGGGGCAACGTGCTCTATCGCTTCAATGCCTTTTACACTGCTCAAATCGCAGTCAGCAATTATGCTGCATCCCAAGACAGCCGCATGCATATTCGTTTCTGTCAAGCGTGCGCGGCTCAGGTCTGCCTTTACCAAATCAACCCCGCTCAGGTTGGCCCCTCGCAGGTCGGCTTCTCTTAAATCGGTTTCACTTAGGTCGCTCTCCCGTAGGTCAGCATTGCTCAGGTTGCTTCTGCACAGGTCTGCTCCACAAACGTCGCCTTCCCTCAGGTCTGTCCCTGTCAAATCAGCCCCCCCTAAATGAGCCCCCCACAGGTGGGCACCTCTCATGTCAGACCGGACCAAATCAACCCCACTCAGGTCGGCGTGGTTCAGTTGGGCCCCAGAGAGATTGGCTTGAGTCCCTTTCCTTCCATCCGACAGAACCCATTCGTGGTGTGCCTTCAAAATCCTGCTAAGTTTTTTCCTTTATGACGAAAGTGATCTATAGGCAATGACTCCGGTACTTCTCCAAAATCACCCATGGCCCCTCCTCCGTTTCGTGCCAAGCCTATCATATGCGCTTTTCCGCACTTTCGTATTGTTTGCACTCGCCGCCGCAACTGCGCCGGAATTGACGGCCCCGCCTTCCAAACGGTATAGTCAAATTCCCATATGGCTGAGATTGCAAAACAGTATAACCCGTCGGAGATTGAGCCGCGCTGGGCGCAGGAGTGAGTGTGGCGGGCAACGGAAAAAGCGTAATATCATAAGGGAGACGGGTTTTGGGAGGCAGCACCGTGAAGCGACAGATCAAAATCATCGTGGAGAAACATCCGGACGGATACGTCGCTTATCCGGTCGGCGTGAAGGGAATCGTGGTCGGGGAGGGCGACACCTATGAGGAAGCCCTGGCGGATGTGCAGTCCGCGATCCGGTTTCACGTCGAGAGTTTTGGCGACAGCGTCCTTGAGATGGAACCGCCGTTGCTCGAAGCGTTTGTCACTGAGACGAATGTGGACGTTTGATGCCCCCGTTTCCTGCCGATGCTTCCAAGCGTAAGGTCATCCGTGCGTTGGAGTTCTTGGGCTTCCGTCTAGTGCGGGAGCGGGAGCACATCTCGATGGTGCGCGAAAATCCGGATGGAAGCAAGACCCCGTTGACAATGCCGAACCACCTCCGGATCAAAGCCTCAACCCTGCGAACCATTTGTACCCAGGCCGGGATTTCTAGAGATGACTTTTTGCAAGCCTATGACAAAGCGTAGCAGTGGAAAGGTATAGTCCCACTCAGAATATGGCTGAGATTGCAAAACAGTATAACCCCTCGGAGATTGAGCCGCGCTGGGCGCGGGAGTGGGTCGAGAAGCGCCTCTATGAGGCAGATGCCGCCTCGACGAGGCCCATGTTTTCGCTTGTCATCCCGCCGCCGAACGTGACCGGCTCGCTCCACATGGGGCACATGCTGGAGCACACCGAGATTGACATTATTGTCCGGTGGAAGCGGATGCAGGGGTTCAACACGCTCTGGCTGCCGGGCACCGACCATGCCGGCATCGCCACGCAGATGGTCGTCGAGCGGCAACTCGCCGAGCAGAAACTTGACCGCCGCACGCTGGGCCGCGAGGCCTTTGAAAAGAAGGTCTGGGAATGGAAAGCGCAGAGCGGCGACACGATCAAGAGGCAGATGGTTCGCCTCGGCGCTTCCTGCGACTGGTCGCGCGAGCGCTTCACGCTCGATCCCGGCCTCTCGCGCGCAGTCCGCGAGGTTTTTGTCCGCCTCTATGAAAAGAAGCTGATTTATCGCGGCAAGTACATCGTCAACTGGTGTCCGCGCTGCCAGACGGCCATTTCGGACCTCGAAGTGGTTCACGAAGAGCACCTCGGCAATCTGTTTCACATCCGGTATCCGGTGCTGGGTGCGGAAGAAAGCGGACGGGCCGGGAGGCCCGTCCCCACTGGCGAGCACGTGGTCGTGGCGACGACGCGCCCGGAGACGATGCTCGGAGACACGGCGGTGGCCGTCAATCCGGCGGATGAGCGCTACAAGAAATTCCACGGCAAGACGGCGCGGCTGCCGCTGATGAACCGCGACATCCCGTTCATCCTCGACGAGCTGGCCGACCCGGCGTTCGGGACCGGCGTGGTGAAGGTCACTCCGGCGCACGACGCCAACGACTTTCTGGCTGGCGAGCGCCACCACCTGCCGCAGATTGACGTGATGGACGAG
>Ga0209343_10003824_pt1 | contig 18810 bp, 16 predicted proteins | sample RifCSPlowO2_02_FD_184026 | JGI IMG/M metagenome (GOLD analysis project Ga0209343, IMG submission 184026) | Groundwater microbial communities from Rifle, Colorado - Rifle CSP2_plank lowO2_0.2 (SPAdes) (version 2) | ecosystem: Environmental > Aquatic > Deep subsurface > Groundwater | place... | reverse complement strand
CGAGGTTTCGATGGTGATGACATCGGCGTCCATGGCGGCTATGGCTTCGATCACCTCGTTGAACTCGCTGTAGCACATATGGGTGTGGATCTGCGTCTCGTCGCGCACCCCCGAGGCGCACAGGCGAAAGGCCGTGGTGGCCCAATCCAGGTACTCGCCCCACTGCGCCCGGCGCAGCGGCAGGCCTTCGCGGAACGCCGCCTCGTCGATCTGCACTATCTTGATCCCGGCCGCTTCCAGGTCCTGTACCTCGTCGCGAATCGCCAGGGCCAACTGGCGCGCCTGCTGCTCGCGGGAAATATCCTCGCGCGCAAAGGACCACAGCAGCATGGTCACCGGGCCCGTCAGCATGCCCTTCATCACCTTCTGGGTCAGGCCCTGGGCGTAGCCGATCCAGTCGACGGTCATGGGCTGCGGACGACTCAGGTCGCCGACTATCAGCGCCGGTTTGACGCAGCGCGAGCCATAGCTCTGCACCCAGCCGAAACGGGTAAAGGCGTAGCCGTCCAGCTGCTCGGCGAAGTACTCGACCATGTCGTTGCGCTCGGCTTCGCCATGCACCAGCACATCTAGGCCGAGGTTCTCCTGCACCGCGACCGCGTGGCGGATTTCACCGTGCATGGCATCAAGGTATTCGGCCGCGGACAGCTTGCCCTGTTTGAACGCCTGGCGCGCCAGACGGATCGCCGCGGTCTGCGGGAAGGAGCCGATGCTGGTGGTCGGCAACAGCGGCAACCGCAGGCGCGCGCGCTGTTTCTCGATACGCTCGATAAAGGGTGAGCTGCGCCGGCTATCGGCCGGGATGACGGCATGCAAGCGCGCCTGCACCGCCGCCTTGTGGATACGCTTTGAGCCGGCGCGACTGGCCTGCAGCGCACGGCTGGCGGCCAAGGCGCCCTGCACCTCAGGCGCGTCGGGCTGTTCGAGGGCGCGGGCCAGCACGGCGATTTCGCTGCATTTCTGCACGGCGAAGGCCAGCCAGCCTTGCAGCTCGGCATCCAGCTGATCTTCCCGGGTCAGGTCCACCGGGCTGTGCAACAAGGAGCAGGAACTGGACACCCAGAGGTTGGCGCCGAAGCGCTGCCGGGCCTGTCGCAGTTGTTCCAGGGCTAGTTCCAGGTCGCAGCGCCAGACGTTGCGGCCGTTGACCACGCCGAGAGACAGCACCTTGTAGGCCGGCAGGCGGTCGAGCAGCAGCGGCAGTTGCTCGGGAGCGCGCACCAGGTCCACATGCAGGCCATCCACCGGCAGACTCACGGCCAGACCGAGGTTGTCTTCCAGGCCGCTGAAGTAGCAGGCCACCAGCTTCTTCAGCGGCGCGTGTTGCAGCAGGTGGTAGGCACGTTCGAAGGCGTTTTTCCAGTCCTGCGGCAGGTCCAGGCCGAGAATCGGCTCGTCGATCTGCACCCACTGCACACCCTGGGCGGCCAGACGGCCGAGGATCTCGCCGTAGATCGGCAGCAGGCGCTCCAGCAGATCGAGCTTGTCGAATGCCTCGCCCTTGGCCTTGCCCAGCCATAGATAGGTCAGCGGGCCGATAAGCACCGGCTTGACCCTGTGGCCCAAGACATGGGCCTCGTCGACTTCCTCGAACAACTGCTCCCAGCTCAGCTGGAAGCGTTGATCGGCAGTGAATTCCGGGACCAGGTAGTGGTAGTTGGTGTCGAACCACTTGGTCAGCTCCTGGGCATGGGCGCCACCGCAGCAGCTGTGGCTGCTCTGGTCTGCAACGGCGCCGCGGGCCATGCCGAACAGGGTCTCCAGGCTCGGCGTGCCGCCGTGCGGACGGAAGCGCTCGGGGATCACGCCGAAGGTCAGGGAGTGCGTCAGCACCTGGTCGTACCAGGCGAAGTCGCCCACCGACAGCAACTCGATGCCGGCATCCTTCTGCAGTTGCCAATGGGCGGCGCGCAGCTGACGGCCCACGGCGCGCAGGCCGGCCTCGTCCAGTTCGCCCTGCCAGTGGGCCTCCAGGGCTTTCTTCAGTTCACGGTCGCCGCCGATACGCGGGAAACCGAGGGAATGGGACAGGGCCATGTCGTAACGCTCCAGTGATAAACAAGTTGGAGGCTATTCTCGGCAGTCGTGCATCGTGAAACAAACTCAACATATTCTTATTGATCTATAGTTTTACTCATGTTCAGCTAACCAACACACTCCTACGAAAAGCATATCCGTGAAACACCGAGGCCTTCATGCTCGAACTTCGCCATCTGAAAACCCTGCACGCCCTGCGCGAAAGCGAGAGCCTGGTGGACGCCGCCGAGCGCCTGCACCTGACCCAATCGGCGCTGTCGCACCAGTTCAAGGAGTTGGAAGAGCGCTTAGGCATGCCCCTGTTCGTGCGCAAGACCAAGCCGGTGCGCTTTACCAGCGCCGGCCTGCGCCTGTTGCAGCTGAGCGACGCGGTATTGCCGCTGCTGCGCGGCGCCGAGCGCGACCTGGCGCGCCTGGCGGGCGGCACAGCGGGCCGTCTGCATATGGCCATCGAATGCCACAGCTGCTTCCAGTGGCTGATGCCGACTATCGACCAGTTCCGCGACGCCTGGCCGGAGGTGGAGCTGGACCTGGCCTCGGGCTTCTCCTTCGCCCCGCTGCCGGCCCTGGCCCGTGGCGACCTGGACCTGGTGGTGACCAGCGACCCGCTGGAACTGGCCGGCATCACCTATGTGCCGCTGTTCACCTACGAGGCCATGCTGGCGGTGGCCAACCAGCACCCACTGGCGGGCAAACCCTGCATTCAGCCCGAAGACCTGGCGACCGAGACCCTGATCACCTACCCGGTGGAGCGCGACCGCCTGGATATCTTCACCCGCTTTCTCGAGCCGGCCGATGTGGAGCCGGCCCAGGTGCGCACCTCGGAACTGACGGTGATGATGATGCAGCTGGTGGCCAGCGGCCGCGGCGTCTGCGGCCTGCCCAACTGGGCGCTGCACGAGTACAGCTCACGCGGCTATGTGACGGCCAAGCGCCTGGGCGAAAAGGGCCTGTTCGCTACCCTGTACGCCGGCATCCGCACCGATATGCTGGATGCGCCCTTTATGCGCGACTTCCTGCTCACCGCCAAGGACACCTCCTTTGCCAATCTGGAAGGGGTCAGCGTGGCGCGCAGCTAGCAGGCCGTTGAAAAACTACCTGCGTTGCCGATACGGCGTTAAAAACAGGCTCAGAATGCTCATTTACAGCTCGTAAACTCCGCTTCCTCGCCTGTTTTTGCCTTGTCTCGGCTGCCTCGGCTACGTTTTCAACGGCCTGCTAAGCCCCCCTGTGCTTAGCTTGAGGTAAGCCATCATCTGGACCCCAGCATGCGCCGCTCGATCACCGCCCTGTTGCTGTGGGCCTGCCTATTCCCGCCGGCCCACAGTGAGGAGCGCATCCGTATCGCCATCGGCGAGTGGCCACCCTTTATCGGTGCGGCATTGCCGCACTATGGCGTGGTGCCGCAGCTGATCAGCGAAGCCTTCGCCAGCCAGGGCGTTAGCGTCGAATACGGCTTCTTTCCCTGGAAACGCGCCTACGAAGAAGTCAAACAGGGGCGCTGGCACGGCTCGGCGATCTGGGGCCACACGCCCGAGCGCGAGGCCGACTGCCTGTTTTCCGCGGTGGTCTACAGCGACGAAGTGGTGCTGTTCTATAACCGCGCCAAGCCCGTCGACTGGGATGGCAGTCTGGCAACTGCCCAGCAGTTGAACGGCCTGCGCATCGGTATTCCCCTGGGTTCGGCGAAAACGCCGGTATTGGAAGAGGCCGAGAGGCTCGGCTGGGTGCATTACGAAGCCAGCGGCGACGAGCTGAGCAACCTGCGCATGCTGGCGGCCCGACGCATCGATGCGGTGGACATAGTCAAAGGTTCGGGCAGCCATGTGCTGAACCAGCAACTGAGCGCCGAGGAACGCAGCAAAATCACCACCACGCCGCCCTACCAGACATGGGATTACCACCTGATCCTGTCGCGCCAGCTGCCGGAGAGCGAGCGCTACCTGCGCCTGTTCGATCGAGGCCTGCAACAACTGAAAGACAGCGGCCGGCACCAGCAAATCTGGCAGCAGTTCGAGCAGCCTGGCCCGGTACAACCGGCGCCCTAACGCTTACGGCTGCGCCGGATCGCGCATTCCTCGAACAGACCACTCAGACCATCTGCAGGCTCTGCTTGCGCCTCGGCACGGGATAGGCCGTATCGATCAACGCCAGATCCTCGGCGCTCAGCTGCAGGCTCGCCGCCGCGGCGTTCAAGTGCAGGTGGGTGGGATTGACCGCCTTGGGGATGGCAATCACCCCGGGCTGACGCAGCACCCAGGCCAACACGACCTGCGCGGGCGTCACGCCATGGCGCGCGGCCACCTCGAGCAGCGCCGGGTTGCGCAGCAGCCGGCCGGCCTGACCGAGCGGGCAGTAGGCCATCAGCGGCATGGCCTGCCGTTGCTGCCAGGGCAGCAGGTCGAACTCGATGCCGCGCGCCTCGGGGTTGTACAGCACCTGATTGGTCGCACAGGCCGGTTCGCCCAGCTCCTGCAGATCGTCCAGATCGAAGTTGGACACGCCCCAGCCCTTGATCTTGCCCTGCTCGCGCAAACGCTCGAAGGCTTCCACGGTTTCCGCCAGCGGGTACTGGCCGCGCCAGTGCAGCAGATAGAGGTCGATCACCTCGGTCTGCAGACGCCGCAAACTGCCCTCACAAGCCGCCACGACGCCCGCCCGGCTGGCGTTATGCGGGTAGACCTTGCTCACCAGAAACACCTGCTCGCGCAGCCCGGCAATCGCCTCACCCACCACCTTCTCGGCGCCACCTTCGCCATACATCTCCGCCGTATCGATCAGGCGCAAGCCCAACTCTATGCCTTGGCGCAAGGCGGCGACTTCCGCACGCCGTTGCCCGGCCTCCTCGCCCATACGCCAGCTGCCCTGGCCAAGCACCGGCACCTGGCTAGCGGCCAGTTGGAGTGTACGCATTGTCTGTCTCCGCTAATTAGTCGACGCCCCTGGAACCAGCAGGCCGGACCAGGTAGTTAGTTGCCTTCGGAACTCAACAACAGCAGCAAGGATACCGGCTGCTCGCTTTCCGGGTGCAGCGGCTCCTGCAGCCACTGCAAGCGCCAGCCGGTTTCGCTGAACAAACCGAGCCAGGACTCCAGGGTGCGAAAGAACCAGGGCATCGGCTGGCTAAAGCCCTCGGCGAAGCCGGAAAAGGTCTCTACCCGCCAGCCATCGCGATAACTGGCATAGTTACAGGCGCGCCAAGGGTGCAGGGTTTGGATCAATAGACGGCCATTGGCCGCCAGCAGCCCGTGCAAGTCATTCAGGGTCGGCGCCAGCGGCTCTTCGAGCAGGGCGAAATTGCCCACCAGCACATCGAAGCGGCCAAGCTGCGCGGCCTGACTGCTCAGTTCGGCATAGCCGCAAACGCGATACTGCGCGCGTGGGCTGCCCGCCTGCCGGGCCACGGCGATCAAGGGGGCCGAGGCGTCCACCCCGACCGCCTCGATGCCGTGCTCGGCCAGGCCGCGGCACAGCCAGCCCTCGCCGCAGCCCAGATCGAGCACACGCTTGGGCGCCAGGGCCAGAATGGCCTGGACTATAGCCGCATCGGTGACCAGGCGCCGGCTCTCGATACGCCGTTCGCGCACCGCCGCCGTCCAGGCATCGGCATTGGCCTGCCAGCTAAGGTTGAGTTGTTCCCGATGATCACGTTGCATAGATCACTCGTCCTGCGTGGGTCGCACAATTCTAGGCGCTGCAAATATTTCTGTGTCTGCCTAGTACATCCCTGCCAGAGCCCCCGCTCAACGGCTAGACTGTCGGCAAGTGGCCCACTGAGACGGACTCAGACGCACAGCCCACTGCAGTTATTCAGCAACCTGCCAACCTATGGATGAGTACATCAGGCTAAATGAATATGGGCACATCGTGGCAACCTCAAATCACTCAACTGCCCGCCGGCAACCAAGCCACTATGCAAGCAACCCCGCGCAAACGCAGCAGCAAGCTGAAAATCACTTTCTGGCTGCTGCTACTAGTGCTGCTCATAGTGGCAGGACTGCTGGGCGCCTATGAAGTACGCACCGCGCGCTTGCAGGCGCAAGAACTCAGCCGCTACGCCAAGACCCTCGGCTACCGGGTCAAACCTGGGCCCAGCCCGTCGATCTTCTACCCCAAGGAAGGCCCCTTCGATAAGCGCCTGGGTTATACCTACCTGCCGCTGATGCTCGAACGCCTCGAGCAGCGCGGTTTCGGCGTAGAGCAGCAGGCGCAATTCTCGCCGGCCCTGCTCAGCTACGCTCAGCGCGGTTTCTTCGTACCTTACCCGGAAAAGATCCAGACCGGCCTGAGCATCAGCGACTGCCGCGGCATGCCCTTCTACGAATTTCGCTATCCCCAACAGCGCTATCCCAGCTTCAGCGCCATTCCGCCCCTGGTTTCCGGCAGCCTGCTGTTTATCGAAAACCGTCATCTGCTCGACCCCGAGCAGCCCCAGGCCAACCCGGCAGTGGATTGGCCGCGCTTTATCATGGCGGCGGCGTCCCAGGTCGGCAAAATGCTCGACATGCAGGACCAATCCGCCGGTGGCAGCACCCTGGCCACCCAGCTGGAAAAATACCGCCACTCGCCGGATGGCCTGACCCTCTCGGCCTCGGAAAAACTCCGGCAGATGATTTCCGCCAGCGTGCGCGCCTACCAGAGCGGTCCGCAGACCATGGCCGCGCGGGAAAACATAGTGCGCGACTACCTCAACAGCGTGCCCCTCTCCGCCGCGCCAGGGCATGGCGAAGTCCACGGCCTGGCCGACGGCCTGCGCATCTGGTTCGGTGCCGACTTTGCCCGGGTCAACCTGCTTCTCGACCCCGCCCGCTCGCCCGAGGCAACCCCTGAGGAACGCGGCCTGGCGCTACGCCAGGTGCTGGCCCTGATGATCGCCCAACGCCGCCCCTCCTATTACCTGGCCCAAGGCCGCAATGACCTGGCCGAGCTGACCGACAGCCATATCCGCCTGCTGGCCGGCGGTGGTTTGATTGACCAGGACTTGCGTGACGCGGCGCTCAGCCAGCCGCTGAGCTATCGCGACTGGGCAGCGGAACCCAACCTGCAGCAGGTAGACGGCAACAAAGGCATCAGCGTCTCGCGCTCGCGCCTGTCGGCCATGCTCAATATGCCGTTGTATGACCTCGACCGCCTCGACCTGAGCGCCACCAGCACCCTGCACAACGAGCTGCAACAAGCCGTCAGCCAGTACCTGCAGCAACTGGCCGAGCCGGAGTTTGCCGGGCAAATTGGCTTGTTCGGTGAACGCCTGCTGTCGCCGGAGAAAACCGCCGATGTGCGCTACAGCTTTACCCTGCTCGAACGCACGGCCAACGGCAGCCAAGTGCGCGTGCAAACGGACAGCACCGACCAGCCCTTCGACATCAATGAAGGCAGCAAACTTGAACTGGGCTCCACGGCCAAGCTCAGGGTGCTGTCCAGTTATCTGGAAATAGTCGCCGAGCTGCACCAGCGCCTTGCCGGGCAAAGCCCCAGTGAATTACGCGCAGTTAACGGTCAGGACAACCTGACCCGCTGGGCCGTCGACTATCTCCTCAGCACCCCTGGTGCCAGCCTGCCGGCCATGCTCGATGCGGCACTGGAACGCAAATACTCGGCCAGCCCGGGAGAAAGCTTTTTCACCGGCGGTGGCCTCCATACCTTTGCCAACTTCCGCCGCGAAGACAACCACCGCATCGCCACCATGCGCGAAGCCCTGCGCGAGTCCTTGAACCTGCCCTTTATCCGCCTGATGCGCGACTTGGTGCGCTACACCACCTTCCAAGGCCCGCATAACAGCGCCGAACTGCTCAAGGACGATAAGGACCCGCGGCGCCTGGCCTATCTGCACGACTTCGCCGACCGCGAGGGCACAACCTTTCTCTTGCGCTTCTGGCGCAAATACCAGGGCCAGCCCGATCAGCAGCGCCTGGATACCTTTCTCAACGGCCTGCGGCATACCTCGGTACGCCTCGCCGCCGTGCACCGTTACCTGATGCCACAGGCAGACGAAGCGACTTTCGCCGCCTTTCTGCGCAAGTACCTGCCCCAGGAAAAACTCACCGACAAGCGCATCGGCGAACTCTATAAAAGCTATGGCCCTGGTGCCTATAACCTGCCCGACCAAGGCTATATCGCCCGGGTTCACCCGCTCGAGCTGTGGCTCTTGGGTTATCTGATCGAACAGCCGCAGGCCACTTTCACCGATGCAGTCAAGGCCAGCCAGGACGAACGTCAGGAAGTCTACGGCTGGCTATTTCGCAGCCGCCACAAGAGCGCCCGGGACAGCCGCATCCGCATCATGCTGGAGGTCGAGGCCTTCCTCGATATTCACCGGCGCTGGCAGAACCTGGGCTACCCCTTTGCCCACCTGGTGCCATCCCTGGCCACCGCCATTGGCAGCTCAGGCGACCGCCCGGCGGCATTGGCGGAACTGGTGGGGATTATTCAGAACGATGGCATTCGCCAGCCCAGCGCCCGCATCAACAGCCTGCACTTTGCCGCCGACACGCCCTACGACACCCTGGTCAAACGCAACCAAGCGAGCGGCAAGCGCGTGATGGCCTCGGAAGTGGCCGCCGCCCTGCGTAACGTCCTCGCCGAAGTGGTCGAAAATGGTACCGCGCGCCGCCTGAAAGGCAGCTTCACGCTGGCCGATGGGCAGCTGCTGAAAGTCGGTGGCAAGACCGGCACGGGGGATAACCGCATCGAAACTGTCGGCTCCGGTGGCCGGGTCCTGAGTTCCCGGGCGATGAACCGTACCGCCACCTTCGTCTTCTACCTGGGTCCACGGCACTTCGGCACCCTCACCGCCTTCGTCCCGGGCCGCGCCGCGGAAAGCTTCCGCTTCACTTCGGCGCTACCGGTGCAAGTGCTCAAAGGCATGGCACCTATTCTCATGCCCTACCTGGAGCCCGGTAGCAACACTCAATGCCAGCCGCCACTGCCTTCGGTACGGGCCAGCGGGCAATAAACCCAAAAGTCCCAGGGCGTGGCCTTGAGAATAGATAGCAGGCTGCGATACCGCGCGGTCAATAAAAAACGGGAGGCCACTGCATGGCCTCCCGTTTTTTTCAACACAAGCCGCGGGTTATTTGGCCTTGTAGATAATCCCAGGGCTGCATTGCACCATCTGATAGTGAGCAGGCAGGCCATTGAGCGCTTCCGATGCGCCGAGGAACAGGTAACCACCCGGTTTCAACATGGCATGAATGCGGGTCAGGATGTCCTTCTTTACATCGGCCGAAAAGTAGATCAGCACATTGCGGCAGAACACCACATCGAACTTGCCCAGGCTGGCGTAGCTGTCCAGCAGGTTCAGCGGACGGAACTCGATGCGACTTCTGATGGCCGGCTTGACCACCCAGCGCCCCGGCCCTTTGGGGTCGAAATAGCGCTGCAGGCGTTCCTGGGACAGGCCACGGCCCATCGCCAGGCTGTCGTACTCGCCCGATTTGCAGTTGAGCAGCATCGACGGTGAAAGGTCGGTAGCCACAATCTGCACACCGCCCTTGAGTTGCCCCATATTGGTTTTCTCGAACTCGTCGATGCTCATCGACAGCGAGTACGGCTCCTGACCCGAGGAGCAGGCCGCCGACCAGATGCGCAAGCGCTGACCCGGGCTGGCCTTGATCATCTCCGGCAACACGCGGCTCTTCAGCACCTCGAAGGGGTAGGTATCACGAAACCACAGGGTTTCGTTGGTGGTCATGGCATCCACCACCTGCTCACGCAAGCCACCGCGAGGCTGGTTCTGCATGCGCTGCACCAATTCCCCCAGGGTCTTGATGCTGTTCTGCTCCATCAACTTGTTGAGCCGACTGGAAACCAAATACTGCTTGTTAGTACCAAGCAGGATGCCGCAGGCTTTTTCCAGGAAAGTCCGGAACTGCTCGAAATCCAAATTACCTGTAGACACTCGCGAGGCCTCGACAAACATTTTTTTTACTGAGGGCCCAGCCCTCAGTCCCCAGCCGATTGGTTGATGCGCTCGACCACTCGTGCGGCCAGATCATCAGGACGGAATTTGGCGAGGAAATCATCTGCGCCGACCTTCTTCACCATGGCCTGGTTGAACACACCCGAAAGCGAAGTATGCAGGATGATGTGCAGCTTTTGCATGCGTGGATCGGCGCGAATCTCCGCCGTCAGGGTATAGCCATCCATCTCGGGCATCTCGATGTCGGAAATCAGCATCAAGAATTCCTCTGCAGGGTTCTTGCCCTCCTCGACCATGGCTTTCAAATAGTCCAGCGCCTGCCGACCGTCGTTAAGCGCAATCACCTCCACGCCTACGGTTTCCAAACAGCGCGTCACCTGCTTGCGCGCCACCGAAGAGTCGTCACAGGTGAGCACTCGCATGCTGACCGCCCGGGCCTGGGTCTTGGCATCTACCACCCCCTCGGAAATCACCTCGGAGGTAGGGGCCACCTCGGCCAGGACCTTCTCGACGTCGATGATCTCCACCATCTTGTCATCCAGATGGGTCACCGCCGTCAGGTAATGATCGCGCCCGGTGCCCTTGGGTGGCGGATGGATCGCCTCCCAGTTCATATTGACGATACGTTCCACCGACTGCACCAGAAAGCCCTGCACCTTGGTGTTGTACTCGGTGATGATCACAAAGCTGCTGTCGATATTCTCCAGCGGCGCATTACCGGTGGCCATGGACAGATCCAGGATCGGAATGGTGCCGCCACGGATATTGGCCACTCCACGCACCACTGGGCTGGATTTGGGCATGATGGTGAGTTTCGGGCATTGCAGCACCTCTTTCACCTTGAATACGTTGATGCCATACAACTGATTGCCGCCCAGACGAAACAGCAGCAGTTCCAAACGATTCTGCCCAACCAACTGAGTTCGCTGGTTAACCGAATCCATCACACCGGCCATACCCAAACTCCTTATTCGAGTAACAGGTTCTTGTCAGCGTAGCAGGCGGCACGCGCCTTGCTATCCCACTCATATGAACACAGAAACGACAACTATCCGACACTCACTGGCAAAGTGCCGCTATTGGCTGGGGCTTTTACCTGCTTTGCTGGCGCTCGGCTACTGCCCCCTGCTCTGGGCAAACGCCACAGGCCCCGCTCAACTTATCGGCGCCGGCGAGATTTTTCTTGAGCAGGCGGTGAGCGATTATTTACAGCGTAGCAATATCAGCGGTCGCCACGAGATTCAAATCAACCGCCTCGACCCGCGCTTACGCCTGCCACTGTGCGACCAAGACTTGCTTACCAGCCTGGAAAGCCCGGCCGAACCCATAGGCCGCGTGACCCTGCGGGTGCGCTGTGATGGCAGCGCACCCTGGACAGTGTTCGTCCCGGGCCAAGTGCGCCTGTACCGTGAGGTGGTCACCGCCAGTCGTCCGCTCAAGCGCGACACCCTGCTGACAGACATGGACCTGGCCTTGGCCGAGCGCGATGTAGGCCTGCTCAACCAGGGCTACCTGACCAGGCTCAAACAGGCCGTTGGCAAAAAATTGACGCGCGCATTAATGCCCGACCAGGTAGTGGCCCCCGTGCATGTGCAACAAGCCGAGGTAATCCGCAAAGGCGATCAGGTGGTGATCCTCGCCCGCAGTGGCGGCATCAACGTGCGCATGCCCGGCGTGGCCTTGTCAGACGGGGCCCTGGGTAAGCAGATCAGTGTGCGCAACCAGCGCTCGAAGCGCGTGGTCAGAGCCCGCGTGACAGGCCCCGGGCAAGTAGAAGTGCCCATGTAGGCATGATTCTTGTTTAGTATTTGACTAACGGATTTCTACGCCGTGTTTTAGACTGATGCCTAATGCACAATTTTTGTTCTAAAGTTTCTTTGGACAGAGCCGATAAGCCTGGCAAGCGTCCAAACACTGTTCGAGGTTTTGCATCATGGTCATCGACTTCAACCGGCCCACAAATGCCGCCACGCCTGCCAATTCGGGGCGTACCGGCAGTGCCCAGGCTGCTGGCCAGAATGAAATCCTTACCAGCAAGCAACCGACCAGCGCCCCCAACCCCGCCGAACAGGCGCAGGCCGGCAAGAGCGGCGAATCCGTACAGCTCAGCCGTGAAGCGCAGCAGCTGCAAAAAATCAGTGAAAAACTGCGTGACCAACCGAGCGTCGATAAGGAACGCGTCGCCCAGCTCAAACAAGCCATTGCCGACGGCAGCTACCAGGTCGACAGCCGGCGCGTTGCCAGCAAACTGCTTAATTTCGAATCCCAGCGCTAGTCCCAAGGCTGCGCTGGGGGTAATGGTTGCCCGACAGATCGTTCCAAGCCACAGTGCCTAGAATGATTTGCCACCCCAAAGAGCCCAGCATGCACGACACCTCTCTGCTTGAGCTATTCAACAACGATATCGGCACCGCCGAGCGCTTGCTTGAATTGATCGATAACGAATTCCAAGCCCTCAGTGATCGCGACTTGCCGCGCCTGCAAAGCCTATTGGCGGACAAGCAACCGCTACTCAACCTCCTCGATCAGCATGGCCAGCAGCGCAGCCAAGTATTGCGCGGCTTGCAGTTCAGCGCCGACCGCGCCGGCTTGCAAGCCCTGGCCGCGCAATCCAGCCAAGGCGCACAACTGCTGGCACGCGGCGAGCAACTGAGTGAGCTGCTCGAGCGTTGCCAGGCCGCCAACTTGCGCAATGGTCGCTTGATCCGCGCAAGCCAGGCCTCGACCCGCAACATGCTTGGCATTCTGCGCGGCAACGAGACCCCCAGCCTCTATGACAGCCGCGGCAGTGCGGCTAGAATCGGGCAACAGCGCCCGCTCAGCCAGGCCTGAAACCTATAACAAGGCACAGGGGACATGCTGTCATATTGACAGTATGCTAGTGCTCTAGCTTTTGCTCGGAGAGTTACGGACCGTGTCCAATCCTTTCAATCAGGAAGATGGCCCGCAACCACCCAAGGTGCTCAAGACACCGGTGGAAATAGTTGCCAACCTGCGCCTGCTGCAACAGAACCACGACCCACTGATCGTCACCTTCAACGAACGCAATCAGCGCTTTCAGAGCTATGTGATTGAAGTCGATCGCGAGAAAAAAACCGTCATCCTGGATGAAATGATTCCTCACGATGGCGAACGTTTCTTGCTCAATGGCGAAGCCTTCAGGATCGAAGCCTTCCATGAGGGGGTGCGGGTAGCCTGGGAGTGCGATCAGGATGTGCGCATCACCGAGCATGAAGGGGCGCGTTGCTACCTGAGCCCGCTGCCCACCGAAGTGCATTACCACCAGCGGCGCAATGCGTTCAGGGCCCCGCTCAAGCAGAGTGAGCTGATCAAGGTCCAGCTGGCGGGCGACAAGCTGCGCAATGCCCTAGTCGGACAGCTGCTGGATATCTCCGCCACAGGTTGCAAGCTGCGTTTTCCCGGCAATGTCAGCAGCAGCCTGCAGGCCGGCCAGGTCTATGAGCGGTTCACCGTGCAATTGCCTTTTGGCGCCATGACCGCAGCACTGGAACTGCGCCATGCGCAGTATGAAGAAAAGCTCGACATCACCTTTGTCGGCGCGCGCTTCCACCGCATGAGCGGCCTGGAGCAGCGCCAAATCGAGCGCTTTGTCTATCAACTGCAGCGCGAAGCCCGCCGCTTCGAAAGTGACGATCTGTTCTAACCCGCGCGCGCCAGCCCCTATCCGTCAGATCTGGATTCCCAGCTCCGCCAGGCGCGGCAGATCTTCCGGGCGGTCCACATCCCAGAGTTCCGGCAGCAGGTGATGACCCCAGTCCAGCTGCTGCAAGCGCTCCCGGGTCATGCGCAGAACCTGCTCCGTTCCCCAGGGTATGTCGCTGAACAGCAGCGCAGTGATGCGGCGCAACCCCAGCAACACATAGCCGCCATCCTCAGCCGGACCTATGACCACCGGCTGCCCCTGCAAGGCCGCACAGGCGTTGCTCAGGTAGCCCGCATCCAGCGCCGGGCAGTCGTTGCCAATCAGAATCACCGCGTCACTGTCCGCCAGACCCAAGGTGGCGATGCAGCGCATGCGCTCCCCAAGATCGCCCGCCGGCTGCTCGACCAGGGTCCAGCCAAGCTCTTCGGCCAAGGCCTGCAAGCTCGCGTCAGGCGCATCATCGAGCCAGAGAAAGCGCTCGCTGAAGCCCTCCATTGGCAGCTGCAACGCGCGCTCGAGCAGCAACCGTTGCAGATCGCAGGCGCCTTCCTGGCCCAGCGCAGGGATCAAGCGGGTTTTCACCCGCCCCGGTACCGGCGCACGCGCCAGCATATGCAAGGAGATCGACAGGCTCATAGCGGTGGCCCTCGGTGATATCGGCGCGCCAACTTTTCCGGGGCGACCCCGCAATAGTAAGACAAGCGCAAATGCCACATAAGTAACAAGGTACGCCATATTCCCCGTTGCTCCCAGCGTCTGCTGGAAGTCGACAGCGGCGGGCGCAAACAGCGCGGCCAGGCCAGACGCCGTAGGCGGCGACAGAGTTCCAGGTCCTCCATCAACGGCATATCCGCATAGCCGCCCAGCGCCGCGAAGGTCTCCCGGGCGACGAAGATACCCTGGTCGCCCGAGGCGATGCCGGTCAAGCGCGAGCGCAGACTGATCATGCTGCCGATGATGCGCAACATCGGCGCGCGCCCCGAGAGGCGCACATCGAAGCGCCCCCACAGCGGACGTTCGATCAGCACATCGAGCAGGCGGCGGATGGCTTCGGGGCTGACCCGGGTATCGGCATGCACGAACCACAGGTAGTCGCCGCGCGCCAGCGCCGCGCCCGCATTCATCTGCCGCGCCCGCCCGGCCGTGCAGCTCAGCAGCCGATCGACCCGAGCCGCCGCCAGCTCGCAAGTGGCGTCGCTGCTCCCACCGTCCACCAGCAACAGCTCGGCCCCGGCCGCACGCAACGCCGCCAGGTCGCCGAGCAGCAAGGGCAAGGCCTGCGCCTCGTTGCGCGCCGGGATAATCACGCTCAGCAACGGTTTCATGGCCGCAGCTCTGACTCACCGAGTGCAGCCGTTGCGGCATCCCCTGCCGGCAGCGGCTCGCTGTCGTGCATCTGCTGGTGCACCACCTGCTCGTCGACGCGCGGGTCGAGGGCCGCCGTCAGAGGCGAGCTGGTGGTGCTGTCGGGCATCGGCACATGATGCAGTGGCGCATCCTCGACCTGATGCAGATGGGTCACCCGCTCCGGCCGCACCCGGATGACCAGGATCAAGGCGCAGCCGCAGACGAAGGCGTAGAGCATATTGGCGCCGAAAAAGCGCATCAGCACCCCCGCCAGCAACGGGCCGAGACTGGCCCCCACGCCAAAGGTGACCAGCAGCATGGCCGTCAGGGATACTCGCCGCGCCCCTTCGACGTGGTCATTGGCCAGCGCCACCGCCAGCGGGTACAGACTGAACTGCAAGGCGCAGACGCTAAAGCCGACCACGAACAACAGCCACAGGCTCGCCTGCGGCTGCAGCGCCAGCGGCAGCGCCGCCAAGCTCAGCAAGAGGGCGCAGGTGTTGATCAAGCGCACCCGATCGTGCCGATCAGACAGCCAACCCAGCGGCCACTGCACCAGCAGCCCGGCCAGGATGCTGCAGCCCATAAACAGACCGACCTGCTCGGTGCTCAGGCCCATGCGCGTGCCATACAGCGGGGCCAAGCCGTAGAAGGCACCGATCAGCAGCCCCGACACCGCGATGGTGGTCAGCGACAGCGGCACTCGCTCGATAAAGAAGCGCAACTCCAGCGGGGCCGGATGCAGAGGCGCCGGGTGCAGCTTGTGGGTCAAGGCCACCGGCACCAGGCACAGGGCAAAACACAGCGCCACCAGCATCAGCAATTCCACCCCCAGTGCCGGATGCGCCACCAGCACCAACTGCCCGAGGATCAAGCCCAGGTAGGACGCGCCCATATAACCGGCAAACACCTGGCCGCGCTGGCTGCTGTCGGCCTGCTCGTTGAGCCAGCTTTCGATCACCATGTACTGGCACATCATGCACAGCCCCACCAGCAGGCGCAGCAGCAGCCACACCGACAACCAAGCACTCAGGCCATGGCCGAGCACCGCCGCGGTCACCACACCGGCGCAGGCCACATAGGCGCGAATGTGACCGACCCGGGCGATCAGCCGATGGCCCAGCTTGCCGCCCAGCACCAGCCCCAGGTAGTTGGCCGCCATCAGCGCGCCGACCCACAGGCCATCGGCGCTTTCCGCCAGACGCAGGCCCAGGTAGGTACTGAGCAAGCCCGAGCCCAGCAGCATCAGCAGGGTGGCGCAATACAACGAACTGAAGGATTTGAGGATCAGGGACATGGGCCGCCACGAGGCTCCTTGATAAGGCGCCGGACCCATGTCCGGCGGTAAGACTCTCTCAGGCCGTTGAAAAACTACTGCGCTCGGCTATGCAGCGTTGAAAGCGGCCTCAAAATGCTCATTTACAGCACGTAAACTGCGCTTTTTACTCACTACGCTCGCCCTGCAGGCCAGCCTGCGGCTGTTACTTCGCTGCGCTGCGTAGCGGCCATTTTCGCCTTGCCTAGCCGTCGCTCGCTACATTTTTCAACGGCCTGCTATGCCAGGGCGGCCAGCACGCGCCGTTCCCAGGGGGTGATTTCGTCGAAGAAACTCGTCAGTTCCAGGCTCTTGCTGGCCAGGTAGCCTTCGATAAACTCCTTGCCGAACAGCTCATGCGCCAACTGACTGCGCTTGAGCCGCTCGATGGCCGCATGCATGGTACAGGGTAGCGCCAACTCGTCCGGCACGCTGAACTCACCCTGGATCGGCGCACTGGGCTGCAACTGCTGCTCGATCCCATACAGCCCCGCCGCCAGGCTGGCGGCCAAGGCCAGGTAGGGGTTGGCATCGGCCCCCGGCAGGCGGTTCTCCACCCGCCGCGCCGCAGGCAGACTGGCCGGAATGCGCAAACCGGCTGCACGATTGTCCTCCGACCAGCAGGCGTTATTCGGCGAAGCATAGGGATGGCAGAGGCGCTGATAGGAGTTCACATGGGGCGCGAACAGCAGGGTGAAATCCGCCATGGCCGCCTGTTGGCCGCCGATAAACTGGTAGAACGCCGGCGTCGCCTGGCCATCGGCGGCGCTGAAGATATTCTGCCCACTGCCCTGCTCCACCACGCTCTGGTGGATATGCATGGAGCTGCCCGGCGTGTGTGCCAGTGGCTTGGCCATGCACACCAGATTGAGGCCGTGCTTGAGCCCCACCTCCTTGAGCAGATGCTTGAACAGCAGCGTCTGGTCGGCCAGTAGCAGCGGATCGCCATGCAGCAGGTTGATCTCGAACTGGCTGACGCCCATCTCGTGCATAAAGGTATCGCGTGGCAGGCCCAAGGCCGCCATGCAGCGATAGACCTCATTGAAGAACGGCCGCAGACCGTTATTGGAGCTGACACTGAAGGCCGCACCGCCCAGCTCGCGGCGCCCATCCAGGCCCAGCGGCGGTTGGAAGGGCTGCTGCGGATCGGGGTTGGCGGCAAACACGAAGAACTCCAGCTCGGTCGCCACCACGGGCTGCCAGCCATGGGCGGCGTAGCGGGCAACTACCTGCTTGAGCAAGGCACGGGTGGACAGGCCGGAGCCGCGACCATCCAGCTCATCCGCATCGCAGATCGCCAAGGCACGCGGGCTGTCACTCCAGGGCAGGCGGTGGATCTGACCGGGCACGGCATTCAACGCCAGGTCGCCATCATCGCTGCCGTAAAAACGCGGCGCCGGATAACCGCCCATGATGCATTGCAACAGCACGCCCCGGGCCAGCTGCAAGCGCCGCCCCTCGAGAAAGCCCTCAGCCGTCATCACCTTGCCGCGCGGCACCCCATTGAGATCTGGGGTCACGCATTCGATTTCATCGACACCCTGCAGCAATTCAGCCAAGGCGCTGCGGTTGAGGCTGTTCATCTGCCGTTGTCCCTATTTGTTGAATTCAGGCGCAATAAGCCGTACTCGAACGGCGATGCGTACAAAATACGCATCGCGCGTTCAAAATTTCAAGCAACGGCCTGCTTCAGCCTCGCCAGGGTCAATTTACGACCATATCCATCTATTTATTCGATTTAATCAGCCGAAGCCATGGCAAGCATAAAGCGCTCTTAATCGCTCTAAAATTAAAAGTAAGCACCTGTTTTATATGGATAAAGATCAACTATCGATGACATCGATTATTACCATGTCGCGGCTGCACTTCTTAATCAAATTCTCATAAGTAACATGGGCCCCGTACTCACTTACCGCCCTTACGAGGAGCCTGAACATGAAAAAGCACATTATCACCGCCCTATTTCTGACCAGCTTGTCTGCTAGCGCTTTCGCCTTGCCACAAGACGCCCCACAACCCCTGCTGGGGGAAAGCAAAGACGGCAGCGTAAAAACCCTGATCGGCTTTGGCAGCAATCCGCTGGCCGAGGGCGGCGCCGAGCGTCTGCAAGAGCGCCTGCGGGTTGCCGAAGACGGTGCCGAGCGTGTCGGCGTGGAGCGCCTGGCCGAAGGTGGCGCCGAGCGCCTGCAAGAGCGCCTGCGTGTAGCTGAAGGCGGTAGCGAGCGTGCAGGCCTGAATCGCCTGGCCGAAGGTGGTTCTGACCGTCTGCTAGAGCGTCTGCGGGTTGTCGAAGACGGTGCCGAGCGCGCTGGCCTGAATCGCCTGGCCGAAAGCGGTGCCGAGCGCCTGCAAGAACGCCTGCGGGTGGCTGCAGACGGTGCCGATCGCGTTGGTCAGTATCGTCTGGCCGAAGGTGGTGCCGAACGCCTGCTAGCCCGGATGTTTCATAAAAACGGCAGGCTGCTCAAACTTTAAGCAGGCTGCCGTTTTTGCTTGCGTGTTAAAGACCGAGCCAAGCGCGGCCAGACT
>Ga0209343_10003819_pt1 | contig 18827 bp, 20 predicted proteins | sample RifCSPlowO2_02_FD_184026 | JGI IMG/M metagenome (GOLD analysis project Ga0209343, IMG submission 184026) | Groundwater microbial communities from Rifle, Colorado - Rifle CSP2_plank lowO2_0.2 (SPAdes) (version 2) | ecosystem: Environmental > Aquatic > Deep subsurface > Groundwater | place... | reverse complement strand
TTCCAGCCTGATTCGTCAATGGCGAATCCTTTCTCTAGGGCAAGCTCCCTTGTTAACTCCATCGGAAAGCCGTAACTCTCATAAAGATAAAAGGCGTCGTTCCCCGAAACAATTTTATCGCTTTTCTGCAAAATAAGTTTTTCAAATTCTTTAAGACCTTTCCCAAGAGTATTGGAAAATTTTTCTTCCTCTTTTTGAATTACCGTCAGAATGTCTTCTCTTTTAGCAGAAAGTTCCGGATAAGATTTCTTATATAATTCAATCACCTTTTGGGACAATAGTATTAAAAAGTTAGATTCTAGCTCTAAAAGCCTGCCGTGTCTGATAGCCCTGCGAATTATCCGGCGCAAAACATATCCTGTCCCAATATTGGAAGGCATGACACCATCGGCAATTAAAAAAGCGGCAGCTCGGGCATGGTCGGCGATTATTCTTACCGAACGGGCTTCGTCCGGAACGTCGCGGTGCGAAATCAACTCAATTAAAGGCCGGAATAAATCGGTCTCAAAAATGGTCGGCGCGCCCTGGACTATCATTGCCAATCGTTCAAACCCCATGCCTGTATCGACACCGTTTTGTTTAAGCGGCTTCAGAGTTTTGTCGGGCTGGCAGTAATATTGGTTAAAAACGATATTCCAAACCTCCAGGCCATCCACGTAAATTTCGGATGTCGGGCCGCAAGGGCCTTCGTTCCCGGTCGGGCCCCAGAAGTTATCGCTCCTTCCGGCTTTTTTTATTCTGTTGACGCTTACGCCGAGTGATTTCCAGACGGCGATTGATTCCTCGTCTGCCGGCACCTCCGAATCGCCTTCAAAAACAGAAACGTAGATACGCTCCGGCGTAATCTTTAGCTCTTTCGTTATAAATTCCCAGCCAAACTTTATAGCTTCTTCTTTGAAATAGCCGCCAAAACTGAAATTTCCGAGCATTTCAAAAAACGTAAGATGAGATTCGTCTCCCACCTCGTCTATATCAGAAGTCCTGAATGATTTTTGAACGGAAACAGTGTTTTGTGAGCCAAAGTCTTCAATTGGATCTTTCTTCCCAACATAATAAGGCTTAAATTGCTGCATTCCGGCCGAAGTTAAAAGCACCGACGGATCGTCTTTCGGCAAAAGAGAAGAGGATGGCACAATCTTATGCCCGTTCTTTTCAAAAAAGTTTAAAAATTTTTCTCTTATTTCCCGCGATGTCATAAAGCAATAGTAATAAAAAACGGCTTAATTATCAACCAGGAAGTAAAAAAAATCCTCCTACGATGGCAGGAGGTCTTTTGAACCCATGATTCCCATTTCATAGAGTTCCATCCTTGCGAACAGAAGGGCTTCTGTTTCAAGCAGGGTCATATAACGAACATTTTTGGACTCCTCAAGTCCTAACTGAGTCCAAAACCTGATACCGATTTCCTCCAGAGAAAATCCCTCGAAATACCTTAGCTTGAGCAATTCCCGATACACCATCGGCAACCGGCTCAGAACTTTCGCGATGATGTCTTTCGTCAGCGTTGCTTCAAGAACCGCATCCGGTTCCGGCTCGTACTCAAGTCCGAATGCATAACAATAAGTAGGTCGTTTGTTCGGATCATCCGCGTAGATCGGCACGGCCAGCCTCGTGGTTATTAAAAAGAATAACCTATCAACTCTTTAGTTAACACGGATTATAGTGTTTTGTCAATTACCGCTCCACCGAGTATTTCTCCTATCTTGGAATAAAAAACAATACTTTGCCCGGGAGTGATGGCTCGCTGGGGCTCATCAAAAACCACTTTTAATTTTTGGAATTTTGATTTTTTGTTTTTGAACTTGTTTCGGATTTCGTGCTTCGGATTTCGGATTTCAAAAAACAAGGCTTTTTGCAGTGGTTGTCTGTAGCGAATTCGCGCCAAACACTTGAGAGGCAACCTGAGCGCTTTTCCGGAAATCCAACTCGCCTCTTTTGCCAAAAGAGCTTTTTCAAAAAGCGCGCCATCGGACGTTTCGGCGACAATCAGCGTGTTATTTTTGAAATCTTTTTTGGCGACATAATAAGGAACGCCGCCTCCGGTCGTGCCTATTCCCTTTCTTTGGCCGATTGTGTAAAAACTTAAACCGTCATGAGTTCCGACTCTCTCGCCTTTCAAAGTCAAAATCGGCCCGGGATTTTTACCTAATTGCGATTTCAAAAATTCCGCGACGTCGATTTCGCCAATGAAACACACTCCTTGCGAATCGGGCTTCTCAGCCGTGGGCAGCTTCCATTTTTTTGCCATCGCTCTGACTTGCGGTTTTTTATACTCGCCTATCGGAAAAAGGCAATATTTTAACTGCTTTTGTGTCAAAGTCCACAAAAAATATGATTGATCTTTGTTTAAATCTTTAGCAATTTTCAATTTACAATTTTCAATTTTCAATGAATTTCCAATGTTTAAATTTTCAATTTTTTTTGAATTTTGAATTTGAGATTTGTTTGGAAATTGGGATTTAGAAATTGGAAATTCCCGCTGTAAGCGGGTATAGTGTCCGGTCGCAATATAGTCGGCGCCCAAAGCAAGAGCTTTTTTCAAAAATAATCCGAATTTGATTTCGCGGTTGCACATTATGTCCGGATTGGGCGTGCGGCCGGCGGCGTATTCGGCAACCATATAATCAACAACGGATTTTTTATAATCCTGTTCAAAATCAAAAACGTAAAAAGGGATTCCCATTTGACCGGCGACCCGGCGCGCGTCGGCCGCATCTTCAGCGGCGCAACCGGTCAAAGACCAGCCCTTCATATAAACTCCTACAACGTCATAACCCTTACGTTTCAATAAAAAAGCGGCGACGCTTGAATCTACGCCACCCGACATTGCTACAAAAACTTTTATTTTTTTCTTAGCCATAACTAAAATAGTTATGCCACAAAAAATAAAAAAGCGCAATCAAATAGATTGCGCTTGGCCGCAACTTAATGCGGTCTGAAACCTGAAAAAATGACATGCGATATCAGACTGATGATGACGGTGAGAGAGACAAACAGTAGTACGGTCAATGCCACAAGGAATTTCCTTTTTGCGTCGAGGTCTTCCATATCATCATTAGTTGGCCAGTGATTTATTCCGCCGAAAAAGATGAAAATCAGAACTGTAGCAGGGCCAATAATTTTCTGGGAAACCAGTATAAAAGTCGCCGCCAAAATCATAATCACCCATTTAACTCTTTGATAGTGGGCCCCCGTCGCCGCGTACAAGACATGTCCTCCGTCAAGCTGACCGAAGGGCATCAGATTTGCTAAAGTTAGAAGAACGCCTATGACAATGGCAAAAGAAATCTGGTCTACCGAATGTTGCGTCAGGTAATCCCCCCATCTTGGGAAAAGCAATGCTATTGTGGCGATTGTTCCTGCCCAAGGACCGGCTACTCCGATATCAAAAAGCGCTTTACGGTTAGGAATCGTTTTGGCGTTCATGGTAATCATCGCTCCAAGCGTCCCGAGTGGGATTATAGGCAGAGGGATAAACATCGGGCCAGTGGCTTCAACTCCCCACCATTTTGCGGCAAAATAATGACCCAACTCGTGAGACAATAGGATAAACATCAACGCGAATGCGAATGGTAGGCCATATTTTATTGACAGAGGATTATAAATATCAAACTGGCCAGCATACCAAGTCGCCGCGAAAGCGCAAGAAATGAAAGTTGCGACAAAAAGCCAAAAACGCAGGTTTCTGAGCCAGTTGCCCATTGCTTATCCGCCTTATATAATTGTTAAATAACTTACCGCATAATATACATGAAAATCATCGTAAAAGCAAGGCCAAATAGCAAAAACGAATCAGTGGAAAAAATAGACGATTTGCATTTTGAAGTTTCCGTAAAAGAACCGCCGGTGAAAGGAATGGCGAATGAAGCGATAAGAAGGGCACTCGCCGCTTATTTTAAAATTTCGCCATCGCGGGTGAACATTGTTGCCGGTCACACATCTAAAAGTAAAATTGTAGAAATAAAGTAACCCCTTAATAGGGTTAATTTTTTTGCCGCGCCTTACTAATACTTATTACTTCGATATAAATATCTGCATAATCCAGGTGCGGAAAAACATGGCCTTGAGGCAAGTCGAGGCTTAACGCACTGCGCTCAATTCTATTGATTCGGGCGCTGATCCAAAGTGGCGTGCAGACCATGTCCGGGTCGCCCTTTGGCGAAAGGCCCATTTGGCAACTTTTGAAATTTTCTTCTATCAATTTTTGGTAATTATCCAGCCAAGTATTCGGCCCGGTATCGATAATTATCGTAATGGTGTCAATTTGGAATGGTCTATTGCCGGCGTAAAAGTAGGCGCGCCCGCTTGATGTAAACATTGCGGTGCCCCGGCCGTTTTTAACCTTTTCCTTCCATAATTGATAGTCGCCGGGAGAGATCTTAAATAAAAAACTGAATTTAGCCGATGCCGGATCTTTCAAGACAATATTCAAAACCCGAGTTTCGTTATCCATCTGCACGAGAATGGGCGTTGCGATTGTTATTGCTTTTTGATAGCGCGTGTTGAACACAATCCCGCCAAATTCGGCATTACTTACCCCTTCAGCGCCGTAAGCCCGTCGCGAGCTAAGAAAAGACGCCGCCAAAAGCAGAACATATAATATCGCCAATACTCCGACAGTAGTGGCGAAAAAGCCCAGAAGCTCTTTGGTATGCTTTTCCATTTGGAAATCCTCATAAATTTTAAAGAGCGCTGTTTCTCTACTCTATACAACAAAATCATGAATACTACAACCGCATCTATAATTGCGACCGCAATTATAGATGCGGTTTAAAAAATAAAAATCCCGACAATAAATGAAATGTCGGGACTCAATCTGTAGTTAATAATTTTTAGCAGACGTTGTAACCGCAGTTGACGCATCTCACGCAGCCCTCTTCATAAACGAGGGCACTCTGCTTGCACTTGGGGCAGCGGTTTCCTTTGCTTAAGACGGGCTCCGCATCATTCTTATCTTTTTCTTTGGCCGCTTTGGGCTTAATGTTATCATCGTCTATAAACCCGAAACGCTTCAGGTAAATCTCAATGGCCTTGGAAATACCATCGGCAAGCGAAGTAATCTTCCCCTTGCCAAATCCGGCAACCCGGCTTCCGCCGATTCCCTTAAGCTGGTCCTTGAGTTGAATAAGCCGTTCGATTGACGATTTCGGCGATTCAAGGCGCAAGAACGACGAAGCAAGGCGTCCGATGGCTTCGGCGTCGGCAGCGGCATCGGTACCGGCCTTAGCAACGTTAATAAATACCTCAAAGGGTTCGTTGGGGCCGATATCGGGGTCAAAGTTGATAGTCACAAACGCGGCGCCGTCCGGCGTCTCCACTCTAATGGTGGGTCCCAAAACCAGATCGGGCCGGGAGCGGATAAAATCGCGCGACTCTTTAGCTTTTTGTTTTCCGCTGATTCCGACCGAAAGGACGCCGCCTTTGCAGCCGTCCCTGAAGACGGTGATCCCCAGGCAACTGGACTCATATGCCTGCCAGTAGACTTTTTCAATATCGGCAACAGTAGCGGAGTTCGAAAGGTTAATCGTTTTAGACACGCCGTTATCGGTATGCCTTTGGAAAGCGGCCTGAATCTTGACATGCCACCGGTAAGGAATTTCATGGGTGGTGACAAAAACTCTTTTCACGTCATCCGGAATGTTAAGATCGCCAACGTGTCCGCTATTTTTGACTTCCTCTTCGAACATCGGAGAGTAAAATCCCCGTTCGCGGGCGATCTCCATGAGCCGATCAAAACCGGGTTGAATCCGATAAAGGATCCTATCCTCAAACTGATGCCTTTCCGTCAATCCATAGTATGGTTCAATGCCGCCGGAACATCCGGCAAGGATTCTGATTTCGCCGGTGGGAGCAATTGTCGTGATCGTGCAGTTGCGAATCGGTTTTTGATCCTTATAAATACTCTGATCCCAGAGCGGAAACGCTCCCCTTGCTTCGGCAAGCTTTTCTGATTCGTTATGGCCAATTTTATTGATGAATCCCTGAATTTCTTCAGCAACCCTGCAGGTTTCTTCCGAGGCGTAAGGAACGCCTAAAAACGCAAGCATATCCGCAAAGCCCATTATACCAAGCCCGATCCGACGAATCTTGTGAGCAAGCTCCATAATCTGCGGCAAGGGATAGGGATTCATCTCAATAACGTTGTCAAGAAAAATAACCGCAAGCCGGACTGCCTTCTCAAGTTCTTCCCAGTTTATAACATACTTATCGCCTTCTCTGACAACAAACTTAACAAGATTGATAGAGCCCAGATTGCAAACATCGAAATCAAACAGCGGCTGCTCGCCGCACGGATTTGTGGCTTCTATCGTCATGAGCCCCTGGAGCGGATTGGCTGGCGATCGGTTGGTCTTATCAATGAACCAAAGGCCAGGGTCTCCGGTTTCCCAAGCCATTTTCACGATCAGGTCAAAAACTTTACGGGCCTCGAGGTGTTTTACGACCTGACCGTCTTTCGGATCAATCAGGTCATATTCGGCATCTTCTTTTACGGCTTTCATAAAGACGTCGGTTGCGGCAACGGAGATATTGAAGTTGGCAATCTGAGTTTCAAGAAGCGAAATCCTAAGCTGGTCCAAACCGCGCCTGCTGTAAATATAGGGCTTGGTGCGTTCAAAGGTGGTAATATTTTTATCCGTCAGTTGGCTTTTACAGGCGATAAATTCCAAAATATCCGGATGATGGACGTTCATAATGGCCATGTTAGCGCCGCGGCGCATTCCGCCTTGCTTAACAAACTCCGTTGATGTGTTGAAGACTTTCAGAAATGAAACCGGACCGGAAGACATCCCGCGGGTAGAACCGACAAGTGCGCCTTTCGGGCGCAACTTAGAAAAAGAAAAACCGGTGCCTCCGCCTGACTTGTGAATTATTGCCTGGTTCTTGAGAGCTTCATAGATGCCATTCATTGAGTCGTATATGGGGAGAACGAAACAAGCGGAAAACTGCAAGCCGTTACCTGTCCCGGCATTGTAAAGTGTCGGAGCATTCGGAAAGAATTTTCTTTCGGCAAATAGAGTATAAAAGTTCTTGGCCGTGTCAATTATATCTTCTTCTGAACGGCTGTACTTTTTCCCCGCTGAAGCGATGTAATAAGCAACGCGCCAGCACATTTCTTCTCTTGTTTCAATAATATTCCCCTCCCGATCACGCCTCAAAAAACGCTCATTAACGAGCTTAATAGCATCAGGGGTCCAATTGCACGGCGCAAGGCCCTCTGGGATAGGAGCGATAAAGATGTTCTGCAATTCGCCCATGATGTACTCCTTTTTTTATTTTTTAAAAGACCAAAAATAATAAACTGCTTAAGCAGTTAAAAGAATATAGCATGAGAAAATTTTCCGGTCAAAATAAAAGTATGTGGACAAATTGTCATGAAACCCATAACATATAATATGCAACATTTAGCGCATAACGTGTGGTAAAAGATTTTTTTAATATTTTATGTTGCATGTTACGTGTTGTGTGTTATGTGAAATTATGCTGTCAATAAATGATCTGAGAGTCGGAACACATATTGTTTACGAGGGCGCACCTTACGAAATTTTAGAAGTTCAGCATTTGCATATCGGGCGGGGTAGCTCTTCAATTCAGACAAAACTTAAAAACTTGAAAACGGGACAAATATTAGCGCGCAATTTCAAGCCGGCCGATATGTTTGAAAAAGCCGGAATTGAAAAACAAAAGGTAAAATATATGTATCGTCACCGAGGCGAATATTGGTTTTCGGAAGAACAAAACCCGAAGAACAGGTTTGTGCTATCCGAAGAGCAACTCGGCGATACTATTCGCTTCCTAAAGCCCAATACGACCGTTGAAGCTTTAAATTTTAAAGAGAACATGCTCAACATAAATTTGCCCATAAAAATGGACTTTAAAGTCGTTGAGGCGCCTCCCGCCATTCGGGGCAATACGGCGCAGGGCGGCAATAAGACTGTGACGATAGAAACTGGCGCCCAAATAATCGCGCCTCTATTTATAAACGAAGGCGACACCATAAGAGTAAATACCCAGACGGGAATGTATGTGGAGAGGACGGAAAAAGGACACTGATAGCGACACCGATTACGAAGGACACGCGAATTTACGAATTTTATTAGTGTTACTCGTGTGAATTCGTGTATTTAGTGTCGCTTCTAACCTTTCCAAAACTCTCTCCAGCCAATTATAAATCCCACGATCAAAATACCGGCAATCCAAATCCAATGCTTAAAGACCGTAAACTCCGCGTACAAATCAAAAGCTCCGGAGAGCCAATAGCTGGCGTAAATCACAATTGGTATCCAAATCACAGCTCCGAGAAGATTAAAAAAGAAAAACTTACCAAACGGCAGTTTCAATACTCCGGCCAAATATGGAATAAACAACCGGAAACCGACAAGAAATCGCGATAAAAAAATTGATTTTCCGGAATGTTTTTGAAAAAATTGTTTTGTCTTATCGAGCCGCGCCTGGGTAATGTGGAAATGATCGGTGACAATCTGAAGAATTATTTCTCCTTTTTTTCTGCCTATCCAATAAGCCATATTATCGGCAATTAAAACACCTAAAAGGCACACTAAGACAAAGTTACCAAGTTTACCGAATCCAAGAGAGGCTACATACCCTGCGGCTATCAAAACCGCTTCTTCGGGTATGGGTAAAATATGCGATACGCTAATTACCGACAATATCGCTAAATATGAAAATTCCACTATATAAACAGACAAAAAATCGAACAGCATGGATTACAGCCTAATTCTATCGCCAGGATTTATTTTTCTTTTGTCCCGTTCAGACTTAATAATCTCGGCATCTTTTTGAACAAGAGATTTGAGAGATATCTGAGCTTCAGGTGTTTCAACCGTCATTTTTTTCTTTGAAATCATGGCTTCTTCTAAAACTTTTCTTAATTCTCCCGTATCAGGAGCCTTTCGCTGTCTTTTTTCTTCCGGCCTGAAAAATGACGCCGGCGCCGGTTTTCTTTGGAGTCTTTGGTCCGACCGGGACATATTGTCGTGGCGAGGCGGATGATCATTATACGGCCTTGAAGGCCGCTGCCCTTCAAAAGAAGGAGCGGCGGGAGTCCTCGCCTTTGTAAAGCAATCCTTGCAATATACCGGCCGCACGCCGTCCGGCTTGAACGGCACCTCAATTCCTTTCTTGCAAGTGGCGCAAAAAGCTTCAAATGCTTTTGTGTTTCTTACCTCTTGAGAAAATTCCCGGCGCGGTTCTCTTGTCTCTTCACTCGCCTGTCCGGTAGGCAAGCCTGCTCTTTGTTCCTCTTCGGGAACAAGCCCCGTTGCTCGAGCGATAGCTTCTTCCACCTGAGTCCTCGGCATGCCGTAAGTTTTCCTTGAATATTCACTGATTTCATCGGTATAAGACACTTCGGGCCGGGGCATCGGCGGCAAAGTGATAGCCGAAAAGGGCCTGGAAGGTACGCCATCAATCATAAGACGCAAGTAGACATTGTAATTGGGAAGATTCAATAAGTCCTGCGCCAGAATATCAGGCCCGAATTGTTTTTCTTCTAAAAATGTCACGTCCTCAGCACCAGTCCTGAAAGCGACAAAAGTGCCAACATTGCCAAAAACCGCGTCTTTTACCTTAACATTCTGGTCGTTTACCAGCTGGCCAATGTATTGATTGGTAATAATAAGATTTAGGCGATATTTGCGGGCCTCTGAAAGAATCGTGGCAAAGCTATCCGTGACGAAATTTTGAAACTCGTCGACATAAAGGTAAAAATCGTTGCGTTTCTCTTCGAGAATATCCACACGACTCATAGCGGCAAGCTGAATTTTTGTGATGAGCATGCCGCCCAAAAGTTTTGAATTATCCTCGCCTATACGGCCTTTTGAAAGGTTCATTATGATGATTTTTCCCTCATCCATGGCCTTTCTAAAATCAAAAGTCGAATGTGGCTGGCCGATAATGTTTCTGATAATTGTCGCCGAACTGAATTGGCCGATTTTGTTCTGAATTGCGGCCGTGGCTTCTTGCTCGTATTTTTGCTGATAACTGGCATACTCTTGCGTCCAGAAAGTTTTAATAATCGGATCTGTAAGCTGATTAACTATTGTCTTCCTGAAAATCTTGTCGGAAAACATCCTGTTGACGCCAAGAAGCGTCGTGCCGGGAATCTCCAATAGCGCTAAAATAGTGTTATTTAATATATATTCCATTCTCGCCGACCAGACATCCGGCCAGATTTTTTTAAAAACTCCCATCAAACCTGACGCGATAAGGTGCCGCGATTCCGGATTGACATTTTCCATGGCATTAAAACCAACCGGATAGTCCATGTCGGCCGGATTAAAATAAATAACATCATTGATTCTCTCCTTGGGGACATAGTTTAAAAGAAGTTCGGCCATATCGCCGTGGGGATCGACAAATCCTATGCCGCGGCCGGCATTGATATCGTGGACCATCATATTCATCAAAAGAGTGGTTTTCCCAGTGCCCGTTTGCCCTATGACATACATATGGCGCCTGCGGTCGTCGGTTTTAATTCCAAATCGCCGCCTTTCGTTTCGAAAGCTGGTTTCGGCAAAAAATGTTATTTCATCATTCATAAAGTTACGAATTTACGAATTTTATTTCGTAGCCCCTTACCCTACGGGTAAAGAGACGGGGGGTTCGGCCTTTTTAGATTCTACATGGCGCAAAGTCGGCGCTTTGACAACTACTAGCGGATAGTGATAAACGGTAGCTAACTCTTCAGCGTTAAGAGTAAAGTCCTTTCCCTTGGGTTTGCTGGGCCATTTTCGCTTAATGAATCGCTCGATAAAATTCTTTTTCTTAAGATACTCCCGCCTTTTTTTAAAAAATGGATAATCAGCCGACGTGCCGACGTCACTGTTCGGCTTAAAGCCGTTCATATTGACGGTATTGAACTGTTTGAAAGCGCCCAACACCGCGGCGATATTGGCCTTGTTGAAAACGTCAGAACGGGCAATGTACGCGAAGCGAATCGAAGATTTAAAAAGCAGTTTTGAAACCTTGGCTTCAACGCCTTCGGCCACCAGTTTTTCCCCGGGTGAAAGCGTCAATTGTTTTTCCGCTTTTTCATCAGATTTGCGTTCCGCCCATTCAGGAAAAACAAAGGCTCCCTTTGCTAAATTAAGCATGAACTCAGCGGCTTCGCCGGAAAAATTTCCAAAAAATCCTTTTTTAGCTTCTTTCCTGCGGCCGTGCATTTTATCAATCTGAGCCTGAGCCGCTTCTTTTATTTTCTTTTCTTCGTCAAAACTCAGCGGTTTGACTATGTATTGTACGAAAATATTTTCACTCGGTTTTAATTTCGAAAGAATTTCTAAAAACGCGGCTATCGGATCAACCCGTCTCTCCTCTTCTTTTTCTTCAAACTGGGGGTAGGTTCTTAGTGGATAAAAATCATCCCTTGCCAAAACCAATTCAACGCCGGCAATATCAAAATTTTTTGACGGAACTTTACTTGCCAGGGGCCCGGCATAATCAAGAGTCTCATGAATTTCCGCGCCCGGATACTGGGCGTAAATCTGGGCTTCAACCAGATTACGGTATTGTTCCGGAGTTCTTACAAAAAAATAAACGCCCCCGTCAATACCGGCTATCTCCAAACTAAACCACTCCTGGACCTTGCCCTTCCAGTATTTATCCCAGAATTTTATTTTTGTCTGAACACCATGCAACCCGGCAAAAATCTGCTCCATGGATTTGGGTGTTCGTTGGACGTCTCGCGGAACTTTAACTTCAAGTAAAATCCAGTTGATTTTTTTGACGGCCTTAGCTTTCAAATACTTGGTCCAAAGCTCAATAAAAGCCGAAAACAAAGCGACGGGAAGCCAAAGCCACCACAAAGACAGAAATACCCCGATAATTTGATATAAAATATCCATGCTTACAAAATATTAAACAGCATGGATATTATACCAAAATACACGTATTTCGTAAATCCCCACACTTATGTATAAGTGTGGGGACAAAACTAAGCCAATACGAATTTCTCATTATCCAGTCTCTTGAAAGTCTTACGATTCTGGAGATTAAGCAGAATCGTGTTTTCCTTGACCATCCGGCGCGATAGAACTTGTTTGATTATTTCCTCTTTTGACAGCGCGCCACCTGCCTTTTTTAGGACATTCACCATTACATCCTTTACCGTCCCTGGCTCGTATCCCCAATCGCGCAAGGCATAGGTGCCTCGGCCGACCAGGACGAATCGTGAGTCTTTTATAAGTTCGTTGTGGACAGTTTGCGGATGAGCCTTTCTGGTGCCAAATGAAATTTTATTGATAAGGTCGCAAACTTGACGGAAATGAAGCGGGTTTTGCTCGCGCTTCAGCACCAGATACGCTTTATCTTTGACACCTCTTGGAGAAACCTCCGGAGATTGAGTGAGACCCCACTCACCGAATGGATTTTTAGAAATATGTCGCGAAAGAGAAAGATAAGAGGCCAGAGAAGCGGGCTCGGGGTTAAGATTGGCCATTTTTGCCGCCTCAAGTTTCAATGCGTTTATCATGGAGTCGTGGCTAAGAAGTTTGTTGCTTGAAGCGATATATTTTTTAATGGCAGAAGCAAGTTCAACGACGTCTTTACAAACGCCCGCGCTGTGACTCCAGGCCGGATGCAGATTATCATTGCCCTCAAAATATACCAACCTCTTTTTGCCCAAAGCCAAAACAAAATTAACAGCGTTCTCGGATTTTTTTTCCTCCGGCAATAAAATAGAACCGAGCTCTTTTAAAAGCACATCTTCGCGCCTAATACCGCCGCAGGCTTTCAAATGATTGCCAACAAGTTGAAAAACAGGCTCAAGTTTGGCCGTGATAGTGTCCCGACTCAATTGTTTTAATCCCTCCGATTCAATCTGGCGCACCCTTTCGCGAGTGATGCCGAACTGTTTTCCGATCGCTTCTAGAGTTTGTCCTCGGCTTGAACTAAGACCGAATCGTTTCTCAATAATTTCTCGAGTCCTCGGATTAAGTGTTGAAATAATATCTTTCAATAAATTTTTGAAATTTTGCTCAGCCATATTTCTGTGACTATGTTGTGCGGTCACGTAAATTAATAATAATAGATATCTATTAAGATATCACGATAGTTTAGCTCTGTCAAAGACTTTCCCACAATTAATAAAAGTCGTCAACCCCGCCCTTGAGATTCCTTTAAAACATATATGGTCATATATAGAAATCTCAAGGGCGGGGTCAAGCTCGGATTTTAGTAAGCCATTTTTGCCACGAGACTAATATTGGGGAAGCAATAAAAATTGATGAATACGTTCCGGCAAAAATGCCTACCGAAAGCGTAAGAATAAAATATTTCAATGTCTGGCCGCCGAAAAAATAAAGCGCGAAAAGAGTCAGAAGCACCGTTAATGAAGTATTAATAGAGCGCGTCAGTGTTTCGTTGACGCTGCGGTTCACAACCTCCTCAAAACTAAGATGGACGTAAAGTCTGAGATTTTCACGAAGGCGATCAAAGACTACAATGGTATCGTGAACGGAAAAACCGAGAACGACTAATAGCGCCACGATAAAATTAGAATCAATCTCAATGCCGTAAAAATAGCCAAGATAAGAAAAAAGACCTAATGGTATCGCGACATCGTGAAATAAAGCGACCAAAGTTACGACGCCATAACGCCACGAATTCATCCCAACACCTCCAGTATGAGCGTGGAGACGAGTCAGTCCCGAAACTCGCCTGAAGGCCCAGGCAATATAGAGAGAAATACAGAGAAGGACTACAACAATGGCCATTATTGCCTTTCGCTTTAATTCCGCGCCAATAGTCGGGCCAACGCTGGAAAAACGCCGCTCTTCTATCTGCGACATATTTTTTTGTGCCGCCTCCGTCAAAGTCGCTATTATATCTTGATGGGTTTTTTCATCGCTCTGGACTATCGTGAGCAAAAATTCCTTATCGCCCACCGGCGAAATCTTAAACGCGCCGAGATTCAGGGGTTTTAATATCCGCATTATTTCTTCGCTATTTGGCCGCGTGCCCTGGGTATAAATCAGTTCAAGGTTGGACCCGCCCTTAAAATCAATGCCAAGCTCAAGCTGCCACAAAACTAAAGCAATAATGCTCGCGCCAATGGCGATGCCGGAAATAATGTAATATATTTTTCTCTTTCCTATTATGTTTAGCATACTTATATAAGACTGCTTTCTTTACGAGGCCGGACACCCATTAACCAAGGCACCCGTTCAAGGATTTGGATGGGGACAAGTTTAAGAAATGAGCGCGTCACGAAAATGGCGGAAAACATGCTGATAATCACGCCAATGCCCAGAGTCAGCGCGAATCCTCTGATGATGCTCGTAGTAAAATAGTACAAAACGACGGTGGTGATGAGAGTGGAAATGTTTGAATCGCGTATGGAGGGCCAGGCGCGGTGAAACCCGTCATTAATGGCCATTGTCAGGTTTTTCCCGCCTCTCACCTCTTCTTTCATGCGCTCAAAAATAAGAATGTTGGCGTCAACGGCCATACCAATGGACAAAATGAAGCCGGCAACGCCAGCGAGAGTCAGGGTTACCGGAATAAGTTTAAATAAAAATAAAACCAGAACGGCATATATTACCAGCGCCATGACGGCAATTAATCCCGGCAAGCGGTAAAAAAGAATCATAAAAATCGCAACCGCCAAGAACCCAAGCAGGCCGGCAAAAATGCTCTTTTGAAATGAATCCTGACCCAAAGAAGCGCCAACCGAGTCTTCAGAAATTATTTGTATAGGCACAGGTAGGGCCCCTTCATTAAGATACTGCGCCAATTGCTTCGCCTCATTGATGTTAAAACTGCCCGAAATTTGCGCTTCTCCTCCGCTGATCGCCTGCTGTACAGTCGGAGTCGTAAGCGGCCTGCCATCCAAGTAAATAGCCAAAGGCTTGCCGATATTTTTTCCCGTGAGCTCTTCAAAAAGTTTAGCGCCTTCATTATTAAACTTAAGATTTACTATCGGCTGATTGTTCTGATCAAAACCAACGCGCGCGTATTCCAAATACTTTCCTGTCAGGTCTGTCGGCTTAAAGTAAGGATCAATCACTAAGTAATCTTGATTGCCGGCTTTTTGCTCGCTTAAGATTTTTTGGGTTTCCGATTCCGGAAGCTGTTCTTTGAATTCCAGATCCGGCGTCAACCCGATCAGTTGCTTCGCGACGCCTATGTCCTTGATATCCGCTAGTTCAACTATAAGTCGATGTTCCAATCCGCTTTGGTCAACCTCAACCAACGGTTCGCTGACGCCAAAAGCATTGACCCTGCGCTCAATCACATCGCGGAGGCCGTTCATCGCCGAAGAAATTTCGCCGGAGGGAACTTTAGAAACATCGGCGCGGTAAACCAAATGAGTCCCGCCCGCCAAATCCAGACCAAGTTTAAACGGCATTTTTATGAAATTCGGAATTTTAATTGGACTAAAAACATTAATCTTGGCAACGGCCTTGTCCCAAATAAGCGGATAAACAAAAAAAGCCGCGACAAGAGCCGCAAGCAAAATTAAAAGCGCCATTAAGCGGACTTTATTTTTGGCGTCTAACTTAAATAGTTGGTCAGGAGAAAATCGGGACATGTAAAAAAATCAAAAATCAAAATTAATATATTTCATTATGGAATAGATAGTAAAATTTTTATATGATTGTGTCAATAAAAAAACCCACCACTAGTGGCGGTTTTCTTCGTCATGAAACGGTTCCCCGGCCCCCGACTGATCTGGATCAAGCTTGATGCCAAGCTCTTTAAACGATTCTTTATCTTGTTCGGTAAAACAGACACGCTTTGTGCGTATCATAAAATGCGGTTCTCCTGTGCCCAGAGGATAGATGATAAAAGATAATTTAAGCGGCTCAATCACAATATGAGCGGAGCTATCGCCTTTAGTAAAGGCTGCTTGAATATTTTTCCAAGCTTTGACAACTTCCAGAGACATGCCGATTAGCTCACTTATTGAATTCTGAAGTGCTTCTTCCAAAGCCGCCGCCGCATCAGTAAGCTCTTTCTGCAATGTTTCCAGCTCATCAGGTTCCATTGTCTGGCCTTTTTTTATATAGTAAAAAGAACTTTACAGTATTATATCACAAAAATTATTTCTTGTCCATCATAAACCGCCATCTCTTTTTTGACCAAAATTCTCCTGCGTAATTTACTCCTATCCTAGGCAATTTTTTAATTTTGAATTGTAATTTTGATTTTTGACTTTTGATTTTTGAATTATTTTCAACCCACAAGCCTGTTTTTGGCGAAGCGATTTTATTATTGAAACTTTTATCGATTTTTAACGCTTTTGTAATCCGGGCGGGGCCGGAAATTCCTTCTACTTCTCTTATCAATATCGCCGCGGGGTGTCCTTTTCTGCCGCAGACAATATTCAAAAGCCAGTGCATGCCATAGGTAAAATAAACATACCAACAGCCGCCATGTTCAAACATCGGCGCGTTGCGCGCTGTCAGGCCGAAGCGGGCATGCGACGCCTTATCTTGCGGCCCGTCGTAGGCCTCAACATCAGTAATCATAAAACGGACGGTCTTGCGGCCTATCCGTCTTACTAAATATTTTCCCAATAATTCCGGCGCCACTTCCAACACCGGCCGCTCAAAAAACTTTTTATCTAGAATCTTCATGTTTAAACCAGTCTTTTTATCTCGTCTAAAACTTCTTTCGGAATCGGATTTCTTTCCGGGCTTTTGCCAGGATACCTCCATGCAGTTATAATCTTTATTGATTTTTGTTTGGAAATTTGAAATTGAGATTTGGAAATTACTCGTCCGCTGACGAGTTTGTACATCGCCCAGATTTCGGAATATCTTTTGCCTCCAGCTGGCGACATCACCGCGATCATCCCCAGCACAATCGCCTCTTCAACCCGGCTGGGGTGGCGGACAATCCGTTTAATCCTCTGCTGCGACAGCCCATAGTAGCGCATTTTAAAAAGCGAATGCCCCGTCCATTGGTATTTATCATTTGTGATATTCATAAGCAGGTACGTTCCATAAACAAATGACGGCCGCCTGAATAGGGACCGTCAAATTTAACTTTTTGACTATAAAATCGCTTAGCATAACTTTTATTATAGAATGACTAAAATTCTATTGCAAACAGAATTGCGAGATGTCATCTCCCATGACACCTCTGCTACTTATTGACTAGCCCTTACGGATTTGCTATATTGTATTGATATAAGTTCTGTTCATAGGAGATATCGAATGTCACAACCATTGCTATCGTGGGATTCTGCTGACGATACAGTTCATCCACAACTAGTCTGGCGCAACAAGCTTGATAACAGGTATCTTATTGAAGTACACCGTACAGATGGTTATAGCGGTAAACTCTATATATTTGATCATGACAAGAATGATCAGGAAATTTTTTCTCTGGATGTCGGTCTCTCCTATGGAGCAACGTTCGGACCCGATGTGGCTGATGTCCAAGAGTGGCAGGAAAAAGCACTAGACTTCATTGACAATACCTATAACAAACAATAATAACCTCTCTCGTCCAGCTGGCAAACGCCGGCTTTTTCTTTTCCTACGCCCCATGACATCTTTTATATTTTTTGCCGCTGCCGCACCAGCAAGGGTCGTTTCTGCCTATTTCCTAATCCTCGCGGCAAACGCAAAAGAAAGAAAATATTTGTCTAGGTCTTTAAGAGATGTTTTGTATGCCTTGTCGCCGAAAACTGCATCACAGATTAATTCTCGAACTCTAACAAGTTCCTTAAGTCTGGTATGCCAGCGAGAGTCTTGGATGGTAAAATCCAAAAGCTCAAGAGCCCTCGCAATTGCGGCCTCATATAGTTTTTTATCAATGTTGTGCCAATGGACGGCGCGGCTTATTTCACTGCCTACATTCGCCATCTGCTCGGTTAATGAAAGCTCCTGCCATCTTCCGGAAGCCAGATTTTTATGTTGAATGGTCATTTTAGAGAATTAATTTACTTACAATTTCTCTTATTTTCTTTTGCAGCTCTATACTCTCAACGCCTCTGGATTTATTTCCTTGCGAAGGTCTTAAATTAATCATTGAATTAAATTCAACCCACTCGTTTCCAGATTTTTCAGGGTAGAAATTGATGCCCCATAAATTCTTCTGCTGCGATCCCTGCTCCAAAAGCAGAGCTTCTTCGTCGGCGTGAAGCTCGCCGCCAATGGCCATGATTTCTTTTTCAACATCAACAACGGCTTTAACTAAATCACCAAATTGATTTTTGGCAATTTCTTTGAGTTCGTTTACGGAGATTGCGTCTTTGATGATCTTGATAGACATAAGTTAAATTTAACATATTTTCAAATCCCATGACACTTCTGATGGCTTCTCTAAGAACCATGACATCTTTTATATTTCTTCCACTGAACATGTTGCGCTTAAAATCACCGAGCCGCCGCCGAGCGACGGTTCAACGTTGAATCCCTGGTAAAAAACTCTAAAAGCGCCTCTCACCCTAATAATCGACGGCGCCTGAACGCCCCAAAAATCAAAAGGAATACTCGGTTTCAACGCTAAACTGCCCTGTCCGCAGGCTTTCGGATCAAAATCCACGCTGTTTTTAGCATTGAGCGTTCTTATCGTCTGCAGTTCCGGTTTTGACAGATTAGGATTAGCCGCGCAAAGCGCCAGGTAATGTTCCGGCAGATAATTTATAACCGAAACTCCGGTGGCGCCGGTGATAATGGGGCCGTTTTCAGGAGTGAAGTTAATGCCGTCATCAGATAACGCCGTTTTAACGCCTTGAGAGGTTAGGTAGTAAAGCCGCACTTTCCCGCCCGGCAAAACGACCGCCTCTGGATTTTTCGCCCCGAAAGTACTGGTTTGGTCGTCTATAACAACTCCCCGGCCGCCAAAATTAAGAC
>Ga0209343_10003818_pt1 | contig 18828 bp, 18 predicted proteins | sample RifCSPlowO2_02_FD_184026 | JGI IMG/M metagenome (GOLD analysis project Ga0209343, IMG submission 184026) | Groundwater microbial communities from Rifle, Colorado - Rifle CSP2_plank lowO2_0.2 (SPAdes) (version 2) | ecosystem: Environmental > Aquatic > Deep subsurface > Groundwater | place... | reverse complement strand
GACGTCGCATTGGCGCCCCCGTTGGGACCGGAGCCGGGCTGGGAGGACAGCGCAGAAGGCCCGCCGGTCCAGCCTCCCACGCCGCCGTTGAATCCGCCGGCGCCCCCCAGGGCCGGCCTTCGCAACGAATAGTTCGGCAGAGTATTGGTGCAGGAATAGCCGGTTTCGCCATTGAGGTCAATGATCCCGTTGATCGCCACCTCCTGTGTAGCCAGCCAGTACACCGGGCCGTTGAGGTACTGGTTCGAGAGCCTCACGGTGACCCCCGCGCCGATGTTGATCGTGGTGAAGTGGAAGACGTGGTCTCCATCCAAATCGAGACCTAAACCGACGGGATCGAAAATGACGGTTCCCGGCGTGATCAGGTTCAGAGCGCCATCCGACCCGTTGGAGCCGCTGCTGAATTGGGCCGAGCCGGGCAGGGCGGCCAGCAGGGCCAGCAATGCCGCCAGGGCTACTCGAACGATGCTCAGCATTCCAGGCAGGCTTGTATGTCTTTCGGATTTGCAGTTCATATCGAATCTCCCTTGCTAGTTTCACCTCAGTGAATTTGCGTTCCTTCGATACCTTTAACAAAGCCAGCTTTGTCGGCTATAGCTTGCATTCCGGTAGTGGGTCATTTTGCTGGGCGTATCTTGTAGCGCCGCCATCTTGGCGGCTTACAGAGCCGGCTGGAAGCCGGCGCTACGTCCAAACTGACCCTCTACTTGCATTCCGCGGGATCGCGTCCTCCCCGATGCCGTGTTGCCGCGCGGTGTTTAGGCACATCAAGGGCCGTTCTTTACGGAGAAAACCCCGCTGCTCGCCTCCGTAAACGCCGCCTGCGGGTTGGGCACCGGCGGTGTCGTGTTCAAGATCGAGAACAGATTCGTGCTGGCTTCCGTAAACGCCGCCTGCGGATTGGCCACCGGCGGTGTCGTGTTGAGCACGGAGAATGGGGGACTCACCGCCTCGTTCGAAAACTGCGAAGTCACCGGCTTGCTGCCCGAATCCAAGGGGTTGGTTGCCGCTGCCGTTTCCATGCCGTCGGGGAATCCATCGCCGTCGGTGTCGGTGATCACCGGATTGGTGCCGAGCGGCAATTCCGCAGCGTTGGTGAGGCCGTCACCGTCAAAGTCGCCGCCGGGATTCGCGGTCAAGTCGCTGTACGTGACCGAGTTGTCCGTGCTGGTGGAGGCCGCGTTCGGATTGCCCAGCGCATCGGTGGCCTTGGCGGCGGCGATGCTGGCAATTACCGTGCCGCTGGTGGTCATGCCGCTGACGGCGACGTTATAGGTCGTGGGGCCGCCCGTCACCAACTGCGTCGTCGCACCCGCCGTCCCGCTTAGGGTCACGTCGCCAGTGACAAACCCGGTCGCCGGGTCGCTGAACACCACCGTAAAGTTGATCGTCGCGGGGAATGTCGGCGGGGAACCACCCGCCGGATCGGCCTGCGTCGCCGCCAGGTTGATGGTCACCGTCGGCCCTAGGTTGTCGAAGGTGACCGTGTTGTCCATGCTGACCGAGGCCGCATTGGGGAGGCCCGAGAGGGTGCCGCTGGCCCCACCCCCTGCATTGGAAGCACCCGCTGCAATGGAAGCAATCACCGTCCCGCTTCCGGTCATGCCGCTCACCGCCACGTTATATGTGCTTGGGCCGCCCGTCACCGTGACCGTCTTGGTCCCCGGCGGGGCACTCCCTGTCACCGTCACATCCGTGTTGCTGAAGCCGGTGACCGCCTCGTTAAAGACCACCGTAAAGTTGATTGGCGACGCGGCGGTCGGGTCCGACTGAGTTGCCGCCTGATTGATCGCCACTACCGGCGGAACGAGCTTGCCGGAGCTGCCCGCGTTGAAGATCGCTTGGATTTCTGCAACAGTCAGTGCACGGTTGAAAACCTCGATTTCATCCATCAGGCCCGCGAACCAATTTCCTCGTTGGAAGCCGAAATACAGGTCGTAGGTGGTCTGAGGCGTAAAGGTGCCCAGATTCTGCTGTGCGACCACAACGCCGTTTAGCAGCAGTGTGGCCATCCCGGATGCTTTGTCGTAAGTCAGAGCTACATGCTGGAAGGTGTTGGGTGCGACCAGGCTGCCGGGTGACTGAAAAATGTGAAAGTTGCCGGCGGTGTCAGCTATATTGGCGAACAGGCTGCCAAGAGCTCCGCCCTGCGAGGTGACCGACATCCACAAATGCGCGCCAATTGCGCTTCCGTTGTTCCACTCGGCAATCGGGTGCTGTACGGAAACGTCGGCCGGGTTGATCCAGGCGTCTATGGTTAAGCCGCTTCCCGTCGCGCCCACGTTCAAGGATGCCGATGCCGGTACGCTTACATAAGCGGTCGTTCCGTTCAGGTTGAAGGCTTGTCCGACTTCGCCGGGAGCGAAAGTTACGCCGCCTTGCAGTGTGCCGTGATTGCTGCCGACGGAATCGTTGGCATTCCCTTCCGCCCGCCACCAACTCACCAGACCGGAAGGAGCAGCCACAAATTGCGTAGTGACCTTGCGGACGCGGTGATTCGACTGGTCGCCGATGTAGAGGTTGCCGGCCGCATCCACCGCCACCCCGAGCGGCTGGTTCAGACGGGCGCTGGTGGCCGGGCCGCCGTCGCCGGAGAAGGCAAAGCTCCCATCGCCCGCTATCGTGGTGATAATCCCGGCGGTATCCACCTTCCGGATGCGGTTACTCCCAATGTCGGCGGCGATGAAGAGGTTGCCGGCCGCATCCACTGCCACGTCAGTCGGGCCGCCGTCGCCGGAAAAGACAAAGGCTCCGTTGCCCGCTACCGTGGTGATAATCCCGGCAGTATCCACCTCGCGGATGCGGTGATTACCCCTGTCGGCGATGTAGAGGTTGCCCGCCGCATCCACCGCCACCCCCGCCACCCCCCCGCGGAGGTCCAGCGCGGCGCTGGTGGCTGGACCGTCATCCCCGGAGAATCCAGAGGTCACTGTGCCCGCTACAGTGGTAATAATCCCGGCGGTATTGACCTTGCGGATGCGGCTGTTGTCGCCGTCGGCGATGTAGAGGTTTCCGGCCGCATCCACCGCCACCCCAGTTGGGAAGTCCAGACTGGCGCTGATAGCGGCGCCGCCATCGCCGGAGAAGCTTCGAACCCCATTGCCGGCCACGGTGGTAATAATCCCGGCAGTATTGACCTTGCGGACACGGTTATTATTTCGGTCGGCGATGTAGAGGTTTCCGGCCGCATCCACCGCCACCCTGTTGGGGAAGTTCAACGAGGCGCTGGTAGCCGCAACACCTTCGCCGGAGAAGGCAGCGGTCCCATTGCCGCCCGCAAAGGTGGTGATAATCCCGGCAGTATCCACCTTGCGGATACGGTGATTCGAAAAGTCGGCAACGTAGAGGTTGCCGGACGCATCCACCGCCACCCCGCGCGGGTTTTGCAGACTGGCGCTGATAGCCTGGCCGCCGTCGCCGCCGAACGTAGCGACCCCATTGCCAGCCACCGTGGTGATGATCGGGCCAGCGATTACGGTTCCTGTGGCTACAAACGAGTAAATCCGGTTGGCGCTACCAACTATGGGAAGCGCGCTTCCCACTACGGGAAGACCGGCGTCACTATTCGTGTACGACGCAGCAGTTCCGCCCCCATCGAAGGGGATCGTGCCAGTACTCACAAAATATAACCCTACATTCCATCCGGCTTGTACGGGCACAGGCGACGGCGGCGTATAAGTGTTCTCGCCAGGAACAACAGCAGGTGTGATCTGCTCGCTGACAAACTTCACGACGTTGCTGGGGTCAACCACCACAAACCGGATCGGGTTCGCATTCGCCGCGTAGTACCGGAACGTCTGCAATACACCGGAGGAGGCTGCGGGGTGGTTCGTATCAACGATTGTAAAATTGCTGAACGAATCAATCGGTGAGCGGGCACACGAGTCATTGCCCATCACCAAGGTCCCCGGCGGGGGTACCGCACATTGCAACGCAAAGGTGACCGAATTATCGGTGCTGGTGGAAGCGAGATTGGGGTTTCCGGCCAGATCGGTGGCCACACCTGCTCCAATGGAAGCGATCACCGTCCCGCTCGCGGTCATACCGCTCACCGCCACGTTATACGTTGTTCCACTGCCCGTCACCGTGGCCGTGGTCGCCCCCGCCGTCCCGCTCAAGGTCACATCGCCTGTGGCGAAGCCGGTCACGGCTTCGCTGAAGACTACCGTGAAGTTGATGGTCAAAGTATTCGTCGGGTCGGCTTGTCCCACGGCCTGGTTGATCGTCACAGTCGGCGGCGTCGTGTCGGGTATAGCAGGGATGAACAGGCTGACGAGGCCCAAGGGGCGGACCAGGACGCCGGGGGGAAGAATCGTCGAGGCGAACGGCGTGAACGGTTGCAGGACCACGAAGACCGTAAAGTGCGTCACCGAGGCCGTCAAGGTTCCGCCGTCGGCGCTCAGCACCGCCGTGAAACTGGTCGCTTCGTACTGGCTCGTCAGCGGATTGTAGATTCCCACCGGCATCTGTCCCGGCAAGCGCCCTTGCAGCGCCGCCGGCACCTGGAACTGCAACACCACCGGCGTCTGGAACTGCAACCCGCTCGGCTCCACGCGCGCCGCCAGCACCACCGTCTGTTGGTTCGGCGGCGGCGGCAACGTGCCCGGCGACACGCTCGTCACCGTGATCGTCGTGCTCGACGGCACCGCTCCCGGCGGCACCACCACCGCCGTCCGTCCGTCCGCCGAGGTCACCACTCCCCCCGCGCCTCCCGGCGGCACCACGCCCCCACCGCTACCACTTCCGCCTCCACCGCCTCCTCCACCACCTCCAAAGACCGGCCCGGTCGGCGACGGCACCAACACCACCCACACCGTCCCCTCCGGCCCCGACGGAAACTCCTCCACCGTCGTCACCACCGTCGTCCCGCCCACTCCCGACCGCACCTCGTACGGCGTCGCCCGATACGTCTTGGTCCCCGCATCGTAGATTTGCACGTGCGTCCCGTCCGGCAACCGCGCCGCCTGAAGCACCGGGAACTCCACCCCCACCGGCTGCCGGAACTGCAGCCCCAGCGGACTCACCCGCGCCCCCGCCAGCACGATCAACCCCGGCGGCGGCAGCGGCGCCGTCGCCGGAGTCAGCGACTCGATCGTGATCGCCGTGTCCTCGGCCAACGCGCCCAGCGGCACCGCCACGCTCGCCCGCGCGTCCAGCGCCAGCACGGCGCCTCCCAGCTCCGCGCTCAGCGCAATCGCGCCCCCTACCACCGGCGGCACCGCCCGCGCTCCCAGCGCCCGCCCTGCGCCCCCTGCCGTCGAACCGCTCCCCTCTCCCTGTTCCTGGTACGCCACCACCGGCACCCGGCCCCGCAGCACCACCAGCTCCGTCCCCGCCGGCATCACTTCCTCCAGCTTCATCCGTCCGTGCGCCGCCACCGTCACCGTGCGGCTCCCCAAGCGCCGCCCGTCTCCCCCATAGCACAGCAGATTCACCGTCCCCGGAATCTCGCCGCCCACCAGCCATCCACTCGTGGAGAGCGCAGTCGAACCGCTTCCTCCGCCCAGCCGCCGTCCTGCTCCCACCGTCAACATCCTCAGCCCTGTCGTCGGCCGCTGCGCCGCCAGACTGCTCACCCCACTCCCTTCCACACGCAGCGCCAGCCCCGCCGCTTGCGGTGAGCTCGCCGAACCCGCCACCACTCCCTCGATCCCATTCCCGGCTCCGCTCAGCGGAACCACTTCGCCTTCCACCGACCCATCCAACCCCACTCCTGCTCCTTGTCCAAACAACTCCCCCACGTTCCGCGCCAGCGTCCCGTGCGCCGGGATCACGCTCCGCACACTCCCCCACAGCGCCCGCCCCTGCGCATCGTAGGCCTGCCACCTTACCTCCAGCGCCGCTCCCGATCCGTTCGCCACCACCAGCGTCGTTCCCACCGCCCCGCCGTTCACCACTCGCGCAAACACCAGCTTCCCCGAGGCTGCCCCGCCCAGCGCCGTCGATGTTGTCGTTCACATCCCGCAGCACAACTGTCTCCTGGGCGCAGGAGTTGGTCAGAAGCCTCAGACCAACCGCACGGACAGGGACTTGAAAGACAAGAAGATAATCATCTTCCCCGTCGCCAATCAGGGTGTTGGCCACCGGATTGGGATTAGTATTTGTCAAGGGCACCGGGGCTCCAGGACCGAAAATAGCCATCGCACCGGTGGCAGGGTCGGAGATATTCACGGAGTTGTTCCCGGCAAACGGTATCGTCACGGAGATTCCGCAACCGGTCAGAGGGATCCCGGCGCATAGGTCGGCAAAGTAGGTAGGCGGGGGGATAGAAACCACCGATGGGTTCGTCGCATTCTCAAACTGGGTCTGGCTGAAATACGTGGTGGTCTGCGCCAGAACATTCCGGCTGAACAAGACCATCGCTATGGAACAGAGAATCCAACCGGCTCCGAGCCACTTCGACCTCCTCATGGCCGACTCCTCCAGAATCCCTTCTGGTGTCTTGCCACTCTCACTGGCGCGTGCGAAGGCATCCGCGTTCCGTTTTGCAAGGGGGAAATAATGACCGCCAAATTCAGCGCCTATGATATTCAGGGCTACTGCGGCAAGTCAATCAAAAAGAATCATTCACCAACAGGCCGAGCTTGCTGATGCGGAATCGGGTCTGGACTTGAGTCCCGTTCCACTGTTCGCTGGAAGACCCGGGGTTGGGGGGAGACGAGGGGGTTACCCGGCGGACTCGCCGATCTGGCCTCCGCGGCTGATTTGCACGTCGCCCTCCTCTTCGGGGGCTTCGGTCCGGGGCACTGGTTTGGCTGGCGCAGAAGGGGAGGGCGCAGCCACGGTGGCGCGCTGGGCGAGTCGGTTGCTGTGGGCCAGGGCAACTTCGTATCCGTGGGCGGTGGTGTACATCATTTTCTGGAAGAATTCGGTAATGGTCTGCCCCCACTCACCCTCGGGAAGCACACCTTGGTTGCTCAGATATTTCCGGAGGTAGTTTTCCTCCAGGACCAGCGCCAGCATAACCTGTCCCAAGGGAATGCCTTCCTCAAACCGGCGCCTTCCCAAAGTTTCCCCGGCGACACGGACGGCTTCTTCATCGCGCGTGGCGATCCAATGCTCCAGATTCAGGTAGACAGCGGTAATGCGGCGGGAAAGCTCTTCCTCACTCAGCCGGCGGTAATGGTTCGTCCCGAGATTGGACCGCACCTCCTGGATCAACCCGGTGAAATATTGGGCGGACCCCTTTTCAATGATCTGAATCATCTCTGCGGCGGTCATGGAGGCCTCCCCCGTCTGCGTTCTAATTCGCGACGAAGCCGCGATCGGGAGAGCAACACTATACCTTTCCGAAAGGGTTCTGTAAAGGAAGAACGTAAGTGGCGGGGGCGCTAACCTGGGTGAGCGGTCCGGCCCGCCACCAGGTCCGCGGCATGGGCTAATACCGGGAGGACGGCCTTCAAGGAATCCACCGCTCCCTGCGGGCTCCCGGGCAGATTCACAATAATCGTCGCGCCACAGACGCCCGCCACGGCCCGCGAGAGCACCGCCGCCGGGGTTGTGCGGGATCCTTCGCGGCGCATGTGCTCCGATAAACCGGGAATTTCGCGCGTGATGACCTTTCGCGTTGCCTCCGGCGTGACATCCCGCGGCGAGAGTCCGGTGCCGCCGGTGGTGATGACGGCCTCGATACCGTGAGCGCACAGTTCACGGAGCGTCGCCGCGATCACGGCCAGATCGTCAGCCACCACTCTGCTGTCCACGACCGTCCAGCCGCTTTTCTGCAAGAACTCGGTCACGGCCGGTCCTGACCCGTCCCGGCGCTGGCCGCGGAACACCGAATCGCTCACAGTAACAACGGCGGCGCGCAATGCTTCCGGCATGGTTACTCCGTGGCATCCCGCTTTTGCTCATCGAGGAGCCGGAGCGCCTCCATCAGAAGGCCCTGCGTGGATTGGGTGGTGGTCTTCTTGTCGGAGCGGGCGTTGAAGTCAATTTGGAAGGAACCGTCGGCCCAGCGGGCCACGCGGTATACCGCTTCGTCTCCCGCCACCGAACCCAACTCGGCGTGATGGATTTGCCCCTCCGAGAAAAACATCAGGCAGTCTTCCCCATCGCGGGAGATAGTCAGCAAACAGGTCTTCTGTCCCAACTCCAGGGATTGCAGCAAGTCAATGATATTCATCTCGGACAAGCGCCCGCGAATGCCACCCTCCTCGGGAGCCTGCCGCTGCATCTTTTCCAAGTAAATTCTGTCGAGGACCCTCTTCGCCCGGCCGGCCAGGTCCTTAACGAGGAATGGCTTGACAACGAATTCTTCCACCACATCGGCGATGGGCCGAAGCTTTTCGTCAATGTCGGCTTTCGCCGCCATGACCATGACCCGCATCGTTTCGGCGCCCGGCCGCCCCTTCAGTTTCTGGACCAGTTCCATGCCATCGAGGGCCGGCATCCGATAGTCGCAGATCACCAGGTCGGGCAAGCCTTCAAAGCAATGGGCCAAGGCGACCACCGGGTCCCGGAAGGCGGCGGTTTCCGCCAACGGCTCAATCCCTTCCCGGAGCAACTCCAAGACCAGGGGATTGTCGTCCACCAGCAAAACTTTGGTTGCGTTCTTCGTTGCGCTCATTTCTTTCTCGAAAGCTTTTCCGGTCGAAGATAAACCCCGCTCTTGCCCCCGCGCTTCTCCAGGAGGCAAATATCGGTAATTGTCATGGACTTGTCAACTGCTTTGCACATGTCATAGATGGTCAAGGCGGCCACGCTCACCGCCGTCAACGCCTCCATCTCGACCCCCGTCGGCCCATGCGTCGCCACGCTCGATTCAATCACCACGCCGTCAGAAGCTACGCGGACCCGCACGTCCACATGGGTCAGAGGCAAGGGATGGCAGAGGGGAATCAGCGCGGCGGTCTGCTTGGCTGCGGCAATCCCGGCAATGCGCGCAATCTCCAATGGATTTCCTTTTGGATTCTCGGGCAAGCGGCGCAGGACTTCGGGAGACATCTGCACAAACCCGCGCGCCCTCGCGCGCCGCGCCGTGGCCTTCTTCGCCGTCACGTCCACCATGCGCGCGGAGCCGTCTTTGCCGAAGTGGGAAAGCTTAGACATATGAGGGGGTTATTTTAGCACCCCTGGGAGGAATCCGTTCAGCGCAGGCCCAGATGATTCGCCGCCCGCCTGTTCCCTGTAACCTGTTCCCTACCCCCTTCCCGGTTAGGCCACGGTCTCCTCGAAGCGCCGGACGCGGATTTCATTCTCGCGCTTCCGAGTTCTGGCAATGTCATAGGAAGCCTGCATGCGCATAAGCGTGTCCATCCTGACTCCAAAGGCTTTTTCAATACGGAGCGCCATGTCACCGGACAAGTCGGCCTTGCCGTTGAGCAGGCTGGACAGAGCGGGCCGGGAGACCCGAAGCACTTGAGCCGCCGCCGTCACAGACAAGCCTCGCGGCTCGATGATCTCTGTCCGAATGAAATCCCCAGGGTGGGGCGGGTTCCGCATACGCATGGTGGCATTCTCCTCTCGTCCTAGTGCCAGTCTAGTGATAGTCCTCAAAATTCACGTCACATATTTCGCCTTCGGCGGTATCGATACGGAACGTCAAACGCCGGTTGCGGGTGACGTGAAGGCTCCAGATACCTTTTCGGCCGCCCGTCAAGGTGTGCGCCTTCCAGGTCGGGAGCGAATGCAATTCCTCGGGATCGTCCATGTCGTCAAGGTATGCGAGCATCTTCCGGAGTTTGTCCAGGGTCTCGGGCGGCAGGCCTTTCGTCTTGTTCTCCCGGTAAAGTTGCTTGAGGCCCTTATGGACAAAGTTCCGTATCTTCACCTTGTGACTGTAGCCTGTAGCTTAACACTTGTCAAGCCAATCGGTGGGGTAGCCATGGCATGTTTTTGATGCCGTGGGCACGTTCCGGAACTTCAAGAAATTGAGGTAGATAGGCAAGACGTCCTTATTCTAGACGTGGCCTTACCGCATTTGTTCAAGAGTTGCGTCAACGGTGATTGTGCCGCCGGGGCTGAGGGTTAGAGTTCGTCTCCACGTCCGATAGCTCGGAAGGCTTACTTCGCCGCCAGGGATTCGCTGTGCGCTCGAACTCGTTTTTTGAATCACGATCTCATGGTCGCCGGGAGCCAGTGGGACTGTGGAAGGTGTGCTGCCTACAAATTTTCCATCAATGGTAATTTCAGCCCCGTCGGGTGTGGATTTGATGTTGACCGTAGCAAGCTCTACTGGTTGGTGTCGTGCCATTGGAGGTGCGGCAGCAGGCGTACTGTTCGGCGGGGGGGTGGTAGCGGGAGGGGCGGGTTGTTTCGCTTTGCGTTTCCTTGCCTCACGTTCAATAGCGCCGAACAGAAGAACAATTGCAATTGCTAGCGGGGTTTGAAGCGCATCGAGTGCTCTTGCTGTTACTCTTACTGTTAAGTACATTTCATCGCACAAAACGCCCGGGCTGCGACAAGTAACGAGCCCTAGATAAAACCCCGCCAAGAGTGTCCCTGCAGCTACCGCATAAAGCTTAAACATGAAGTCCGCGTGGAGAAGCCTCAAAAGCCCTAGAACCATTAGGATAATTGCTATGGATGCTAGCAGCGGCCAAGTCATGAGACATCTTCCTTCGGGTCACACTATAATAGATTCGTTCGTATGGTAGCCACTTCCAATGGAAATCGAAACGAAAGAGATTCGGCTCCCGTGCTCGAAATCGGGTCTGGCAGAAATCAACATGCCATCCGAACGGCGGCCTCATCGCTGGTGGTACCGCACTTCACGAAGGCTGCTTCCTCCTTACCCAGAGCTCTCTTTCGATTTCAGTCATCGCCACAACGCTCAGTAGCACCGCAAGAGTAGCAACAGATCCGATCCAAAACTGAATCTGGCAAAGCAGCAGGGATACGCCCAAAAGGGCAAAGCAAACCCCGAACAAGAAGGAATGACTCGCCAGACCCGCGAGGTGAAAGCGAAGAACAACCCCTTCTTCTTCCTGACCGCCTCTCCACCCAGACGCAGAATCGTAGAATTCAATCGAAAAGACCTGGAACAGGGCAGACAGGATTATCAACGCAAAGCCGGAGAGTGAGAAAGCCGGTTGGAGCACCATAGGGGAGACGAAAGGGCCGAGTACGGTAGATTCGTATCGAGAGATAGCTGGCCCGATCAGAGATGCAATGGTCCATAGGAAAAGCAGCAGAATGAGAATTAGGTAGTGGCAACACTTATTTCCGCGTCCGCTAAGGACTCGTTCTTGACGAACCACGCAGAAAAGAATCATAACCACAATTACCGGGATTGTTGAGGCAGGCCATACCAGGGGGGCATTGAGAAGAGATTGCCAGTATTCTTTCGACCCCAGGACAACTGCCAGTACAGCTATGCTGAAGCCAAGAAAGACTCCGGCTGTGGAAGCACTCGCTCTTGCTTTGGCTTGAATGTCTTTTGCGGACAGGGACTTCTCATAGATTCCCGGCAGTTGGAGATGCGGTGTGAGCTTATCGCTGTAGCGGTAACCGATCAACCAAGCAAATGAAACAAGAAGGGCACTTCTCACTTCCGCCTCCTTATTCGCCAGGCTAGTTCCTTTCGGTTTGCGGCGTCAGATCATTAGTGGCACACGCCAAGCCCACCGATGGTTTGCGGATCAATGGCCTCGCGCGCTGCAGTCTGGTCTATGGCGGGTCCCAAGCTCTCCATCTGCTGCCAGACGTTGTGGGTCTTGATTCGATCTTCCCACTCACTCATACGTGCCTCCCAGCGGGTATCCACGGCACGTGCTTTGTCCGTGGGCTTTTTGGCTACCGGTTCAGGCCGACCCGCATAAACCGCCCTGGCGGGCGGTGGGTACGAAACCGCTCTCCCGCCATGCGGGATCGCGGCTCGGACTACAGGCGCCCCGCGATTGCGGTGTGGAGCGGTTCTCATGATAAGACCGCCAGTGCTCACCCACGAGCCGCCTTCGTCACCCTGCGTTGCCCGCCGGTGCGCTTATGCAGGCTTGCTGGTTGCAACGCCTTGCTGGGTGGTTTTCCAGGCCGGCGGACTGTTTTTTGAGGAACACGTTCCCGGATGAAGCGCTTCTCTTCCTCGAATGTCATACCTTCGATTTGGCGGCTGAGGCGGTCCCGGATTTCGCGCATGGTAGTGACCGCGTCAAATTTCTTTTCAGCTTTCTTCGTCAACGAACACCTCCCACGGGCTGCGGATCTCGAGGACAGGATAGCCTTCCCGGACATTGATCGAATTATAACCCCGGATGCGTTCGAGGTTCACAATGTGCTGGAAGTTCCAACTGACCAGCACATGGACACGACTGATCGTGGCGATGGCGATATGTTGAGCGTCAATCCGTTTTCCAGGTCCGATCACGCCTTCGCTCAGGTAAAGCTCGGCCAGTTCTTTGGCTTCCGCCGTCAGGACGACTTACTCCCGATGCTCTTCCGGAATCCCGATCAATGCATCATGAACTTTCTTCGGTGCGCTGGCTAGCTCCAAGAGCGTCAGGTCAGACAGAACCACAATGGCTTCGCCGGAATGGAACTTCTCAAAAAGTCGAACGGATGGAGATCGGAACTCAACATCAAGACAACCCCCAATGACTGAAGTGTCGGTGTAGATGCGCAGTTTCATGCGGAATCACGATCATGATCAGTGAGACAAACTGGGCTGATCACTCGGTCGTTTAACACCCTTCCTGGAACCTGGTTCGCTGACAGTTCATCGTGGCAGGACCGAGACCCATTCGCCCGCCTTGATCTCCTCCGTCTCTTCCGGGATGACCAGGTAACAGTTCGCCCGGTTCAGGCTGGCGATGTCGCCCGAGCCTTTCCATTCCACTGGCGAGACGACCGGATCGGAGTAGCTTCCTTCGAGCAAGGCGGGTAAGAACGCGGTCAGGCCGGGCTTCCTCCGCACGTCTTTTCCCAGGCGGGCCCGCAAGAAAAGCAGGGGAGCGTCCGGCTCTCCGGAAAGCAACTGGAGCGCAGGCCGCGCAAAGAGTTCAAAGGTCACCATCGTCGAGAGCGGGTTACCCGGCAAGCCGAAGAAAAACGTGCCTTGGGCGCGCCCAAACACTAGCGGCTTCCCCGGCTGAATGGCGACGCCATCAAAGAAGAATTCCGCCTGGAAGTCGGCGAGAACCTTTTCCACCAAGTCAAACTTGCCCATCGAAACGCCCCCGCTCAACAGAAGCAGATCCGAGCGCAGTCCCTCGGCGATCATTTCACGCAAGCGGTCTTCGCGGTCCGGCGCGATCCCGAGCGGCAGCGGGATGGCCTGCGCGGAAGCGACCTGGGCCTGGAGGGAATAGCTGTTGCTGTTGCGGATTTGGAAAGGGCCGGGAGTGACCCCGAGTTCGACGACTTCATCTCCGGTGGGCAGAATTGCGACGCGTGGTTTGCGATAGGCCGAGACTGTCTGCTTGCCGACAGCGGCCAGCATCGCGACTTCCCCATAGCGGATGCGGCGCCCTACGGGCAACACGAGATCGCCCTGGCGACCCTCGCTGCCCTGCGGAACCACATTTTCTCCCGGCGCCACGGCCCGGTTCACTTCCACCCATCCGTCGCGCTCGGATGTATATTCCACCATGACCACCGCGTCCGCGCCCGAGGGAACGGAGGCCCCGGTCATGATCTCCACGCACTCCGCGATGCCGACGGTTCCGGAAAACTCCGTGCCGGCTCTGGCCTGCCCGATCACGCGCAGACGCGCCGGCAGGCTTACCAAGTCCGCCGAACGCACGGCAAAGCCGTCGCGGGTGGCCCGCGGAAAGGGAGGAAAATCCCGGTCGGCATGAATCGGCTCGGCCAGCACCCGACCCAGGCTTTCCGAAAGCGGGACCACCTCCGAGGCCAGCGAGCAACGGGCAGACCGGAGTTGCTCGATCACCGTTTCCCGCGCGTGTTGGAACTTCAAGACCGCCACGGTGTGTTCAGTGAATGTTACGGATGGGAGAATGGCGAGGGGAGCAGTTGCTCCAAGCGGGTTCCCGCCAGGACGACGCTCTGTTCCCGCTCCGGCCCTGTCGAGATCACAGAGATTTCGATGCCCGCTTGATCGCGGATAAACTCGAGGTAAGCGCGGGCCGGCTTGGGAAGATCGGCGTACTGGGTCAATCCAAAGGTGGACTGCTTCCAGCCGGGGAAGTTCCGGTAAATGGGGCGGACTTGAGAAAGCGCCTCTGCCTGCGGAGGGATTTCCTCCAGCCGCTTGCCGTCGCGCTCATAGCCGACGCACACCGGAATCTCGTCCAAAGTATCGAGCACATCGAGCTTGGTGATGATGAGGCTGTCGAGGCCGTTCACGGTGACGCTGTAGCGAAGCTCAGGCAGGTCCATCCAGCCGCACCGGCGGGGACGGCGGGTCACGGCCCCGTATTCCTGGCCCCGGCCGCGCAGCAGTTCCCCGGCCTCCCCGGTATCCTCGGTCGGAAACGGCCCATTCCCCACCCGCGTGGCGTAGGCCTTGGAGACCCCGATGATGCCGGTGATCCGTGTGGGCGCCACCCCCAGGCCCGTACACGCGCCGCCCGCCGTGGCGTTCGAGGAAGTGACGTAGGGGTAGGTCCCATGATCCACGTCGAGCATGGTTCCTTGCGCCCCTTCGAACAGGACCGACCGTCCCGCATCTATTTCGCGATTGAGCAAGACGGCGGTGTCTACGATGAGCGGCCGCAGGCGCTGGCCCATCGCAAGATATTCGTCCGCCAACTGCCGGGGATCGAGATCCAAATCGCTGCCCCGCCCGCGCAAGGCCGCCTGCTTCTCCCGGACCCCCATTTCCACCAAGCAGCGGAATTGGTCCGCGTCGAGCAGATCGCCGACGCGGAGTCCCCTCCGGCCTCCTTTATCTTCGTAGGCCGGGCCGATGCCGCGCGCCGTCGTGCCGATCTTCTGCTGGAACGGCGAGTTCTCGGATTCCTTCTCGATCAAACGGTGGTAGGGCAGGATCATGTGGGCGCGGTTGCTCAAGAACAACCGGCCCCAGACCGCAACTCCGTTCTGCTCCAGCAGCTCGATTTCCTTGAGCAACGCCGCCGGGTCCACGACCACACCGTTGCCGATGATTGCTCTTTTCTGGGGACGGAGGATGCCGCTCGGCACAAGCTGCAAGATAAACTTCTGCTTGCCGATCTCGACGGTGTGTCCGGCGTTGTGTCCCCCTTGGTAGCGGGCGACGATATCGAAATTCCCGGACAGCAAGTCCACGATCTTGCCCTTGCCTTCATCGCCCCACTGCGCTCCCACGACAATCAGACGGCTCATGCGTTTCCTGTGTTCCTGCCTTCCGTCAACAAATCAGCACTCCCCCGCCTCATCGTAAACTGGTTTCGGAGACTAAACAATAGAAATTGGGATCGCGGGACAGTTTTTCGGGAGGGGCGTTGCGCGGAAGTTGAGGATTCTTGAGGGTTGCGCTGCCTATGCATTGCATATACAATCGAGTTTGCAATGTTCGATTGGGACCGGAGCAACCTCCGTAAAATTCGAGCGCACCGGATCAAGCGGGAGGAGGTAGAGCAAGCGCTCTTTAACGATCCGATTCCGGTCTATGAACAAGACGTCGAGGGTGAACGCCGCTATGTGTACTACGGGGAAACCTACGCTGGCCGCTTGCTCGCCGTCATCGTAACGGAGCGCGGCGATAACATCCGGGTGGTGACCGCTTACGATCTCGACGCCGGGCAAAGGCGCGACTATTTCGAGAGGCGGGCGCAAGGTGAATGACCCCATGAACAAAAAATCGGTGCAGATGCCAAAGTTCAGAAGCGAGAGCGAGGAGGCGGATTGGTGGGCCAGCCCGGAGGGCCGCGCTTATGTGAAGCAGAAGTCCGCTGAGGCTCTATCGAAAAGAATCAAGGCCAGGGGATCGCGTCTGGTTGCGAAGCTGGGAAAGAAGAAAAGCGTGCAGATCGCTATCCGCCTGCCGGAAGCCGATCTCGCACAGGCCCGCACGATCGCGGAACGCAAGGGCATTGGCTACCAGACCCTTCTGAAAATGCTTGTGCGCGAGGGCCTCCTACGCGAATCCCGCCGCGGCTGAAATTGGCTTGCGCCTGAAATCAAGTCAAAAGCCCACGGCACACGAAACGTGCCGTGGCTGCCTGCTTTCTTAGACGAAACCGCTCAGCGGCGCGCCGCCTTTCGGCGCGTCCGGTGCAATGGCTTGTCATGTCCGCCGGTCTCGGTATGCATCTCTTGCTTTACCTGTTTCAGCGAATAGACCTCCCCGCGTCTCACTTCTGCGCGCGCACGACGGATGATTTTCAGAAACGCTGGATTGAGGCTAAGAGACAGAGACTCCCGTTCCACCCCTTGGAGCGACACAAGAGCAGCAACCGGCTTCTTATTCGAGGTAATCACGATGGATTCCGCGCCCAAATGGGTTGCATAATCGGCCAGCGCCTTCGATGCCTTCTTCAGTTCCAGGGTTTTCATAATTCCATCTCCTCGCCTCCGAGGTACAGCCTGCTGCCGCGCTTCGCTCCGATTGCCAGGACAGTCACCACACCGGGCTGGTCCACTTCGTAGAACACCCGGAGGCTCCTCACACGCAATTCCCAAGGTGCGATGGGATTGGGTCGAAGACGCTTGCGGTTGCGCGTCTCGACCAGCGGTTCATGTGAAAGCTGTGTCTCAACTGCGGCTACAATCCCGGCGCGTTCGCCGACGGGAAACTTCTGGAGGTGGCGTTTGGCCGTCGAGGCAAACCGGATTTCATAGGCCACGGAAGAATCTTACCATCCGAGACGGTGTCCTGCCCACCGGTTTGTCGCAGGACCGGACCCGAGATGTTGCCAAGATATTGGAAGAAGGGCGAGGGCGACTAGAGGTGTTTCTTAATCATATTTTCGATGACATCGCGACCAGCGGCCCCCACAAGCTGCTCCTGCACTCGTCCGCCCTTGAAGAGCAACAGCGTGGGAATCCCGCGGATGTTGTATTGGGACGGGGTCAACTGATTATCATCCACGTTCATTTTGGCGACCTTGGCTTTGCCGGCGTACTCTTTCGCCAGGGCCTCGACGGTGGGGGCAATCATCCGGCACGGGCCGCACCAGGCCGCCCAAAAGTCCACCAGGACCGGTTGGTCCGACTGCAACACGTCTTTTTCAAACGACTGATCCGTTACTTCGAACATATTTCCAGCCATTCAACCAAACCTCCTGCAAGTCCAATCAACTCGCCCTAGTGGATTCGATGATACGCAAGGCTTAGGGGATGGAATTTTTCTTTGCCGCCCGCTTGGGACGGGCCGGGGGCTGCCTTCCCGCCAATTCGTTATACAGTTTGACATACTCGCGCGCCGAACTGCCCCAGGAGAAATCCTGCTTCATCCCGCTCTGCATCACTCGCTTCCACTGGGCCGGGTCGGAGAACGCGGCCAGGGCCCGCTGGACGGTCTTCAGAAGCTCCGGTCCCGTGTAATCGGAAAACTTGAACCCGGTTCCCTTCCCGCTGGCCGGATCGTAGTCCTCGATGGTATCGTCCAGGCCGCCCGTGGCGCGCACTACCGGGACCGTGCCGTAACGAAGACTGTAAATCTGGTTGAGGCCGCACGGCTCGTAGCGGGACGGCATCAGGAACATGTCCGAGCCGGCCTCGATTTTGTGGGCGAGCGCATTGTTGTACGCAATGCGCACTGCCACCTTGCTCTTATACCGCTGCGACAAATCGCGGAACAACTCCTCATATTCCGGCTCGCCGGTTCCGAGCGCCACCAGACGCAGGTTCTCCGCCATCAGGCGGTCCGCCACCTCGGCAATCAAATCCGCTCCCTTCTGCCGGGTGAAGCGGGAGACGATGCCGATCAGCGGGCTGTTCAAATCCCCCGCCGGCAGCCCAAACTGTTCGAGCAAATCTTTCTTGCACTTTTTCTTGCCTTCCAGGTCGGCCGCGCTGTAAGGGGCCGCGATGAAGCGATCCACGGCCGGGTCCCACTCGGCATAATCCACGCCGTTCAAGATTCCGCGCACGCGTTTCGTCCGCTCTTGCAGGACGCCTTCCAGGCCGAATCCATACTCCGCGGTCTGGATTTCCTCGCTGTACTTGCGGCTGACCGTGGTGATGAAGTCGGAATAAATCAACGCGCCCTTCAGGAAATTCACCTGGCCGTAGAACTCCAGCCGGTCCATGCTGAACAGTTCCGGCCCCAGTCCGATCTGGAATAAAGAGTCCGGGGGAAAGATCCCCTGGTAGCCCAAATTATGGATTGTGAAAACAGCCGGAAGGCCTTTCAACAAAGGGTCAAACGCGTAGGCTGTCTTCAGCAGTACCGGCGCCAGCCCGGCTTGCCAGTCATGGCAGTGGAGGATGTCCGGCGGAAAAATCGTCTTGGCAATCTCCAGCACGCAGCGGCTGAACAATGCGAAGCGCTCCGGATTGTCCGGCCAATCGCTGCCCTGCGGGTTCACGTACAGGGTGTCGCGATCAAACGAGATCGGATAGTCCACAAAGAGCCAGCGAACCGGGCTTTTCGTCGTAGCCTCCAAAATGCTCGGGAAGTGCAGGCCGCTGCCGAGAGGAACCGTCAGGCTGGGAACCAAGGTCTTCATGTTTTCGAGCTTCGTCGCCCGGTAGCGCGGCAGGACGACTGCGACACGGAGACCTTCGGCGGCGAGGGCTTCCGGCAACGCTCCAATGACATCGGCCAGTCCGCCGGTCTTGGAAAACGGGACACCCTCGGAGGCCGCGATCAGAACCTGAAGTGGTTTTTGTTTGGGGGAAGGCATACCTCCAAGGTAGCGGACGGGCCGCGCGGTTGTCAAGACCAACCCCGCCTGGGGGTCGTGTCCTGAATCCGCGTCGCCCCCACCGATTCGGTTTTTCTCGGTTTTCTCGCTCCCCTCGGTTTTCTCGGAATTCTCGATTCTCTGGGATTCTCGGTTC
>Ga0209343_10003815_pt1 | contig 18842 bp, 19 predicted proteins | sample RifCSPlowO2_02_FD_184026 | JGI IMG/M metagenome (GOLD analysis project Ga0209343, IMG submission 184026) | Groundwater microbial communities from Rifle, Colorado - Rifle CSP2_plank lowO2_0.2 (SPAdes) (version 2) | ecosystem: Environmental > Aquatic > Deep subsurface > Groundwater | place... | reverse complement strand
TGCGGGTTTCGTCCCCGATCACAGTGACGGGGTCGCGGCGGCTTCTGACCGCCTTCCCTGGGCCCTCGTGGGCATCCCGGGCGCGAGCTACGCGCGGAAGGTATCAGAAGCGGCGCAGGGGCGCAACCCGCACGGCGTTCTTGACTTCCGGGCCATCGACGCCCTACAAGAATGGGTGTAAACATGAAAAAGCGAACAAATACGAAAAACCGGATGTTCCTGACCACGGGTGCCGCCGCCCGCCACTGCCAGGTTTCGCCGGCAGCGCTCAAGCGATGGATCCGAGCGGGGCGGCTCTCCGGTTTCCAGACCGTGGGTGGCCACGCACGCATCCCCCTCGAGGAGTTCCAGCGATTCCTCCACGAGCACCGGATGCCGCCCTATTCGGAACCGGCCCTCGAGCCCATTGCCGTGCTCGTCGTGGACGACGAGCCGGAGGTCGTCGATTTCCTCGCCGCCCTGCTCGCCGAGCACCCGCGCGGATTCAAGGTCGAAACGGCCACGGACGGCTACGAGGCGCTGATCAAGGTGGGCGCCTTCAAGCCGGCGCTGCTGATTCTCGACGTGCGCATGCCCCGCCTCGACGGCGTCGAGGTCTGCCGGCGCCTCAAGGACAACCCGGCGACGCGTGATCTGAAGATTCTCGGGATCACCGGGTACCCCGACGCCGCCGAGACGCTCCTCGCTTCGGGCGCGGACGCGTGCCTGGCGAAGCCTCTCACGCTCGCCGGCGTGGAGCGCGAGCTCGCGCGCCTCCTGCCATCGAGGCCCCGCTGATCGCGCGCGCTCCGGCCGGGGATCGCGTCCTCGCGCTCCTCCGGCGTGCGACGACGCCCCGCAGCGAGGCGGGGCACCGATGAGCCAGCGCGCGAGCGTGCTGGTCGTCGACGGTCACCGCGCGAGCCGTGAGTCCGTCAGCGACGTGCTGACGGCGAAGGGTTTCACGGTCGAGACCGCGGCGACCGGCGCGGAGAGCCTCGACCGGCTCCGCCACCACGCGTTCGACGCCGCGATCGTCGACATCAAGCTTCCGGACGTCTCCGGGCTCGAGCTGCTGCGCGCGCTTCGGACCGAGGCGCCGGCGCTCGAAGTCGTGTTCATCACGGGCTACGGCACGCCGCAGACCGCGATCGAGGCGATCGACGGCGCCGCCTTCGCGTACCTCACGAAGCCCATCGAGATGGAGCACCTGCTCGCCGTGCTCCGGCGGGCGATCGAGCGCCGCCGGCTGACCCAGGCCCTGCGCGAGTCCGAGGAGCGATACCGGCTCATCGCCGAGAACATCCGCGACGGGATCTTCCTGGTGGACCCGGACGGGCGGGTGCTGTTCGCCAACCGGCGCGCCGAGGAGCTGTCGGGCCATTCGCAGGCCGAGCTCGCCGGCCGCTCGATCCTCTCGCTCCTCGCTCCCGAGAGCCTCGCGCGGGCCCAGGAGCGCCTCGCCGCCATCCGCGCCGGCCAGGACGTCCCGCCGTCCTTCGAAGCCGAGCTCGTGCGCAAGGACGGCACCCGCCTCTGGGTCGAGGCGCACGACACGCCGATCGTGCGCGACGACCGCGTGGTCGGGCGCCTCGGCCTGGTCCGTGACGTGACGGAGCGGAAGCGCGCGGAGGCCGAGCTCGCCAGGCAGCGCGACACCCTCTATCAGAGCGAGAAGCTCGCCGCGATGGGCCAGCTCCTGGCCGGGGTCGCCCATGAGCTGAACAATCCCCTGTCCGTGGTCATCGGCCACGCCGCGATCCTCCGGAGCACGGCCGACACGTCGATCGCGGAACGGGCGAACCGGATCGGACAGGCCGCCGAGCGCTGCGCCAGGATCGTGAAGAACTTCCTGGCGCTCGCCCGCCAGCGGCCGCTCGAACGCGAGGAGGTGTCTCTCAACCAGATCGTGCGCGAGGCGGTCGAGCTCGTCGCCTATCAGCTGCGCGTCGACGACGTCGACGTGGTGCAGGACCTCGCCCAGGATCTGCCGCTGCTCTGGGCGGACTCGCATCAGTTCCACCAGGTCCTCGTCAACCTGGTTGCGAACGCTCACCAGGCGATGCGCGAGACCGCCCGGCCCCGGCGGCTCACGCTCCGGACGCGCGCCGCCGCGGACCGGCGCTGGATCACGCTGGAGGTCGGCGACACCGGCCCCGGCGTCCCGACGCGCCACCGCGCGCGGCTCTTCGAGCCGTTCTTCACGACCAAGCCGGCGGGTGCAGGCACGGGGCTCGGCCTCGCGCTCTGCAAGGGCGTGGTGGAAGAGCACAGCGGCCGGATCGCTCTCGCGAGCGGCGACGGGCCGGGGGCGGTGTTCCGGATCGAGCTCCCGGTCGAGACGTCCGAGGCCCGGTCGCCCGCGCCCCCCCGCGCGGCGGCGACCACGCGGATCTCCGGGCGCCGGGTGCTCGTGGTCGACGATGAACCGGACATCGTGCGCTTGTTCGTCGACATCCTGGTCGCCGACGGGCACTGGGTCGAGACCGCGAGCGACGGCATCGAGGCGCTCGAGAGTCTCGATCGATCGGAGTACGACCTCATCCTCTGCGATCTGCGGATGCCGAAGCTGGACGGCGCGGGATTCTATCGGGAACTGGCGCAGCGCCGCCCCGAGCTGCTGCGGCGGATCGTGTTCATCACGGGGGACACGCTCACGCCCGAGAGCACCAGGTTCCTCGAGCACGTGGGCGTCCCGATGCTGACCAAGCCCCTCACGCTCGACGACATCCATCGGGTGACGCAGCAGGTCCTGCAGGCGCCCTGAGTCAGGCGTTCAGTCCCTTTTCCAGCTCGCGCACCCGCCGCGAGAGCGTGACGAGCATCCGCTGGGTGAGCTCCGGGACCTCCCTGAGCAGCTCCCAGAAGTGCGGGCGGTCGATGACGAGCAGGCGCAGGTCGGTCTCGGCCCTCACGGTGGCCGAGCGCGGCTCGCCGTCGAGCAGGCTCATCTCGCCGAAGAAGTCGCCGGGGCCGAGCCGCACTCGCTTGCGCGCCGAGAGCTTGACCGTGGCGGTTCCGTCGATGATGACGAAGAACTGGTCCTCGCGCGCGCCCTGGCGCGTGAGCACGGCCAGCGCCGGCACCTCGATCACCTTCGAGATGTCGGCCACCGCGCGCAGCTGCTTCCTGGTGCACTCCTCGAAGATCGGCACGCGCTGCAGGTGGCGGATCTTCTCGTCGCTCGCCAGCCGGAACGCCGGGCCCGAGGCGCTCGCAAGCGCCTCCTTGAGGTCGAAGAGCATCGAGCCGTCGAGCATCCGGTTGAGCAGTTCCATGCCCTACCCCCTCTTCTCCTTGTCCGCGTAGCTCACGGCGAGCCCCGCCGCGGCGTCGGCCTGGATCCCGTACGGCGGAACCGGGTAGCGCAGGCCGTTCTTCGCCAGCGCGGCGAGCCCCTCGATCACCGTCGGCAGGAAGCGCGGCGGGAGCGCCATCAGCAGCTCGTCGTCGGCGACGCCGCCGTAGCGCCGCTCGGCGTAGCACGGGATCGTGAGCGCCGGCTCGCCGGTCCGGAGCGCCTTGCCCCACGAGTCCGCGCACGCCGACTCGCCGACGGACGTGAAGCCGAGCTTCCTGTAGCCCGACCACTGCAGGCCGTTGATGAACAGGATCATCTGGCCCGGCGTGCCGTAGACCAGGCACACGTCGGGCGGGTCGAGCCGCCCGGAGGTGAGCGGCGAGACCGCCAGGGCGCGGTAGCGCCCGTAGGGCACGACGTCCATCGCGCGCTGGTGCGCGGCGGCGTCCTCCTGCGTCCTGAACCAGACGCCCGCCATGCGCGTGCCCGAGAGCCACTCCGCGTCCTGGGGGTGCAGCCCGATCACCGCGCCGCACTGCGCGCCGACGAGGTCGGCCATCGTGATCCCGACCGTCCAGCCGAGGTGCCGCGCCTGGGCCACGATCTGGTCGGTCGTGTGCTTGGCCTTCGGGCGCCGGATCTTCGGGATCGCCTCCATCGCCTCGACGGTCTCGAAGAGCTTCATGCCGATCGGGATCGAGCGCAGGCGCAGGTGCCGGGTGAGCCCGTCCACGATCGCGTTCCAGTCGTAGCGCTCGGCCGTCATGCCGTCCTCCCCGCCTGGATACTACGTGATGCCGGGGGCCGCTACCACCCGCGCAGGCGCGCGATCGCGCGGCGCTCGCGCTTCGTCGGCCGCCCGGCGCCCGGCGGCCGCGCCGACGGCGGCGCCCCGCGCGAGCGCGGCGGCTCGGGCGGCGTGAGGTCCGCAAAGAGCGCGCGCGCCCGCGCGGGAGGCCCGCGCCGGTCGTCGAGGGCGGCGACCTTCAAGATTCGCTTCCGGCCCGCCCGCAGCGTCACCCGGAGCACGTCGCCGGGGCGCAGCGCCTTCGCGGGCTTCGCGGCCTGGTCGTTCACGTCGACCTTGCCGCCGTCGCAGGCGTCGGCGGCGAGGCCGCGCGTCTTGAACACCCGCGCCGCCCAGAGCCACTTGTCCAGGCGCACGGAATCCGGCGAATCCGCCACGCCCAGACGGTATCATGGGGGCAGCATGACCCGCCTGCTCGCGCTCCCCGCCGCCCTCGCCCTCGCCGCCGTCGCCTGGGCGGCCGACGTGGTCGTCGTCGAGGACTGGACCCAGCCCAAGCTCGGCGCCCGGGGCATCCCCGCCGGCTGGCAGGGGCAGAGCTGGGGCAGCCCGAAGTACGACCTCACCGTCGTGGACAACGCCGGCCACCGGGTCCTGCACCTCCGGAGCGAGAACGAGGGCTCGACGATCAGCCGGGACATCAAGGGCAAGGTGGACCTCAAGCAGACGCCGATCCTCGAGTGGAGCTGGAAGGCGGTCGTGCTGCCGAGGGGCGGTGACTCGCGCCGCAAGGCGACCGACGACCAGGCGGCGCAGATCTACGTGTCGTGGCCGCGCTTCCCGGAGTCGGTGCGCTCGCGGATCATCGGCTACGTGTGGGACACGACCGCACCGGCCGGCCTGGTCGCGCCGAGCGAGAAGACCGGGACCGTCACCTACATCATCGTCCGCTCGGGCACGGCGGACCTCGGCCGCTGGGTGACCGAGCGACGCAACGTCGTCGAGGACTTCAAGAAGATCTACGGGGAGGCGCCCGACCATCCGGGCGCCGTCTCGATCGCGATCGACTCGAACGACACCAACTCCCTCGCCGAGTCGTTCATGGGGCCGATCGTCTTCAAGCGGCAGTGAGCGACCCGCGGACGGTCGTCCGCGCGCGCGCCGAGAAGCACGGGGCGTGAGGCCCGCCGCGCTGGCCGCCCTGCTCGTGCTCGCGGCCGCCGCCGGGGCGGCGGCAGAGCCGCGCCCGGTGGACCCGGCCGCGCGCGTCTACCTCGTGCCCGTGGGACAGCTCCCGGAGAAGTGGGTCACCGACCTCGTCGGCTACTACCGGACCAAGCTCGGGCTCGCGCTCCAGCCGCTGCCGCCGCTGCCCCTGGACCGGAGCGCGCTCGACCACACGCGCCAGCAGGTGATCGCCGAGGAGGCGATCACGCTCCTCAGGCGTCGCCTGCCCAGGCTCGCCGCCGACCCGCACGCCGTGGTCCTCGGCCTCACCGCCTACGACATGTACATCCGCGGCACCTCGTGGCAGTGGGCGTTCGCGTTCCGGCAGGACGCGCACTTCGCGGTGGTCTCGCTCGCGCGCATGGACCCGGCGAACTGGGGTGAGCGCCCCGACGAGGCGCGGCTCCGCACGCGCCTCCGGAAGATGATGTCGAAGAACCTCGGGATCATGGTCTACGACCTGCCGCAGAGCCGGGACCGCCGGAGCGTCCTGTACGGGCCGATCCTCAGCCTCGCGGACCTCGACGCGATCGGCGAGGACTTCTAGAGCGCCGTCTCCTTCGGGAGCGCCGGCTTCTTGAAGCCGCCCCCCTGCTGCCAGCGCTCGGGCGGGACCGCCCGCACGAGGTCGGTCGCCGCGCCGCGCGCGATCCCGCCGACCGCGTCGACGAACGCCCCGCTGACGGCGCTGACGTACCACTGCCCCGGCTCGGACTCCGCGAAGGCGACGTACCGGGCCAGGTCCGCGTCGGACACGTCGCGGTAGATGAACAGCATCATCACGAACGACAGGCGCCGCACCTGCTCGAACACCTGGGCGCGCACCTGACGGATGCGGCTCTCGAGCTGGCTCCGGCTGAGGCGCCGCTCGGCGGGCAGGTACGGGTCCACCGCCGACGCGAGGCTCCGGATGATCGCCATGCTCACGTCGAGCGAGGTCTCGGTGGCGCGGCCCGCGGCGTCGAGCCGCTGGACGAGCGCCAGGCGCTCGCGGGCCGGCGGGCTCTGCTGCAGGCGGCCGACGTACCGCTCGATCTCGCGCTCCGTGCCGCTCGAGCGCGAGAACGCGACCTCGAGCTCGGTGATCCTCCGGCCGACCGGCGAGCGGTACCAGGCGAGCGCCGCCGCGAGCTTCGCGGCGTCGGAGCGCTTGCCGATACCCTCGGCGATGAGCCCGTAGACCGTCTCGGTGCGCACGTGCCGGGCCGTGATCTGCTCGGCCCGGGCGAGGTCCCTCGCGGCGAGCTGACCGTGCTGGGCGTGGAACTCGGACCGGATGCGCGTCGTGATCGGCGCGAGCTGGCGCTTGAGGCCCGAGACGTCGAGCAGCTCGTCGATCGTGGCGCGGTCCGCGGCGACGGCCCCGGGCGCGGTGGCGTCGGCCGCGGACGCGGCGGCGGGCGCCGGCGGCGCCTCGCGCGGCTGCGGCGGGCGGTCCGAGTAGGTGACGACGCCGTTGTCGTCGACCCAGCGGTAGGTCGCCGCGTCGGCGGGCGTGCCGCCGGCGAGCAGGCCGGCGCCGAGCGCGATCAGGAGCGTCCGGGTGATGCGCGTCATCGTCGCGTCCTCCCACCGGTCCAGCGCACGGCTCGCGCCACCTCGGGCGCGGTCTCCTCGGCCGCCGCGCCCAGGGCGCGGACGACCACCTCGCTCGTCGCGTTCACGAACCACTGCCCCCCGGCCGACTCCACGAACGCGACGAGCCGCGCGAGCTCGCCGTCCGCGAGGGTCCGGTAGGCGAAGAGCATGCCGAGCAGGGTGACCTCGCGCATCCGGTCGTAGGCGCGCGCCCGCAGCTCGAGCAGCCGGGGCTCGAGCGCCGCGCTCGCCTCGAGCGCGCGCGCGACGGTCGCGACGACCGCCAGCGTGACGTCGAGCGAGGTCTCGGTCGCGAGCCCCGCGTCGTCGAGCCGCGCGAGGAGCGCGATCCGCGCCGCCGACGGGCGGCGCGCGGCGAGGCCGGCGACGAACGCCCGGAGCTCGGTGGCCCGCCCGGGCTCGGCGGCCTCGAGCTCGAGGGCCACCACCCGCCGCGCCAGCGGCGAGCGGAACCACGCGAGCGCGGCGGCCGCCGCCGCCGGCTCGACGCGCCGCGCGAGCGCCGCGCGCACGGCGGCGCGGAGCCGCTCGGCGTCGAAGGCGCGCGCGCTGGAGCGGTCGATCGCGTCGGCGGCCTCGGGGCTCGCGGCGTGGCGGCGGCGGAGGTCGTCCCGGATCCGCGCGGCGACGCTCTCGAGCTGGCGCGAGAGGCCCGAGGCCTCGAGGAGCTCGTCGGCGACGCCCAGCGTCGCGGCGTCCGGCGTGGCCGGCGGCGCGGCGCCGAGATCGGCCCGGGGGATCGCGGCGGGCGCGGGGCTCGCGCACGCCAGGGCGCCGAGGAGCCCGAGGAGCGCCGCGGCCCGCCGGGGGCGCATCAGAGCGATGCCGCCGGCCGCGGCGGCTCGCGCCGCTCGGGTGTCTGGTGCCAGCGCGTCGGCGGCACCGCCTCGACCAGCTCGGTGGCCGCGCCGCGCGTCACCACGCCGACCGCGTGGACGAAGGCCCGGCCCACGGTGCCGAGGTACCACTGCCCGGCGCCCGACTCCGCGAACTCGACGTACCGCGTGAGCTCCGGCTCGGAGAGCTGGCGATAGACGAAGAGCATCATGATCCAGGACATCTGCCGCGTCTGCGACAGGGCCTGCTCGCGCACCCGCTGGATCAGGCCCTCGACCTCGCCGGGCGCGCCGCCGTGCCCGACCGGCACGTAGGGCGCCGCGGCCAGCGCCATGCTCCGCAGGAGCGAGAGGCTCGCCTCGACGGAGGTCTCCGTCGCCCGGCCGGCCGCGTCGAGCCGCTGGACGAGGGCCACGCGCTCGGGGCGCGGCGGCTCGCGCCGCAAGCGCGCGACGAACCGGGCCAGCTCCTGGGCCGCGTCGGGCGCGCGCCCGGCCCGGCTCTCCAGCTCGGCGACCCTCCGGCCGATGGCGGAGCCGAACCACGTGCCCGCGTCCGCCATCTGCTCCCCGTCGATCCGCCGGGCGAACTCCGCGGTGAAGGCGTCCCAGAGGGCGTCGGCCTTGAGCCGCGCGGACGCGATCCCCTCGGCCACGGCCAGGTCCTGCTTGACGAGGCCGCCGTGGCGCTTGTGGAACTCCGTCCGGAGCTTGGCCGCGATGGCGACGATCTGCTGCTTGAAGCCCGAGAGCGCCAGGAACTCGTCCACCGCCCCCCGCTCGGCGTCGCTCGCGATGGGCGCCGGGGCCTCGGCGGGCTCCGCCCGGGCGAGGTCGCCGGCCTGCGGCGGACGATCCGCGTAGATGACGACGCCGTTCGGGTCCACCCAGCGGTAGGTGGCCGCCTCGGCGCCGCTCGCGGCGATGAGCACTCCCAGCACGATCAGGAAGGACCGGTTCCTCATGGCGCTCCCCCAGGCTCCCGGATGACTTCGTCACCGGAAGGCTGCATGGGAGGTGCCAGGAGGCTGGGTGTCAAGGTTTTCAGCCGGTTAGCCCTCGCTCGCCTCCACGGACGCCCCGCCACCCTGGAAAGACTCTCACCGCTGTTCCAGAACTGGCCGCCCGGAGCCCGGCCCGGGTCGCGGACGATCCCCGGGGCGGCGTCCTTCTATTTGAGCGTCTGGCGGACGGCGGCGACGACGTCGTCGGCGTCGGGCGTCACGAAGCCCTCGAGCGGCGGGCTGAACGGGATCGGGACGTCGGGCGCGGCGACGCGCACGATCGGCGCGTCGAGGTCGTCGAAGCAGTCCTCCATGATCACCCACGCGAGCCAGGCGCCGACGGAGGCGCGCATGGGCCCCTCCTCGGCGATCACGGCCCGGTGCGTCCGCCGCACGGAGAGGGCGAGCGCCTCGCGGTCGAGCGGCACGAGGCTCCGCGGGTCCACCACCTCGACCTCGACGCCCTCCTCGGCGAGGCGCCGCGCGGCCTCGAGGCTCGCGTGCACCATGCGCGCCGTCGCGATCACCGTCACGTCGCGGCCGGGGCGCTTGACGTCGGCCGCCCCGAGGGGCACCGGCGTCTCGGCCTCCGGCACCTCGCCGGTCACCCGGTAGAGGCCGCGGTGCTCGAAGACCAGCACCGGGTCGGGGTCGCGGATCGCGGTCTTGAGGAGCCCGCGCGCGTCGGCGGGCGTGGAGGGGATGCAGACCTTGAGCCCTGGCGTGTTCACGAACCACGCCTCGACCGAGTTCGAGTGGTGGCCGCCGCCGGAGCGGCCGATGCCGTACGGCATCCGCAGCGTCAGCGGGCAGTCGAGCTGGCCGCCGAACATGTAGCGCGACTTCGCGATCTGGTTGACGACCTCGTCCATCGCACAGGTCACGAAGTCGGCGAAGTGCATGTCCACGACGGGCACCAGGCCCGTGACGGCGGCGCCCATCGCCGAGCCGACGATCGCGGCCTCGGAGATCGGCGCGTTCAGCACGCGCTCCGGGCCGAACTCGTCCACGAGGCCCTTCGTCACGCCGAAGGGCAGCCCGAGCACGATGTCCTCGCCGATGCAGTAGACGCGCGGATCGCGGCGCATCTCCTCGCGGAGCGCGAGGTTCAGCGCGTCGCCCATGTCGAGGACGGGCACCCTAGCGGCTCCAGGGGTAGGACGCGAACAGGTCGGCCAGCGCGTCCTGCGGCGCGGGCAGCGGGCTCGTCTCGGCGTGGGCCACCGCGTCGTCGATCTCGGCGACGACGCCCGCGCGGATCCGCCCGGCGTGCGCCGCGTCGAGGAGCTGGCGGGCCTCGAGCAGGCGGCCCAGGCGCGCGAGCGGGTCCGTGCGCCGCCCCTCCTCCACCTCCGCCTTCGTCCGGTAGGCCTGGGCGTCGCCCTCGAAGTGGCCCACCCAGCGGATCGTCCGGGCCTCGATGAGCGACGGCCCCTCGCCGCGCCGCGCGCGGAGGACGGCGCGCGTCGTCGCCTCCCACACCGCGAGCACGTCGTTGCCGTCGACGGTCTCCCCCGGGATGCCGTAGCCCGCCGCGCGCGCCGCGATCGAGCCGCCCGCGGCCGAGAGGCTCGACGCCGTGGACGACGCCCAGCGGTTGTTCTCGCAGAAGAAGACGACCGGGAGCGTCCAGACCGCCGCGAGGTTCACGCCCTCGTGGAACGGCCCGCGGTTGGCGGCGCCGTCGCCGAAGAACGTGACGACGACCTGCGCCGAGCCCCGACGCTTGATCGAGAGCCCCACGCCCGGCGCGAGCACACAGCCCGCGGCGAGCACGCCGTTGGCGCCGAGGTAGTTGACCGAGGCGTCGGCGAGGTGCATGCTCCCGCCCTTGCCGTGGCAGACGCCGTTCGCCTTGCCGTAGAGCTCGGCCATGAGGCCGCGCAGCGCGCCGCCCTTCGCGATGAGGTGGCCGTGCCCGCGGTGCGTCGACAGGACGTAGTCGTCGGCGCGGAGCGCCGCGCACGCGCCGACCGCGCACGCCTCCTGGCCGATCGACGTGTGCAGGAAGCCCGGCAGACGCCCGTTCGCGAACAGCTCCCGCACCCGCTCCTCGAACAGCCGCACGCGCAGCATGCCCGCGTACATCTGGAGCAGAAGATCGGGACCGGGCGCCATGACGGCGCGGATTATAGCACCGGGCGCTCGTTGAGCCGGGCCAGGCGCCACCCCGCAGCGTCGCGCTCGAGGAGGCTGAGCGCGCCGTAGTCCTGGCCGAGCGCCAGGAGGCGGCCGAGGCCGAGCCCGAGGGCCAGGCAGAGGAGCGCGCGGTTGGTGCCGCCGTGGGCGACGATCGCGAGCGCGCGCCCGGCGTGGGCGGCGACGATCGCCTCGAACGCGGGCCACGCGCGCGCCGCCAGGTCCGGCACGCTCTCGCCGCCCGGGAACGGGAACTCGCCGACGCGCGACATCCAGTCGGCGAAGGCCCCGGGCTCGCGCGCGCGGATCTCCTCGGCGGTGAGCCCGTCCCAGCGCCCCATCGCCATCTCGCGGAGCGCCGGCACGACGACCGGCGTGAGGCCGTGGGGCGCGGCGAGGATCTCGCCCGTGCGGCGCGCGCGCGCGAGGTCGCTGGTGAACACCGCGCTGAGCGCCGTGCCGCGGAGCCGCTCGGCCTGCGCCGCGCTCTGACGCTCGCCCCGCGCCGAGAGCGGCACGTCGAGGTGGCCGATGAACCGGCGCGTCTCCGCGCCGACCACCGCGCCGTGGCGGAACAGGTAGATCAGCGTCCGACGCGCGCCCACGCCGCGACCACCAGGAGCACGACGAGCTCCGCCGCCTCGATCCCGGCGCCCAGCACGTCGCCGGTGATCCCGCCGAGCCGATGCGTCATGAAGCGCCCGAGCGCCAGCGCCAGGAGCGCCGCGAGCGCCCACGCGACGATCCCGGCGACGCCGAGCGCCGCCGCGGCGGCGACGAGCGCCGCGCCGAGCGCGAGCGCCGGCGCGGCCGGTCCCAGCCCGGCGCGGAAGGCCGCGCCGGCGCCCGTCGCGCGCGCCACGGGCAGGAGGCGCGCGACGAGCGCCGGCGTCGCGCGCCCGATCACGGGCGCGGCGAGCAGGGCGCGCCAGCGCAGCGCGGGAGCGAGCTCGGCGACCGCCGCGATCTCGAGCAGCAGGAAGAGGATCAGCCCGATCGCGCCGAAGGCGCCGATCCGGCTGTCGCGCATGATCGCCAGCCGGTGCTCGGCGTCCCGCCCGACGAGGCCGTCGAGGCAGTCGGCCAGGCCGTCGAGGTGGATGCCGCCCGTCAGGAGCTTCCACACCGTCACCGTGAGGAGCACGGCCAGGAGCGGCGAGAAGAGGACGTCGGTGACGCGATCCGTCAGGGCGAGCGCGGCACCGAGCGCGAGCCCGACGACCGGGAACCACGCGGCCGCGCGGCCGAGCGCGCCCCCGCCCGCCGCGGGACGCCCGGGGAGCGGGACGATCGTGAGATAGCGGACCGCCTCGAGGAGCCCCGACACGGGCCCGAGGCTAGACGGGATACACGCCGTTGCGGCGCGGCGGGAACTCGTGGGCCTTGTCCTGCGCGTACGCGAGGCGCGTGAGGAGCTCCTGCCGGAGCCCGGAGCCGGGCACGATGTCGTCCACGAGCATCTCCGAGGCCAGCTTGTAGATGTCGACGTCCTCCGCGAACTCCTCGCGCTTCCGCTTGACGTACGCGGCGCGCTCGCGCTCGGGCAGCTCCATGATCTTGTTGTAGTAGACCGCGTTCACCGCGGGCTCGGGGCCCATGATCGCGATCTGGCCCTGCGGCAGCGAGAGCGCCGCGTCGGGCTCGAAGGCGGGCCCGCACATCGCGTAGAGGCCGGCGCCGTAGCACTTGCGCACGACCACCGAGATCTTCGGCACGGTCGCCTGCGAGGTCGCGAAGATCATCTTGGCGCCGTGCCGGATGATCCCCTGCTGCTCGACCTTGGTCCCGACCATGAAGCCCGCGATGTCGGCGAGGTAGACGAGCGGGATGTTGTAGGCGTTGCAGAGCCAGATGAAGCGCGCGGCCTTGTCGGACGAGTCGACCATGAGGACGCCGCCCTTCACCTTGGGCTGGTTCGCGACGATGCCGACGGCGCGGCCGCCGAGGCGCGCCAGCCCGACGATGACCTCCCGGGCGAACAGGCGCTTGAGCTCGAACCAGGAGCCCGCGTCGACGATGCGGTCGATGACCTCGTACATGTCGAACCACTTGCGCTGATCGTACGGGACGATGTCCTCGATGGACCGGCCGGGCCGGGGCTCGACGGCCTCGCGCGCGGCCGGCAGCTCGCGGCACGAGGACGGCATGTAGGCGAGGTACCGCCTGGCGAGCTCGATCGCCTCCTCGTCGGAGGCCGCCAGCACGTCGCCGCAGCCCGAGACGCTGCAGTGCATGCGCGCGCCGCCGAGCTCCTCGAGCGTCGTCTTCTCGCCGATCGCCATCTCCACCATGCGCGGGCTGCCGACGTACAGCGACGCCTTGCCGTCCACCATGATCACGACGTCGGTCAGCGCCGGCAGGTAGGCGGAGCCCGCGGGCGAGGGGCCGAACAGGATGCAGACCTGGGGCACCACGCCCGAGAGCTGCACCTCGTTGTAGAAGATGCGGCCGCCCTGGGAGCGGCCCGGGAAGATCCGGATCTGCTCGGAGATGCGCCCGCCCGCGGCGTCGACCAGGTAGAGGAGCGGCGCCCGCAGGCGCTGGGCTCTCTCCTGGATGCGCACGATCTTCTGGACGGTCTTCTCGCCCCAGGAGCCGGCCTTGACCGTGTAGTCGTTGGCCATGACGCAGACGGTGCGCCCGCCCACGCGCCCGACGCCCGTCACGACGCCGTCGGCGGGCGTCTCCGCTTCCTGCGAGCGCGCGAAGAGCCAGTCTTCCTGGAAGTCGGCGCCCGGGTCGAGGAGGAGCTTCAGGCGGTCGCGGACGAAGAGCTTGCCCGCGGCGCGCAGCTTGTCGCGGTACTTGACGTGCCCCTGCTCGATCCGCGCGCGCTCCCGGAAGTAGCGCTCCTCACCCGCGCCCACGCTCGCCTCCGCTCAGGGGTTCGGCCAGACGATGATGATGAGGACGCCCTCGCCGTGGCGCGGGCCGCCGATCACGGCCGGATTGCCCGCCTGCGCCTGGATGCTGGTCGTCACCTCCGTGCGGCTACCGCGCACGAGGCGGACGCGGAACCGCACCGTGCCGCTGTTGACGGCCTGCGGCGTGACCTCGAGCTGGCGGTCGCCCGGCACGGCCCAGCGCTGCGTCGTGCCCACGGGCACCTCGGCCACGTACCGCTCGAGGGAGGTGTACTCCTTGTAGCGGAAGAGCCGGCGGAGCTTCGGCAGGAAGTTCTCGAGCCGCTCGTCGGGCCCGGCGGGCGCCAGGCGCTGCTCGGGCGGCGGGGGCGTGTCGCCGGCGAGCACCACCCGCGTGCCGAAGCGCACGACCTGCTGCGCCTCGGCGGCCGACGCCGTCAGGGCGAGCAGCACGAGAACCAGGGCCAGCAGCGGGCCGAGCGCGGCCCGCAGCCGCTTGCGCGCGTTGTGCAGTCGCGACATCACGGTTCCCATCGGGATGGCCAGCACCTCTGCGATCTCGCGGTACGACAGGCCCTCGAGATCACTCAACATGATAATGGCCCGGTGATGCTCCGGCAACGTCGCGAGCGCCCGGCCGATGCGCTCGCGCTGCTCCGCGCGCACCGCCGTGTCGTCCGGCGTCGCGCCCTGGTCCACGAGCGTGCGGTCCCAGTCCCCCTCCTCGACGCGCTCCGTGCCGAAGGCGCGGCCCTGGGCGGCGCGCTGCCGGGCGCGGTCCGCGGCGACGTTCATCACGATCCGGAACAGCCACGTGTAGAAGGCCGCCTGCCCGCGGAAGGAGCCGATCGCCTGGTAGGCGCGGATGAACGCCTCCTGCGCGACGTCCCACGCGTCCTCGCTGTCGCGCAGGACGTTGTAGGCGAGCCGGTAGACCCGCTGCCGGTACTTCTCGACCAGGGGCTCGAAGGCCGCCACGTCGCCGCGGCGGCACCGTTCGACCAGGGCGGCGTCGTCGGTTGTCACGCGAGCTCACACGCTCACCCCTTCCCGTCGTCGCTTAGACGCCGGGCCGGCGGCGGCGATTCACCGTTTGGCGGCGCGACCGCGCGCGAGCGCCACGAGCGCGTCGAGGCCGAGCAGGTAGCTCTCCGGGCCGAACCCCGAGATCTGCCCGCGCGCGACCGGCGCGATCACCGAGTGGCGGCGGAACTCCTCGCGCGCGTGCACGTTCGACAGGTGCACCTCGACGACCGGGAGGCGGATCGCGGCGACCGCGTCGCGCAGCGCGATCGAGTAGTGCGTGAAGGCGCCCGGGTTCAGGACGACGCCCACGAAGCCCTCGCGCGCCGCCGCCTGGAGCCAGTCGACGAGCTGGCCCTCGTGGTTGGACTGCCGGCACTCGACGCCGAGCCCGCGGCGGCGCGCGTGGGCGCGGATCAGGCGGTCGACGTCGGCGAGCGAGACGCGGCCGTAGACCGCCGGCTCGCGGCTGCCGAGCAGGTTGAGGTTGGGACCGTGCAGGACGAGCGCCGCCCGTGCGCGCATCGCGGGCAGCATATCACGGGCGCCGGCGGAGGCCGGCATGCCCCCGACGTCGACTCAGAGAGCGTGTTCGAGGCCCCCCATGTCCTCAGTGCCCGCCGAAACCGGCCAGCAGCCAGTCCATCGCGGTGAACAGGACGAGGCCGCCGAACACCGTCCAGCCGAGCGCGGGGCCGCCCTCGCGGTTGACCTCCGGGATCAGGTCGGAGGCGGCCACGTAGATCGTGACGCCCGCCGACAGGGCGAGCGCGTACCCGACGTGGTGCTCGGCGATCAGGCTCGTCGCCAGCGCCCCGGCCACCGTCAGCACGCCGAGGAGCGCGCCCGCGCCGAGCGCCGCAGCCCGCGTGTGGCCGCCGGCCAGCATGATCGACGCGATCGTGAAGCCCTCGGGCACCTTGTGCAGGAACACCGCCATCGCCAGCAGCGCGCCGAGCGCCGGCGCGATGCGGAAGCCCGCGGCGATCGCGACGCCGTCGAAGAGCGTGTGGACGCCGAGCCCGAGCAGCGCCAGGTAGCCCGCCGACGGCCGCAGCAGCGCCTCGGGGTGCACCTCCTCGCCGAAGTGGAAGTGCGGCGCCACGGTGTGCTCGAAGAGGTGGACCCCGAAGTAGCCGAACAGGACGAACAGGAACGCGTGGGGGACGTGGGCGCTTTCCGGAAGCATCCGGACGAACGCCGCGGCGAGCATGAACCCCGCCCCGGCGGCGACGCAGTAGCGGAGCGGCGCGAGCCCCCGGCGGTGCGCGGTGGTCACCAGCGCCGCGCCCGCCAGGTCCGCAGCCGCTGCGGCAGCGGCAAACACCAGGTATGCTAACATCGGAGCGAGCATAGCATGGTGATCGCAGCGCCTCCGCGCCTGCTCGGCGAGATTCTCGTCCAGGAGGGCCTCACCACCCCGGACACGATCGAGCAGGCGCTCGCGCGGGCGCGGACGACGGGCGAGCGGCTCGGCGAGGCGCTCGTCGCGCTCGGCGCGCTCAGCCCCGCGGAGGTGCTCCGCGCGCTCGCGCTCCAGCAGCGCCTGCCGTTCCTCGGGCGCGACGAGCTGCCCTCGCCGCTGCCGCTCGTCAAGAACCTCTCCGCGAAGTACCTGCGCCAGTACACGATCTGCCCGGTGAGCGTCGAGGGCGGCGTCCTCACGATCGCGACGGCGGACCCGCTGAACCCGGTCGTCGTGGACGACCTGCGGCAGTCGACGGGCCTCAGCGTCCGCCTCGTCGTGAGCGCGCCCGAGGTGATCACGGAGGCCATCGACCGCACGTACGACGGCGCGGCGACGCCGCTGCAGCGCATCGTCGAGGGCATGGAGGACGAGGGCGGCGCCGCGGGCGAGGAGGACATCAACCAGCTCCGCGACATGGCGTTCGAGGCGCCCGTCGTGCGCCTCGTCAACCTGCTCGTCGAGAGCGCGATCGAGGCGGGCGCGTCCGACATCCACATCGAGCCGTTCGAGGACACGCTCCGCGTCCGGTACCGCATCGACGGCATCCTGTTCGACCAGGAGGCGCCGCCGCGGCGCCTGCAGGCCGCCGTGACCTCCCGCATCAAGCTGATGGCCGAGATGAACATCGCCGAGCGCCGCCTGCCGCAGGACGGCCGGATCCGCGTCACCCTGCACGGCAACCGCGTGGACATCCGCGTCTCGACGATCCCGACGGTCCACGGCGAGTCGATCGTGATGCGGCTGCTCGACCGCGGGAGCGTCTTCCTGCCGCTCGAGCGGCTCGGCTTCGGCCCGCGCACGCTCGAGCGCTTCGAGGCGCTCATCCGGCGCCCGCACGGGATCATCCTCGTCACGGGGCCCACGGGCTCGGGCAAGACGACGACACTCTACGGGGCGCTCGACAAGATCAACTCGCCCGACCGGAAGATCATCACGGTCGAGGACCCGGTCGAGTACCAGCTCAAGGGCGTGAACCAGATCCCGGTGAAGCCGAAGATCGGGCTCACGTTCGCCACGGGCCTCCGGCACATCGTCCGCCAGGACCCCGACGTGATCCTGATCGGCGAGATCCGCGACCTCGAGACGGCGGAGATCGCGATCCAGGCGTCGCTCACCGGCCACCTCGTCTTCTCGACCCTCCACACCAACGACGCGCCGGGCGCGATCACGCGGCTCCAAGACATGGGCGTGGAGCCGTACCTGGTCGCCTCGGTCCTCGAGGGCGTGCTCGCGCAGCGGCTCGTCCGGCGCATCTGCGCCGCGTGCCGCGTGCCGGACACGCCGAGCGCGGCGGACCTCGGCGCGCTCGGCATCCAGGGCGCCGCGGACGTCCGGCTCTGGCGCGGGCGGGGCTGCGACGAGTGCCGCGGCACCGGGTACCGCGGCCGCACCGGCATCTACGAGCTCTTCAACGTCACGGAGGACGCGCGCAGCCTGATCCTTCGCCGCGCGCCCGTGCGCGAGATCCGGCGCGCCGCGCTCGACGCCGGGATGACCACCCTCCGGCTCGACGGCTGGGCCAAGGCGTGCGAGGGGGTCACGACCGTCGAGGAGATCCTGCGCGTCACCCAGGAGGACGCGTAGCCGCCGATGCCCGTCTTCGTCTACCGTGCGGCCGACCGGCGGGGCCAGACCATCGACGGCGTCATGGAGGCGCCGGACGCGCGCGCCGTCGTCGAGCGGCTCCAGCGGGACGCCTATTTCCCGATCAAGGTGGCCGCGCACGCCGAGCGCCGGCGCTGGTTCGAGCTCGGCGGGGGCTCCCGCGTCGGCCAGCGCGACCTGCTCGCGTTCACCCAGCAGCTCGCCACGCTGTTCGAGGCGGGGCTGCCCCTCGACCGCGCGCTCGCGATCCTGGAGGAGCTCGCGGTCAACAGGCGGCTCAAGGCGATCGTCGGGGACCTGCTCGTCTCCGTCCGCGGCGGCGCCTCGCTCAGCGAGGCGCTGGGCAAGCACCACCCGCGCCCGTTCTCGCGCCTCTACATCAACATGGTGCGCGCCGGCGAGAAGGGCGGGGTGCTGGAGGTGACCCTCCGGCGGCTCGCCGAGTTCCTCGAGGCCCGGGGGGCGTTCACCGCGGCCGTCGTCTCGGCGCTCGCCTACCCCGCCGTGATCTTCGCGGTCGGCATCGGCGCGGTCGTGTTCCTGATGACGTTCGTGATCCCGCGCTTCGCGACGATCTTCGCCGACCTCGGCCAGGCGATCCCGCTGCCGACGCGGATCCTGCTCGCCGTGAGCGCCGCGTTCCAGGCCTACTGGTGGGCCGGGCTGCTCGCCGGGCTCGCGGGCGTGCTCGCCTGGCGCGTCTGGACGTCGAGCCCCGAGGGGCGCCTGGCGTGGGACCGGTTCCTCCTCGGCCTGCCGGTGCTGGGCCGGCTCTCGCTGAAGGTCGAGACCGCGCGGTTCGCGCGCACGCTCGGCACGATGCTGAAGAGCGGCGTGCCCGTGATGGGCGCGCTCGCGGTGGTCGGCGACACGATGACCAACCAGGCGCTCGGCCGTGCCGTGAGCCGGCTGGCCGACGGTGTCAAGCGCGGCGGCACGCTCGCCGCGGGCCTCCAGGAGCAGGCGCCGTTCCCGCCGCTCGCGATCCACATGGTCCGCGTCGGCGAGGAGACGGGCCGGCTCGAGGAGATGCTCCTCAAGGTCGCCGA
>Ga0209343_10003812_pt1 | contig 18852 bp, 19 predicted proteins | sample RifCSPlowO2_02_FD_184026 | JGI IMG/M metagenome (GOLD analysis project Ga0209343, IMG submission 184026) | Groundwater microbial communities from Rifle, Colorado - Rifle CSP2_plank lowO2_0.2 (SPAdes) (version 2) | ecosystem: Environmental > Aquatic > Deep subsurface > Groundwater | place... | reverse complement strand
CGCAGCCCGCAGATCGGCGCGGGGGCACGATTCACGGGGGGCGTATGCTAGCATACGAGCCCCGCGAAGCACCTACCCTGGCAGATGAAGCGTGCTCAGGGTGACCATGAATCGTTTGAGAGTTCCGTAGATGACCAATCCTGCGCTGATCGAAGAGCTGAAGACCCTGGTTGAGCCCGGCAAGGTGCTGACCGATGCCGATTCCCTCAACGCCTATGGCAAGGACTGGACCAAGCATTTCGCCCCGGCCCCCCTGGCGATCGTCTTCCCCAAGAGCATCGAGCAGGTGCAGGCCATTGTTCGTTGGGCCAATCAGCACAAGGTCGCGCTGGTGCCCTCCGGTGGCCGTACCGGCCTGTCCGCCGGCGCGGTGGCGGCCAATGGCGAAGTGGTCGTGGCCTTCGACTATATGAACCAGATTCTCGAGTTCAACGAATTTGACCGCACCGCCCGGTGTCAGCCGGGCGTGGTGACCAAGCAGCTGCAGATGTTCGCCGAGGACAAGGGCCTGTACTACCCGGTGGACTTCGCCTCGGCCGGTTCCAGCCAGATTGGTGGCAATATCGGCACCAATGCCGGCGGCATCAAGGTGATTCGCTACGGCATGACCCGCAACTGGGTGGCCGGGCTGAAGGTTGTAACTGGCACCGGCGAGCTGCTGGAGCTGAACAAGGACCTGATCAAGAACGCCACCGGTTATGACATGCGTCAGCTGTTTATCGGTGCCGAAGGCACCCTGGGCTTCGTCGTTGAGGCCACCATGCGCCTGGACCGTGCGCCGAAGAACCTCACCGCGATGGTGCTCGGCACCCCGGACTTCGACTCGATCATGCCGGTGCTGCACGCCTTCCAGAACAAGCTGGACCTGACCGCCTTCGAGTTCTTCTCCGACAAGGCCCTGGCCAAGATCATGGCCCGTGGCGACGTGCCGGCGGCCTTCGAAACCGACTGCCCGTTCTATGCGCTGCTGGAATTCGAAGCCACCACCGAGGAAGTCGCCGAAGCGGCACTGGCCACCTTTGAGCATTGCGTCGAGCAGGGCTGGGTGCTCGATGGCGTGATGAGCCAGAGCGAGCAGCAGCTGCAGAACCTGTGGAAGCTGCGCGAGTACATCTCGGAGACCATCAGCCACTGGACGCCGTACAAGAACGATATCTCGGTCACCGTCTCGAAAGTGCCGGCGTTTCTGCACGACATCGACCGCATCGTCGGCGAACACTACCCGGATTTCGAAATCGTCTGGTTCGGCCATATCGGCGACGGCAACCTGCACCTGAATATCTTGAAGCCCGAGAACCTGTCCAAGGACGAGTTCTTCGCCAAGTGCGCCACCGTCAACAAGTGGGTGTTCGAGACCGTGCAGAAGTACAACGGCTCGATCAGTGCCGAACACGGCGTGGGCATGACCAAACGCGATTATCTGACCTACAGCCGCTCGGAAGCCGAGATTGGCTATATGAAGGCGATCAAGGCGGTATTCGACCCGAACGGCATCATGAACCCGGGCAAGATCTTCCCGCTCTGATTGATACCGACCCGATGTAGCCCGGATAAGCCCTGGCGCAATCCGGGGCAGCGCTTACCCGGATTGCGCTGCGCTTATCCAGGCTACGAGATTGTGTCTTGTGCCCCTTTGGTCGCAACGACTGCCTGCGCTGAAGCAGGCATGATCGCAGGGCGGGTGCAACCCGCCAGCTGACACACCGCAGCCTCCCACAAAGAGCCGCGCATCGCATTCCCATAAGGAGTTGCCCATGAGTTACCAGCATCAGTATGTCGATGGCACCCATATCCACTTCCCCATGGGCAAGGTGGTGTGCATCGGCCGTAATTACGCCGAGCATGCCAAGGAACTGAACAACCCGGTGCCGACCGAGCCGTTGCTGTTTATCAAGGCGGGCAGCTGTGTGGTGCCGCTGGACGACGGCTTTACTCTGGTCGAGGGTAAGGGGGACGTGCATTACGAGGCGGAAATCGCCGTGTTGATCGGCAAGCCGCTGTCGCGCACGCCGAATGCCGAGGAAGTACGCGACGCCATCTCCGGCTTCGCTCCCGCCCTGGACCTGACCCTGCGTGACCTGCAGGCCACGCTTAAAGCCAAGGGTTATCCCTGGGAAACGGCTAAATCCTTCGACGGTGCCTGTGTGCTGGCACCGTTCGTGCCCGGCGATGCAGTCGAAGACCTCACCGATATCGGCATTCGCCTGAGCATCAACGGCGAGCTGCGTCAGGACGGCAACAGCCGCGACATGCTCAACCCGATTCTGCCGATGATCCAGCACATCTGCGGCCACTTCAGCCTGCAGCCTGGCGATGTGATCCTCACCGGTACGCCGGTCGGTGTCGGCCCACTGCACAAGGGCGATGAGCTGGTGCTGGAGCTGGTTGGCCACAGCCGCTTCGCCAGTCGCGCGCTCTAACCACGCGCCTGAGTCGCCAGCGGGGTAAAGGGCACCTGGAGGTGTCCGCTGGCTGGCGGCTTAACAGAACCATAAGCGTTGCGCTCTAGTCTGATCGTCATCGTTCTATAGAGTAGTGTGCGATGCCTGGCCGGTTTTCTTCCTTGATGCGTCCGCGCTGGTGGGCGCTGTTGTTGCTGTTGGCTGTGATCCTGTTGGTGGGTTACCGGCACTGGGATGATCGACTGCATTTCTGGTTCAAACAGCAGCAGTCGAGCTCTGCCGAACAGCAGGCGAGTATCTGGCTGCCTGGCTATCGCGCGGTGCTGCAGGGTAAGCCGGTGCAGGGCCTGGAGGATGATGAGCTGTCCGGCCTGACCTACAGTGCCGCCAGCAATACCCTGTTCAGCGTGACGGGCAAGAACCCGCAGTTGGTCGAGCTGACGCTGGATGGTCAGGTGATCCGGCGCATCCATCTGCTTGGGTTTTCCAATCCAGAAGGGGTGGAAATGCTCAGCGATGGTCGCCTGGCGGTTATCGATGAGCGCAAGCGTACGTTGACCACCTTCAAGCTGGACGCTTTGACCCGCAGCCTAGAGTTTGCCGATCTGGCGTCTTTCGACCTGGGCTTTGCCACGGCCGGCAACAAGGGCTTCGAGGGCATCGCCTGGGATTCGCGCAACGAGCGCGTGCTGCTGGGCAAGGAGCGCGGCCCACTGGGGCTGTTCAGCCTGCCTTTCCCCGGTGAGGATGGCGCTGCGGGGGCATTGCAGCCGCTGCCAACCGGGCATCTGTTCCTGCGCGATATTTCCTCCCTTAGCTATGACGCCCGTACCGGTCACGCGCTGGTGCTGTCGGACGAATCGCGCCTGCTGCTGGAGGTGGATGCCCGCGGCGAGCCGGTCAGTTTTATCAGCCTGAGCGGCGGCTTCAACGGCTTGCACCGCGGGATCAAGCAGGCGGAAGGGGTGACCATGGATGCGGAGGGCAATATCTATATCGTCAGCGAACCCAACCTGTTTTATGTGCTTAGCAAGCTGCCCCCGGCGGACCTCCCCAAGGATGATTGATTTAAGTTTGGCTTAAGCGGCGATTAAGTCTGGATTCAGCTGTGCCCTCTACTCTGGCCCCATCACCTAACTGATTAGAGGGTTACCCCATGAAACGTTTAACTTTGGCTCTGCTGCTTGCTCCGCTGTTCTCCACTGCCGCCCTGGCGGCCGGCTATACCGGCCCCGGCGCTACGGCTCAGGTCACCAGTGTGGCGGCGGCGTTGAAAGCCAGTGACGACACCCCGGTGGCTTTGCAGGGGCAGATCGTCAAGCGTCTGCAGGACGAGCTCTATGAATTCAAGGACGCCAGCGGCACCATCAATGTAGAGATCGACGATGAAGATTGGCCGGCCCAGGCGATCTCCGAGAACGTTACGGTCAAGCTGGCCGGCGAAGTCGATCACGACCTGACCAGCCGCGAGATCGATGTGGACTCCCTCGAACTGGTCAAATAAGCCACGGCCCTGGTTACCCACGCCAGCCCGAAGCCCTGCTTCGGGCTGGCGTCGTTGTGTCACCTGTTACTGTTTGAGAGTGAGTCACCATGCGAGACCATTTGACCCTGAAGCGCCTGTTGTTGAGCCTTGCCGGGCTGGCGTTGCTGCTGCTTGGCCTGCTGGGCCAGGAGTACCGCCTGTTCGAGCGGGCCTGGTTCAATGTGCAGCAGTGGCAACAGGCCGCTAAGGGTCAGCAGGTCGCCATGCTGTTGTCGAATTACCAGGTGGACATCGAAGCCAAGGTGATCGAGGGGCTGGATGATGATGTCTCGGCGCTGACCTACGACCCGGATCGCAACAGCCTGTTTACCGTGACCAACCAGAAACCGCAGTTGATCGAATTGTCGCTCGGTGGTGAGCTGCTGCGGCGTATCGACCTGCATGGCTTTGGCGATGCCGAAGCGGTCGAGTACATCAGCCAGGGCCTGTATGTGATCACCGATGAACGCCAGCAGCGCCTGATCAAGGTGCGGGTGGATGACACCACCACTGAACTGCATGCCGATCAGGCGCAGCAGTTCTCCCTGGGCATCGGCCTGAATGGCAACAAGGGCTTCGAGGGCCTGGCCTACGACTCGGCTGGCCAGCGCCTGTTTGTCGCCAAGGAACGCGACCCGATCCGCATCTATGAGATTCACGGCTTCCCTCAGCGTGATCCGCAGCGTCCTTTCGCCGTGCATGTGGTGGATGACCAGAAGCGTGACGCCGGATTGTTTGTGCGCGATCTTTCCAGCCTGCAGTTCGATGAGCGCAGCGGCCATCTGCTGGCGCTGTCCGACGAGTCGCGCCTGGTGCTGGAGCTGAATGTCGAGGGCAAGCCGATCAGCAGCCTGTCGCTGCTCCGCGGGCGCAACGGCCTGACCCGCAGCGTGCCCCAGGGCGAGGGCATCGCCATGGATAACCAGGGCGTGCTCTATCTGGTCAGCGAGCCCAACCTGTTCTATCGCTTCAAGAAACCTGAGGGCTAGGTTTTCGGCTGAGCGCGTTGACCCCCGGTTGCAGCAGGCGCGCGGTTTTCCATTCGAAACCCAGGGTCAGGCCGATGGCTGCGCAAGCCAGGCCGCCGGCTAATCCCCACCAAACGCCCTGGGCACCCCAGCCTAGGGGAAATGCCAGCAGCCAGGCCAGCGGCGCGCCCACCGCCCAGTAGCAGAACAGGCCGACCCAGAAGGTGGTCTTGGCGTCTTTGAGGCCGCGAATCGCGCCCATGGCGATGGTCTGGATGCCATCGAAGAACTCGAACCAGGCGGCAATTGCCAGCAGCGCCACGGCCAGGGCCACTACCTCGGCGTAGGCCGGGTCGCGGCGGTCGAGAAACAAGCCCACCACCCACTGCGGGGCCAGCCAGAACAGGCAGGCAAAACCCAGCATGCACAGCGCGCCCAGGCCGATGCCCAGGCGGCCGGCTTGACGCGCCTGGAGCAGGCGGCCGGCACCGAAGTGCTGACCGATACGGTAGGTCACCGCGTAGGAAATGCCCACCGGCACCATAAAGGCCACATACACCGACATGATCGCGATCTGGTGCGCCGCCAGCTGGCTGCTGCCCAGGGCCCCCATGCTTAGCGCGGCGAAGGCGAACAGTCCGGACTCCACCGCATAGGTGCCGCCAATCGGCAGGCCCAGGCGCAGCAGCTCTTTCAGCTCGTCCCACACCGGCCGCAGCAGTCCGCGCCACAGTGGGTAAGGGCTGTAGGCGCTGTGCTGCAGCACATGCCAGGCCAGCAGCAGAGCCATGACATTCATCACCACTGCGGTGACCAGGCCGATCCCGGCCAGGCCCAGGTGCGGCAAGCCGAACCAGCCCTTGATCAGGGCATAGTTGAGGACGAAGTTGGCCAGCGCCCCGCCAATGCTGATGGCCATCACCGGGCCAGGCCGGCCGATGGCGCTGGTAAAGCCGCGCAGGGCCATAAAACTCATATAGCCGGGCAGGGCAAACACCAGGGTTGAAAGAAACTGCATGCCGCCGCTGACGTTCTCCGGCTGCTGGCCGAAGTACAGCAGCGCAGGGCCCAGGTTCCACAATGCCAGGCCGGCCAGCAGCGCCAGGCCCCAGCCCAGCCACAGGCCGTTCTGGGTCAGCCGGGTCACTCCGGCGGCGTCCTGCGCGCCGTGGCGGATCGCCACCAGATTGCCGACCGAGGCAATCACCCCGACACAGAAGATCGAAACAAAAGAATAGCTGGCCGCGCCCAGGCCGCCGGCGGCCAGTTCTGCCGGGCCAAGCAGGCCCATCATCACCGTGTCGGTAAACACCATCAGCACATGGGCCAGTTGCGCGGCAATCAGCGGCCCGGCGAGTTTCAGGATGGCGCGCAGTTCGCCGCGGAGCGGATGCAGCATGATGAGTTCTACTCAGTCAGAAGGCTTGCCCGGGTGATCCGCGCAGGCAGAGAATGCGCCTATTCTCATGAGCCATCCGCAACAGCACAAAAGGATAATAGCGATGAAAGGCATGACTATTACTCATGGATTGCGGTCATGAGCCAACGCCTGCCGCCGCTCTATGCCCTGCGCGCCTTCGAGGCGGCGGCGCGGCACTGCTCCTTTACCCGTGCGGCCGAAGAACTGGCGATTACCCAGAGTGCGGTCAGCCGGCATGTGCGCACCCTGGAAGAGCACTTTGCCTGCCGCCTGTTCGAGCGCCGGGGCCGCAGCCTGCAGCTCACCGAGACGGCGCGCATGCTGCTGCCGGGGCTGCGCGATGGCTTTGAGGCGTTGGAGCGCGCCTGCAACACCTTGCGCGTCGACGACACGGTGCTGCGCCTGAAGGCCCCATCGACGCTGACCATGCGCTGGTTGCTGGCGCGCCTGTCGCGCTATCGCCTGCTCAGCGCCAGTGAGGTGCAGCTGACTAGCGCCTGGATGGATGTGGACAAGGTGGACTTCCTGCATGAGCCCTTCGACTGCGCCGTGCTGCTGAGCCAGGGCGACTTTCCGGATGAATGGGAGAGCACCGAGCTGTTCGCCGAGTGGCTGATTCCGGTGTGCGCGCCTGAGGCCTTGAATGAACAACCCTGGGATCTGCCGCGTTTGCAGACCGCCGAACTGCTGCACCCCACCCCGGATCGCCGTGACTGGCGGCAGTGGTTACAGGCCATGGGCCTGGCCGACCGGGTACCGCTCAAGGGTGGGCAGGTGTTCGATACCCTGGAGCTGGGCATGGTCGCTGCGGCGCGCGGCTATGGCGTATCGATCGGCGATCTGGTGATGGTTGCCGAGGATGTCGCCCAGGGGCGGCTGGGTCTGCCCTGGCCCTGCGCGGTGCCCAGTGGTTGCAGCTACTACCTGGTCTGGCCCAAGGCGCGCCGAGGCCAGGAGCGTTTTCGCCGTTTGCGTGATTATCTGGTGGCCGATGTGGCGGCGATGCAGTTGCCAGTGGTGGAGCGGGTGATGGAAAGCGTCCGTTAGGGCGTTTTTGCCCTGGGCGTAAAAAATATTGGACTGCCTCTTCTTGGCTTTATCAGGTAAATCTTTATAAAACAGCAGTTTATGGCATTTTTTAGAGTGGGTTGCCTGCTGCTCTCGGTCTGATTTCTTAACATGTCGCGCTTATTTGTTTGACATATTTTACGGCTTTGGCAGACTGGCCCCAGGGTTGGGACTGCCAGATGGGCGTTGTACGCGTATCTGTGGCCGCTTTGGCAGACACGACCAGCCGTAAACAGAAGGTGCGCGACAACCGTCAGCCCTTCTGCACAACAACGGCAGCCAATCCCGGCTGCCCCAAGGTGATGTATGTCCAACAACAATACGAAACAGCGCCCAGGCGCGCGTAAACCGGTTGTCCTGATGTCCATGGGCGCTCAAGAGCGCAAAGGGCATGCCTATCAAGTCATGACCCACAAATACATAACTCCCCTGGTCGAACTGTCTGGCTGCGTGCCGCTGCTGGCACCCAGCTGCTGCGGCACCGATGACATCGAGCAGTACCTGTCGATGGTCGACGGTGTCTACCTGACCGGTGCCGGCAGCAATATCGATCCGGCCCTCTACGGCCAGGAAAACCTGACCCCGAGCAAGGGCCAGGATCAGGAGCGTGACCTTTTCGATATCCCTCTGATTCGCGCAGCCCTGGCCCGTGGCCTGCCGCTGTTCGGTATCTGCCGCGGCATGCAGGAAATCAACGTGGCCCTGGGTGGCAGCATCCACCAGAAGGCTTATGAAGTGCCGGGCATCAGCGACCATCGCGAAGATCCGAGCACCTCGGTTGCCGAACAATATGCCGACCGCCACAGCGTGCGCGCGCTGCCGGGCAGCTGGTTTGCCGAGCTGATGGGGCATGCCGAGTTCCCGGTGAATTCTCTCCACGGTCAGGCCGTGGACCGCCTGGGTGCAGGCATCGAGGCCCTGGCCCATGCCGACGATGGCCTGATTGAAGCCATCCATGTGCCGGACGCGGCGCAGTTCACCCTGGCCGTGCAATGGCACCCGGAGTGGCAGGCCGCAGAGAACCCGCATTCGGTAAAGATCTTCCAGGCCTTTGGCGACGCCTGCCGTGAACAGGCCGCGCGACGCGACCAGTAAGCACGCAACCGAAATAAGGAAGCCCCGCCAATGCGGGGCTTCTTTATGGGCGCGATTCAGGCGTTGCTATTGCTGGGGCGATATTGCAGGGCTTCTGCCAGGTGAGTGCGGTTGATACTGGCTGCGCCATCCAGATCGGCCAGGGTGCGCGCCACCTTCATCACCCGGTGCGCGGCACGCAGGCTCAGGCCCAGGCGCTCGCAGGCGTTTTCCAGCCAGTGCCGGTCTTCGCTGTCGAGGCTGCAGTGTTGTTGCACGCCGGCGAGGTCCAGGTGGGCGTTGGCGCAGCCCTGGCGTACCAGTTGCTGCTGGCGCGCGCGCACCACCAGAGCGGCCAGTTCGGTGCTGCTGGGTCCGTGGTTGCTGCTGGTTTCCAGGCGGGTGGTTTCCCGCGGCACGCTCAGGTGCAGGTCGATGCGGTCGAGCAGCGGGCCGGAGAGTTTGCCGCGGTAGCGCTGGATCTGTTCGGCCGAGCAGCGGCAGCGCCCGGAAGGGTCGCCTAAATGCCCACAGGGGCAGGGATTCATCGCTGCCACCAGTTGGAAGCGCGCGGGGAAACGCACTTTGTCGCGAGCCCGGGCGATGACGATATGCCCGCTTTCCAGGGGTTCGCGTAAGACTTCCAAAACCTTGCGATCGAATTCGGGTAGCTCGTCTAAAAAAAGTACACCCTGGTGCGCCAAGGTAATTTCGCCAGGTTGCGGGCGACTGCCACCACCGACCAGCGCTGGTCCTGATGCACTGTGATGAGGTGTTCTAAAAGGTCTTTGTGGCCAGGCACTTAGCGGTGTATGGCTGGCCACGGAGTGAATGGCCGCCACTTCCAGTGCTTCCTGTTCGTCCAGCGGTGGCAGCAGGCCGGGCAAGCGGCTGGCCAGCAGGGTCTTGCCGGTGCCGGGCGGCCCGCTGAACAGTAGATTGTGCGAGCCGGCCGCGGCCACCAGCAGGGCGCGCTTGGCGGCGATCTGGCCCTGCACTTCGGCAAGGTCCGGGTAGGGCAGTACCTGGCGCAGCAGGCCCTGGGCCTGATAGGGCGCGATGGGCGTCTGGCCATTGAGATGGGCGGCGACTTCGAGCAGGTGCTCCACCGCGATCACGTCCAGCCCCGAGGCCAGGCTGGCTTCTTCGGCGTTGGCCTTGGGCACCATTAAGGTGCGGCCGGCGGCGCGGGCGGCCAGTGCGGCGGGCAGCACGCCCTGTACTGGGCGAATCGCCCCGGACAGCGCCAGCTCGCCAAGGCATTCGAGCTGCTCCAGTGCGCTGGCCGGCACCTGGCCGCTGGCGGCGAGAATGCCCAAGGCAATCGCCAGGTCGAAACGCCCGCCGTCCTTGGGTAGATCCGCGGGGGCCAGATTGAGGGTGATGCGTCTGGGCGGGAACTCGAAGGCGCAGTTGAGGATGGCGCTGCGCACCCGGTCCTTGCTTTCCTTGACCGCCGTTTCCGGCAGGCCGACCAGGGCCAGGGAAGGCAGGCCGTTGGCCAGATGGGCCTCGACCGTCACTGCCGGAGCTTCGACGCCGACTTGGGCGCGGCTGTGGACTATGGCCAGGGACATCGATCACTCCTTGATCGGCTGAGGCATCCGCTGTGGGCGTTACTCGTGGGTGGCGGCGGCTTCTGGGCTGCGGGCTTCCATCTCGGCGACTTTGGCTTCTAGGGCTTCCAGGCGGGCACGGGTGCGGGCCAGTACGACCATCTGGCTGTCGAATTCGTCGCGGCTGACCAGGTCGAGCTTGCTGAAGCCGCTTTGCAGCAACAGCTTGAACTGGGCTTCCAGCTCGCTGCGTGGCAGCGGGCTGTCGCTGTTGAACAGGCGGGAGACCTGATGGCTAAGGGCGTCGAGCAAGGCTTTGGGTGGCAGCATGGTGAGGTTCCGGTAACAGATGGTCGCCAGTGTAGCACGCAGTGCCGGACGGCTTGCCTGGGCGAGACTGGCGCACTGGGCGGGCGCGCTGCACGCTTTTCGCGCGTGGGGTGGCAGGGTGTCGCACCATTGTTGTGCGTTGATTGCGTCCAAATGTCCGCGATAAGCCCCTGTTTGGTGGCTAACTGCATGAAATAAGTAGCTTTTACGGGAGTTGGCAGGCTTTCTGCTTTGTCTCTTGCGACGCATGCTCCGATGCAGTTCCGGTGCGTCAGGCGAAGCGGGGAAGTGCTTCGCCGGGATCTGTTGGTGAGCATCGGTGCCGCTGGGTCAGGGCCGCGATGCATTACAAAAGCCAGACACTGCGCTTAGACTTGAGTCGGGTTCGTAATTCCTGGGGCAAGTCCACCTTACACGGGAGAAAGTTACATGAAGCTAGTCACTGCCATCATCAAGCCGTTCAAGCTGGACGACGTCCGTGAGTCACTGTCGGAGATCGGCGTGCAGGGCATCACTGTCACTGAAGTCAAAGGCTTCGGTCGTCAGAAAGGCCATACCGAGTTGTACCGCGGTGCCGAATACGTGGTCGATTTTTTGCCGAAGGTGAAAATCGACGTGGCCATCGCTGACGATCAGCTCGATCGTGTGATCGAGGCCATTACCAAGGCCGCCAACACCGGCAAGATCGGTGACGGCAAGATTTTCGTTGTAAACCTGGAACAGGCGATCCGCATCCGTACCGGCGAAACCGATACCGACGCGATCTAAACGCCCTTCGAACCCCACACGCCCCAGGAGTTAAACCATGACTCTGCGAAAAATCGCAGGGCTAGGAGCCCTTTTGTCTCTCGTTCCTGGCTTTGCCATGGCCGAAGAGGCAAGCCTGAGCAGCGGCGACACAGCCTGGATGCTGGTGGCCACTGTGCTGGTGCTGTTTATGACCATTCCCGGTCTGGCACTGTTCTATGCCGGCATGGTGCGTTCCAAGAACGTGCTGTCGGTGTTGATGCAGTGCTTTGCCGTGACCGGTCTGATCAGCATCCTGTGGGTCGTTTACGGCTACAGCCTGGCATTTGACACCACCGGCATGGAGCAGGGTGTGGTCAATCTCAACTCCTTTGTCGGCGGTTTCTCCAAAGCCTTCCTCAGTGGTCTGACCCTGGACAGCCTGGTGGCCACGGTGCCGGAGTCGGTGTTCATCACCTTCCAGATGACCTTCGCCATTATCACTCCCGCCCTGATCGTCGGAGCCTTTGCCGAGCGCATGAAGTTCTCGGCCATGCTGATCTTCATGGCGGTGTGGTTCACCCTGGTCTATGCGCCCATCGCGCATATGGTCTGGGCCGGCGACGGCGCACTGATGTGGGACTGGGGTGTGCTGGACTTCGCGGGTGGCACCGTGGTGCACATCAACGCGGGTATTGCCGGGCTGGTGGCCTGTTTGGTGTTGGGCAAGCGCAAGGGCTTCCCGACTACCGCCATGCCGCCGCACAACCTCGGCTACACCCTGATCGGCGCAAGCATGCTCTGGGTCGGCTGGTTCGGCTTCAACGCCGGCTCGGCTCTGGCCGCCAACGGCAGCGCTGGTATGGCCATGCTGGTGACTCAGATTGCCACTGCCACCGCGGCGCTGAGCTGGATGTTCGCCGAGTGGATCACCCATCGCAAACCCAGCGTGCTGGGCATTGCTTCGGGTGCGGTGGCGGGCCTGGTGGCCATCACTCCGGCGTCCGGTACGGCCGGTCCCATGGGGGCCCTGGCGATCGGCCTGGCCAGCGGGGTGATCTGCTTCTTCTGTGCCACCAGCCTGAAACGCAAACTGGGTTATGACGACTCTCTGGACGTTTTCGGCGTGCATGCCGTGGGCGGTATCGTCGGGGCTATTCTCACCGGGGCGTTCGCCGCGCCGGCGCTGGGTGGCTTTGGCGAAGTGGAGAACATTCCTGCGCAGTTGTGGGTGCAGTTCGAGGGGGTGGCCTTCACGGTGGTGTACACCGCGCTGGTGACCTTCGTGATCCTGAAAGTGATCGACCTAGTAATGGGCCTGCGTGTCAGTGACGAGGAAGAGACCATCGGCCTCGATCTCGCCCTGCATAACGAGCGCGGCTACAACCTGTAAGCACACGGAGCGCGTCCGGAGCCAACCCCGGACGCCTTAACCGAATAGCGCTATAAAGCGCACGGCAAGAGGTGAACCATGGACAACACAGCATTGACTGCACTGCAGTACGGTTTTGATACCTTCTACTTTTTGGTTTGCGGCGCCCTGGTGATGTGGATGGCAGCGGGTTTTGCCATGCTCGAATCCGGGTTGGTGCGGGCCAAGAACACCACCGAGATTCTCACCAAGAACATCGCCCTGTACGCAGTGGCCAGCGTGATGTACCTGGTGATCGGCTACCACATCATGTACTCCAGCCCGGAAGGCGGCATTCTGCCAAGCCTGGGCTTCCTGCTGGGTGAAGAGAACAGCGTCGAGTCGGTTCTGGCCGGCGGTGACGACGCGCCCTACTACTCGGCCCGTTCCGACTTCTTCTTCCAGGTGGTGTTTGCCGCGACCTGCATGTCGATCGTCTCCGGTGCCGTGGCCGAGCGCATGAAGCTGTGGGCCTTCCTGGCTTTCGCCGTGGTCATGACCGGTTTCATCTACCCGGTACAGGGCTTCTGGAAATGGGGTTCGGGCTTCCTCAACGAAGCGGGCTTCCTCGACTTCGCCGGTTCCGGTGTGGTGCATATGGCCGGTGCTGCCGCTGCTCTGGCTGGCGTGCTGCTGCTGGGTGCGCGTAAGGGCAAGTACGGTGCCAATGGCCAGGTCAACGCCATTCCGGGTGCCAACCTGCCGATGGCAGCCCTGGGTACCTTTATCCTGTGGATGGGCTGGTTCGGTTTCAACGGCGGCTCGCAGCTGAAGATGAGCACCATCGAAGACGCCAACGCCGTGGCCAACGTGTTTGTTAACACCAACATGTCCGCTGCCGGCGGTCTGATTGCGGCGCTGATCGTGGCGCGAATCCTGTTCGGCAAGGCTGACCTGACCATGGCCCTCAACGGTGCCCTGGCTGGCCTGGTGGCCATCACCGCCGAGCCGCTGACCCCGACTGCCCTGCAAGCAACCCTGATCGGTGGCGTGGGTGGCGTGCTGGTGGTGTTCTCCATCCTCGGCCTGGACAAGCTCAAGCTCGACGATCCAGTCGGTGCCATCTCCGTCCACGGTGTGGTCGGTATCTGGGGCCTGCTGGCTGTCTGCCTGACCAACAGCGACTCCAGCCTGGGTGCCCAGCTGCTGGGTATCGGTGCGATCTTCGCCTGGGTGTTTATCGCCAGCCTGATCGTCTGGTCCATCATCAAGCTGGTGATCGGCCTGCGCGTTACCGAGGAAGAAGAATACGAAGGCGTGGACATCGCCGAGTGCGGTATGGAAGCCTATCCGGAGTTCACCAAGAACTGATTGTCCGGAGTTTCGACGAGGGCGCCTTTATGGCGCCCTTTGTTTTTTCTGCGGGCCGTCAGAGGCTGCCGGAGTTTGCGCACGCTGCTGTTGTGATGCACGGGCAACAGACCCTAGAATGCGCGCCGTTGAGCGCAGATCGCCGATGCGTAGCGCTCAATCCGGGCAAGGCCACAGGATTTTTTTCCAGCGACGTTAGAAAGCTGACGCAGCTGGGCTATAACTACTCTGCTTTTCGCAAGTCATGAGGTTGAACATGAGCGACGAAGATCTGGAACACGACGAACTGGAAGGCGCTGACGAGGACGACGGCGAGGAACTGGCCGCCGCCGACGATGGCGACAGTGTGGATGATGACGGTGACGACGAAGTCGTACCCGCCAGCAAAAGCAAGAAGGTCAAGGCTGCCGTTGACGTCGAGGAGCTGCCCAGCATCGAAGCCAAGCAGAAAGAGCGCGATGCCCTGGCCCGCGCCATGGAAGAGTTTCTTTCCCGCGGCGGCAAGGTGCAGGAAGTCGAGCCGAATGTGGTCTCCGACCCGCCCAAGAAGCCGGATAGCAAATATGGCAGCCGCCCCATTTAAACGGTTGGCATAGCGCAAAAAGCCCGCATGGCAGACGCCGTGCGGGCTTTTTTGTGGCTTTTCCTCGTCCACTGCTGCGTTCAGGTGCCGGCACCTAAGTGTGAAGGGATCTGATTTCGTAGGGTGCGCTGTGCGCACCAGCTCTAGCCGTCGACTCTAGGTGCACGCGGCGCACCCTCTCCTGGGTGGCTCCTGCAAGCAGTGTCATCCTCTACGGGCCGTCGCTGCGCGACGTAGGGCTTGTGGGCGCGGCTCTATCGGTTTACGCCCAGCTATGCAGCAGCGCGGGCAATTCGGCGAGGCTGCGAATCTGCCCGTCCGGGGTGTTGTCGGCCTCCCAGGCCTTGCCCTGGGGGTTGAACCAGATGGCGCGCAGGCCGGCGGCCTGGGCCCCGGCGATATCGTCGCTGGGGTGGTCGCCGATATGCACCGCATGCTCGGCGGCGATTCCTGCGCGTCTGAGGGCTTCCTGGAAGGGCTTGGGATCGGGCTTGCCGACCCCCAGCTCCTCGGCGCACAGGGCGAACTGGAAGTAATCGGCCAGGCCCAGGCGGCGCACATCGGCATTGCCGTTGGTGATCACCCCGAGCTGGAAGCGGTTGGCCAGGGTTTCCAGGGTCGGATGCACTTCGGCGAACAGCTCGACCTGATGGCGCGCCGCGAGGAACACCTGGAAGCCGGCCTCGGCCAGCACCTGGGCATCGCTGTGCGGGTAACCGGCGTTCTCCAGGGCCTGGAACAGAATGCGCCGGCGCAGCTCACTGAGGCGGTGCTTGAGCATCGGCTCGGCCTGCAGCAGGCCGGCACGGATGGTCCACAGATGCTCCACCGGCACCGCACCCAGGCGTGGCGCATGCATGGCCAGCCAGTTGCGCAGCGCCGCCTCGGCGTCCTGCATCACTGGTGTGACATCCCACAGGGTGTCGTCGAGGTCGAAGGTAATCAGCTGGATGCTCATTCTGTGCTGCCTTTGCGTTTGGCTCGGGGGTGGGCCTTGTCATAGACCGTGGCCAGGTGCTGGAAATCCAGGTGGGTGTAGACCTGGGTGGTGGCAATATCGGCGTGGCCGAGCAGTTCCTGCACCGCGCGCAGGTCCTGGGATGATTCCAGCATATGGCTGGCGAAACTGTGGCGCAGCATATGCGGGTGCAGGTGCTGACCGAGTTCGCGCACGCCGGCCTGGCGTACCCGCAGCTGCACCGCGCGCGGGCCGATGCGGCGGCCTTGCTGGCTGATAAAGACCGCGCCGTCGCTCGGGTTGGCCAGCGCGCGCAGCGGTAGCCACTGTTCCATGGCCTGGCGCGCCATGCGTCCGAGCGGCAGTTCGCGGGTCTTGTTGCCCTTGCCGAGCACCCGCACCAGACCGGCGGGCAGATCCAGGCCGTCGAGGTTGAGGCTGACCAGCTCCGACAGGCGCAGGCCCGAGGAGTAGAACAGTTCAAGCATGGCCTGGTCGCGGCGGGCGATAAAGTCGTCCTCCAGCGCGCCGTCGAGCAGTTGCGCGGCGCGGTCGGTGTCCAGGGTTCTGGGTAGGCGGCGTTCGCCCTTGGGCGGGCTCAGGCCGCTGGCCGGGTCGCTCTGGCAGTGGCCTTCGCGGATCAGGTAGCGGTACAGGCCGCGGGTCGCCGAGAGCAGGCGCGCCAGGCTGCGGCTGGATTGCCCCTGCATATTCAGGCGGCCGACCATACGCCGTAGGCGCGCGGTATCGAGCGCGGCCCAGCTGTCGATCTGCTCCTGGGTGCAGAACGCCAACAGCGTGCTCAGGTCGTGGCGATAACCGGTGAGGGTGTGTGGCGACAGCTGGCGCTCGCTGCGCAGGTGTTCGAGGTAGGCGTCAAGAGCAGCTTCAAGCTTCAAGCGGCAAGCTCCGTAGGATGGGTTAGCGGCGCGTGGCGCAAGATTCATGTGCCAGATCTTAATCGTGCGCCGCGTAACCCATCGCAGCGATTTTGATGGGTGTCATGAGGTGCATCCATGCACCTCACCCTGCGGGCCGCTAAAGCGGTGCAAAACGGCATCCTGCCGTTTTGTCGCTTCGCTCAACCTGGGCGGTCCCACCCATCCTACGGGTCAGCGTACCGAACGCAGCGGCGTGGCGAAACCCGGTACGACGCGGGCCAGTACTTCGGCGATATAGCCGAGGAACAGGGTGCCCAGGGAGCTCTTGTAGTGTTGCGGGTCAGTGCTGCCGATCGCCAGTACGCCGTGCAGGCCCTGAAAGGACAGTGCCACCACCGCGGCGGAGCCGACCTGGGCACCTTCCGCGCCGAACAGGAAACTCAGTTCATGTTCGCGCAGCACGCCGCAGATGGTCTTGCCACCGGCCAGCAGGCCGCCGATGGCCTGGTGCGCTTCGGCGCTGCTGACCGAACGGCCCACCGGCAAGGCGGCGTCGCTGAACAGGATCAGGCTGACGAAGGGCACCTGGAATTCGCTGCGCAGGCTGTCTTCGACACAGCTGACCACTTCTTCCAGGCTGCTGGCGTCGAGCAGGTCGAGCACCAGGCGACGGGTCTTGTCGAACAGGCGGTCGTTGTCGCGGGCCACGTCCATCAGTTGCGAGAGGCGATGGCGCATCTCGATATTGCGCTCGCGCAGCAGTTTGACCTGACGCTCGACCAGCGACACGGTGTCGCCGCGCTGGTGCGGAATACGCAGCTCGGGGATCAGCTCGTCGTGGTCGATAAAGAATTCCGGATGCAGGCGCAGATAGGCGGCGACTGTTTCCGAATCCAGTGGTTTGGGTGAATCCTGCTTGTCGGTCATAGGCGAACCTGTCCTTCGTACACGCGTACCGCGGGTCCGGTCATCATAACGGGCTGACCTGGGCCTGCCCACTCGATGGACAGCTTGCCGCCCGGCAGTTCGATCTGCACCGGCGAATCCATCCAGCCCTGGCTGATCGCCGCCACGGCCGCGGCGCAGGCACCGGTACCGCAGGCCTGGGTTTCCCCGGCACCGCGTTCCCAGACGCGCAGCTTGGCGCGCTGGCGATCCAGCACCTGGAGGAAACCGACATTGACCCGCTGCGGAAAGCGCGGATGGTGTTCGAGTTTCGCGCCCAGGCTGTGTACCGGCGCAGTGTCGACGCTGTCGACGCGCAGCACGGCATGGGGGTTGCCCATGGACACGGCGGCCAGTTCGACGTTCAACCCGTCGACCTCGACCACATAGCTCAGCGCCTGCTGCTCGGCCTGGAACGGGATATCGGCCGGCACCAGGCGCGGCGGGCCCATGTTGACGCTGATCTGGCCGTCGCTGCGTACGTCCAGCTCGATGATGCCGCCCTTGGTTTCCACGCGCATCTGCCGCTTTACCGTCAGGCGCTTGTCCAGCACGAAGCGGGCGAAGCAGCGCGCACCGTTGCCGCACTGCTCCACTTCCGAGCCGTCGGCATTGAAGATGCGGTAGCGGAAGTCGACGTCCGGGTTGCTCGGTGGCTCGACGATCAGCAGCTGATCGAAGCCCACGCCGGTGTGGCGGTCGCCCCACTGCTTGGCGTTCTTCGGCTGGATATGCGCGTGCTGGCTGACTAGGTCGAGGACCATAAAGTCGTTGCCGAGGCCGTGCATCTTGGTAAAGCGCAATAACATGAGCTTGTCCTTAGCGGGCGGGCGGCAGGCAGCTTTCGCCGGCAAACAGCTCGCTGAGCGTCTCGCGGCGACGCACTTCGAAGGCCTGGTCACCCTCTACCATCACCTCGGCGGCGCGGCCGCGGGTGTTGTAGTTGGAGCTCATGACAAAACCATAAGCACCGGCCGAGCGCACGGCCAGCAGATCGCCTTCGGCCAGGACCAGGTCGCGGTCCTTGGCGAGGAAGTCGCCGGTTTCGCAGATCGGCCCGACTATGTCGTAGTTGCGGCTGCTGCCGTCGCGCGGCTGCACCGCCTGCACGTCCATCCAGGCCTGGTACAGGGCCGGGCGGATCAGGTCGTTCATCGCCGCATCGACGATGGCGAAGTCCTTGTGTTCGGTGTGCTTGAGGTACTCGACCCGGGTCAGCAGCACGCCGGCGTTGGCCACGATCGAGCGGCCCGGCTCGAACACCAGGGCCAGGTCGCGGCCGGCAATGCGCTCACGCACCGCCTTGATATAGTCGCCGGCCAGCGGTGGCTGCTCGTCGCGGTACTGCACGCCGAGGCCGCCGCCCAGGTCCAGATGCTTGATCTGGATGCCGCGTGCGGCCAGACGGTCGATCAGCGTCAGCAGGCGATCGAGGGCATCGAGAAAGGGTGGCAGGGTGGTCAGCTGCGAGCCGATATGGCAATCGACGCCGATGATCTGCAGGTTCGCCAATTCGGCGGCGCGGGCGTAGACCGCTTCGGCCTGCTCGATATCGATGCCGAACTTGTTCTCTTTCAGCCCCGTGGAGATATAGGGGTGGGTGCCGGCGTCGACGTCCGGGTTGACCCGCAGGGAAATCGCCGCGGTCTTGCCCAGTTCGGCGGCAACCAGCTGCAGGCGTTCCAGCTCTTCGG
>Ga0209343_10003809_pt1 | contig 18856 bp, 20 predicted proteins | sample RifCSPlowO2_02_FD_184026 | JGI IMG/M metagenome (GOLD analysis project Ga0209343, IMG submission 184026) | Groundwater microbial communities from Rifle, Colorado - Rifle CSP2_plank lowO2_0.2 (SPAdes) (version 2) | ecosystem: Environmental > Aquatic > Deep subsurface > Groundwater | place... | reverse complement strand
ATCTTGCTGCTATAATCTCAGGCTCAGGCCCGGTAGCTCAGTCGGTAGAGCAGAGGATTGAAAATCCTTGTGTCGGTGGTTCGATTCCGCCCCAGGCCACCAGTATCCATGCGCCCCAGCGCCCTTTTAGGGTTCTGGGGCGTTTCTACATTTGCGCACAGTTTTCTACAATTTCTATGCTGAATTGGGCTTGCGCAATTTGTAATTTTGGATTGATGGTTTAATATACAGTTGTTAACTGTAGTTTTGTACAGTAGTTTGTAAGGAGGGTAATTCCTATGATTTACAGTCCAAAAGCAATTGCGAACTTTTTCATTGAGATTGCGAAGGAGCATGGGGAGTCTGTTCGTCCCATGAAGTTGCAAAAGCTTGTCTATTACGCTCACGGCTGGTTCGCAGGGCACACGGGCAAACCATTAATTGACGAGACCGTCGAGGCGTGGCAATACGGCCCGGTCATTTCCAGTCTGTATCATGAATTTAAGCGGTTTGGCGCAAATCCAATAACAGCTAAGGCTACGGATTTTGTTGATTTTGAAATCGTTGAAGTACCTACGCCAAAGGACGAGTCAACGAGAAAATTCCTGAGCAACGTTTGGAATAGTTACGGCAAATTCACAGGACTAACCTTGTCCGAAATGACTCACGCAGAGGGTAGCCCTTGGGAGTTGACTTGGAAAGAAAAGGCCGGAGTTAAAGGCGCTGATATTCCATTTGAAAGAATTGCGGAGCATTTCAAAGCACTTAAAGAAAAATCTTCTCAAAAGGCGGCGGCTTAGCTATGGCAGTTGGCAATGGGGTCGATGGTGATATTGGTGAGATCGTCATTGATCCTGCTGCTGAGCCGACAACAAATGGTAAGGCAAACCAAGCAGCGCAACAGGAAGAAGAGTTCTACGCATTGTCAGGAGTGCAGTTTCGGCTGCAACACAATCAACAAAATTTAGGTTGGTTGGGCAAATTTTTTGGTGCCAATTCGACGGCCCCGACGAATATCGCGGGTTTCGTGATTTTGGTTTCAATGGTGATGATGTTTGCCACTTTTTTCTTTCCCAGTAATTCGGAGTTGTCTGAAACTCGTAAATGGTTGGGTAATGTTGTTATGACAGCACTTGGTTTCATCGTTGGTGCTGCGACAAAAAAATAGAAGCAGAAGCGGAAATTCAGACGATGGATGAACGCTACCTCAACGGCTTCACCCGCTCCCCCATCCGAGCCTTCACATAGTGCTCTGTCATTTCCCGGTTCTTGTGCCCGAGTAGCTTTTGCGAGTGGGCCAGGTTGCCGGTATCGGTGGCGGCCTTGGCCCGAATGTCCCGAAACTGAAAGTCCACCTTGGCCGCCGTGCGGGCCTTGTCGAAGCGTGAGCGGAACGCGCCATAGGTCAAGGGCTGGCCGTTTTCGTCTTGGATCAGATAGGCGCTGATCGCCCGGCGCGGGCGGTCGTTGATCTGGGTGATGGTGGCCGCCAGCTCGCCGGTAATTTCGATGCCCAGGCGTGCGCCAGTCTTGTTTTGGATGATCCACAGCGCACCGTCTCGAATGTCCGTGCGCTTGAGCTTCAACACATCGGCGGGGCGCTGGCCGGTGAGTAGTGCCAGGTCCATTGCGTCCGTCACCGTGAAGTGTGCATGCTCTTTGACCTTGGCAAACTCGGCGTCTGTGACGTACCTATCGCGGCCAACTTCCTTGAAACCCTTAACCCCTTGGCAGGGGTTCTGCTGCGCCGTAAAGCCCCACTCGCGGGCCTTGTTGAAAACGTGCGAGAAGAGGGCCTTCTCGCGGTTGGCTCTGACCTTTGCCACCTGGCCGCGAATGTCCATGTACCCGCGGATGTGCATCGGTGCAATGGCATCAATGGGCATGTGCGCGAAGACCTTGAGCAGGTTGGCCAACTCCTTTTCATTGTCGCGCCTGGTCGCTATTGCCTTGGTCGGGAAAACCTCCCGGACGTACCGCTTTGCCACAACCGAAAACAGCTTGGTCGAGTCGTCTTCGCGCACGCCTTCAAGCTGCGCCCACAGGCGCAAGGCTTCGGCCCGGTCGCTGGACAACTTGGACCATTTGCGGGGCAGGGTGCCGCTGACGTGATACCAGACTCTCCCCTTACGGTGAAAGCGTGGCGGGTCATCGTGGTTTGATTCTCTACGGCGGCCCATTACGTCCTTTGCAGTGCCGCGAAATTCGGCATGTAGGTGGCTTGGTCAGGGACGCCACAGCCCAGCATTTTTTCAGCATATTTGCGGGCCACGATAGGGCGCCGGTTGCCGTTGATTTCAAAGCGCCAGCCTTTCGTGCGCAGCCATTCCACCTGGCGCGCATTCATCTTGAACCCGGTCAGGGTTCCCACTTCGTCGCTGGTTAAAAAGAGGTCGGATTCAGCAGCCATTTTTGTCTACCCTCCACGCGCTTGCTGTTGCAAATTGAGTGCTTCGGTGCTTGCTTTTGCCATGCCTTGCAAGGCCGCGTTTTCCGCCTCAGCTTTAGCAATGTGCGCCTTCACTTTTTCAATGCGTTGATGTTCGTCCGATGTATCAGACGCCCCGTAGGTGTCTGTTGGCAACTCGTAGAACGCCACCATTTCTTCAAAAATTGGCTCGTTTGCGGTGCCCGTATGCAACTTGCGCAAACCGTTGATGATGTTTGCTGAGCGGCTGTATTGCTCTCGGAGGATGCAAACTTCTCGGTACAGCAGCCGGATTTCATTCACCTGATCCGTGAAGATTTGCGAGCGCCCGTACTTGCTTTCCCAGTACAGCGCCAACACCTGCGCCCGTGGCACGTTCTCCGTGGCAAGCCAACGCCATACCGTCCGTTCCGTCACATCCAGGAACTTGCAAACCTTCTTTGGCCCGCCAAGCTCATCGACAAACATGCGGAATAAGTTCGGGCCGTATATGTTTTTTGGTGCGTGAAACATGGTGCGTCAAATACGGTTGTTGTGAAGGGATTGGCCTGCGCCAGGGCGAATTTGCGGGATTGCCGCGCGCTGGTGCGCTCGCCTGGCCCCACCAGTCCGACCGGCTGCAGTTCCTGGCAGCTTGCATTCCATCGACGTTTGAAAAAAGTCAATGGAATCAATGGGTGCGCAGTTATTGAATCGAGTCCAAGGGGGGAGAGCTTCCCCGCTTGCGGCCTCCACCTTTCGCGGTTCGATGCGCCATTCATCCACGCGCGTGGTCAATTGCGCGGGCAAACCCAGGTCGCAGGCGGTGGCCGAAAGGCCCACCAGGCGCTGAACCATTTCATCGGCATAGCGCGAGCTTTTGCGCTCGGCGTAAATGGCCTTGAAGCCCAGTTGGTAGGCGTCGCAGGCCTGGAGCCATTGCCCGTAATCGTTGGCCTTGCTTGCCAGGTGGGCGGCCTTCAAACCATGGCTTGGCACTGTCAGGCGCTCCAGGCGGTACATCTCGCGGGGTGGGGTGATGGGAGGTACACCGAAGAACTGAAACTGCCGGATATTCCAGGTGCGCGCCCAGGCCACAACGCGGGGCGCAGAGTCTTTGCCGGGTGCGCCGGTTTCTTCGTCACGGTCCACGCCTTCGCCGTCGATGTTCTTTGAAACGTACTTGGCGACATACCCCACGGCGCTGCCCCTGGCCGGGTCGATGCGCTCCACCTTGAAGCGGCGTTCTGCCGCACCTGGCTCGTTTGGTGACTCGCTCAAGGCGTAGGCCCTGAGTGTGTCAACCACCAGCGCTGAATGCGCGGGTGCCACAAACATCAGAATGTGCCAATGGGGGCATCCGTCGTGGTGTGGCTCCGCTATGCGAACGCCGCTCAACTGCGCACCACAGTGCCCCAGCTTGCGGTTTGCCTTGCGCCAAACACCATTCAGGTGGGCTTGCGCTTGGCGCGGGCCGGTGCCGTCATACCGTGGGTTCAGCTCACCGGCAACGCTCCTGGCGTGCATGCGGCTTGGGCATGTGATGGTCAGGAAAAGCGCTTCACGGCCTTGCGTTTGTGAGAATTGTTCAATGCCCTTGATCCGCGCCATGAAGGCCTTGCGCTGGTTGGCCGGATTGGAGAGGCTTTGCTCTGCGAGTTCATTCATGGGGCGCACTTCCCCCGTGGCCTGGTTGACCGCAACCAGCGACTCCAGCAGTTCGGCAATGCGCCTCTGGTTGCGGATGGCGCGGGCCATGGTCTTGTCTGACACGTATTTGCCCGCACTGGCGTGCACGGCGCCGGCCTGAATCGCGGCGTACTCGACCACCTGAAAACGCTTGCGCAGTGCGCGTTTCCACCATGCTGGATCACTGAGGCGGTTTATCACTTCTTGCAGGCCCGCCTTGTTGGGCAAAGTGATGTGGTGCCGCTTTGCAATCTGGCGAATTTGGCGCTGGATCACATCGTCGGGCGTATTGAACTTCCTCCAGTTGGAGGCCATGCGGTGGAAGGCCGTGGCGGCCTTGCGCGCCACCTCCGTGAGTTCGTCGGCGGTGAGGTCAAAGGCCTGCACCAACGCGGCCAGCTCCGGGCCTATCGCGGCGATCATGCGAAATACCCAATGATGAATGCGGCTTGCTCACGAATGCGGCATTCGGTGACGAACACCTCGGAGTCAAAGCGCCGATTGTTCAGGCAGGTTTCAAGCCACCTTTTCAACCGGAAAAGTTCAATGGCTGCATCTCCCATGGTCTGCTCTGGCCCGGAGAGAATCCACTTCGGGTCCAGTGGCGGCAATTTGTCTATGGCTTCGGGTTTGAGGCCAGTCGAATACGGGTAGACCTTGGCCGTTTTCAAAGGCGAACCCGACCCGGGTTGCAGGTCGGCTTTCGGCTTTGAAAAAGGCTTGCGCTGTGGGGGCGCAACGGGCGCCGCAAGCTGGGCCAGGCGGGCGCGCTGCACTGGGGCGGCCCGCCACGCAAAGCCCGATGGTGTGGGGCTTGTGATCACGATTGCACCCCAGGCCACAGCAACGCCAGCTCAAAAGGCCACAGCCACAGGAAAACACCTTCCTTGTCCATGTGGATGTTCACCACTGATGGGCTGGGGTCGCGTGGAATGAATCGAAGATGAAGTGATGGCATGGTTACGCCCTCAGAAAAGTGGATTGCCGCTGAATGGCGTTGACTTGCGCCAGTTCCTCGCGGAAGCCGGGGAGGTTGTCAGCCATCCACTGCAGGCGTTCTTTCAGGTTCTTTGGGCGTGAAAGGCGTTGGGCGCCAGTGGCGCGCAGGGTGCATCCGTTGGCAAGCTGGGGTGGTGAGCCAGCAGGGCAGGGCGCCACCTCGCGTGACGTGGTTCCCTCCCCACCCCACTGCGTGGGTCCCCAGGTCGGCGCCTTGTGGCGCCCCGCCAAGTTGCTGGGCTGGCATGCTGCGGCCGTCTGTTTATCAATGTGGTTCAGGCAACTACCCAAGCGCGCCGGGGCCGCTTGAGCAATCGCTGCCGCATTCGATAGATATTCGCCAATGGGCCGCAAACCCGCATCAGAACTGGGTTTTGATGAATTTGAATGCATCAAAACCACCGTCAAACGGTTTGATTGCGTGCAGTCGGGTCGCTCTTGGACGCAAGCGCCAGCATGATCAGCAGGCTTACAACGCCCACAGCCAATGCAGCGCCGCCGCCCTTGCTCACCAACATCGGAACCGGTACGGTGAACGTGTTCATACGGCCCCCTTGGCGATCTGGGTGACCGTCTTAACGGGTTTCGGTTGGTCGAGTGGGAGAAGTTCGCCCAGCGGGGATGTGGAAAGATGCTTGGAAAGCCAGTCACCCATTGTTTTGACTGGGTATTCGGCATCCACCTGGCGGGCGATGTTGCGACCCTGCAGCATCAGAATGGAAATGTAGTTGAGTGCGCACAAGGCGAACAGCTCGCGAATGCCTTCCTCGGTTTCCTTGGAGAAGTCACCGCCAAAGAAGCCGCCGTCTTGAAACTCACGGCCCAAAATTTCCCCGACTTTGACCCGGTTTGCATCGATCAGGTTGAGCAGCTTTTCAGACAACGCCTTGGGGACGTCATCAGAAAGCAAGATGGCCGGGCGCGTGATGCGCTGAACCATGCCCCCGAGACCCTGCAGCAGATCGTTTGAGGATGTGTCTGCAACCTCGGGGAATGCCTTGCCTTGCGCCTCGTATTGCGCTTCAAGGAAGCTGCGGAGCTGGGCTTGCTGGGATTGGGAAAGGTTGCGGGTTTCGTTGCGAAACTCGCTGATGTAGGCCTTGGACAGGCCGGTGCCGTCTGCGATGGCGGAGACCGTCAGGTCTAGGTCTTTGGCTGCTTGCCGGATTTGCTCGGGCGTAACGCCCTTTTTTGCCAATGCTGTGTTCATAAACGCCTTTTGTAAATATATCGAGCAAAACGCTCGATATAGGCATTACTTTAGGCGTGCATCAGCGGTGTGTAAAATCTTTTTCGAGAAAATTTTAAATAAAACGAGATATTTCGCACTTTGACCACTGAGTGCGATGTGAGCACTGTGGCGATTCACCGAGTTCTGATTGGGATCAACAGGGAAATGACCCCAAAAATTTACACCGTCACTTGGTGAAGAGTGGCTATTGCTTTTTCTTTTTTTCGTCTTTCACCTTCTCCACCAGGGCTAGGTAAGCGTCACTCTTAGGGGCGTTTTCGTTGGTCTCCTTGTAAAACCCATCAGCAGCGAGAATGTCGTTAACAGTCTCCATGATTCGCAATTCCAACTCAAGCTTGTATGTTGACATAGGGTCCGTGCCATCCTGGTACACCAAAAACGACAAAGGCTTTCGTAAGGCAAAACTCAGCAATCGAAGTTCTCGGAGGCCTGGCAAGCTGGCTCCAGTTTCGTAGCGTGATAGGGCAACCCTAGAAATACCAACGCCTAATGGATCAATTTCTTTCGTCAGTGCGCTCAGCTCATCAAGCGTTAGATCACCTCCCCTTCGCGCCATTTTCATGGCTTCAGTGAAAAATGAGTTGTCGAACAAGTAACTTGCGTCAATAGCCATCTGGTCTGTTGCTTTCATTGGGCTTGCTTCTACAAAAGCAAAACATTTGAAGGATACACGGGCGGTAGCGCTTCACAAAATAAGAGTTGATTTGTAGAAGTAGAATGCCGCAACTACCTGGAGCGATTGGTTTTTCGTTCAGATTGAAAATCCTTGTGTCGGTGGTTCGATTCCGCCCCAGGCCACCAAACTTAAAAAACCAACCCTTCAAAGGTTGGTTTTTTTTCGCCCAAAGGATTTGCGCCATGAGTTTTCCACTCGATCCAGACACGGTTTCCCACGGCATTCAGCTGGCAGTCGCCCCTGTTTTCCTGCTGACCGCTGTGTCGGGTTTGCTCGGCGTGGTGGCCAATCGACTGGCCCGCATCATTGACCGGGCACGCCTGCTGGAGGACCGCATTAGCGGCACCGCCAGTTCCACGGAAGTGGATGCGGCGTACCTGGAGTTGGGCCAATTGCGTACCCGTGGCCTGTTGGCCAACGGCAGCATTGGGCTGCTGACCTTGTGCGCTTTTCTGATTGGCGTCACCATCGTCGTTCTGTTCCTGGGTGAAACCATCGACTTTCAGATGCTGCGTATCTCCATGATCAGCTTCCTGGCGGGGGTAGTGTGTTTTCTGTTGGCCTTGCTGTGTTTTATGGTGGAAACCTGGATTGCCACCCGCCTGCTCAACTTTGGACGTTCCCGCCGGTAGCACTTGGGGTACTGGTGGCTACCACGCGGGCCACCTGCACGACGCAGTCGTAAAAGGTGGGGCCACGTCCCAGGTCGGTGAGTTTTTGGCTGGTGAGCTGGTTCACATTGGTGCCATTCAACCCCAGTTTGCGCCACCAGATGCCCAGGCCGTTGACCACGCCGTCGCGCGCCCGGGGGCTGATTTTTGCCGTGCAGTGGTATTCCCCCCGGTCGTTGAACACCCGCACCACGTCGCCCGATTGAATGCCACGCACCTGGGCATCCTGCGCACTGATTTCCAGCAGCGGTTCCCCCTCGATATCGCGCAGGCTCTTCACATTGACGAAGCTGGAATTCAAAAAATTGCGCGCCGGGGGCGAAATCATGGCCAGGGGGTAATCTGCCTGCACGCCGCCCAACTCATAGTTGGGAAGGTGGTCCGGCAGGCCGTCTAGTCCCCGCTGGGCCAGGCGATCGCAGAAAAACTCGCACTTGCCGGAAGGGGTGGGAAACCCGCCCTGTGCAAATGGGGCCTCGGGTAGAGGCAGGGATGCAAAACCCTGCTCCAGCAGCAGCTCGAAATCCACCGCCTGACCGTAGGCCGCGCGGCACAGGGTGAGGTCGTCGTCCGCAAAACAGGGGTCACAGAAGCCCATGTGCTGCGCCAGGTCGCGGAAAATCTGCGTATTGGTTTTGGCCTGGCCCAGGGGGGCGACCGAGGGGCGGTTCAGCAGCGCATCGGTGTGGCCGTAGCTCAGGTGCACATCCCAGTGCTCCAACTGCGTGGTGGCGGGGAGGATGTAGTCTGCGTAGTCGGCTGTGTCGGTCAGGAAGTGCTCCAGCACCACCGTAAATAAATCTTCGCGGGCGAAACCCTGCACCACCTTGCCCGACTCCGGGGCCACCGCCACCGGGTTGCTGTTGTACACGATGACGGCCTCGATGGCGGGGCCAAACTCCGGGCTAGTTTTTCGCAGCAAGTCGTCTCCAATCGTGACCATGTTGATGGTGCGCGGTGTTTTTCCGGCCAGCAAATCCGGGCGCTGCAAGGCGGCGCGGTCCACTGGGAAGGCGCCCGAGCTGGACAGCAGCACACCCCCCGCGCGGTGGCGCCAAGCCCCGGTCAGTGCGGGCAGGCAGGCAATGGCACGCACCGCATTGCCACCACCGTGTACCCGCTGCAAGCCGTAGTTCATGCGGATAGCGGCCGCCTGGCCTTGAACGTAGGCCTGCCCGTAGTCCCGCGCCAGTGTCTGGATCTGTTCGACTGCCAGCCCGCAGACCACGGCGGCACGCTCTGGTGGCCACTCCAGTGCACGCGCACGCAGCGCCTCCCAACCCACGGTGTAACTCTGGATGTAGTCGTGGTCCAGCCAGTCGTTGACCACCAGTTCATGCATCATCGCCAGCGCCAATGCGGCGTCGGTCCCCGGCAACAGCGCCAGGTGTTCATGGCACTTGTCGGCGGTTTCGGTGCGCCGCGGGTCGATGCAAATCACTTTGGCGCCATTGCGTTTGGCAGTCTGTACATGGCGCCAGAAGTGCAGATTGCTGCCAATGGAGTTGCTGCCCCAGATCAGGATCAATTTGGATTCGGCAAAAAACTCCACGCGCATGCCCACCTTGCCGCCCAGGGTGTGCACCAAGCCTTCACCGCCGGCGGTGGCGCAGATGGTGCGGTCCAGTTGGGAGGCGCCCAACTGGTTGAAGAAGCGTGCGGCCATGCTTTCACCCTGCACCAGCCCCATGGTGCCTGCGTAGCTATAGGGCAGGATGGCTTGGGCGGAATCCGGGGCACGTTGCGCGATGTTTTGCAGGCGCTGCGCAATGTCCTGCAAAGCACTGTCCCAGCTCACGGTCTCAAATTGCCCGGAGCCCTTGGGGCCGGTGCGGCGCAGGGGCTGCAAAACCCGCTCGGGGTGGTAGGTGCGTTCGGGGTAGCGCGACACCTTGGTGCACAGGGCGCCGTTGGTGTGGGGGTGGGCCGCGTTGCCGTGCACCTTGATGGCGACGCCGTCGTGTACGGTGGTGACCATGGAGCAGGTATCGGGGCAGTCGTGCGGGCAGGCGCCGACCACGTAAGAAGGGTCATTTCCTGTTGGGGTGGATGTTGATGCGTTCATGCCTGGCATGGTAAAGCCTGCAGCGCAATAATGGCGCATGAACCTGATTCAATCTATTGTCAACAGTGCCGCAGAGATCGCCGCCTTGCGCCGTGACCTGCACGCCCATCCTGAACTGTGTTTTGAAGAAGTCCGTACCGCCGAGGTGGTGGCCAGCCAATTGACCCAATGGGGGATCCCCGTGCACCGGGGCATGGGCGGCACTGGCGTGGTGGGCATTGTCAAGGCGGGCAGCTCGCCGCGTGCCATCGCCCTGCGGGCCGATATGGACGCCTTGCCCATGCAGGAGTTCAATACCTTTGACCACGCCAGCCGGCACCCGGGAAAGATGCACGCCTGTGGGCACGATGGCCATACCGCCATGTTGCTGGCAGCGGCGCAGTACTTTGCGACAGAACGCCATTTTGACGGTACGGTCTATTTGATTTTCCAGCCCGCAGAGGAGGGTGGCGGTGGGGCTCGGGAAATGATCAAAGACGGGCTGTTTGAGCGTTTCCCGGTGGAGGCCGTGTTTGGTATGCACAACTGGCCGGGCTCTCAGGTGGGCAAGTTTGCAGCCAGCAGTGGGCCGGTGATGGCGTCCAGCAATGAATTCAAGATTGTGGTGCGGGGCAAAGGCGGGCACGCCGCCTTGCCGCACAACGCGCTGGACCCGGTGCTGGTGGCCTGCCAGATGGTGCAGGCCTTCCAGACCATCATCAGCCGCAACAAGAAGCCGATTGACGCCGGGGTGATCTCGGTCACCATGATCCATGCGGGCGAGGCCACCAACGTCATCCCCGATGCGTGTGAGCTGCAGGGCACGGTGCGGACTTTTACGCTGGAAGTGCTGGACATGATCGAGCAACGTATGCGCGACATTGCCAGCCACACCGCCGCGGCCTATGGTGCGCAGTGTGAGTTTGAGTTTGTACGCAACTATCCACCTACGATTAACGCAAGCAGGGAGACTGAATTTGCGCGCCGCGTGATGGCCAGCATCGTGGGCGAGGACAATGTGGAGCAGCAAGAGCCCACCATGGGCGCCGAGGACTTTTCTTACATGCTCATGGCCAAACCCGGTTGCTACAGCTTTCTTGCCAACGGGGACGGCGACCACCGCGCCCTGGGCCATGGCGGCGGCCCCTGCATGCTGCACAACCCCAGCTACGACTTCAATGACCACCTCATCCCTCTGGGCGCGACCTATTGGGTGCGTTTGGCGGAAGCTTGGCTTATGCCAAATGTGGGAGGTGGGTATGATCCATACCCTTCAAAGTAACGGGAGTCGCCATGACAGACTGGAGTGAGTTGAACTCTCGCGCAAAGCCAGTCGGCTTGCCGTTGGCCGCCCGGCGGCAAACGTCCCCCGGGAATATTCGCTATACCTTTGTGCACGATGACGTGGAGGTTGTCGATCCCTCGGTAGATGCCACGGGGCGATTTTTTGTGTCGCCGCGCGAATACGGTTTTGCCATTCGGGGGTTTAAGGAGGGGAAAACGGCTTGGGCCCGTGACTTTGGCAACGGCACCATGCTGGTGGTCAATGCCGACGGCCAATCGCATGTGTTGTCGCCCAAATTGCCGGCGCGTATTTTGTTCGTTGCGCCGGATGGAGCCTTGCTGCAAGACAGCGGTACGGATTTGCGGCAGCCGCAACGGGTGCCTGACTTGGCGACGGTGCGCCTCACGGTCAACGTGACATTTGATTTGCACGGCGAGTCGCCCGAGGTGGCCCGTACCATTCTGATGCGCATGGTGGACCAAGCCATTCTGGCCGGGCCGCCGGCTGACCAGACCGAGGTGACCGTGGTTGAGCATGGGTTTGAGTTGAGCACGGTGCTGTCCGACGAGCGGCGGCGCTCCACCGATACCGATTTTTCCCAGTTGCTCGATATTTGAGCCGCCGGGCCTGGGGCGCGCCCCTCAGCTGGGAAACCGGCGCTGCGCCATTTGCAGCAGCCCCTCAAAAATCAAATTATCCACCAGCTCAAAGGGCACCGACATGCTGGGGGCCATCTTCCAGCCTGCGCCGCCCGTCATGATGCATTTGGGCTCCACGCCGCAATGTGCGCGCAGGTGCTGCACCATGCACTGCACCGCGCCTGCAATGGCGTAGGTACCCCCGCTGGTCAAGGCGTCGCTGGTGTTGGTGGGGAATTCACGCACTTCGCCGGTGGGGACATGCAGGCCTGCCGTGCCGGACTCCAGGGCGCGCAGCATGATGCCGTGGCCCGGCAAGATCAAGCCGCCCAAAAATTTGCCATGGATGTCCACCGCCTCCACGGTCACGGCGGTGCCCACCATCACCACCACCATGGGGCGAGGGTCGCCCTGGGCGAGCATGTGGTGGTAGCCGCCAATCATGGCAACCCAGCGGTCGGCGCCCAGGCGGGTGGGGTGGTCGTAGCCGTTGCGCAAACCCGCCTCGGATTCACTGGCCACCACCCACTGGGGGGCGACCTCCCATAGTTCCATCTGGTCCTGCACCCGTCGCTTGACGGCGTCGCCCGCCACCACGCAGCCCAGGATATGGGTGGGCGCCTTGAGCCCAGACCATGCGCCTTCGGCCAGCCGGTCGATGTTTTCCAAAAACTCGGCCCCTTCTGCCAGGAGCGCTGCCCCCGCGCGGGGGCCAGCGTACAGGGCCCACTTCAAGCGGGTATTGCCAATGTCCAATGCGAGAAACGTCATGCCGTGTTCAGCCTTGTCGCCAAGGAAGGCCACGCATGCGCCACCCGCCTTGGTGCCCACGCTGGGCCTGGCTGTCCAGGTCGCCTTCAAAGCCTTCCAGGATGTTGTAGGCCTCCAGGCCCAGCTCGGTGGCGCGCTTGGCTGCGGCCACGGAACGCACTCCGCTGCGGCACAGCAGCACGGCCTTTTTTCCGACGGGCACTGCCGCACGGATGGCATCGTCAAACCCGGCGTTCATGACCATGCCGGGCCACTGCTTCCAAGCCACCGCCACCGCGCCGGGGACAAAGCCCACCCATTCGCGCTCGGCATCGGTGCGCACGTCAACCAATACAGCGTCTCCTGCCTGCCACCACGCACAGGCCAGCTGTGCGGATACATCGCCGGCATAACCGGCGCCAGCACGCACCGCGTGGGGGAGGGTGCCGTCGGCACTGTGGCCAAAGGTTGGACTGTCCGGGGGCGGAGCTGCACTATCGCTGCACTGGGGCTGGGGGATGTGGGGTGTTTGCATGGTGTTTTCGACGAAAAGGGTTCCACAAAACGCGGATGGCTTGGGTTGTGACTTTAAAGGATTTCGGCTGGAAGGCTGTCTCCCAGGGCAGGCAGTGCGCTGGAGCACTGGAGTGCAGTACCACCACCACACCGCAGCCCCGGAAAAACCGGGACAAATTCACGAACAACGGGTTTAGTTGGCGCCCAAGGGGCGGTGCATTTCATTCCCGGGGGCAATCGGGATGTAATCACCCCAAGGCCTGCATTGATTTGCAGAGCCTGCGTTGACCAGGGTGTAGCAAAGGAAAAAACAATGAGCACGATCGATATCACGGTGGCGGAGCAGCCCAGCACGGTTCAATCCCCAGACAGGGCAGCAAAGCCCGGCACGGCGGTACAGCACATACCGGGGTTTTATGTCGGAACCACCTTTATTCCAGACAGCGCTCCAGTACCGGGCACGGGATTGGCCCCGAGCAGCCCCATGGAAATAGCACGGCAATGGACGGCCGCCGCCAAACGCTCCAGCAGCCCGCGGTGACACGCCAACAGCGCTGAAAACAAGTCCTGTTCGGCCAGAATTTTCCTGAGGTGCTGCCAATGTAAGCCGTGGTGGGGCTAAATGGTTTACAGTTGACGTTTACGTAAACGTCAACTCTGCCCATTACCATGACCGATTTGTCCGCTGAATTCAAGGCCCTGGCCAACTACCGCCCTACCCACAAAGTCCGTTTTGTCACGGCGGCCAGCCTGTTTGACGGGCACGACGCGGCCATCAACATCATGCGCCGCATCCTGCAGGGCATGGGCGCCGAGGTGATCCACCTGGGGCACAACCGCAGCGTGGACGAAGTGGTGACCGCCGCCTTGCAGGAGGATGTGCAGGGCATTGCCATCAGCTCCTACCAGGGCGGGCATGTGGAGTATTTCAAATACATGGTGGACCTGCTCAAAAGCCGGGGCGGCGCGCACATCAAGGTGTATGGCGGCGGCGGCGGTGTCATCGTCCCCAGCGAAATTGCTGAGTTGCAGGCCTATGGCGTGACCCGCATCTTCAGCCCCGAAGACGGCCAGCGCATGGGCCTGGCCGGCATGATCGGCGAGATGGTGATGCGCTGCGACCAGGACCTGAGCAGCTACGCCCCTACCGATCTGACGGCTATCCAGGGCCATACCGAATCCAGCTGGCGCGCACTGGCCCAGTTGCTCACCGTCATCGAAACTTCCAAGGTTAATGAGGCTCTAGCCCTTGAAATACGTGCGCAAGCAGCTACTAAAAATATAGCAGTTGTGGGCATCACCGGCACCGGCGGCGCGGGCAAATCCTCGCTCACCGACGAGTTGATTCGCCGCTTGCGCCTGGACCAGAACGACAGTTTGAGGGTGGCCGTCATTTCCATTGACCCCAGCCGGCGCAAGAGTGGTGGCGCGCTTTTGGGCGACCGTATCCGTATGAACGCCATTTCACCTTGGCAGCAGGGCTCGCGCGTCTTCATGCGCTCCCTGGCCACGCGCGACTTTGGTTCCGAGATCAGCGCGGCGCTGCCCGATGTGATTGCCGCCTGCAAGGTGGCGGGCTTCGATTTGATTGTGGTGGAGACCTCCGGTATTGGCCAAGGCGACGCGGCCATCGTGCCGCTGGTGGATGTGCCCCTGTACGTGATGACGCCCGAGTTTGGCGCGGCCAGCCAGCTGGAAAAGATCGACATGCTGGACTTTGCCGAGTTTGTGGCCATCAACAAGTTCGACCGCAAAGGCGCCAGCGACGCCCTGCGGGATGTGGCCAAACAGGTGCAGCGCAATAAGGAAGCTTTCACCACACCGCCCGAGCAGATGCCGGTGTTTGGCACCATGGCCGCGCGCTTCAACGACGACGGCGTGACCGCGCTGTACCAGGGCCTGCTGCCCCGCCTGCAAGCGCTGGGCGTGCCGCTGCTGGAGACGGGTGTGTTGCCCCGTGTGAATGTGCGCCACAGCTCCAACCAGACGCCGGTGGTGCCGGCTGCCCGCACGCGCTACCTGGCCGAAATCAGCGACACGGTGCGCGGTTACAAAACCCGCGCCCGCGCCCAGGCCCGCTTGGCCCGCGAGGTGCAGCAGCTGCGCGCCTCGGGCCGCATGCTGCAAGAGGCCAACCCGGACAAGACCAACGCCGTGGGGGCCGTGCTGGATCTGGCCGTGCTGCGCGAGGAGCAGTTGGGCGCGCCCGAGCGCAAGCTCTTGACCCAGTGGCCCGAAATGCAAAAGGCCTACGCCGGGGACGAATACGTCGTCAAAATTCGCGACAAGGAGCTGCGCACCGCACTCACCACCAAGTCGCTCTCCGGCACCACCATCCGCAAGGTGGCCCTGCCCACCTTTGAAGACCATGGCGAAATTTTGAAATGGCTGATGCTGGACAACGTGCCCGGCAGCTACCCCTACACCGCCGGCACCTTCGCCTTCAAGCGCGAGGGCGAGGACCCGACCCGCATGTTCGCGGGCGAAGGGGACGCCTTCCGCACCAACCGCCGCTTCAAGCTGCTGAGCGAAGGTATGGCGGCCAAGCGCTTGTCCACCGCGTTCGATTCGGTCACGCTCTATGGCAACGACCCCGATCCGCGCCCGGACATCTACGGCAAGGTCGGCAACTCGGGCGTGAGTATTGCCACGCTGGACGATTTGAAGGTGCTGTACGGCGGTTTTGATTTGTGCAACCCCGCCACCAGCGTGTCCATGACCATCAACGGCCCGGCGCCCAGCATCCTGGCCATGTTCATGAACGCCGCCATCGACCAGAACCTGGAGAAATTCCAGGCCGACAACGGCCGTGAGCCCACCGACACCGAAGCCCAAAAAATCCGCGAATGGGTGCTGGCCAATGTGCGCGGCACGGTGCAGGCCGACATTCTGAAAGAAGACCAGGGCCAGAACACCTGCATCTTCTCCACCGAATTCAGCCTGAAGGTGATGGGCGACATCGCTGAGTACTTTGTGCACCACGACGTGCGCAACTTCTACAGTGTGAGCATCAGCGGCTACCACATTGCCGAGGCCGGCGCCAACCCCATCAGCCAACTCGCGTTCACCTTGTCCAATGGATTCACCCTGGTGGAAGCCTATTTGGCGCGTGGCATGCACATCGACGACTTTGCGCCCAACCTCTCCTTCTTCTTCTCCAACGGCATGGACCCCGAGTACACGGTGATGGGCCGCGTGGCGCGGCGCATCTGGGCCGTGGCCATGAAGGAAAAATACGGCGCCAACGAGCGCAGCCAAAAGCTCAAATACCACATCCAGACCAGCGGGCGCAGCCTGCACGCGCAGGAAATCCAGTTCAACGACATCCGCACCACGCTGCAAGCGCTGATCGCCATTTACGACAACTGCAACAGCCTGCACACCAACGCCTTTGACGAAGCCATCACCACGCCCACCGAAGAGTCGGTGCGCCGCGCCATGGCGATCCAGCTCATCATCAACCGCGAGTGGGGCCTGGCCAAGAACGAAAACCCGGGGCAGGGCGCTTTCATCATCGAAGAGCTGACAGAGCTGCTGGAAGAAGCGGTGCTGTCCGAGTTCGAGCGCATTGCCGAGCGTGGCGGCGTACTGGGCGCCATGGAAACCGGCTACCAGCGCGGCAAGATCCAGGACGAATCCATGCACTACGAGATGCTGAAACACACCGGCGAACTGCCCATCATCGGCGTCAACACCTTCCGCAACCCGCACGGCGACCAGGTCATGGACAAGCTGGAACTGGCCCGCAGTACCGACGAAGAGAAGCAAAGTCAGCTGAAACGTCTGGCCGATTTCCACACCCAGCACGCCGCCGAATCCCCCGCGATGTTGAAACGCCTGCAACAGGCCGTGATCGACAACAAAAATGTGTTCGAGGTGCTGATGGACGCGGTGCGCTGCTGCTCGCTGGGGCAGATTACGAATGCGCTGTTTGAGGTGGGCGGGCAGTACCGGCGCAATATGTAGGTTGAGGGCTCGGGTTGGGAGTCAAATCGGCCTCCAGCCCCCGAATACATTGCGCAGGCAGCTATTAATTCAGGAGCAACTGGTGTGCGCCCAGCGGCCTGGCTTAAAAAGTCTCCCAGTCCTGATCGCCTCCCGCAGGCGTTGGCTTCTTCGCCGCCGTGGCCATTTTGGATGGGGTGGCCGCTGGTGCGCCAGCCTTGGTTTTCAAGGGCGCGGCCTTGGCCGCAATTCTTAACGGGGTGGTAGGCAAGGCCTTGTGGGGTGCTGGTGCAAGGGGTCTGGGCGGTGTGGGGGCACTGTAGGCCGCGCGGCGCGGGCCTTGTGCGGGGGCTCGGTCGCCTTCATCGGAGACAAACACCGCCACGGTTTGCACCAATTCCTGTGCCTGGGACTTGAGGCCCCCGGCCGCTGCGGCCATTTGCTCGACCAGCGTGGCATTTTGCTGGGTCGCCTGGTCCATTTGCGCCACGGCTTCGCCGATTTGTGCCACGCCGGAGGCTTGCTCCGCGCTGGCGGCGCTGATCTCGCCCATGATGTCGGTCACCCGCTTGATGCTGCTGACCACTTCGGTCATGGTGGTGCCCGCCTCGCCCACCAAAAGGGTGCCACGCTCCACCCGCTCCACACTGGCGCCGATCAGGCTCTTGATCTCTTTGGCCGCCTCCGCCGAGCGGCCCGCCAGAGAGCGAACCTCCGAGGCCACGACCGCGAAGCCCCGGCCCTGCTCGCCCGCCCGCGCGGCTTCCACGGCGGCGTTCAGCGCCAGGATATTGGTCTGGAAGGCAATGCCGTCGATCACTTGAATGATGTCGGAGATCTTGCGCGAACTCTCGTTGATGCCCTCCATGGTCAGCACCACCTGCGCCACCACTTCACCGCCCTTGATGGCCACGGTGCTGGCACTCAGGGCCAATTGGTTGGCCTGGCGGGCGTTGTCGGCAGATTGGTTGACCGTGCTGGTCAGCGCGGCCATGCTGCTGGCGGTGCGCTGCAAGTTGCTGGCGGTTTGTTCCGTGCGGTCGTTCAGGTCCTGGTTGCCGTTGGCAATTTCGATAGAGGCCAACTCCATGCCGGAGGAGCCCGCCCGCACGCTGGACACCGCCGCGTGCATGCGCTGCAAAGTCGACTGGAGCACCTTGCCTCCGGCCGTGTGTGTTTTTTCAGCGGACACATTGAGGGCAATGCCCTCGGACCGGTTGACCAGTGTGATCAAGCGCAGCAGCTCTTCGCCCTCCCGGGACGAGCGGCTGATGTGGATGGCCAATACGACCTCGACACCCGTCTGAATCACCACATACGCCGCATGCAGAAGAATGCGCAAAAAACTGGGCTCGGTGGTGCAATACAGGCCCCATCCCGCCGCCTGCATGCGGTCAAATGCCACGTGGTGGAGGGCAAACAAGGTGGCGGCAAACACAATGACGCGCCAGTCCAGGTAGACCATCAAGAAGGCCAGCACTACAAAGACGCCAAAGTGCAGCTCGATCATGCCGCGCGACAACTGGATGTGCAGCGCCACAAAGGCGACCAGCACAAAGGCGAGCACATAGCGGCAGGCCGGCGTGTTTTGGGTCATCGCATAACCGACGCCCGCCAAAACGAGCAGCGCCAAGGTGGCACCTATGGCCAAGCCGGATTCCACGAACTGCAAACCCATGAGGACGCTGGCCACGGCACACAGGCCAATGGCAAACATCAGCACGCGGTCGCCCAATTCCGTCAACGCGGAAACGGGCCTGAAAGACGCATCTACATGGGGCATGTATCACTCCTTGAATATTGTTTTCACACCGGAGTGGCAGTCTAAAGCGGAATCGCAGCCCGCGCATGCGGGCGGTTCAATACTTCAGCGCGGTGGCCTTGCCCCAAAACACCCGGTAGGCAAACACCGTGTAGGCCAGAATGACCGGCACCACGACCACCACGCCGTAAAAAATCACCATCAGCGATTCGGGGGCGCTGGCGGCTTGCCAGATCGTCAGCC
>Ga0209343_10003806_pt1 | contig 18860 bp, 12 predicted proteins | sample RifCSPlowO2_02_FD_184026 | JGI IMG/M metagenome (GOLD analysis project Ga0209343, IMG submission 184026) | Groundwater microbial communities from Rifle, Colorado - Rifle CSP2_plank lowO2_0.2 (SPAdes) (version 2) | ecosystem: Environmental > Aquatic > Deep subsurface > Groundwater | place... | reverse complement strand
GCCATGCGCGACGTAGTCGCGCGGGAATTGACGCCTCGGTAACGAGGTAACGCTTCCACCACCCCGGCGCGTACGCGCCACCCCTCCTCAACAAGGAGGGGAGAGTCGAATCACGACCCACGAATCACGACTCATGCCGTTCGTGGGTGCCCGTCGGGTGCCAGGCCGCGGTCAGCGGCCCATCGTTCGCACCAGCAGTGGTTTGAGTTCGCGCAGTCCGCGCGCGTTGAGCACATCCTTCGGCCCGAGCCAGCCGCGGCGCGCCTGGCCGATGCCGTAACGCAAATGGGCAAAATCGTGCGTGCCGTGCGCGTCGGAGTTGACCGCCACCAGCACGCCCTCGTCGCGCGCCATCTGGCAGTGCACGTCATTCAAATCGAGCCGGTCCGGCTGCGCGTTCAGCTCGAGGAAGCAGCCGCGGCGTTTCGCCGCGCGCATGATTTTCAGCATGTCCACATCGCACGCCTCACGCTCCCCGAGCAGCCGCCCGCTCGGGTGCGCGAGCACGGTGAAGTAGCGGCTCTCCATCGCGCGCAGGATACGCTCGGTCTGCTTGCCGCGCGGGAGGTTGAATGCGCTGTGCACCGCCCCGACCACGATGTCGAGCCGTTTCAGCACCGAGTCCGGCAGGTCGAGGCTGCCGTCCGGCAGAATATCGACCTCGATTCCCTTCAATATCGTGATGCCGGCGAGCTCGCCGTTCAAACGATCGATTTCGTCGATCTGCTTCAGCACCCGGCCCGGATCGAGCCCGCGCGCCACCGTAAGCCGGCGGGAGTGTTCGGTGATCGCGACATAAGTGAGGCCCACCGCCTTGGCGGCGAGCGCCATCTCCTTGACGCTGTTGTGACCGTCGCTCGCTGTGGTGTGCAGGTGCAGGTCGCCCTTGAGATCCTCGAGTGTAACCAGCCGCGGCAGTTCACCCCGGCGGGCGGCCTCGATCTCGCCGCGATCCTCGCGAAGTTCGGGCGGGATGAACGGCAATCCGACCGCCTCGAACACCGACTCCTCGGTTTCTCCCGCGATCCGGGTCTCGGCGCGGAACACGCCATACTCGTTGATCTTGAGCCCGCGCCCCTGTCCCAGCCGGCGAATCGCGATGTTGTGCGCTTTTGAACCGGTGAAATAATGAAGCGCCGCGCCGTAGCTCTCGCGCGGCACCAGGCGCACATCCACGTGCAGCCCCGAGCGCAGCACGACGCTCGCACGCGTCTCGCCGCTGGCAAGCACCTCTTTCACTTCGTCGTAGCCGCGCAGCCGCTCCATCACCGGGCTGCCCGCGCGCGCCGCGACCAGAATGTCGAGATCGCCCACCGTTTCGCGCATGCGCCGGAAACTGCCGGCGACCGTGACCACGGCAACGCCGCGAACCGACTTGAGATGGGCCACGAGCGCTTCCGCGTACTGAGCCGCCACGGCGAGCTTGACGCGCTGCCCGCCGCGATCATGCTGCTCGAGCGCCTGCAGGATTTGACTTTCGGTCTTCTCCCCGAAACCGGGCACCTCCCGGATCTTGCCGGATCGCGCCGCCCGGCGCAGTTGCTCGAGGGAGTCCACTTCAAGCACGTCGTGCAGGAGCCTCACGCGCTTCGGCCCCAGGCCGGGGATCTTGAGCAGCTCGGTGATCGCCGCGGGCATCTCGCGGTGCATCCGTTCCAGCAGGCCGCAGGTGCCGCTGGCGCAGATCTCACGGATCTTGCCCTCCAGATCCGCCCCCACGCCCGGCAGCTTGGGCAGCGCCGGGCCCTGATCGACGAGCGTCTTCAAATCCCGCGAGAATTCACCCACCGTGCGCGCCGCATTGCGATAGGCACGGATGCGAAACGGGTTATCGCCGCGAATCTCGAGCAGATCGGCGATCTCCTCGAACACCGCGGCGATGTCTGCGTTATGTATCGGCACCTTTTCCGGACTTGCCAGGTTATCGCAAGACCTCGCGGACCCGGATGCGCTAAGCCGCGCAGCGGTTATGCACCGTCCGGCTACAGCCTTGGCGTCGCCTCGTGGGCATAGACGGTTTCGCGCTGCCGCTGGCACACCACACAGCGTGCGGCGGCGGGAAATGCGGCGAGCCGCTCATAGTCGATGTCACCATCCTGAACTGGGGGGTTATTCGCGCCCATAGAGGCTCCGCCATTCGAGCGGCCAGTCGCGCATCAACCGCTTGATGATGTTGACATCCATGCCGGCGGAGCGGTAGGTCCATACCGCTTCGTCCTTGTCGAGCTTGTTGAGCCGGTGAAACTTGACGTTGACGTCCTGGTGCGCCAGTTCGGCGTGATGGTAGCGTGCCGTCTCCTGCGCGGCGTCGGCATCACCGGGGAACGACAGCCATTCCTGCGTGAAGACGAACTGCATGCGCTCCAGGTCGTGACACATGGCATCATCGACCGCAACCGGCTTGTCGAGTTCCGGGGGCTTCGCGTCGTAGTCAAGAACCCAGCCGCCGTAAAGGTCGCCGCCTCGGGTGGCGTAGAACGCTTTTTCGTTTGGCGAGAAATAGTTTTCGAGGAGGAAAAAGGCGGTCTGATACTCATTGTTCACGGACCCCACCCACCAGCCGCAGACGTCGTCCTTGCGCGCCGTGTAGACGACCGCGCACAGCAGTCCCACCCCGCGCGGGGCGTAGGCGAGGAAGCACTGCGGATCGCCACTCACGTGGGACGATCTGGGCCCGCCGCGCGTGGCCACTGAGATGGCAGACATATCGCACCTCCTTGTTTCTATAGTAGCGGCGGGAGGCGGTGGCGCGTTGATATAGATCAAAAGGTTGCGCGCCTTCCGGTCTATTATCGCGTTTACGGGTCTCGCTTTAGCATGCGAGGCCGGGTGCGCGGGGAGGCGCGTTGGTGCCCGCCCAGCGAATGTCCGATGATGACAGCAGACCATGCCCATGCGACGGCGGCCAACCGCGGCCAATTGCCGCTGTTGGCCGCGCTGTCCCGCCCCGAGTGCTACCCCCACCCGGTGGCGGGTGTGCGCGTGCTCGAGACCCACATCTCGTGGGTGCTGCTCACGGGAACGTGGGCCTACAAGATCAAGAAGCCGCTCAATCTCGGCTTCCTCGATTTCTCGACGCCTGAGCTGAGGCGCCGCTTCTGCGAAGAAGAACTGCGGCTCAACCGCCGGCTCGCACCGCAGCTTTACGACGCAGTGGTGGAAATCCGGGGCACACCGGAGAGCCCGCGCATAGAAGGCACCGGGCCCGTGTTCGAGTACGCGGTGAAGATGCGCGAGTTCCCGCAGGATGCGCTCGCGAGCCGTCTGCTCGCTGCAGATCGGCTCAGCCCGCGGCAGATCGAGCAGCTCGCCGCGACCATCGCTGCATTCCATGGGAGCGCCGCGGTAGCCGAAGCGGGCGGTGCGTTCGGCTCGCCGCGCACCGTGCTCGCGCCGGCGCTCCAGAATTTCGAGCAACTGCTGCCGCTGCTCGCCACGCCCGGGGATCGGACGGTGCTGGCGGCGTTGCGCGAGTGGACGGAACGGGAGCACCGCGCGCGGGGCGCGCTCTTCGAGGAACGCCGCGAGGCAGGCGCGGTGCGGGAATGCCACGGCGATCTGCACCTCGGCAACATCGTGCTGATCGACGGCAAGCTCACTCCTTTCGATTGCATCGAGTTCAATCCCGACCTGCGCTGGATCGATGTCATGAACGAAGCGGCTTTCCTGGTGATGGACCTCACCGACCGCCGCCGACCCGATCTCGCTTTCCGGTTCCTCAATGCCTACCTCGAACTCACGGCCGACTACGGCGGCCTCGGCATCCTGCGTTTCTACCTCGTCTACCGCGCGATAGTGCGCGCGAAAGTCCACTGCATCCGCGCCTCGCAACCCGGCGTGCTGTCCGCAGAACGCACGCGGCTCCTCGCCGCCGGTCGCGACTACCTCGGCCTCGCGCAGCATTTCACTCGCGGCGCCCGCGCCGCGATCGTCATTACTCACGGCCTTTCCGGATCGGGCAAAACCGTGATTTCGCAATCCGTCGCACCGGATCTCGGCGCAATACGCATCCGCTCCGATGTCGAACGCAAACGGCTGTGCGGCATCGACCTCCTGGCGCGCAGCGGCTCGAACGTGGAAACGGGCATTTACACCCAGGAACTCACGCGCGCCACCTATGAGCGGCTGGTGCAGCTCGCGCGCATGGTGACAGGCGCCGGCTATCCCGCGATCGTCGACGGCGCGTTTCTCAGGCGCTGGCAGCGCGACCTGTTTCGCGGCCTCGCCGGCGAGCTCGGCGTGCCGTTTGCCATCCTCGACGTATGCGCACCGGAGCCCGTGCTGCGTACGCGCCTCACGCAGCGCGCGAGCAGCGCAGGCGATGCTTCGGAAGCCGATCAAGCGGTACTGACACATCAGATCTCCACCCATGAACCGATCGCCGATGACGAAGCGCGGGAGGCGGTGCGGGTCGATTCCGGACTATCCGGAAGTGACGCGGCTGCGGAGCGGGCATGTCATGCCTTGGCGCGATGGCTGGGCTATCAGGCCGGCGGCCGATGAGCTACTCGAGACGAACCGATATTCTTCCCGGAGCGTTGCGATTTCCTGCTGGTGCCGTTCAATCTGAAGTGACAAGGAGGTTGGTCCATGGCGACCCACAGCTACACCGCAATTCTGGAGAAGGAAGGCGACATGTATGTGGCGCTCTGCCCCGAGCTCGACGTCGCAAGCCAGGGGGCGACTGTAGAGGCGGCTACCGCGAACCTGAAAGAAGCGGTCGAGCTGTTCCTCGAGTGCGCCGACCCGGAAGAAATCAAGCGGCGTCTGCACACCGAGGTTTTCGTGACGCGCTTCGAATTCGAAGCATAAGTTCGATTCCGATACCGCTTAAGCGCTATCAGGAACGCGTCATCGGGGAAGTGAAAACCTTCCTCGAGATGCTCGCCGCGTTACAGGCCGCGGGTACTCACCAGTCACGCCACTTACCTGTTCGCATTGCGTATGCGGCGCATGCGGTCTAGGATATACGTATAACAACTTCTTGTTCGTCCGGTCGCAGCCTTTGCGACAAATAGAATGTCGTCACAGTTTTCGGTAGGAGGACTGGATGTCCGCGCGTCACATCCCATGCGGGGTTGCGGTCAATGAGAGCGAACGTCAAGCGATTGAGCGGCTGAAGAATAAGCTGCCGGACGGTTGGATTCTGCTGTCCAACTTGAATCACTCGACCTCGGCCGCCTATCCCTCGGACGAGATTGACCTCATCATCATTGGCCCACCCGGCGTTACTGTAGTCGAGGTCAAGCATTGGGACCTCGACTACGTAAAGAAGAATGCGCTTCGCGCGGATGGAGAAGCAGAGCGGGCCAATGACAAGGCCAAGCGAATAGCTGGGAAAATTCGACCTGCGTTCGACCCCGGCTTTGTTGCGGCCACGATGTTGTTGACACGAGGCGGGACCGGAATCGCGGGCGGCCAGCGATTCAAAGCACGCGGGGTACCGCTCTTCGGTCTTTCCGAGTGGAAGGAGTTGGTGAATGCCGATGGCGGCAATCGGTTATCCCAGATTCAGGTCGAAAAAGCGGCAAAGCTGATTGAACCGCGCACGAGTATCGCAGTCTCGGGGGACCTTCGGCGTTTTGGCGAGCTGATCAACCTGGAGCGAGTGGAGTCTGCGAATGCTCCGTTCCAGCGAGTGTATAGGGGTGAGCACCCAAGCCGCCGAGACAAAGTGATCCTGCACCTGTTTGATTTATCCGCTACCGATGAAAAGCAGGCAGAGAATCGGGCGCGTCGTGAGTTCGAGGTCATTCAGCGTTGGCAGAAGTCGGACTATGTACCCAGCCTGCTCGACTCTTTCCAAGAAGCTGAGCACTACCCCGGAGAACTTTTCTATTTCTCGCTGGTGGATTCCGCGGCTCCTAAGCTTAGCGAGCGTGCAGCGGATATGAATTGGAGTGTGGATGACAGGCTGCGCTATGCGCGAGAGGCGCTGTCGGCTTTGCAGGAATTCCACCAGCCGACCGAGCCGGAATATCAACCGATCATCCATCGCAATATCACGCCTGACACGCTTCGTGTCCGGCACAACGGTCGGCCGCTGTTCACTGGCTTCGGGCTCTCACGCCTCACCGATGCGCACACGATCTCTTCTGTTGCGACAGTGACCTCGAACAATGAGTGGACAGCCCCGGAAGTCCGCACCGGCGGCTTGGCTGCCGCGGATGGACGGTCAGACGTCTTTTCCCTATGCAAGTCGCTGATGCTCTTGTTCGGGGAGCAAAATCAAGCGGCTAGCGACGCACGGGAATGGCTCGCTCTGGGTTGTGTGGAAGCGCCTGATGAGCGGGAACGGCTGACGGACATCGCCTCCGCGCTGGAGCAAAACACGTCTCCTTTGCAGGCCGATGCCCCTCCTCCACCGCTCCCGGCACCTGAATATTGGGACGAGGACACCATCGTCCCCTTCAAGGAGTCGCGCTACAGAATCGTCAATCGGCTCGGTCGCGGCGGTATCGGGCAGACCTTCAAGGTCGTGGAGCTGGCTGCCAACAACGAGGAGCGCTTCGGCACCTACGTCGCCAAGGTCATCCAACATGGGCAGGATGCAGAGCCAGCTCTACGCGCTTATCGTAAAGCCCGACAGCACACCACCCATCCCAACCTGTCGGCCCTGCACGAGATCGCATCGGAGTGGCAGCGCAATCGCTTCGTTGCGCTGATGAAGTGGGTGGAAGGCACTCCTCTAGCGGACTTGGGCGGCGTGCTGGAACTGTATGGCGAGGAACTGAGAGAGCCTTCTGTAGAGGCGATGATTCTGCGGTGGCTGGACGCGCTATGCGATGCGCTCTGGCAGTTTCATCAAGTGGGCTTGGTACATGGCGACGTTGGCCCGCGCAACATCATCGTGCAGGGCGGAAACGTCGTGTTGACCGACTACGACACCGTCACCGATGTGGGTCAGCCGCCACGCAGCCACAACGCGTTGTATGCCAGCGAGGGTATCCAGAACCGCGCGGCGGTTACGGCGAGCGATGATCTGTTCGCCCTTGCGGCAGCGTTCTTCCATGTCCTGTTCGAACGCGACCCGTTCGCCTTCGGCGCCGAGCGCTACAAGAACCGTGGTATGAACTGGGAGGGTGTAGACGAAAAGCGATGGCCCGCACTTCGGCGCTTCCTGGATCGCGCCACACAGGCCGATACCGCACAACGATTCCGGGATGCCCGCGAAGCCCGGGATTACCTGAAAACGGCCGCAACCGAAGACCTTCCTGCAGTTTCGCCACCGCCATTTGCCGCCGTCACGCTTAGCCCCCAAGTCGTCCCGCGTCTTGCCGAACTGCTCAGTGCCTATCCCGGATCGCGGCATGGCAATGCCGAGACGCGCGGGCTGGATTCCCGTTTCGCCGAAGAAACCTACGTGGACACCGGGCTGGACCAGACCCTGCAACGCGAGGTCCGGGAAGGCGAAGTGGACCTGATCGTCCTCTTCGGTAACGCCGGCGATGGGAAAACCGCCTTCCTGCAGAACCTCACACAAGCCGTGACCGAGGATCGGCCGACCTCTCAGCAGCGACTCTGGGAACGCAGACTTCCGGGCGGCCGGATGCTCAAGCTCAATCTTGACGGCTCCGCCGCGTGTAAGGGCAGCAGCGCGAACGACCTGCTCGACGCTTTCCTCAAGCCCTTCCAGTCTGGAGATGAACGCACGATGCGATCCTTTACGCACGCGCTCGCCATCAACAGCGGCAAAATGCTGGAATGGCTGGAGCAGCGGGGAAGCGAAACGCCGTTCACCGAGAGTCTGCGCGCCGCGTTATTCGGTGATGGCGCTGAGAGTGCGCCGCCGTTGAACCCGCGCTTCCGATTGGTTGACCTCAATCACCGGTCGCTGGTCGGCGGTTACGACACCCACGGTGGCCAGGTCGGGATGCAGTTTCTGAACGCGCTGTTAGATCGCTTCCTGGGCAGCCAGCTTCAAGCTGATCCGTGGGCGCCGTGCGCGCGTTGCTCCGCGCAGCAGCGGTGCAGCGCCTGGGCATCCGTGCGCACACTGCGCGATGGCGAACTCGGTCCGCGTGTGCGCAGAAAGCTTGCCGACGCCTTGCAGGCCAGCCATCTCCGGGGCGAAATCCACATTACCGCTCGCGAGTTGCGCGCTGCGCTGGTGTTTATCCTGTTCGGCATTCACGACTGCCAGGAATTGCACGACAACCCCGAACTCAAGCCCGCGCCATATTGGGATCGCGCTTTTTCTGCGGCAGGCGAGGCGGGTGAAGGCCGACAGGGTGAGTTGTTGGCGGAACTCGCGCACTTCGACCCGGCTCTCGAAGCTGACTCGATTCTGGATCGCCACCTGCTTCCCCGGGCGGCACCGGATGAGAGGGGATCCTTGTGGGGCCTTGCCTCCGCTCGCCGCCGGGCCTTCTTCGAATGGGACGAGGATCGACTGAGCGCACTCCATCTGCCGCCGGATGCGCTGTCCATGCACGGCGCCAAGCATCTGGATCGCTTCCGCAGTGTGCCGATCATGAGTGCGGACGATCGCAGCGCGTTGTGTCGCGACCTCTGTCTGGGCATTGCCCATCTCGAAGACCTGCCCGAAGTAGCGTTCCGCTCGCAAGGCCTGCCGCTGCGCGTCACGCCGCGCACCCCCACGGAGAGCGAATTCTGGGTACTCAAGCCCTGGGATCGCTTCGCGCTTATTGCGCCGTTACCGAAGACGGTGCAAGGGCTGGAGGTGCTGCACACCCACGTGCTGCTGAACTACCGGAGTCCGAGGGGCCTGGAAGAACGCTTGCCGATTGGCCTCGAACTCTTTCACCTCTTGCTGGCGCTCAAGGATGGCGCCCAGTTGACGGGCGCTGCGCAGGAGGGCGTGTTTGCGCACCTCGATCTGTTCGTTCAGCGCATCGCCCAGGAAGACGTGCGCGAGCTGCACGCTTGGCACCCCGAGCGGGAGGAGGCCGTCACGCGCCTGCGCATCGAATTGCGAGACGGACTCCAAACGCTGATCCGTGAGGATGCGACCGTATGAGTAAGACGGCCAAGACCATCGCCGATGAGGTACTTACGCCCGCGCGTGTACGTGAGCTATGGACGGCAAATTATTTGCCCGCACTGCCGTTCACACCTCAGAACTTCGACATCGGCACGTTGCTGCCGGCCATGCTCTACATGGCGCGGTGGGGGCAGCGCCGCGGCAAGGGCGCGTTCAAAGAAGCGTTTGGTTCGAAGATCAATGGCAAAGCAGAACCACCGACCATCAAGAACGTGGCATCGGGACTGCTCGCCAAACAAGCTGGTGCATTTGACGGCTTTGGTGACCCGTACGCTCAATCCTTACTCGCCGATCTTCTGCTGACGTATTGCCTCGAGAATAAAGGCCATGAGGAGGGACACGACGTCCAGGTGCAACGCGTGTTCGCCACCCACTACATGGCGAGCTGGGTGGATCTGCCGGATGCGGTCGCACATCTTCGTGGCGTGCCGGAACTGTTGACGGCATTGCTGGCGTGGACGAGCCACGGCGAAGCCATCCAGCCGGGTGGCAAGGGACAGTTCATCGTCGGCGATGCCTTTCGGGTGAATCCGCTCTTGAAGCTGTTTGCGCGCCACATGACACTTAAAGGCGATAAGGCGTGGAATCTTGGTGATTCAGATCACTTTCGCGAGGAAGTAGCCAGCGATCTTGGTGTGGATGAATGGCTCGCGGTGCGGGTCGCGCTGGGCTGCAGAACAGCGCCCTATAAAGTTGGAAAGGGCAAGGGTGAGGGAGATAGTCGCATTCCCAATCGCTGGCCGATTGCGATGGACTCAGCCCGGCATCTGCGACAAGACCTTATGACCTTCATTGATGTCTATGGGCCGGTGATGCCGCGCCAAGCGTTCCTGCCCATGCTGGAATCTGGCATCGCGCTGGGGATGACCAACATCATCCTGGGCACCACGGCCTGTCTATTCGAATGGGATCGCACTGGCGAGGTACCCAGCCCGGAAGCTCATTGGCCTTTGTTTGTGGATTGCTCGCTGGGGCAGGACGTGCAATTGCGACGCGTGTCCGAGTCCGTGATGGCTGAGTGTGCAGCGCGCTACGAGCGGCTGCCGATGCTGATGATGACGCTGCGCATTCTCGACGAGCGCGCACGCTACGACCGGAAGCTGCGGAATGAGTTGCCGGCACCGTTCCCCGATGCGCGCCCTCGTCTGAACCTCTTGGGCGCGCTGATCCATGAGCGTCATGCACGGGCGGACTCCATCCTCAATGGTCTTGATGAAGACTGCCTGCGACTGGCCGAGAAGCTAGAGGAATCCGAGGAATCGCCAGAAGCCATCGAGATTCTAATGGGCAAAGCCGAAAACCCTGCACGACGAATCGCCGAAGCGATGGTGCAGTTAGTCGGGGACAATCACCAAGGCGGTTTCTTGAGGAGCGCACTCGAAAGTTGCGTAATGTCAGACCGCCCCAACGGTCTCGCCATGAAACGCCGTGTCCCGCGCACCGAAGCGGGCGCTCGAAGGTCAGTGGATATGCGCGCCATCGTCGTGACCAACCCGATGCTGGACTTTCTCGTTCATCGGCACCTGCGCAAGGACGCGCGCGGCAAGGCCGCGAAACCACTGTCGCTGCGTCAGTTCCTGGACATTCTTTACAAACACTACGGACTCTACGTGGATCGCGAACCGCCGGGCATGTCTGTTCCACAAGGCCTGCTGCGGGAAAATAAACGTTGGCTGGAACGCCGGTTGCGGGACCTGGGTCTGCTGGTGGGTGTAAACGACGCCGAATCTATGAAGCAACTGCGCACCCGGTTCGCAGTACCCGAACAGGTGGAGGAAGCCGCCGATGACGCTACCGAGTAACGCCATCCCGCTTCTGCGCGAGGCCTTCCAAAGGCTTCTGGGCAAGGCCGCGCCGGGGAGCGTAGCGTACGTCCGCTGCCTGCATCCAGACATCGCGCTTGCATTGGCGGCTGACCCGCAGTTTGCGCTGGCTGCCTGGAAGATCGCGGTCGTCACGGATCAGGCCGACGCCGCTAGCCGTCGCATCACGGCGGACCAAGCGGTGGAATGGCGCGAAGACAAGGCCGATCCGCTGTTGCTGCTCGTGAACATGGACACGGCTGGCGCGGGCATGGACGGCATTTACAGCGCGGCGCGCGAAGTGACGGAGGAGACGTTGTTTGGCGCCTGCCTCAAGCTTGCGCATGAGCACCTGCCCCACGGCTGCAAGCGCTTCGCAGAGGCGGCCCGGCGCAAAGCCCGGCATACCTCGCGCAATCAGTCGCTCTCGCCTTGGCGGGAGTTTTCTTATCTCTGCCGCGCTACGGCTGGGCAGCATGCGCTCGGCGAAGCCTTGCCGGAAATCGGTCTGTGGCCCGTCGCGACGGCCGAGGTGCTAGACATCGACCATCTGGACCGCTCGGCGCGTCTGGTCGAACGCCTCTTGCCTAGAGTCGGCAATCGGCAGTCGCCGGAGGCACGCGCGGTAGCGCTGCGTCTGCCGGAATCGCAGACAGACGAGGCCAGAAGATTGGCCCGCTTTCTCAATGACGCAGAGAGTTTGTCGCGGCTCGATGCACTTCAGCGTCTGGAAGCCGAAGAAGATCTCTGGATCAACCGGTTGCGGCCGGGCGTATTTGAAACGCAATCTTTGCGCGGCATCGAGTGGCAGCCGTGGCGGGGCAAGAGCGGGAGGCTACTGGCTTGGTCCGGCCTGATGGACAACCCCGATCAACGCCCGGAATTGCGCCTGAATAGCAATGCCGAGGATTCGAATAACCGCGCACGCCTGGAAGTCCGATGGAAGACCGACCCGGCCCAGTTGGCAAAGGGCGCGGTGGACTATCTCGTGCAGATCAAGTCGGGCGACGATGTGCTCGCCGAGAGACCGGGCAGCCATCAGCAGAAGAACTTTCAGCAGTGCGTATTCACACAGGATGACTTCGGCGATCTCGACGAAAACTCCCGCTTCGAGGCGCAAGCCGTGATCCGCGCGCTGGCAGGGGACGGCGGAGAGGAAGCACCCAGCCCGTTCCGAGCCGAAAGCGATGATTTCATCCTCTGCTTTGGCGAGCACCCGACGGTCACCAGGAACAGCAGCGGCCGGGTCTATCCCACGCTGGCATTGGCCGTGGTAGACATCGCGCCGGATCAGCAGGCTTTCCAGCAGATCGCCGGTGACATTGCTAACCCGCAAACGTTTAGTTGCGACAAGAAGGGCTTTATCGCCTGCCGACACAACGGCAAAACCGCACGGGTGCTCTGCCCGAATCTGTTGCTCGAACTTGCAAGCTCCTGGGTTCAGGAAGGTGGCGGGCTAGGCCGCTGGCGCCAGCGCGTGCGCGCCGATGGCTCTACCGCGGAGGCGCCCGAGTTCGTTCCAGTCGCGGCGGGAACCGATCTGAACGGGCAGCGCTTTGTGCAGGCCTCGCGGGCGTTCATGGCGTGGCTCGCGAAGTCGAGCCTGGGTCCGCTCGCTGTGCTCTACACTGATCAGAAACCAGTTGTGGACTATGTGAATGCAGCCACCACTTGGTGGGAATCCACCGGCCCAGACTCTGCGCTGATTCACACACTGGAAGTGCTCGGCCTGTCCGGCCAGCGGCACGGCCTGATTGTGCTGCCCACGCACCCGCTGCGCGTTGCTTGGCAACAAGGCTTCGATCTTCTGGCTTTTCAACATCGCTACGAAGGGGGCGTGCCTGCTGCCAAAGTGAACAAGCTGTTGGGGGGGCTTTCGGGTGCGCAATATCCGGCCATGTTACCGGGGCTCGACGGCAGCGAGCCGTTCGTGTTCGCGGACAATCTTGGCTTTCATGCAGTTGCGATGACCGCCGCGGACGACCCCGAACCCAAGGCAACAGTGGCGCTGCTCTCCCGACTTTTGGCCGGCGGCGACTCCGACGATGAAGAAAGCGTTGCCCCGACCATCGGCCGCAGTGCTGCTGACCTGCTGGGTGGGGAAATCGCGAGCTATCTGACCCTCCACCCGGACTATCGCCGCGTGCGCGTGCATGCCTTGCGACCTGGTGACGCCAAGCCTGCGGCGCGCGCATTGGGGAAGGGACTACGGGACGTGGAGAAGGCAGAAGAGGCCGGCGATGACGCGGTAGAGGCGGCGCGGCCAGAAGAACATCGCAAGCACGCGTTTGAACTGGAACTCTACCCGGCGGACGCCGGTAGACGGTTGTGCGGTCAGTTTCTTTCCACGACCGCCGAACGCCGGCGCAGCGGCGCCGGTTTCGTTCCCGAGGATGACCGCTGGTTGTTGGATAGCGTGCCCCGGCCGGGCGGGGTCACGCTGCCGAGGCTGCAGTGGTCGCGTCGCGCGCGGGCTATCCCGGAAACGCCCGCGCATCTGGCTTTGGCCTTCGACTTGCTGTCGAGCCGGATCGAGTGCCGCAAAGCAGTTGATCTGCCGAATGGCAATCTGGAGGTGCATGGTCTTTCGTTGGCGCCCGAGCGCCGCTTTGAGCCGGCGCCAATACCGCATTGGCTGACGGTCGTTCCAACTGCACCGGAGGGCGACAAGCACCCGGTAGGTCGCGTGCTTTCAGAACGGCTGGTGAAGGCGTCTACGGCCATCCTGCGTCTGGTTTGTCGGCAGCGCGGCGGGAAAGAGGACGAATGGCCGGTGCTGGTGACGGAAGTCAATGCCGACCAGGAGGAAATCCTCACCCGTTTGCACCACCTCTGCGACTGGGTCGTGTCCGTGGATCGTCACGCGGGTGTCGAGTATTTCGACTCTCCGCGCGACCTGCCTCGGCCGTACGACGCCTATTTGATCGATTGCGTTCCGGAGCGAGACGATCTGGGCTTTCTTCAGCTCATCACCTCCACCAGTTCACTGGACGAAGTGAAGCGCTTGCTCGACGACACTCTCGGCGAAATGGGTCTTTCGGCAAGCCCGGCAAACTGCAAATTGCTGCTTGATTCGCTCAAGGCGCTTAGCGGCCGTCTGGCTTTGCGCCTGACCAACTCAGGCAACACGGTCGCCGAGATGGTGGCGCTGGCGCTGGTTCAAAACCATTGTGTTCACGCACAGGAAAGTGATGAGGGCTGGATATCGCTGCGAGAGGGGTTCTTCGTGCCGCTCGACGACGTGCCGGAACTGCTCCAATCACTCGGAGACAAGCCAGGAGAGTCAGCGGCGCGTGCGGACCTCCTATACGTGAGCGTAGCTCGCAAGGGCGGCTTGCGCTTCAGCTTCGTGGAAGTAAAGTTCCGACGCTATCTCAAGACAGCGCGCAGCCCGGATGTGCTGGATGGCATCGAGCAGCAGCTACAATCCTCTGAAGAACGCTGGGAAAAACTTTACGGCCAAGAAACGACGCCTCTCGAGAAAACCGTACTGCGCGCACGCCTAGCCCGCGTCCTGCGCTTCTACCTCAAAAAGGCTCGGAGGCACACTTTACGTAGTGAAGCCTATCAGCGACTCTCATCTGAACTGAATCGTCTTGCGCGAGACTCCGCCCACTACGAGCTAGTGCCTATGGCAGATCAGCCTCGTGCTCGAATCGGCTTTGTGCTGTGCCCGGAATACAAGGCCGAAATGCCTATCAGAATTGATCGGGGTAGTCTCGCAGAAACGTGGCTGTTTGGGCCGGATGCCCTAAGGCCGCCGCCACCGAGGACTGACCCTCTGCAACAGGCTGATGAGGCATCTGTCGCGCGAACAGCAGATCAGACCGATGAGGCCGACTCCTCGTCTCCAGTCGCTAGTCAACCGCCACCTGAACCTGTCGCGCCGCCCCCAAGCACGGGAGACGCCCATATCGTTCTTGGACACGAGACATCGAGTGACGAACCCATTTCCTGGCGGGTCAGTATCAAGGGCAACCCGCATCTGCTGATCGTGGGACTTCCCGGCATGGGTAAGACGACTTGTCTGATTCACATATGTCGCCAGTTCATCCAGGCCGGGATTGCTCCCATCGTCTTTTCCTATCACGAAGACATTGACGAAAAGCTGGGATCGGCGCTATCCGGGGCGATTCGGACGGTGAGCTACGCCGGCCTAGGCTTCAACCCGCTGCAGGTGGTTAGCACGTCACCACTAGCTTACGTCGATAACGTGGCGATGCTGCGCGACATCTTCGCCGCGATCTTTCCTGATCTGGGCGATGTGCAGCTAGGCCACATCCGCGAGGCGCTCAAGCAGAGCTACGCCGATCAAGGCTGGAGCCCATCGTCCAGCGGGGAGATTCCACCCTTCCGGGCATTCCACGACTTGTTAAAGGCGGACGCGAAGACTGACAAGAAAGTCCTACTACGGCTCAACGAACTGGCCGACTACGGGTTCTTCGAGGCCACAAGCGGGGCAGCCAGTCTGCTGGAGTCGCCCATGCCTGCCTTGGTGCAGATTCACGCGACGCAGAACGAGGTACTTCAGCGTGCCTTCGCGTCGTTCGTGCTCCAGAATCTTTATCAGGCGATGTTTCGGCGCGGTACGCAAGAGAGGATTACCCACGCGGTGGTATTCGATGAAGCCCACCGTGCGGCGCGACTAAAGTTGCTTCCGACGATGGCAAAGGAGTGCCGGAAATATGGGCTATCGCTGATCGTTGCCTCGCAGGAGGTAAAGGATTTTGACGATTCCATATTCACAGCTATCGCCAGCTATCTTGCCCTGCGAACGAGCGAAACCGATGCTAAGAAATTGGCGAAAATCTTCGCGCCTTCAGACAAGGTCACGTTGTTCACAGACCGAGTTAAGCAAACCCAGAAGTATCGCGGTTGGTTCTCTTCGGAAGGTCTTCGCACCCCTATCCAAGTCAAGTTGCTCGCATGATGTTGAGCTGCGAATTCTTTGTCAGTTTGCTGGAGAATTCGCTGGGCATCCTGCAGTTTTCGATGGCGCGGACCATGGACCCCTGCTTTCGCCCCGCCGCGCTATCCAAAGACTTCAGCCATTTCGTTTCGTCCATAACTGCTCCTCGCGAGCCCGCTGATCCCTGAATGATCGACGAGACTACAACCAGCGCGATCCTAGCAGCGTGGAATATGACCGTTTCCTACATCGCAAGCGGTCATTGGGTCGAGTTCGCTGGTCGCCAGAAGGAGGGCTTGGTCTTCCGTCGTGTGAAGCACGACATCGAAGTGATATCGCCCGGCGTCATCGTTGAATTGGAAGTGTTGTTCGAGGGTTGGGAGATTGACCTTGTCGGATCTCATGCAGCGGAGCACGTGGCGGTCGAGGGCAAATTCAAGCTGCAAGGTGACGGAGGGGTCCCAGACAATCGGAAGGCAGCGTTTTTCGATCTTTACAAGCTTGAGCGGTACATCAGTAGCGGCAGGTTTTCGAGCGGCCTCTTCATGTGGCTCACCGATGAGGAGGCATATCTTCGCAATCCGACGGGCGATTCCGCAGAGTTCAGCACCCATCAGGGGCGGGTCTATTACCCTGGGACCCATCTCCATGCAAAGCGCTCACGAAATGTCATGCCATTGCCACTGGTCCTCAGCGGCCGATACGACTTCTCGTGGCAAAAAATTGCAGATTCAAAATGGTACGCTCTCGTCCTCCATGTGGAGCCGGTATCAGCCTAACGCGTAGGTGGTGCGGCCGGGCCGCGAGCGTCGTGCCATTATCAGCCATCGTGCTGACCCGCCGCGCAGCAACACGTTGGGCGGAATCGAGAAGAAGCCGCAGAACCCTGAAACCCTCCGGCCCGATCCGGGCCGGAGGAGTCGTCACCTCGACCCTCCCCCTAGAACGTCCGCGTATCGCGTGGCGCTCTAGGGGGAGGTCAGGGAGTTGCTCTGTTGGTTGATGCCATAAAGGCAGCAACGCTAATGGAGATAGAATAGTCAGGTGTTTTTACCTCGCTGTCAATCGGAGGTCACGTGCGATGACGTCGTTTGTTGCCTGGGTGGGTGTTGACTCGCGGGGTCCTGCCTCCCTCTACCTCGCCAGCGACAGTTGCGTCTCTTGGGGCGCTGCTGCTACTTGGGACTGCGGCCGCAAGCTCTTCGCAAGCAAAAACCATCCGGACTTGCTCGGTTACGTGGGGGATGTCCTCTTCCCGTCGCTGGCCCTGAGCCAAGTTACCGCCGCCATTGATGCCGACGCACTGTATCCGCAAGGCTCTCGAGCGGACGAACGCTTCTCACTTATACGAGAGACCGTGCGATCTACGTTCGACAAGTTGCCACCCTGTGGCCGCCACCATTTCACTGTTGTCTACGCGACGCGAGAGCACGAGGGAATGCGCTCACGGTTCCATATTTGGGTTCTCGCGTGGCGAGCTGCGGCCGGATGGGCTGAAAGAGACATTTCCATTCCGACCACATCGAGTTCGCTATGGATATCTGGTTCGGGGGTGCAGTCGATCCACGAGTGGCAAGCACGCTGGAATTCCTCAAGCCAAGGAAGAACGAGCCGTGCTGTCTTCGGCGCATTCTGCGACGCGATCCACAGTCGCTCCGATCCGTTAACAGGTGGTGCGCCTCAACTCGTAGGTCTTTACCGGACGGGGCCTGCGCGAACGATTGGTGTTGTCTTCGGCGGAAAGCCGCATCTCTTTGGGCTACCTCTCCCGCGTTACGCAGAAGCCCAAGCGCTCGCGCTCGAGTGGCGTAACGCTCTCTTTGAGCGATGCGACGCAATGGGGAATCCACTTCCGGCCGCACAGAAACATCACGCGCCTCGCGGCCTCGCGAAATCTCATCCTAAGGATCCGGGGTGAACCGGCCTATGCCGAGGCGTGACCCGCCCATCTCATTGGAGCGAACCGTTTGCCAGCGGGCTTGCGCCCGCCGACAAATGGACGATCGATTCGGGCGTTGAGGCTGTAGGAAAAGATTGGAACTTCGCGATCGACTGAGCGCGAATGTCCGCAAAAGGGTTGGCAGTAGAAATTCGGCTGTACCGCAGAATTTGTGGGTAACCGAGGAGTTTAGCCGAGGTTTTTGAGGAAGAATTGTTTTCCTCTCTTGACGCAACGTATGACCTTGGCTTGTCCGTCTGGGGTGGGCATGAGATGGCCGCATTGTCGGCACTGATCTAGTTCGACGCGGTATCTGCTCAAGGAAGAGTTCCAGCTGTTCTGGAAGTATGTCTCCTCGGCGTGGGCGGAAAAGTTCATGGACCAATGGTGCAAAAAGGCGATGCGATCGCGCCTCGAGCCAATGAAGAAAATCGCCGGCATGCTCCGCGCCCACAAGCCACTTATCTTGAACTGGTTCCAGGCGCGCGATGAAGTCTCTCTCGGCGCTGTCGAGGGTCTGAACAACAAACTCAAGGCGAGTATCAGAACATCCTACGGATTCAGAACCGCCAGGGCGATAACAATCATGCTTTATCATAAGCTTGGTGCACTACCGGAACCACAGCTCACCCACAGATTCTGCTGAGCAAGGAGAAATTCAAACTGACACACTACTGCAAGGACGCCTGGGTCCGAACGCTCACTTTCTTACGGACTGCAGGTTCGGTGTGCGGTGGCGGTCCTCGGGGTGATTCCAGCCCTTGAAGCGCCGCGGATACTTCGCCGAAGGCGCGAGTATGGCGCCTGGGCGCCGGTTGACTCACTCGATCTTGATGTTCGCCGCCCGCACGACTTCTCCCCAGCGCGTCAGCTCCGAGTTGATGTAGCGGGCGAAAGCCTGGGGCGGGCCGCCCACGATCTCCACGGACATGCGCCTGATGTCGAGGGGTTTCCGCCATCCCTGCAATACACACTAAACCACCAGCACCACCGGACAATCGAGCGCACTGACCAGCGTTGAAAACGCACGCCGGTCAACCGGCGTCTCCTCCGCGTACCACAGCAATGCTGCGCCGTTCTGCGCCCGCACGGCCTGTCCAATCGCCGACGCGTCCCGCGTAGGCAGCGACAGGTAGCGTGCGGCCTGGCCATGCTGTGCAAGCCACGCCTCCGCCTCCCCCCGCAACGCGACAAACGACTCGGCAT
>Ga0209343_10003805_pt1 | contig 18864 bp, 9 predicted proteins | sample RifCSPlowO2_02_FD_184026 | JGI IMG/M metagenome (GOLD analysis project Ga0209343, IMG submission 184026) | Groundwater microbial communities from Rifle, Colorado - Rifle CSP2_plank lowO2_0.2 (SPAdes) (version 2) | ecosystem: Environmental > Aquatic > Deep subsurface > Groundwater | place: Rifle... | reverse complement strand
TTACCCTCCATCCTGTCGATCGGGAGGGATATTTCGATCAGATTTCTTAGATGAGGCAACGAATCGATTTCAGTCAGGTTTTTGATGAGGCAATTCGAGTGCCTGACATAATGAACCACGCGGTTCATCATGTCAGGCACTCTTAGAACGCCGCTTGATGCGGCGGATGGGCCACATTCATCAATCTCGCAACTTTTTGGCAGGAGGAGCAATGGCATCAATTTCCCATGCGCAGGCCGGCCTGCGCCACCGCATCTCACGCCTCGACGACAGCGCGCTCAATCTCATTTTGCGCACAGCGCGCACCCACAAGGCATGGCAACCGCGCCCCGTCGCCGACGGCGATCTGCGCCGACTCTATGAGGTTTTGAAGTTCGGGCCCACCAGCGTCAACTGCAGTCCGGCACGCATTCTGTTCGTGCGCTCGCCCGAGGCCAAGGCAAAACTGATTTCCGCCCTGCACGCGAGCAATGTGCCCAAAGTGACCGCCGCGCCGGTCACCGCGATCGTCGGCTACGATACCCGGTTCTTCGAGCATCTGCCGCGCCTGTTCCCGGCCACCGATCCGGAGCGGTTCCGCAACGATGCCGCATTTGCCGAGAGGTACGCTTTCCGCAACGGGACGCTGCAAGGCGCGTATCTGATCGTCGCCGCGCGCGCTCTCGGGTTCGATGTTGGCCCGATGTCCGGTTTCGACAACGCCAAGCTCGATGCTGCATTTTTCTCCGGCACCTCGATCAAGTCCAACTTCCTGTGCAACATCGGTTATGGCGACGAAACTGCGCTGTCACCGCGTCCACCGCGCTTTGAGTTCGACGAGGTCTGCACCATCCTGTGAGTGTTGCCGGCCGGCGACGAGTCGGACAGAAATTAGGAGTTTGTCCGACCTAAGTCCGACAAACTCCTGTGGTCGCCATCAAGCCGAACAAGTGCGCCGATCGGGGGCGGGCAACTTGGTGTCCTAGCAGCCTGTCGGGCTTAGACGTCCGACAGGCTGGTAACATCTACGATTCTTGTCTACCGTAGCTGCCGTTTGTTAGTATCCTTTCAGGCGACAGGAGCGTTGCGTGCGCCGCTCCACGCCGCGAGGTGGTTCAGTGAGGAGGAGACATGAAAGCAGCGGAACGTGCCTTACGAGCTTTGGTTTTTGCAGGCGTGCTGATCGGTGTTGTGGCAACCCCCGCGCAGGCTCAAGCTGCGGGGGCGCCGCAGAGCTATCCCACCAAGCCGATCAGAATGATCGTCGCCTCCGGGGCGGGCGGTGGCCTGGATTTCGTCGCGCGACTGGTGGGTCCGAAGCTCGGGGAGAACCTCGGGCAGAACGTGGTGGTGGACAACCGCGCCGGCGCGAGCGGGAGCATCGCCGCGGAACTTTCGGCGCAGGCAGCGCCCGATGGATACACGCTGATCCTCTTGAGCGCGAGTCTCGTGGTGTACGGCGCGGTCAACAAGACGCGCTACGACCTCTTCCGTGACTTTGCGCCGGTGTCGCAGGTGGCGGCAGCCCCCTACCTCCTGACCGTGACGCCCAGCCTGCCGGTCAAGTCGGTGAAAGACCTGGTCGTACATGCAAAATCGTCGCCCGCGAAGTTGAACTACGCATCCACCGGCAGCGCCTCGCTCGCGCATCTTGCTACCGAGTGGTTCAGCATCATTACCGGCGCCCCGCTGGTGCACGTTCCCTACAAGGGCGTGGGCGCCGCGCTGCCAGACATGCTCTCGGGCCAGATCCATCTGAGCCTGCTGAGCCTGGCATCGGTGTACGGCCATGTGCGCGCCAATCGATTGCGGGCGCTCGCCATCGCGACCCGCAGTCGCGCCAAGGTGGCGCCTGAAATACCAACGATGATCGAAGCCGGGGTGCCGGGGTACGCGGTGACGCAGTGGCACGGCCTGCTCGCGCCGCGAGCCACGCCGAAGCCGATCATCGACCGATTACAAGGCGAGGTCGTCAAGGCGCTCCAGCATCCCGACGTGGCGACGCGGCTCTCCGCCGATGGCACCGAAGCCGTAGGCAGCACGCCTGTCCAGTTTGGCGCGCATCTCAAGTTTGAACACGACACTTGGTCCAAAGTGGCGAAGCAGACCGGATTGCGCGTCGATTGAGATCGGCTCATCCCTAGGAGTTTGTCGGACTTAGCCCCGACAAACTCCTAATGCAAAACCGGCACTAGGAGAATTGCGGAAGAGGATAATAGACATGTGAATTTACCCGCGCTTTTCCGCGAATTCGACCGCTTCGACTGGGTTTTTTTTGAATTGTCAGCCGGTTTTACTTTTAGCAGCCTGTACGGACTGTTAAGTCCGACAGGCTGCTAGCATTTGCCATCGGTGCCTGCTTGAAGATTCTCGTCCATTCCAACCTCGACCCGGGGCGCCTGCGCGCGCAGTACGACAAGGTTGTCGGCATGCTCGCGCGCGACGATTTCTACTCGGCCGAAGTGAAGAAGCTCGCCGATCGCGACCTTTATCGCGCCAAGCTCGACTACTCGAACCGGCTGCTGTTCCGGATCGCGCGCCACGGCGGCGAGCGCTACGCGCTGCTGCTGGAAGTGGTCGAGAATCACGCCTACGAAAAATCCCGCTTCCTGCGCGGGGCGCGCGTGGACGAGGCGAGTCTGCTTCCAGTTGCGCCCGCGCAACTGGCTGATGGGAGTCTGCCCACGCTGCCGTACGTCAATCCCTCCGGCACGCGCTTCAATCTGCTCGACAAGGCGTTGAGTTTCGACGAAGCGCAGGAGGCCCTCTATCGGCTCCCGCCGCCGCTGGTGATCGTGGGCTCGGCGGGCAGCGGCAAGACCGCGCTCACGCTGGAGAAGGCGAAGCTCGCCGCCGGCGACGTGCTCTACGTCACCCGCTCCGCGTTTCTCGCCCGGCACGCCCGCGACCTCTACTTCGCGAACGGGTATGAGAATGAGGCGCAGAACATCGATTTCTTCTCGTTTCGCGAATTGCTCGAATCGATACACGTACCGGCGGGGCGCGAAGCCGGCGACCGCGAATTCCGCGCCTGGCACGCCCGGCAGCCGCAGGCGCGCGGCGTGCCCGCGCACAAGCTGTTCGAGGAATTCAAGGGAGTGCTGACCGGATTGGCCACCGACAAGCCGTTCCTCGCGCGCGAGGACTATCTCGCCCTGGGTGTCAAGCGCTCGATCTTCCTCGACGAGGAGCGCGCCGGCGTCTACGATCTGTTCGAGCGCTATCTCCGCTGGATCGGGGAGTCGGGCCTCTACGATTCCAACATGGTATCGCAACGCTATCTCGCCGCAGCGAAGCCGCGCTACGACTTTGCCGTGGTTGACGAAGTCCAGGACATCACCAACGTGCAGCTCGCGCTCATCCTGCGCCTGCTGCGCCGGGAGGGCGAGTTTCTGCTCTCCGGCGACTCCAACCAGATCGTCCATCCCAACTTCTTCTCGTGGGCGCATCTGAAAACGCTGTTCTTCACGAGCTCGTCGCTCGACCCGGCGTCGCTCGTCCACGTGCTGCGCACGAACTACCGCAACGCCGCGGGCGTCAACCACCTTGCCAACCGGCTGCTGCGCATCAAGCAGCAGCGCTTCGGCTCGATCGACCGTGAGAGCAACTACCTGGTGGAGACGGCCTCGCGCGACGCCGGGACGGTGGAGCTTCTCGCGCATGAACCGAAATTGCTCGCGGAACTGAACGCGAGAACGCGGCAATCCACGCGCTTTGCGCTACTGGTTTTGCGCGACGACATGAAGGCCGCCGCGCGCGAGCACTTCCAGACGCCGCTCGTCTTTTCGGTGCAGGAGGCGAAGGGGCTGGAGTACGAGAACGTGATCCTCTACAACTTCGTCTCCTGCGAACGGCAGAGCTACGCCGCCATCGCCTCCGGGGTCTCGGCGGCCGACGTGGAGCAGGGCGATCTCGAGTACCGGCGCGCCGCGGACAAGACCGACAAGTCGCTCGAAGTCTACAAGTTCTTCATCAACTCGCTTTACGTTGCGGTCACGCGGGCGGTGGGCAACGTGTACCTGGTCGAGTCCGACAGCGGGCACCCGCTGCTTCGTCTGCTCGGCCAGGAACGCGCGCGCGAACGAATCGAACTCGCGGAGCAGAAGTCTTCGCTCGAAGAATGGCAGCAGGAAGCGCACCGGCTGGAGCAGCAGGGCAAGCTCGACCAGGCCGAAGCGGTGCGCCGCACGGTACTGCACACGCAGGCGGTGCCGTGGCCCGTGCTCGACGGCGAAGCGCTCGCCGTGCTGGCCGAGCGCGCCCTCGATCCCCAGAGCGTCTCGAACAAACCGCGGCAGCAGCTCTACGAATACGCGATCCTGAACGACGAGCCGGCGTGGGTCGCGCGGCTTGCCGCGGTGCGGTTCGAACCCGCGCGCGGCGCGCTCGCATTCGCCGCAGAGCGGGAAGTGCGGCTCATCGAGACGGGCGCCAACCTCGTGCGGCGCCATTACGCGGCCTACGAGGGCCGGAACTTCAAGGAAGTGCTGCGCCAGGTGGTCCAGTACGGCCCCGATTTCCGCAACCCCTTCAATCAGACGCCGCTCATGATCGCCGCGCAGCGCGGCAACGTGGCGCTCACGGAGACGCTGCTTGCCCGCGGTGCGGATGTCGAGCTTGCGGACAATCACGGCCGGCTCGCGTACCATCACGTCCTGCTGCGTGCTTTGCTCGATGCCGCGTACGCCGCAGGACCATACGCCGATCTGCACCGGCTGCTCGCGCCGCCGGCCGTGGACGTCATGGTGGAGGAGCGCCTCGTCAAGCTCGACGCGCATCTGATCGAGTACTTCCTGTTCAACGCGATGCTCGCCCTGATGCAGCACCGGCTCAACTACCCCAAATGGTGGCGCGTGGGCCTCAAGGTGGACGACTTCGTGGGCCCGGCGCACGCCTTCCCGGAAAGTGTCCTGCCGGAACGCCGCAAACGGCGCGCCTACCTGAGCGGGGTGCTGGCGCGGAACGAAATCTCGCGCGACTACGCCTACAACCGCAGGCTGTTCGCCCGGACTTCGCACGGGTTCTACGTGCTGAACCCCGCGCTTTCACTGCGCCAGGGCGAGGGCTGGACGCCGATATACGAGCGTCTGAATCCGCCGCAGATCGACCGCTACCTCGGGCACCGCGAGCGCATCGAGAAAATCGTGGCCTTCCAAGCGGAATACGCTCGCGACCCGGACGCCGCGTTCGCCGCGCTCGACGCCCAACTCGTCGAGGCGGATCCGAAATCGGACGAGACGCCTGACCGTGCGGGCGGGGTCTGAAATTTTCTCCTGCTGGGGAAATTCACCTCTCAAGATGTTGCCCATGGGCAAAAAATTCAATGTGCTGTGCACATGCGTCGACCCGGTAATTGGCGTTTAACATTACCGCGTATTACGTAACCGTGCGACAGGCGCTTCCCTCATCCCAACCCTTCTCCCGGGGGGAGAAGGGCCTGTCTTCCCTCTCCCTCCGGGAGAGGGATCGAGGGTGAGGGCAAGCAATGCGTGCACATTCGATGTCACGCGGACATCGCGCGCGAGCGGCGCGGCATCACGGCCGATACCGCCATGCGGTTGGCGCGCTACTTTGGCGGCGACGCGCGTTCGTGGCTGAACCTGCAGGCGGCGTACGACCTGCGGGTGGCGGAGATCAAAAATGCCAAGCGCATCGAGCGGGAGATCGCTCCGGCGGCAGCAGCTTGAAGATTGCTATTCAGTTGAACAGTCACCGCCCGACCGAGGTCTGAAATTTTCTCCTGCTGGAGAAAGTGACCTCCTATTGATAATTACGTAACCGCGTGACGGCCAAGAGCAAGTCGCATCACGCAACCACCCCGTCCGCTTCGCGTCCACCCCTCCTTGAAAAAGGAGGGGAAAATTCTCCCCTCCTCCGCTGAGGAGGGGTGCCCCATAGGGGCGGGGTGGTGTGGTTGGGTGTCACAGGGATAGGCAAAGTTGAATAAGTTTTGCCTGCGGGCAAAAAATTCAGTGCGAATGCACATGCCCTGACGCGGATGACGATTTCGGCCTGCGCTACCTGAAGGCACGGTTTCCCGAATCGGAAGCCCGGCAGATCGCCGCCAGCGGGACGAAGCACTTCCAGACGCTGGGGGATCCGCGTTGCGCCGGCGCTCGAACTGTTGAAGGCCCTCGTCTAAGCACGCACTCTTTAATGCGGCGCGCACGCTTGCTTGAGAGTGGAAAAATTACGACGACCCCATTTATGCTCGGAAATCCAACGGCCTGGCGTTAACCTGCGGGCGAGCTCGCGCCCGTCGGGTTCAACGCCGGGTTGGGCAGCACCGTTTGACGGGACGATAGGTAACGTCCAACTGCGGTAACGAAACCCCACACGTCCTCGTCTCGCTTCCCCGCTTTTTGGACGGTCTGAGCGGCAGCATTGGACCACGCACGCTTGTCACTCGTTGAGACACCGACGTCGTAGGTTGCAAGCCACTGCTCAAGCTCACCGACGGGGACCAAGAACAGGCCGTGGTTTCTCAGCTGTTCGAGCAAGACGCTCATCTTGTCGTGGAGCTCTCCCGAATAGGCCGCGATCCCGCCTCTCTTCAAGCGTCGCATTCTATCCATGTCATTCCCAAGCCGCCCGAGGCGACGCCGCAGTTCGACATCGTCCCGCTGGTTCCAATCCATACTACCTTCACCGATCGACAAAAGCTCTTTGGCAACATCAGCGGGCGCGATCGTCGGCGGAAGGCTGCGCACGGCCTCAGCGACCTGGTTGCATGATTGGATCAGATCATCGCTGACCCTCGAATCGTCTACGAGTTTTGCGAGAACGCGGGACATTCGTTCACCATCGACAATAATGTCCAGGTCGGCGATGACGGCGATCGGAATCTTCAGAGTCCGATACAAACTACACGTGTCTGCTATGCCACCGGTCCCGCCAACGGTGGAGAAGTGAAGGTCAATTCTGAAGTCATCATGGAGTGTTTCCCAAGCTGCTTGGTAGACGAGGCGATCACCGTCGGCTTCCACCACAACCACGGCTTGAGCGAATATGCCGTCGAGAACTGCTTCCGATCTAAGCGTAGGACGAGACAGTGCTTCCGTAAGGTCTGTTGCTGGGACCAAGTGAGCTGAGAACAGCTTATCGCGACGCGTAAGCCGAACGATCTGCACGTGTTCTGCAGTCTGAATCACTCCGCGAAGGACGTGGCTACTATGGGTCGCCACGAGCGTGGCGCTCTCGCGACTCGCACCGAATCTCCCGATGAATCTGCCAAGATTGTAGGCTTGGGGAGGATGAAGGCACATTTCTGGTTCGTCTATCAGGCACACCGGTCTTCGTCCCAATAACAAGGACACGCAAGTAGCGACATACGATTTCATGCCGTCACCTTCGGTCTCGATCGACCTAAACTCCGCCATCTTCTTGTGCGATAGGCGATCCGCTGGGGCGGGCAAGAGCCCTTCGTCGCTGACCTTCAGTGACATCACATTACCTCTCGACATGTCCGGCCAGACAGATCTGCCAAAAGAGCTAAGCATCTCGTCGTGCAGCAGCTCCCTTGCTTTGTCATCGAGATACAAAGCGTGAAGGTCGTGCTGGGGTGACTGGGTGATGAAATCGATGACGCCGGTGGAGGCTAATGACGTAAGGCGCCGGTCCAGGAAGAGCGCAGTAACCAACAGGCGACCGAAATGGTTCAGAAACTCGCTCTGCCGACGAGCAAACTGCGGGGCCTCGGGTACGAAGGATCCGTACCACTGTTGCGCTTGCTGCGGCTGTATTTGACCAAGGGCCTTTCCTGTTCCGAGATACATCGTGAGCGGCCGCATGTGCTTGACACCCGCTTCGTCCTCGAAAGTGGTGAAGTAGCCCTCGTCCTCCAGGCAGCGAAGGAAGGGATCTAGAGGCGGCTTCTCAATCTGGATGTCGCTGGCAACTACCAAACGGCGCGGCTCGCCTGAAATGCGGCTGTATATGTCTTGAAGGAGTTGGCTCTTGCCTGAAGAGTTGGGGCCGACCAGAACAATAAGCCCGGAACATTCGAGGTCTCCAAGCCCTGGGAGCGTTACTTGACGGAGGGGCTTGAAATCCGATAGTAGTTTCATGTCGTCCGGCATGGATGCTGGCTGCCTAACGACTAAGCTCACTAGGGGCAATGTAGCGTAGCGGAATTGCCGTCCGGTGCAGCGCTTTGTTAGCGCCATATTTTCCGTCTGCAAGATTCATTTCAGTATCTCCATCGCTCATGATGCACGGGCAATCGGTTCAGCACTTCTCTGTAAAACGGCCACTTCGGCATGAACTGCTCCATCAAGGCGACGAAGCGCCTATTGTGAGTGGGTTCGAGGAGATGCACCATCTCATGCACCACAATGTATTCGAGGCATTCGCGCGGTTTCTTCGCAAGTTCGGTGTTGAGCCGGATGCAGCTGGTGACCGGACTGCAACTGCCCCACTTGGTCTTCATTCGTTGCACGAAGAACCTCGCCACTTTCACGCGCATTATCGGTTCCCATTTCGCAATGAGTGGCGGGACTGCTTGCTTGAGTTGCTCCCGATACCATGCCTCAATGATGGACTGCATTTTCTCTTCACCTGTTCCCGGCCGGACTCGGAGGAGCATTTTGCTGTGCTTCAGTTCTACCTGTGGCGGTTCGTCGTTTTCGGTCACTTTCAGCAGGTAGCGTTTGCCCCAAACGTAGTGGCTCTCCCGGTCCAGATATTCGCGGGGCGTTTCGCGCTCTTGCTCGCGGAGCTTCTTTTGCTGTTGCTTGATCCAGTTGAGCTTGGAAATGGCGAACACCCGGATCGTGTCGAGACTCATGCGCAACGGTGCGGAAATCCGCACGCGGCCCGTCGGGGGATAGACGCTGAGATGGACGTTTTTGATTTCCTTCCGGACCACGTCCACGGCGATGTCGCCCAAATGAACCTGCGTGTGCATCAGTATTCCCGCTGAGCTGTGATGATGAGAAAGAGCCGTTCGACCCTCACGGCGTCATTGAGGATCTCATGGATGAGGCTCTTCACCACGCGCTCTTTGGCCAGCACCCCGCGCCAGCCATCCGGCTTTCGGGATCGAATCGCCGCATCGATTCGCAACGCTAAATCCAACGACGAACCGGGTATGACTCCCATGTAGGCCGCAGGAGGTTCGGCTAGGGCATTTTCAGATGCCAATGCCCGCTCCCGTTCGAGCTGATTGTAGATGGCGCGAAGGCCCGGACTCTTTCTGAGCGGCTCTGGCGTATCGTCCGCCGCGCCCGCCTGCACCTGCTTGGCGACTTTGGCCATCCGTTTCAGAAATGCCTCGTAATCGATTCGCTGCGCTCTGAGGTCGTCGAGGATCTCCTTCAGCAACGCAGACATCTTGTCGTAAAACGCCGGGTCGTTGAGGTGCTCCTTGATGATCTTGCTGCGGACATTGTTCGTGATGGCCTCCGCCACCGCTGCTTTGTTGCTCTTGATTCCGTTCGGGAGGCTGCTGATGGCGTCAGCCATGCCGCTTTTCACGATCAGTTCGAGCAGGCCGACTTCGCCAAAGTCTGAAATCTTCCTCGGCCCGCCGGCCTCGATGTAGGTGTCGATGAGGTGCCGCATGTCGGCCTCGTAGGCTTTGAGGTCGATGGTCTCGCCGCTGGCCTGGCGGATGATCTCCCGCAGCTTGAGATAGCGGTCGAGATGCTGCTTGATCTGAGCGATCCGGGCGTCGGTATAACCGGCCGTCGGCAAATCGTCGGCGATGTTCGCATAGGCCCGCACCAGCGCGGCGGCGCCTTTGTAAAGAGCGACACGCTGGGGTTCGTGCGTTTTGAGATCGTCGGGAATTTCCGTGTTCCCGCAGAAGTAGTGGATGTGTTCCAGTTCCCCTCTCGGCGGCTGCACAGGATCGCAGAGCAAGGAGATTGCTTCCAGCGCCTGATCCAGACGTTCGCTCCCCTTCTTCAGGCGGTCCTGCATCAGCACCTCTGGGGTGGCACCACCGGCAGTGTGATCCAGCTCTGAGGTATAGACCTGGAGCGCCCCCGTGCCCTTTTCATTCACGAGCTTCTTGAAGAGGTCTTTGTAGTCGATGACGTAGCCGAAGGTCTTGTCCTCGTCGTCGAGCCGGTTCGTGCGGCAGATGGCTTGGAACAGGCCGTGGTCCTGCATCGACTTGTCGATGTAGAGATACGTGCAGGGCGGCGCGTCGAAGCCGGTCAGCAGCTTGTCCACCACGATAAGCAGCTTCATGTTTGCCGGCTGGGTCTTGAACAGCGCTTTGGCGTCGTCTTCGTAGCTCTCGGTCTTGGTCTTACCGGGTTTCGCGGTGACGTCCTTGAGCAGCGCCATGTAGGTGTTGTAGAGGAACTGCTTCTCGGTCTCCGTGTTGGCGCCGGTTTCCTCCAGCGTCACGTCCTGCGCGTGCGGGTTGTAGGAAGTCACGACCGCGCACTTGCCCTTGAGAACGGTCTTTTGGAACAGCTCGAAATATTTGCAGGCCTCGTAGATGCTCGACGCCACCAGGATCGCGTTGCCGCGCTGGCCGCTGAGGCGCGGCTTCACGCCGAAATCGAAGACGATGTCCTCCAACACGCGCTCTATGCGCGAGCGGGAACTGAGCACCTTTTGCATCGTGCCCCACTGCTCGCGCAGCGCGGCCTTCTGCCAATCATTCAAGCCCTTCGTCTTGGCCTCAAACCAGGCGTCGATCTTGTCCTGCGAGCCGAGACTTTGCTCGATGTCCCGCGCCTCATAGACGAGGTCGAGGACGACCCCATCCTCCACGCCTTCGCCGAACTTGTAGGTGTGGATGTAGCCGCCGAAAACTTCGAGGCTCGTTTGCTTGTCCTCCTTGAGCAACGGCGTGCCGGTGAAGCCGATGAACACCGCACCGGGCAGGAGCGCTTTCATCGTCTTGTGCAGCTTGCCGGTTTGCGTGCGGTGGCACTCGTCTACGAAGACGAACAGCTCGCCGACTGCCGGGCTTGGTTGCGATTTCAGTTCCTGAATGAAGGCGTCGAAATCGTCAACGCCCTTGCGGCCAAATTTGTGGACGAGCGAGCAGAGCAGGCGCGGCTTGGCCTGGCCGAGCTGCGCCATCAGGTCGTGCCCGCTGCTGGTGCGGTGGATGGCTTCGCCGGCGTCGGCAAAGACGCCATGGATCTGTTTGTCGAGTTCGTCGCGGTCGGTCACGATCACCACGCGGGCGTTGGGCTTGTTCTCCAGAATCCACTTGGCGAGCAGCACCATCACGATGCTCTTGCCGCTGCCTTGGGTGTGCCAGATGATGCCGCCCTTGTAGCCGTGCACGTGCTTCTGTGATGCTTTGATGCCGAAATACTGGTGCACACGCGGCAGTTTCTTCACCCCGCCGTCGAAGAGCACGAAGTCGTGCATCAGCTCGATGAGCCGTTCCTTGCGGCACATCTTGAGCAGATACTTGTCGAGCTTGAAGCGGGTGTTGTCCTGTTCGTCTTCCTTCCACTTTAGAAAGTATTTCTCCTCGGTCTTGATCGAGCCGTAACGCAGCCCCTCGGAATCATTCCCGGCGAAGACGATCTGAACCGTGGTGAAAAACCACTCGTTGAACTCCTTCTGCTGGTTGGAGAGCAACTGGCGAATCCCGTCGCCGATGGAGACGTGGCTGTTTTTCAGCTCAATGACGGCGACGGCGATGCCGTTGACGTAGAGCACAAGGTCGGGCCGGCGCTCAAGGTTGCCGCGCAGCGTGACTTCCTCAACGATCACAAAGTCGTTTTCTTCCGGCTGCTCCCAGTTGATGACCTTGACCGTCTCGGTGACTTTGCCTGCCTCGATCTTCACCGGCACACCGTAGCGCAGGAAGCTGTAAACCGCCTTGTTGTTGTCGTAGAGGCTGCGGTTGGGATTGTCCGCTTCGGTTCGGAGCAGGTAGATGGCCCGGCTGATTTGTTCTGTGGAATATCCCGCCTTCGTCAGGTAGCTGCTAAGAAGGTCCTCCTCGATGTTGCTGTTGCTCGGGCAATCGGCGCGATCACCGAGGTAACGGTAGTGGAGTTCGTCGCGGAACAGGGCGATGACACGATTCTGGGTGATGCGTTCGGGTTTGCCGATGCCGTTCATGCCCGTGCCGTCCGGACGAGAATCTCGGTCTCCACATACCGCCTGAACTCCTCGATGCTCGTGAAGCACCGGTAGCCGGCTTGGCTGGCGATGCCGATGGTCTCAGTACTCTCGTTCAACAGGACGGTGACTGGTTGGCTGAGTTCCTGCTGAATGCCATTGGGCCACGCCAGGTCGAACACCGCCTTCTGCTCTCCGGTGGCGGCGTCGGCGAAGTCGTAGGCCAGCACCCCACGCGGGAGTCCCTGCGCTTCCATCCAGTCGTCGAGGGCTTCCAGTTGCTCTTCCTCCTCCTCGCTGGTGATGCTGCCGCCTGCCGCAAGGACAGCGGGCACCGTCGCCGTCGGTCCGGCCAGCCAGCGGATGTCACCGTGCAGGAGGTCTTCCATCCGCCGATTCAGTTCAGCGGCAAGCAGCGCCTTGCGGGCGTCGAGGAACTCACGGAAATTCTCGATCTTCCACAACGTCGGGTCGGTGGGAATCCACTGCGATGCAAGGCCATCCGGATACCGCTTCTCAAATACCGGGAAATACTCCTCCGGCAGACGGTCGCTGATCTCGAGGTTGGTTTCCTTGGTTTGAAAACAAAAATTCGCCAGCGCATTCACTTCTGGGCGCTTGAACTTGCGTTTGTAGAGCTGGGCCTTGGGAAAGATGTGATGCACTTCCAGCTTGTTCATTTTCCCCAGCAGGCTGGACTTGAGCGGGATGCCCAAGCCCCAGTCACGCGCCTCACCCATTCGCGTCAGCAAGTAGAGCACCGGGTAAAAGCGGGCGCCGAGGCTCCAGCCTGTGAAGTGTCCCGGCTCTGCGCGCAGGCCGCCGTGCCACAGGCGCAATTGCTCCAGCAGCTTGTCCAACCCGCCGTCCGAGCCTTCCAGCGCCGCCAAGTCCTGATCAATGAACGACTCCGTGGAACCCGAGAAACGGCCCCACATGCCGGCCTGCACAAACCAGAACAGCAGCTTGTCGCGCTCCTTCTCGTTCATTGGCCCACTTTGGCGGTCGAGGTAACGCACCATCACCGGCACACCAAACCGTCCAAAGAAGACTTGGTCGTGATCCAATCCCAGCCGCCCGCTGATCAGGTTGAGGCTGGTATCAATGTGTTTCGTCGCACGCTTTAGCCCGTCTTGAATTTCTTCGGCGCTCTTCTCGTGCAGGAATTGGAACTTCGCTTCGCCGGTCAGCGCCGTGTTCAACGAACGCAGCAGCCAGTCGAGGTTGAAGCGGTAGTCCGCCTTCGCCCACTCCTTTAGCTTTGCCTTCATTGTGTCGCGCGCCTCAGGCCAATCGGCGCAAATCTTGGCCAGGGCCAAATCACCCTTGGAGAGCTTCGTGCCGCCGCTGTTCACCTGGTTGAAAATGTCCACGACCACATCCAGCGTCTTGTCCGCGCCGGTCACTTCCTCCACATGGAGATCCACATCCGTGACGCCGAGCAGGCGACTGAGGCGCCCGAAGTAGTCACTGAGTTTCGCCGCCAGGGCTGGCTGCGTAGTAAGGCGCGTCAAGAACTCACCCACCCCGGCATTGCCCTTTTTCATCAACTCTGTGACATCGATCCAGAGCAGATCATCCTTCATCTTGACCGGCTGATAGAACTCAAAGGTCTCTGCATCGAGATGGAAGCGCAGCCCTGTGAATGCTCTGGCGTTTCCGTCAAAGAACTTGGGTGGCTTGCCACGAACCACGCCGTAGAGCGAGGTCATGCGTTGCTGCCCGTCGAGCAAGAGTTTAACCACGCCGGCGACCAACGGGCCGTCACCGCGATGCGTCGCCGTCTTAGATTCGGTGGCCCAAACCAGCACGCCGCCCACCGGACGGCGAAGGTAGAGCGAAGCGAACAGTTTACGGACCTGGTCGCTGTTCCAGACATACCCGCGTTGGAACTCGGGCAAGGCCATGTGGCCGCTGTCAATGTGGTCGAGGATGGTAGAGATTTTCATACGAGTCTGGTCCTGCCGGTGAGCAGTTCCTGCATCATGCCCTGCTTGAGGGCGCGCGTCTTGTCGCGGCGCTGCTCCAACGCCGCCAGCCCCGCGTCCATGTCCGACAGCACCTCGGCGATGGCGGTTTGTTCGGGGAGGGGTGGCACTTTCATTTCGTAGTTCTTCACGACGTTCCAGTCGGAGCGGGGCATGTGCGTTCCGTAGGCATTGCTCGCTGCTTCAATGAACTGGTCGGTCTTGATGAGTTGGAAAAGGTAGCCAGTCGTTATCAGGCAATCATTTGGTACAAACACCCAAATCTCGGTCGAGCAAACGCCAGAGCGAGTCGCCAACCAATACTTTCTGAGATAGGCACGAAGTTTTCCGAAAAGCACGTCTCCGGCGCAAAAAACAGATTTGAGCGACGACTGATCGCCCGTGCTCGTGCTTCCGAGAAGAATGCCACTCGCGGATTCAATGTGCTCCAACTCGACGCAGAACTCGTGAACTCCGGTCCTTCTCGGATCAACTCTGTCACGTCGAGGAAATGCCACGTCGGCGAATCGCTTCACCTCCCAATCACCGTGAAAGCCGGGGAGGCGAGTTTGGCCGGTGAGGAGTTGCTGCATGGCGGCCTGTTTGAGGTCGCGCTTCTTGGCGATGAGCTGGTTCAGCGCGCCGAGCAGCGCATCCACATCGCTCAACGACTCCGCGATGGCGCGTTGTTCAGGGAGCGGTGGAACCGGGGCGACGACAAGACTCAGATTCTGTTGACCGATGTTTGCGCGAATCGCGCCTTGCCCCATCGGAATGATCTGCGAACGGATGAATGGCGCACGAAGCGCGTAGCCAGAGTAAATGGGATCGAGACTCTGGTCGATCGGTCTCCCACGAATTACAAATCCACCAAACACTACTTCTTCGACTCCAAGATAGGTCGCCGCCAAGCCAACCTCTTCTTGCGTCTCTGATGTTCGATTGAAGAGAACATCACCTTTTCTCACTGCGTAGGATGCAGCCACAGACTCTGGCAGTGTAACTTGCCCCGTAATCTCTGGGCCGTAGAGATGCGAGTACGTTATGGGTTCTAATACATTGATAAATCTAACTCCTTGACCATAGGATTCTCTATCAGCGTTGACGCCATTTCGGAAAGCGAAGAGCTCCGCAAACTGCTTTATGTCCCACTCCTCCGGAACCACGCCCACCGCCGTCTGCTTGTAACCGGGCCTCACTTCCATACCGCGCCCATCTTTTTGAGGTGTTCGTCCACGCGGGCGGTGAGCGTCGCGACTTCGCCGGTGAGCTGCGGCAGCGGGGTGGCGTAGCGTTCGGCCAGCTGGCGGATGCGGCCAGTGAGCGTCTGCGACACGCGGTCCAGTTCACCCTGCACGGCGGCTGCGAGGGTGGCCAGCCATTTGTCGTCCACGACGAGCGTCTTGATCTCGTCCTCGGTGAGCGCGAGATACTTGGCCTCCATCTTGCGATCCAAGTCCTCAGCCGCCTGCTTCAGGCGGCTCTTGGTTTCAGATTGCTTGTCGACCAATGCGGCATATTCTTCAAGGGCGGCGCGTTCGTCCGCGAAATCGGCGTCTTTGCCGATTTCCTTGAGGCGTGCCTTCAGGGCCTTGGCTGTGATCTTGCGCTTGTCGCCTTCGCCTTCGATGACCTCCTCAAGCAAACCTCCCTCACCGCCCTGTTCCTCCTTCTGTTCTTCGAGTTGCTGCTCGATCTCGGCGAGTTCTCTCTCGATGGCCTCGATGGCCTCGCGTTCGGCCACAAAGTAGCGGGCGATCAGGATCGGCCCAGGAATCAGGTCGCACTTGAACCGGCGTTTGCCTTTCTTGTAGTCGGGCGCCTCGGGCCAGACCAATTTTCCTTCCTTGTTCTTGACCTGCAATACCTCGCGAACACGAGCACCCGTTTTCCAACCGTCGGCTGAGACGATGTAAAAGTCGTCCTGCATTGTCTCCGCCCAGTAGTCCATGAGGTGCTGATAGATGTCATAAGGGTCGAGTAACGGCGCGTATTCGAAGGTGGCGAGCAGATCCTCGGCGATGGTTTCGATGAGAGCCTTGGGGTGACCATCCTTGGAAAAGCCCTTGAGGCGTGGGGTATTGGTCGCCTTCCATTTTGCGAACAGCTTGGTGGCGGATTTGTTAAAGGCGGTGAACTCCGCGTGACCGAAGATTGCAGCTTTGACTTCGCCGATGGGAACATTGAGCTGGGTGTAACCGGCACGGCCGCCCTTCTTGAAGAGCGTGGCGCGCACTGCCGGGATCACCTGCCAGTAACGCTTAAGCTCATCAATGTCGCGATCCGGGATGCCGCCGCGCAGGTGACCGTCGATATCCTGAAGGTCCTCCCGCTCGATGCTGTCGATGTAGCGCGGCAGATTGAGGTTGTAGTCGTTCCTCGCGTCGCTGATCTCGGCCACTGGCACCATGCGGGCGTAGCCGGGGATGTCGACCTGGCGGATGAAAGTGTCAACGATGCGGTGAACGTCCTGCTCGCGAAGACGGTTTTTGGGGCCGTCTTTGCGAAAGCCTTTCGAGGCGTCGATCATGAAGATGCCTTTGCGGGCCTGGGCGTTTTCCTTGTCGAGGAGAACGATGCAGGCGGGGATGCCTGTACCATAAAAGAGGTTTGCGGGCAGGCCAATGATGCCCTTGATGTAGCCTCGCTGGATGAGGTTCTTGCGGATGGCGGCCTCGGCATTGCCCCGGAAGAGCACGCCGTGCGGAAGGATGCACGCGCCTTTGCCGTCGGGCTTCATGGAGCGGAGGATGTGCAGAAGGTAGGCGTAATCGCCCTGCTTCGCGGGCGGTATGCCGTAGCCCGCGAACCGGCCGTAATCCCTGGCAGCCTGTTCGCCACCTCCGGTGCTTCTGCCTCCTTCGTTTGGGTGCAGTCCGGTGCTCCAGCGCTTATCGCTGAAGGGTATATTGGCGACGACGTAGTCGAAGGTCTTTAGCGCGTCGCCATCTTTGAAGAGCGGGTTGGCGAGGGTGTTGCCCTGCTTGATCTCCGCCGTGGCGTAGTCGTGCAGGATCATGTTCATGCGGGCGAGGCCGGCGGTGGATGAGTCCTTTTCCTGCCCGTAGAGAGTAACGCGCACGTTTTTGCCGCGGCTAGCCTCGTCGCCAACTTTCAGTAGCAGCGAGCCGGAGCCGCAGGTCGGGTCATAGGCGGTGGTTTTGTTCGTCGTAGCGGCATGGCGGATGCCGAGAACCTGCGCGATAACGCGGCTGACCTCGGAGGGGGTGTAGAACTGGCCTTTGCTCTTGCCGCTCTCCGTGGCGAAGTGCCGCATTAGGTATTCGTAAGCGTCGCCAAGAAGGTCGTCACCATCGGCGCGGTTTTTCGAGAAATCGAGCGCGGGGTTCTCAAAGATTGCGATGAGGTTGGTGAGCTTTTCCACCATGTCCTTACCGCTGCCGAGCTTGCTCGGTTCATTGAAGTCCGGCATGTCGGAGAGATTGTTCTCACGAGCCAGCGGGCCGAGGATCTTCTTGTTGATCTGGTCGCCGATGTCGGATTTACCCTTGAGCGCGACCATGTCGGCAAAGCTCGCGCCCGCCGGAATCGTGATCGGGGCGTAGGGCTGGCCGGCGAATTTGTCGCTGACGTATTTCACGAACAGCAGGACGAGGACGTAATCCTTGTATTGGCTCGCATCCATGCCGCCGCGCAATTCGTCGCAGCTCGACCAGAGGGAGGAATAGAGTTCGGATTTCTTGAGGGCCATTCTCTTTTCTCTACTCTGAGTACTTTCTTTGACCTGGGACTGTCTTAGCCCGCTGTCTATTGTGGCGATGCATTCTTGACTTCGTACGCTCGTACATGGTGCAGCCTCGGTAGACTTCGAGAGTAAAGCCCAGTAACCAGCACGTCTGGAGTTTCGCCAACCGATGCTGCAAACGTGGCTGACTTACCGGCCATGAATGCGGAGTCAACGGGCAACGACTCACCGGACGGCAACTAGAAGAATCTGGTAAGGCCATTGGTTGGATTGATGCCGTTGTTAGGTCGAACGTCTGCTACTCCTCATCGACCAAGTCAATCTCGGATGCCAGGAGGCGACTCTTCCCTCGCTTTTGCCTCAAGGGGCCCGTCACCAGCACGTGCCGGTTGACCATTGGCCCAACGACATCGTCGAGCATGTCAGGCACGGTGTCACAGGTTATATGGCTCCCGTCTTCCAATGCGAGTTCTAGCCAGTTCCTATCTAGGTGAAGCGCCCGCAGCGTACCGCGATAACTCATGCGCTCCTCCGAAGGCGATTCCTGTTTCGGCATTACCTCTCGAATCCTCGGCGGCAAGGCATCAGTAAGGAAGACAGACTGCAGCCGATCGTTCTTCGTCCGGTATATCCCGACTTCACGTAATCGTTTGCCGCCTGGAACAATATTCCGCGTCAGTTGAAGGAGTGCTTTTCGATAGTCTGACTGAGGGACCAAGTCCTCGAGGTCCTTGGAAGTGCCTGCTGTGAGGCACTCAAGGAAGTTGAAAAGCCGATCCGATAGCTCAGCAGGTTGGACCCTCGGGGGCTCGAAGAGGTGCGGCTGAACCGGCTCCGTGAGCCTGATTTCCAATTTGTAACTGCCGACGGCCGGCTCGGTGGCGCGCGCTTGGACTAGGCCCTGCAGATCTTTAGGCGGGGGGCCATGGTGCCGCAGTGGATAGCGGCCCACCCATTCCGCCATGCGGTATAGCAAACTGCGAAAGCCGGTGGCTTTCTCAAGAATCAGATCTAACGGACCCGTGCCCGCGCCGATCTCGCCTCCTCGAAGGGAAACGGTTATGAGCAGTGGCTCCGCTGGTTTAGACAGAAAAAGTGCCTTCGTTAAGTGGTGAACTGCGGTGCAAGAGTTTTCCACGGCGGCGCGCATGCGGTGCCTTGCACGCA
>Ga0209343_10003804_pt1 | contig 18865 bp, 17 predicted proteins | sample RifCSPlowO2_02_FD_184026 | JGI IMG/M metagenome (GOLD analysis project Ga0209343, IMG submission 184026) | Groundwater microbial communities from Rifle, Colorado - Rifle CSP2_plank lowO2_0.2 (SPAdes) (version 2) | ecosystem: Environmental > Aquatic > Deep subsurface > Groundwater | place... | reverse complement strand
CGGCTGCGCCCCGCCGCCGCAACTCCCGCAAAACCTCGTTGGTGTCGAGCTTGAGAACGAAGACATTGGGGTTCAGCTCCTCGTCTCCGCGCACCACCGTCTGGCCCTCGCTCGACCGCAGGCGGAAGTTGAGGCGCACTGTCGCGCCGTTTTCTTCCGCGCGGAAGTTCTCTTGAGTGAAATCAGCGAAACCGGCCTTGCGAACGATGATGGTGTAAATCCCAGCCGGAACCGATTCCAGCAGGTAGGAGCCGTCCTCTTTGGAAATGGCGGTGAGCAGCAGGCTGGACTCGGTTTGCCGGGCCGTGAGCTGGGCGCCGGCCAGGGCAGCCCCCTCGTTGTCGGACACGGTGCCGGAAATGCTCGCCGCCTGCGCGCCGGCCGCCGCCAAACACACCGCGCCAAGCCACAGCGCCAGCTTGTCACGGAGAGTTCTCTTCATCCGGCCGCCAAACCGCCCTTCCTCGAGGAGTCAACACGTGATCCGTTGTCCTCTGGAAGGATACAGCAATTCCATCGTTCGGGCTGCGGAGATTTGCGGTTGGTGCGGAACCGATCTGCGCCGCGGCTATTCTAGAATGGTGCTTACGACGGCGACGCTATCGAATATACTGGTCCGGCCACGGCATCGCTGGCGACAAGAGGCACTGGGATGAGCTCGGAGAAAAAACCAAGGATTGTCGGAGTGATACCGGCGCGGCTGAATTCCGAGCGGCTGCCGGGCAAAGTGCTGCGCCCCCTGGCGGGACGCGCTATGCTCCATCACGTCTATGAAGGCGCGCGGGCCTGCCTGCTGCTCGATGAACTTCTGGTTGCCACCGATGCGGAAGCCGTGCGCGATTACTGCGCCGCACACCAGATCCCTGTCTTGATGACCTCTCCGACCCATCGCAGCGGCACCGAGCGAATCGATGAAGTGGCCCAGCGGATTCCCGCGGACGTTTTCGTAAATCTACAAGCCGATGAGCCGTTCGTCAGGCCCGACCACGTGCGGCTGCTGGTGGAGCCGTTCCTTTCCGGCCAGGCCACCCATGTCAGCACGCTGAAGGTTGCCCTGGATGGCGCTGCGGCGATGAATCCCCACGTTGTAAAGGTGGTAACAGATCTTCGAGGGCAGGCGCTCTATTTTTCTCGCGCTCCGATTCCTTACCACCGCAACCCGGCTTGTTCGCTGCCCTACTACAAGCACCTCGGCTTGTATGGCTACCGGCGGGAGGCTCTGGCCCGGTATCTGCAGCTCCCGCCGTCGCCGCTCGAAGAAGCCGAAAAACTCGAGCAAATGCGCTTCCTGGAAAACGGCATCCCCATTCACGTTGCCGAAACTGCTCAAGACACCATCGGGGTTGACACCGAGGAAGACTGGATCGCCGCGAGCCGGCTGTTCGAATCCCGCTCCCGTAGTTTTAGGGAATAGCGCTGCGGCGGTTTTTTGCATGGGGTGGGGGAGCCCACCGCGTTCCCGGCGAGAACCTTACGCAGACGCGTGATGGCGGCGGAGTGCAGTTGCGAGACGCGCGATTCGTGGACCTGCAGGATGGCGCCGATCTGCTTCATGCTCAGTTCGCGCTGATAATACAATGTAACGATCTCCCGATGGCGCCGGGGCAATTGCGCGATCGCCTGGGCCAGCCGGTCATATTTCTGCTTGCGTTCGTAGAGGGATTCCGGATTGGATTCCCCATCCCGCCGTGTGGCGCGCGCCCTGGCTGACGCCGCCAATTTCTCCAAGTCTCCCAGGTTCCCCCCGGCAAAGACTGACTTCATTCGAGGCAGATGGCGGAGCTGAGGACGCGTGGCGCTCCCCTGAGGAGCCCTGCTTCCCTTCGGCCCGGCAGGCGATTTCGTCCTGGATGGCGCAGCCTTGCCGCAGGCTCCTTGGTCCTCGGCTTCCTCGCTTTGCTCGCGGTCCTTTTGCCTGGCACTGCGCGGCAGCCAATCCATGCCGCGCAATCCGTCCAGAATGGCCCCGCGGATGCGATGCTCTGCATAAGTCTTCAGCAGAATGCCACGGTGCGGATCAAAGCGCTCGACGGCATGCAGCAGTCCGATCGTTCCGTAGCCGACCAGGTCGTCCAGTTCCACTGCAAATCGCAACCGAACCCAGATGCTCTTGGCCACCATGCGCACCTGCGGCAGATGCAACAGCAACAAGCTATCCCGATCCGGACTCTCCAGGCTGAGCTTAGCAGCGGACGGGGAAACCGGAAGAACTGTCAATGCAGGTGAGAAGTCGTGTTGCCTAGATGGCGCTACCGAACCGCCAGCTTGATACCGCCCTTGCTCCAAAGGCCTTGCGACCGCGAGACTCACAGTGATTCCTCCTGTTGGAGACCTGATCTCCTGGGATTTCATTAGGCACGACTTTCCCCAAACTGCTTTCGCCAGGATTCTCTGGCAACCCCCGTTAATTGTTGCGGTTGTGATTGTCGCCGGGCCGACGGCGAATGGCTCTTGAGTTTCAATTCGGGAAGGTGTCTCAGTTTGAAACTGGAAGTTCCACCCGCGGGTGCATTCGATACTTCACCAAGCCTCTGCTCCCGATACAGTGCATTCCTCTCAGAAATGCACTGCCGGGGATTCAGACGGTCGGCGGGTTCTCGCAGACCGTTTTTTCTGTGGTAGGATGTTGCTTCGTGGCGAAATTAAAGGGGTCAGGCCAAATTGTGAAGACTGCTTCTCGAATCGATATTCGCCGGATTGCCAAGGCGAACTTGCTGGAACTGGGAATCTTGCGGAATGGCAGCGGCGGTCTGGGCGCCATCCTCCGCTCGCAGGCGACGCCGGGTTGCATCGAGGGAGTTCGGGTGGCGCCGCTGCAGATCCATCCGGACGACCGCGGATTCTTTGAGGAAGTATGCCGGCTGGGTCAGGATCTGGCGCAATCGTTTGCGGCGGCGAAAAACGTTCAATTCTCCGCCGCGCTCTCCTACCCTGGAACCGTGAAGGCCATCCACTATCACCTGCGGCAGACGGATTTGTGGACGCCGGTGCTGGGGCAGTTCCAGGTGATGCTGTACGATTTACGGATCGATTCTGCAACCTTTGGGCAGACCAATACTTGTTACACGGGCGTGCTGCGCCCGCTGCAAATCCTGATTCCGCCGGGAGTCGGACACGGCTACAAGGTCCTGGGAACCGAGTCTGCGCTGCTGGTCTACGCCACGGATCAGTTTTACGATCCTTCCGACGAGGGACGCCTTCCCTGGAACGATGCGGACATTTGCTACGACTGGGAAACCCAACGCAAGTAAGGACAGTGACCAGTGCCTAGTGACGAGTGACCAACCTGATCGCGATGTTCGGCAATTCTTGTTCGACGCTGCGACTTTCCGGATAATCCATAGGACTAAGTCAGAGCGAATCGTTTTCTCTGGTCACTTGTCACTCGCCACGTGCCACTGATTTGGGCAGCATGACTAATACTACACCGCACATTCTGGGCATCTCCGCCGGGAGCCACGATGCCGCCGCGGCGCTGCTGGTGGGACCGCAACTGGTGGCCGCGCTGGAAGAAGAAAAACTGGCGCGGCTGCGCCGGGCGCGGGGATTGCCCGTGCGCGCCATCCGCTACTGCCTGGAGGCCGCCGGCCTGCGGCCCGGCGAGATCGATTATGTGGCCCTGGCGCGCCCGCTGCGCGGCGGGCCGGGAGCAGAACAGCGCGGTGAAGCCTGGATCCCGCGCCGGCTGAAGGAGGATTTTCCCGCCGCGAAAATCGTGGTGCTTGACCATCACCTCTGCCACGCCGCCGCGGCTTTTTTCCCCTCTCCATTCGATGCCGCCGTGGTCCTGACGCTCGACGAGACCGGAGACTTGCAGACCGCGAGCCTCTCGCTCGGGCGCGGCATGGAGCTCTCGCCTCTGGAAGAGTCCTACTTTCCGGACTCGATGGGGAGCCTCTACAGCCGGGTTACGGCGCTGGCCGGCTTCTCGCCCGGCGGCGACGAGCACAAGCTGCAATGGCTGAGCAGTTGGGGCCATCCGGTCTATGCGCCCACCTTTCGCCGCGTCCTGGGCCTGGAAACGGGCGGACTGCTGAAACTCGATCAAAGATACTTCCGCGCCGGACGGGATGAAAACGGCGGCTTCTCGGAAAAGTTCTTCCAGGAGACGGGGCTGCCACCCGGGGAGCCACTATCGGAGGAGTGCCGAGCGAATCTGGCGACGAGCATCCAGCAGGCGGTGGAGGACACCGTGCTCGAAATCGGGCGGCAGGCCGTCGCTAACCATAAGGTCCGCTACCTTTGCCTGGGCGGGGGCATGGCGCTGAATTCGATGCTGGTGGAGCGAATGGAAAACTCCGGACTATTCGACGGCGTGTTTGTGCAGCCGGCCGCGGGCAATGCCGGAAACGCCTTGGGGGCGGCGCTCTATTGCGCTCACGGACTGCTGCGCGGGAAGTCGCGCAGCCGCCTGGAACATTTGTTTTACGGGCCGGAATATTCCGACGACGCCATCAAAGATGTGCTCGATAATTGCAAGCTTCGCTACCGCTACCTGCCCAAGCGTGACGAATTGATCCGCGCCGCCGTGGAAGTGCTTTGCCAGGATCAGATTCTCGGCTGGTTCGAGGGCCGCGCCGAGTTCGGGCCGCGCGCCTTGGGGGCGCGCAGCATCCTGGCCTCGCCGCTGGGCCGCTACGTCAACGAAAACCTGAACCAGTACGTCAAACACCGCGAGAAATTCCGGCCCTTTGCCGCCTCCGTCACCGAGGAGCGCGCCGGAGAGTTCTTCGAGTTTCATCCAGCCTCTCGATTTCTGGCCAGCGTCGGCCGGGTCAAGCCTGCCCACCGGAAGGCGTTTGAATCGAACCTGCTGCCAGATCGTCCCGCAGACGCCGGCGAGCCGGCGGAGGAGCCCAGCCGAATTCGCGTTCACGTAGTGGACCGCAAGAGCCACCCGCTGTTTTGGGAACTGCTCGACAGCTTCGGCAAAACCACCGGCGTGCCGGTGCTGTTCAACACTTCGTTCAACTTATTCGGGGAGCCACTGGTGTGCTCCCCACGCGACGCGGTCAGAAGTTTTTACTGTTCCGGCCTGGATCACCTGATGATCGGCCATTTTTCGGTCAGCAAGTGAGCTGGCCATTGTGAGGAACGCCCAAATGGCGAAGCGCGAGATTACCATCGCTCACAGCCCGGATTCCGACGATGCCTTCATGTTCTATGCCCTGGCGACCAGCAAAGTAACCGCGCCGGGGCTGGAGTTCCGGCACTGTCTGAAGGATATCGAAACGCTCAACCGCGAGGCGCACCGGGGCGTATGGGATGTGACAGCCATTTCATTTCACGCCTATCCATACATCTCGGACCGTTATGTCTTGATGGCCTGCGGCGGAAGCCTGGGAGACGGCTACGGCCCCATGGTCGTCAGCCAGCGCGCGCTGACACCGGAACAATTGAAGGGCAAGAAAATCGCTGTTCCTGGCAAGCTCACCACCGCGTATCTGACGATGAAGATTTTCGAGCCGGAGTTCGAGGCCGTGGTGGTGCCCTTTGACAAAATCCTCGAAGCCGTCGAAGAGGGAAGCGTGGATGCGGGTTTGCTGATTCACGAAGGCCAGCTCACCTTCCGGCGACAGGGGCTGCATCTGGTTATGGATCTGGGACGGTGGTGGAAAGACCAATTCGCTCTGCCGCTGCCGTTGGGCGGCAATGCCATCCGCCGGGAGTGGGAGAAGCCGTTCCGCGAACAGATCAATGGTTTGCTCCGCGAGAGCATTCAGTATGCCCTCGACCACCGCCAGGAGGCCATGAGTTACGCCTTGAGTTTTGCCCGCGACATGGAGCCGGAGCTGGCCGACAGGTTTGTCGGGATGTACGTGAACGGCTATACTTTGGATTACGGGGAAAAGGGCCGCCGGGCGATTGAGACTTTGTTTGATCTGGGCTACCAGAAAGGGCTGCTGCCGTCGAGGCCTGTGGTAGAGTTTTAAGATACCCTTCGGAGAGACCGCAGGCAGGGACGTGTCTCCGTGAGAAGTTAGAAAAAGGCAGGAAGTGGAAATTTTATGCGATTGATTACGACCAGCAGCGGGAGCTACCCGCGCATCGGGGCGACGCCGGAACTGCACCTGCTCCGCCAGACCATCACGCAGCGCGACAGCGGCAAGAAGACCGACGCCGATGTGGCAGCGGCGGAAGACGCGCTGACCCGCGCCGCCATCGCCGAACAAATCTCCAGCGGCCTCGATCTGGTCACCGACGGACAGATCCGCTGGTACGACCCCATCTCGCACCTGGCAGGAAAATTGGAGAACGTTTCGGTAAACGGCCTGCTGCGGTTCTTTGACACCAACTTCTATCTCCGCCAGCCGGTGGTGCACGGGCCTGTAGTCTGGGCGCGGCCGGTGCTGCGGCCGGAGTACGAGATGGCTTCGAAAGCCAGCGCCAAACCGGTGAAGCCGGTGCTCACCGGAGCTTACACTCTGGCGCGGCACTCCATCATCGAGTACCCGCCCTATCAAAAAGAGTTTGCGAGGCTGGTGCTCGATTACAACGAAGCGATTGTGAAAGAGGTCAGCGAACTCGCTGCCGCCGGAGCCACGGTGATCCAGATTGACGAGCCCTCCATCCTGAAAGAGCCCTCCCATGCGGATTGGGACCTGCTCGAAGAAACGTGGAATAAGCTTTCGGCGGCGAAGGGCAAGGCGCGCCTGGTGCTCGCGACTTATTTTGGGGATGCGACGCCGGTTCTCCATCATCTGTTGAGCATGCCCGCCGATGTGGTGGCGCTCGACTTTACCTATAACCCGCGGCTGGTGGATCAGGTGGCGGATTCCAAGCCAGCCAAACCGCTGGGGTTTGGCCTGCTCGATGGCCGCAATACGAAACTCGATGACCCCGCCGCGGTGCTCAGCGCTCTCGATCGGATGCTGCCCAAGATCAGGGCTTCGGAGTGTTACCTCAACCCCTCTTCGGGACTCGAATACCTGCCGCGAGACCGCGCCCTGGCGAAACTAAAACATCTGGCAGGAATTCGAAATCGAATCAATTAGAGAAGGATTATGGACCGGACTAAATTGAAAAAACTGGGTCTGAATTTGCCGTTGCTGCCGACCACCACGGTGGGAAGCTTTCCCAAACCTCCCAATTTGATGCGTCTGCGCGCCGATTTTGCCAAAGGCAAGATCACCGCCGAGGCGCTCAAGAAAGAAGAGGAAAATGCCACCGCGTTCTGGATGGAGACGCAGGAAAGCCTGGGCATCGACGTGGTCGTCGATGGCGAGCAGTACCGCGGCGACATGGTGGCCTATTTTGCGGAAAAAATGGGCGGCTTTGAGATTGGTGACCTGGTGCGCTCCTACGGCAACCGCTACTATCACAAACCGATCATCGTCGGCGAGATCGAGTGGCCTGGACCGATGACGGTGGATTGGTGGAAATTCGCAAGCAAGCTGACAGCACGGCCCGTGAAGGGAATGCTGACTGGCCCATATACCATGATGGACTGGGCCTTCAACGAATTCTATCCGGACCGCCACTCGGCTTGCCTGGCCCTGGCGCGGGAGATTCGCAAGGAAGTCGTGGCGCTGCTGGAGGCCGGCGCCAAGATCGTCCAGGTAGATGAGCCCGCGATCTCCGTTCGGGTCGAAGAACTCCCCTGGGTGATCGAAGCCATGCACCTGGTCACAGACGGGTTACCGGCCTATTTCCTCACTCACATTTGCTACGGGGCCTTTGAGTACGTGTATCCCAAAGTTTTGGAAATGCCGGTGGACAACATTGACCTCGATATGTCGCTGACGGCGTCCCGGCGTCTGCCGCTGATGCAAGCGAATCCCTTCTCGAAAGATATCAGTTATGGTGTGGTCGACGTCCATTCCCACGAGGTGGAAGATGCCGCAACAGTTCGGGACCGGCTGCGCCGGGCACTGGAGGTCTTGGAGCCTGAGCAGATTTGGGTGGACCCGGATTGCGGCCTGAAGACCCGGTCTGTGGATGAGGCCATTGAAAAAATGCGCGTGGTGGTCGAGGCCACCAGGGAATTCCGCAGCGAGCTCGTCAGAAACGCCCGGCCCGTCTAGAATGCTCGCTGGGAGAGGATGGAACGATGCCCGTACAGCCAAGCGAACAGGAAGATGAATATTTTGCGAGGCTCGAGATCAGCAAACGCCTCGAGGCACAGGCCCGGCAGGCGGCGGCCATGGCCGATGAGGAAAAGCAGCGGCTGAAGGAATTACACTATCTGCACTGCCCTAAATGCGGCAATCACCTGGAATCCACCGTAATGGATGAGGTGACGGTAGACATCTGTCCGGCCTGCCATGGCGTGTGGCTGGACGACGGCGAGCTGGCGAAATTGACCGCAGCCAAGTCGGGAGTGCTGCAGTCGCTGCGGCGATTGCTGGGCTGATGCCCCTGTCCTGGCGGCATGCTCCGCTGCAAGCGAATTTTCCCATCCGCCGCTCGAAATAATAATTTTTCTCCGCTCGATCAATTGGGACTTGACTTTGCAGGAAGTTTCTATGATCCCCATTAGAAAAATCGTGTTGACATTCGTGATGACTGCAATAGAATAGGCCCCTCTCGTAGTTGTGAGAACTCGAACGGAATAACGACATGACTAGCGCAGTACTGACACAGATGGACCTTCCTGGGGTAAAGGTATCGGCGCGCGGCAAGGTGCGGGACATCTTCCCGGCCGACGGCTGCCTCGTGATGGTGGCCTCGGATCGCATCTCGGCATTCGATTGCATCCTGGGATCGGGAATTCCTCTGAAAGGAAAAGTTCTCACCCAGCTATCCATTTTCTGGTTTGAGTATTTGAAAGACGTCGTGAGAAACCATTTCCTTTCCGCCAACCCGTCGGAGTATCCGGAGCCGTTTCCGAAATTCCGGGAGCAACTGGAAGGCCGCTCCATGCTGGTCAAAGCCGCGAAACCTGTCCCCATCGAGTGTGTCGTCCGGGGCTATCTTTCCGGCTCCGGATGGAAGGAGTACCAGGCGACCGGGCAAACTTCGGGCGAAGCGCTGCCCGCCGGATTGAAAGAATCCGACCGGCTGAGTGAGCCTGTATTTGCCCCTTCGACCAAGGCCGTTTCCGGACACGACGAAAATATCTCCTACGCCCAAATGGCCGGCCGCATCGGCACGGAGCTGGCGGCCACGCTTCGCAGCCACAGTCTGGCGATTTACGCTGCCGCGTCGCGGCACGCCGAGGAGAACGGCATCATTCTGGCGGACACGAAATTCGAGTTCGGGACCGACGATCGAGGGGTCTTGCTCATCGACGAGTTGCTGACTCCGGACTCCTCGCGTTTTTGGCCCCGGGACAGTTATCGTCCGGGAGGGCCGCAACCCTCTTTTGACAAGCAGTACGTGCGGGATTACGTGGAGTCCATTGGCTGGAACAAGCAGCCTCCGGCTCCCGCGCTGCCTCCCGAAGTGGTGGATCAAACATCGAAAAAGTACTTGGAGATCTTCCGGCGCCTGACGGGCCGGGAGTTGGCCTAAGCAATCGACGAACGGGGGATCAGCCCGGCTGGCTCCAAGAGAATTCATCTTCATGCCTATTGCACTCATAGCGAAGGAGCGATCGTGAAAGACCAGGTGGAACGCCTAATTTCTGAAATGGTAAGCGCTGGGGTATTTTTTCAGGATGCGGTGTCGGAGTTTGAGAAGAAGTATATCCGCAAGGTGCTGGAGGCCAGCGGCGGGAATCAGTCCCGGGCGGCCAAGGCCCTTGGCATCCACCGCAATACTTTGGGACGCAAGATGGAGGAGTATCATCTGGCGAGCAGGAACGGCTCCACGCGTTCCAGTAAACCCGCTGGCCGGGGCCGCATCAACCGGAAGTAATTTTTCCATCCAGATTGGGCATCGGGGGGCGCTTCCGGCGCGGCGGCCGCAGCGCTTCGTTTCAATGGCAGGAAAACCTCGGCGGGAACAACTCTGCAAAGGGCCGCGGCGCCCGCTGATGGCGCTGCCCGCGGCCCATGGATCATCGCTATGGCTGGCGCTATGGCAGCACTTTACCGTCAACCATTTTCAACAAGAATGGCTTGGCGGTAAAGGCATCAAGGATTCCCTCAAAATTAATGGTCGAGCCCACGGCGGCCGCTTTCGACAACGGCGCAGCAAGAGTTAGCTCCACGTCGTGTTTACCCGGCTGGGCTGCCAGTTCAGGGTCCACCGCCAGAAGAATTTTTGTGGGTCTGGCGGCAGGTGTGGCTGAGATCACCTTTCCGGGCAACGGCATCCCCGCGCCTTTCAACAGGGTCCAGGTATCCTCGGCTTTGGTGCCCCCGGCCTGAAGGTATTCTTGAATCTTGCTGAAGTCGGTGAGTTCTTCGACCTTGACGGTCAATTCACGCTTGGGAGGTTCCGGTTCCGGCTCGGGCTCGGGCGGCGCCAACTCCTCCGCGGTTTGAATATGAAAGCCATCCGGCGGGAACGGCGCGGCGGAGGCCTGCGCCATTAGACCGTCTAAGCCGTCGGTAGATCCGTGCCGGGCTTCATATGCTTTGCTGAGGTAATCCTGGAATTGGGTCTTGGTGGCATCATTGAGCGCGGTCGGACCGGTGATTGAGACCGCTCGGGCCATCGCCCACATCCCGTTCTCGTAATCGGGAGGCTTCTTGGAGAGGTAGGCCCGGCCGAGCCAATAAAACCCGATGGCGTCCGTGGGGCTGGACTCAGAACTCTTGCGCAACTCCTGCTCCGCCGTTGCCAGATCGCCTTTTTCCAATGCCACAAAGCCCAGGGTTTGGTGGAGCACCGTGGCGGACTGTTCCCTCTGCATCTGGAATTGTTCCGGGGTAACTCCTTGCGGCGCAGTCATGGCGTCGATCGCCTCCAGGCCCTTCTTGGCGTTTTGCTCCGCCGCAGCGAGCTTCTGGTCTTTGGCGGCATCCTGAGCATTGTAGGTTCGCGGGAACATGTAGCTCAGCAGCAGAATCGCGCGCAGATTGCCGGGATCTATTTCAAGCAGTTTATTGGCGGTTTCTTCCATCTTGGCAGTATTGTTGAGGCCCTGGTAACCCGCCAGTTTCAGCGAATAGACTTCTTTGAGGACCTTGCTCTCCGGATAGGCGGCAAGATACTTGTCAGCCAGTTCTACCAACTGATTGTTGTCTTTGCCCTGGGCGCCGAGGATCGCCATGAAGGCGTCGTACTCGGCGCGGTCTTTCCACTGCGAGGCCTGCTGGGCCGCATCCTGGGCATATGCCGCCATGCCACCGCCGAGCCCGCTGGCGCTCCCGCTCGCCAGTAGTAGGGTCATCATCGAGTAACAAACAAGGTTTTTCCCCTTCATAGCCGATCCTGCCTCTTTTCGAAGATTTGTCCTGCCCTATCCCGGAAACAACTGAGCCGAACGAGGGGCCCTTCTCGTAACCAAGCCGCGATGGGCAGGCGTATTATACCTAAAAATGTGCCTCCGACAAGACCCTATCTTGCGATCCGTTGGCGATCCGTTGACCCGCCAGGTGTCATGCCGATCCAGCTTGAATCCCAGGCGCCAGCATGAATGGGGGTCTTGCCTGCTACGGACTGGCTTCCTGTCGCTGCTGGAGTCATTATACCCCCTTTTTCCTGGAGCGAGACTTCCGCGTTTGCACCAATCGGGCAACGTAAGAGCGAAGGTTGGGAGCTAAGCGGGGGTCCTCGCCGAGGTCGCTCAACTCCGCCAGTGTGAGCTGCGGCAAGATCGCCGCGATGCGGGCCAGGGAAATGTGTTTGCTCCGCAACAGGGCCAGCTTGACGCCGCGCCGCACCGACCAGCGGGGATGTTCGGCTACCGCCGCGGTGAGCTCCTCGGCAGATTTTTCCACCAGAAGAGCCGCGGCCACCGACGGCTCGGTCAGGGCGGGGTTGTCCAGGGCCGCCCGTACGACCCGTCCGTCGGAGTCATTCAAGAGTTCGCCCGCGATGCGGGACGTGCCCCGGCGAGCCAGCGACATCCGCTGTCCTGCCGCCATCCCTTCCCGCTGCGAAAGCAGTGTGTCTTCCATCAGTCGTTTCAACTCCGGCGCGACTCCCGGCGCCTTTCCAATTTCCAGCAGATCGAAAGGGTAGATGAATTTCAGCAGACGCAATGCCAGATGACGGGGCGTCCGAGGATGCTTCAAAACCGCCACCTTGAGCGCATAGCTTTTCATCCACTCCTTGTTCTGTGCAATCACGGCCACGACCTCGCGAGAAAGGTCCTTGCGCGCCAACATGATAGTGAGATGCGGCTCGCCCAGCCGGGGGTTTTCCAGCAGCGCCTCGATCACTTCTTTGGACCGATGATAGAGCAGGTTCTCCAGTTGCGGGCCATGCGCCGTCCGAGCGCGTTCCACCGTTTCCCGTAGATTTGCTTCCGCCACCGCAGCTCCCCTAGCTTCAGAAGTTCCGGATTCCGGCACGGGCCAGGAATCCGGCTTTTGAAAATGCTATCACCCCACGCTTGCTTTCGAGGACGAAACTTTTGGCCTCTGCCGGGATGTTGTGGCCTTGCCTAACCGCGCCCGAGTGGCTCCTCCGTCACGACCGCCACACAGGTTCCTCTCCTGTGGCCGAACGGCTTGCAATTCGCCCGCCGTTGCGCCTATCCTATCGTGGTAACTGACTTCCAATCCGGACGTCCCGGCCACGGTCAGCGACGGTTCGGGGGAGCAGGGTCTTTTCTTGCTTAGCCGACGATCGACGAGGTACTGCTAAATCAGGAGAAGTGCCCTAGCGGAGCGAATCCAAATGGCGCTGGGACTCGGATTCAATAAAGCCAAGATTCTCCAAACGGCGGAGAAGTATGTCCTGCAGGGGAAACTCAACGCCGCCATCGTAGAATACCAAAAAATCCTGAAAAGAGACCCCAAGGATCTGATGACTCTCAACACCGTGGGGGACCTGTACATCCGCTCCGGGAAGTCGGAGGAAGCGGTCAAGTGTTTCTATGAGCTGGCGGAAAAATCCATCGAAGCCGGCTTCGTCCCCCGTGCCATCGCGATTTACAAGCGCGTCACCAAGATCGAGCAGGAAGCCCTCCCGGCACTGACCAAGCTGGGGGAGTTGTACTCGATGCAGGGTTTGATGCGGGATGCCCGAACGCATTATCTGCAGGCCGTCGAAATCCACCTGAAGCGGCGCGAGCCCGTGAAAGCCCGCGAGGTTTTTGAAAAAGTCTTGATGCTGGACATGGAAAATCCGCGGCTGCAGCGCCGCATGGCGGAACTTTATGCGGAGACTGGCAAAAAAGCTGAGGCTGTCGACACTTATCTCAGCGCCGCAGAACGATTCCTGGACACCAAAGAACCGGCGGAGGCTTCCACGACGCTCGAGACGCTGTTGAAGCTGGATCCGGGAAACTCTGAAGCCAGGGTGTTGCGCGGCCGCGTGCTGCTGGAGCAGGGAGACGCCGCAAAGGCCATCGAGATGCTTCAGTCGGTGGTCTCGCAGGAATCCACAAAGCCGGCGCTGGACAGCCTCTTCCGTGCCTACCTGAAACAGAGCAATCTGGAACGGGCCGCCGAGGTGGCGCGGCAGATCTTCGAGAAGCACCAGGATTTCTCCTGCCTCGCGAAGGTGGCCGGAGAGTTGATCGGCAAGCGCGATTCCGAAGCCGCCCTGCGGATCTACCAGGAGGCCGCAGAGAACCTAAAGTCCCAGGGAGCCTCCCTGGTTTTGATCGAGGGCCTGAAAAAGATCCTCGCTTCCGACCCCTCCAACATCGCCGCTCTGGAGCTGCTCTGGGGCATTTATCGTAGCACCGGAGATATCGGTGAAGGCCGTGAGACGGCCGAACAGTTGGCGCACGCCTACGTCGCCGCCGAGCTACTGGCTCAGGCGCGCGATGTCTATGCGGAGCTGGTGGCCCTGGAACCTGACGTCGTCGATCATCAACGGCTTCTGCGGCAGGTGGAGGCGCGGCTGGGGTCCAGCGGCGGCGCAGCGCCGGCAGATAGCGCCGGGGAGCCCACTCCGCTCATAGCCATGGAAGCTGCCGCGGCCCCCGAGGAGGAATTCACGCGGGTGGGGACGCTTCCGCCGCGGGAGCGGGCTTTGGTGAAAAATTGGCTCACCGAAAGCGAGCTTTACCTCACCTACCACCAGCTCCCGCGAGCCATTGAAACGCTGGAAAAGGGTCTCCAGGAAGTTCCCGGTGATGCCTCCCTTTACGAACATCTGCTGCCATTGTATGAACAGACGGAGCAGTATGCCAAGGCCGCCAAGTGTGCCGAGGCGCTGACCGAAATTTACGTCAAGCTCGGCGACGGTGATCGTGCCAGCCGTTACTCAGAGCTGATCCTCAGCTATCAGCAAAAGGCCCCCCCCGGCGGCGCCGAGACCGTGGTGGAAACTTCCTTCGAACCGGAATCGCGGGAGATGGTGGCTGCGGAACCGGTGGCGGAGCAGCCGCAGGTTCGTGAGGTCGATCTCTCGATGGAATGGGCGAACCTGTCGGAGGCAGGCGCGGCGACCGCTCCCGCCACTACGGCCGAAAGCACCGCCGAGGAGATCGAGTTCTATTTGCAGGCCGGATTGGTCAATGAGGCGGCCGCCGCCATCGGGCGGTTGCGCGAATCCTCCCCCGAACATCCATCGCTGGCCAGTTTCGACGAACGGCTGGCTGCCCTGCTGCCCAGCACCACCCAATTTGTAGAGCAGGCGCATGGCGAGCTGGTGGCCGAGCCGACTGCCGCCGAGACGGTTCAAACGCCGGAGGAATCCGTCTCCGAAGTGGTCGCAAGCGAGCCGCCCGCCCTGGAGATTGAAGCCAGGGAGGAAGTGACGTCCGAAGCGGAGGCGCCGGCCGCATCACCGGGAGCTTTTGCCACGGCTCCGTCTCCTGCACCCGCAGAACCCCCATCAGAAATCCCAGTGGAGACCGAGGAGGATTTGGTGCTGGACGACGTATTTCAGGCCAGCAGAACCGCCTCATCTCCGTCGGGATTTGAACTCTCGTTGGAGGAATCTCATCCAGCCGAAAAGTCCCCCGCGGCCGCCGCTGCCCCGAACCAATTCGCCTCTTTGGCAGGAGAGTTGGCCATGGAGCGGCCTGCCGCCGTCGCCGGACCAGCCACTCCCCCAGTTGCAAAAGCCGCGCCTGCGGGCGGATTCCTGGACGATGTTTTTGCCGAGTTTAAGGAAGACGTCGGAGAGCATGGCGCCGCCGAGGATGATCTCGAGACCCACTACAACATGGGCGTCGCCTTCAAGGAGATGGCCCTGTACGACGAAGCCATCGGGGAATTTCAGAAGGTGCATCAACTGGCGGAGAGCGCCAAGGACTACTCCCACGTGGTGCGGTGCTGCTCTCTGCTGGCCACCTGTTTCCTGGAAAAGGGGCTGCCGCAGCTTGCCGTGAAATGGTACCAGACCGCCATCAGCTCCCCCGGCGTAGATGCAGAGAGTTCCCTGGCGCTGCTCTATGAAATGGCCGCCGCACAGGAAACCGCTGGCGACCGCCAGGCAGCGCTCAAGAGTTTCATGGAAGTCTATGCCCGCAACATTGACTACCGCAACGTCGCCGAGCGAATCCGCGACCTCCAGCAACGCCCCTGAGCAAACCTTGCCCACCGCAGGGGGAGTTGCATCCGGGAACCGCTTCTGGCAGGTGTTGCTGATCCTGCTGGCGCTGGAAACCGGTCTGTTTCTGATCCTGGTTCCGTGGTCCCCGGTGTGGGACGAAAATTTTTTCATGAACTATTTCGGCTCCCTGCACTCAGTCCTCCATAACCATTACGTCCGGGGCGGTGTCAGTGGCCTGGGGCTGGTCAATCTCTGGGTGGGGTTCACCGAAGCGCTGACGCTCTCTCGCCGCGGCAGCTCCCCATCCACTACTCGCGACTAGCACATGCCCGTTGCTGTCATCCCGACCCTGAGCTTTGTGGCGAAACGACATCAATATGTCGTTTCGGCTTTGGGGACGAAGGGGAGGAATCTGCTTTTGTCAACGCATAGTTAACCCGTGGCTCTTCTTTATTACATTACCGACCGCAAGCAACTCCCCGCCAACGGCGGCACGCCAGTGGAAGCGTTGAAGGACAAGGTCCGCGCCGCGTTTGCGGCCGCCGTAGATTATGTGCAGGTGCGCGAGAAAGACCTCGAAGCCGGTGCCCTCGCTGCGCTGGTGGAGGAACTGATCCGAATCCGAGCCGCGATGGAACATCCCGGCTTGCCGTGGACAGTTATGGAGCGATTGCGAAATCCGAGCCGCGGGGATTCCCCTCTGGGGACAGACCGGCAGGGAGCGTTGGCTCCCTCCGAGCCGCCACCATCGCGTCTCCTGGTAAACGACCGCCTCGATGTCGCGCGCACCTGCGGCGCCGACGGCGTGCACCTGCCCGCTGATTCGCTGCCCGTCCCGGCGGTGCGGAAGTATGTAGGGAAAGATTGGATCGTGGGCGTCGCTTGCCACAGCGCCGAGGAAGTCGAGCTGGCTGCCGAGGCGGGCGCCGATTACGTCTTGGTCGCCCCGGTCTTTGACACCGCATCAAAACCCGGCATGACGCCGATGGGTCTCGCTGCCTTCGCCGCCATCTGCCGCCGCTCTTCCATCCCAGTCTTTGCCCTTGGCGGCGTCAGCGCAGAAAACGCCCGCTCCTGCCTGGACGCCGGCGCACGCGGCCTCGCCGGCATTCGTCTTTTCCAGCAATCCCCCGACATTACTGAGCTTTGCCGCAAGTTGCGTTCGCTGTAATTCTTAATCCGAGCCGCGTCAACAAGTGGAGACTTGGCGTGGATTAACGACGGGGCCTGAAGCTCTAGAACGTCATTGCGAAGCGCCCCCTATTTGCTACACCAGGATGTCCCGTCGGATCGGAAATGGCTTGCCTACCGAATCCCCTAGGCATATTGGCAGAGGCACCGCGGCATCACAGTAACTGAGGAGTAATTCAATTGAAGAAAAAAATATCGATGCGGCCCGAGCGTTCGGGAGGTGAAATCACATCGTGTTAAGGTAGGGCCAAAGTGGACTTATATTACGATCAATCTGCCCACTAAGCGCCAAAAAATCCAAACGCCCCGACAGAACAAAGATTAACAACTCTCGCCACGCGCAATCAACGCGCCACCGCCGCGTCGGCGGAGGAGAACGGGCGAACTTCGCGCTGGACCGTTGGCTCTAGTCGATCTTGTGCTACTTCCAGGTCGTAGGCGGCTTGGGCATTCAACCAGAACCGGGCACTGGTGTTGAAGTAGCGGCCGAGACGCATTGCAGTGTCGGGAGAGATGGCTCGCCGCTCATGCACAATCTCTGCGATTCGCGTAACCGGCACATGCAGGTCCAACGCCAGCCGATTCATGCTCAGACCGAGCGGCTTCAGAAAATCTTCGCGGAGAATCTCACCCGGATGGACGGGCGGCAGTCGCTTTTTCGATCTAGCCATTGGTCCCCCTAATGGTAATCCACGACCTCCACGTCGTAGGCGTCACCACTGCGCCACACGAAACAGATTCGCCATCGGTCGTTGATGCGAATGCTGTACTGACCTTCGCGGTCCCCGTGGAGCGCTTCGAGGCGGTTGCCCGGTGGAGCGGCCAGGTCGCGCAGGTCGGTGGCGATATCCAATTGTCGCAGCCTGCGTTGCGCCACGCGCTCGAAACCAGCAAATCGTGGCACGCGCTCGCGGGCGTGAAGCCTCTCCGTTTCCCTCGTCCGGAAGGACTTGATCACACTTGCATTTTATAACGTCATCGGTTTCACGTCAAGCGTTAACCGGATCGGCAAGTGAGTCGGGCGATGGTGGAGTTCGGATAATTCGACGTGACAGGTGGAATTCTCCCATGCTCTCAGTGTCGCCGCATTTCTTAGACCATTGTATTCATTCCGATAACGTTCGATAATGATCTAGCCTGCCCTGATTGGCTTGCGGACCCATCCCGTGCTACTCTTTCGCGGTGTTTGTCGGCGATGCGAGCGAGAGTGCGCGGGGAAACGGAAGGAGTTCGAATGGCAAACAGAATGTTGATTGGCCTGGTCTTGCTGGCGCTGGGGACGGCCGGCTGCAACCGCGGCGGCTCGGGCGGAGGCGCGTCAGCGGGGGCAGCGGGAGCCGCGGCTCGTGTCAACGGCAAGGAGATCTCCCGGGCCGAAGTGGACAATTACTTCAAGGTCCGCACCGCCGACTTGACGGAAAAGCCCACCGGAGACGCCGCCAACATCGCCAAGCTGGAAATTCTCCGGCAGTTGATTGAAACCGAAATCATGTCGCAGAAAGCCGATGAGTTGAAGCTGAAGCCGACCGATGCGGAAATCGATGCGCAACTGAAAACCCTGCGGGGCGAGGCCACCGACGAGGCCTTCAAGAAGACCCTGGCCGACCGCGGCATCAGCGAAGTGGACTTGCGACGCGAGATCTCGCAGAACCTCATGATGGAGCGGGTGGTGGAAAACCAGGTGGGCTCGAAAATACAGGTCACCGACGACGAAATCGCCAAGTTCTACCAGGAGAACAAGCCGGCGTTCAACGTAACGGAGCCGCTCTACCGGATTGGCGTGATCGCGGTGACCGGCGATCCTTCCGCGCCGGTGAACAATGTGCAGAATGACAAAGCACTGAATGAAGAACAGGCCATCCGCAAGATCCAAATGCTAGAGAGCCGCGCGCGGGCGGGAGAGGATTTTCAACTCCTGGCGCGCGATTACTCCGAGGACCCGCAGACGGCGCAACTCGGCGGCGACTTGGGCTACCAGCCGGTTGCGATCCTGGAAAGGTTCGGGCCATCCTTCAAAGATACCGTGCTCAAGATGAAGGCCGGCGATATGACGCCGGTCATCCGCGCCGACAACAGTTACTGGCTCTTTAAGCTGCTCGGCCAGCGCCAGCCCGGCCAGTACGATCTGAGCAATCCCGAAGTAAAGCAAGGCATCCGGGCCGAGCTGCAGGGTCGCAAGCAGCAACTGCTGACCGCCGCCTTCTCAGAACAATTGCATAACGAC